>Ga0187781_10002543_pt1 | contig 13838 bp, 12 predicted proteins | sample 0715_SJ02_MP02_2_FD_132447 | JGI IMG/M metagenome (GOLD analysis project Ga0187781, IMG submission 132447) | Tropical peat soil microbial communities from peatlands in Department of Meta, Colombia - 0715_SJ02_MP02_20_MG | ecosystem: Environmental > Terrestrial > Soil > Wetlands > Peat | place...
GCGTGAACCCGTAGGCTTCGATGCCGAGCGGGCGATAGCGTTGATTTTCGGTATAGCCGCTGGTGATCCGCGGGACCACCGGCGCGGTGCCAAAATAGGCTCGCGACACTTCCCGGATCGCGCTGTACAGCGCCGTATTGGTCGGAGAGGAATTCGCTACCAGAAAATCAGCTGTCTGGGGTTCCACGGTGACATCGGGATCGTTGACGACCCTGCGGATAGTTTCGAGGAATGCCTTAGGGTCGGCCCCGGGGAGCAGTCGGACGTCGACATTAGCCCAGGCTTCGGGCGGAATCACATTGGTTTGTGCGGAGCCGCCGAACATGGTGACGGAAATCGTGTCGCGCAGGAGGTAGTTGATGGATTCGTCGGCGGACACTTGCTCCTGCACGCGCTTGTCCTCGATCGCCTTCCTGATGTTGGCAAACATTCGCGACCGCGACGGCGGCTCGTAGGGCGCCATGGTGCGGAAAAATTCATCCACTACCGGCAAAACGCGCAGCGGCGGCCGGTACTGGATGAGCCGGTTGAGGGCGCGGATCAGCCGGTTGGGAGCCGAGTCGGGAATGGGACGCGAGCCGTGGCCGGCGCGCCCGTGCGCGGTGATGCGCAGCCAGAACGGGGTCTTTTCCCCGACGTCGACCCCGACGTAGCGCACTTTCCCGTCCTCGAGCAGATTTTCTCCACCCTCATTGATCAGGAATTCGGCATGGCGCAGCAGATCGGACTTGTTGGCGATAAACCAGTCGGTACCTTTGCCGTCGGCCTCTTCGTCGGCCACCGCCAGAAAGATGATGTCGCGATCAAGCGTGATTTTCTCGCGCTTCAACATCACCAGCACCACCAACTGGGCCAGTCCTTCATCTTTCATATCCTGGGCGCCGCGTCCGTACATCGAGCCGTTCACGATCTCGCCGCTGAAGGGAGGGTAGGTCCAGTGGGAGGCATCGCTGGTGACGACATCCATATGATTGAGGAAGATCAGCGGACGCTTCGCCGGTTCGGCCGTGTGCGGCAGCACCGCCCACAAGTCCGCACGCCCCGGCGCAAGTTCGAAAACCTCGTTCTCGATGCCTTCCGCATCCAGAATTTTTTTGAAGAATTGCGCAGCACGCAGCTCGTTGCCGGGCGGGTTGGTGGTATCGATGCGCAGATACTGCTGCATCCAGTCGACCGCCAGATCGGAGTATTGCTCCATCCTGCCGGCGGGAATGCGCTCGGAGGCCAGAGGGTGCCGCGCCGTTTTCGTTTGCGCCGTGCTCACGCTAACGGCGCCGGAAAGAAGGATGAGCAAAAACAACCGGAATAAAGCATGAAACCCTGTCAATTGAGTTTTCCCCATTTTCCGCCCCGCGTTCCAGACACAACAAAGTGCACGCAGTTTTTATATATCAGTTCGGGCCAAAATTACCGCCGCCGGGTTCCGCTTTCCTTGCGAATGCGCTAGAATGCACATGAAAACAAAGCACTTGTGGTTCGGATTTTGGCAGTTCGCTTTTGGCATCCAAACTGATAACACAAAAGCGGGCTAAACTTCAGTTCCCCGAGGCATCGACGGCGTCACTGGATGCCTCTCCAGGTGTACGTTAAGTTAGACAGGACGCAATTTAAAAGTGCGCAGAACGCGCCGGAGTGCAATCGCCACTCCCCCTACTGGAGGATGTTTCACATGAGCAACCGCACCATTGTTGGTCTAATGATCTTGAGCATTGTGCTGACGGTTTCCGTCTTCGCCCAAGACAATTCCCAGAGTTCCACCTCAAACCCGCCGGCGACGGCCACTACGGCTCCATCGAATACCACGACTGCTACTGGCAAAGAGCCGCTGCAGCCCGATACTCATGAAGGCTTCTGGGGCCGCGTCAATCCCTTCGCGCGCAAGAAATATGTCGCGCGCCAGACCCAGCCCATCCGCGACCGCATCAACGAGCTTGACGAGCTGACGGCCGCCAACACAAAACAAATCAAGGACGTTGACGCGCGCGCCCAGCAAGGCATCCAGCTCGCCTCGGCCAAGGCCAATGAAGCCGACCAGCATGCGGTCGAGGCCGGCAACAGGGCCCAAGCCGCGCAGCAAAGCGCGGATCGCGCCAACACCCGCATCAATACGGTCCAGCAGGTAGTGACCAACATTGATCAGTATCAGCCTTCCACCCAGACCGAGATCATGTTCCGGCCTGGCCAGACCGTGCTGAGCAAGAACGCCAAGGCGGCGCTCGACGAAATGGCCACACCGCTGAAAGACCAGCGCGGCTACGTGGTCGAGGTGCAGGGCTTCTCGTCGGGCAAAGGACAGACCGCGATCGCAACCTCGCAGAAGATGGCCGAGTCGGTCGTCCGCTACCTGGTGCTGAATCATGACATCCCGGTCTACCGCATTTACCTGGTGGGCATGGGCAATGCCCCGCTGCCGTCGACAACTTCGGAAGAGGAAAAACCGAAAAAGCGCATCAACGGTGGCCGCGTCGAAGTCAGCCTGCTGAAGAACAACCTGGAGCAGCTGGCCTCGAGCGATTCGGCGAACCAGCCGCAGCAGAAGTAGTTTTCCAAGTCGTCTCCTGAGAACCTGAGCCTCCCGCGGAAGCGGGAGGCTTTTTCGTTTTCCGCCACTCGCCCGACGGGGGCTGATTGATTGCCGCTTTGGACAGGATGTCCTTCACGGGGTCCGCGAATCGCGGGTTTTGGCATATCGGGGCGGAGCGGCCATGCTATCCTTCGATGGCCGGCATGGAAACTCTGTCTTTCACCCGCACGCCCTCGCCCGTAGGCGCGCTTTTCCTGGCCGCGTCGGCCAAAGGGCTGGTTCGCCTCGAATTCGAATCGCGCGTGATGCGGCCGGGCTCGAACATCCATTTGCGCGAATCCAAGCAAGCGCTCTCGCCCTATCTTCGCGAACTTGACGAGTACTTCGCCGGCGAGCGCCGCGGGTTTACTGTCCCCCTCGACCTGCGCGGCACCGAATTTCAGCTCGCCTGCTGGCGTGCGCTGCTCGAGATTCCCTACGGCGAGACGCGCAGCTACGCCGACATTGCACGCGCCATCGGGCACCCACGCGCCTTCCGTGCCGTCGGCATGTCGAACAACCGCAATCCCGTCGCCATTGTCGTGCCCTGCCATCGCGTCATCGCCTCTGGCGGATCGCTCTGCGGCTATGGCGGAGGCCTCGATATCAAGCGCAAGCTGCTCGAGCTGGAGCGGGGACAAATCCACACGCTTCTCCCCTTCGAAATCGGAGCTTAGAAGCCATCTCATAATGAACCGAAGCAGTAAATGGCGAGCTCCCTCAGGGGCTAAAGCCTGCGTCTTTTGTGGCCCTAGACGGCACGACTGAAGTCGTGCCCTTCCCAAAACCATTTATGAGATAGCTTCTAGTTGCAGCTCCCCACCAGTGCGGTACACTTACCACCCATGAATTGCAGATCCTTCTTCGAGCTGGTTTGTATCGCTGTGCTGGGCGTGATTCCTGCGCGCGCTTCCCGAGTGCAGACGGGGTTTCTTGACCGCACCATCGAAATTTCCGCGATCACCTATCACTACCAGGTCTACGTTCCCGCCGATTACCGCTCGAAGAAATCCTGGCCGGTGATTCTGTTTCTCGACGGCGCGGGCGAGCGCGGCTCCGACGGCCTGCTCCAGACCGACGTGGGGATCGGTCATGCCATCCGGCAAAATCGCTCGCGATTTCCTTTCGTCGTAGTTTTTCCACAGTGCCACCGCGAAAAGATCTGGGGCGAAGCCGACATGTACACCCTGGCTCTTGCCGCGCTGGATGCGGCCATGAAGGAGTTCCGCGGCGACCGCGAGCATGTGTACCTGACCGGGCTCTCCATGGGCGGATTTGGCACCTGGGAGCTTGCCGCGCGCAATCCCGGCCGGTTCGCCGCTATCGCGCCGGTCTGCGGCGGCGTCCAGCCGCTGAAAGAATGGCCGCAGCTGCGCGTGACTGTGGTTGACGATCCGAAAATTACCGACCCCTTCGCCGAACTAGCGCGCAAGATTGGTAAAACGCCGGTGTGGATATTTCATGGCGATGCCGACCATGCTGTGCCCGTGGAACAATCGCGCCAGATGGCCGCCGCACTCAAAGCGGCGGGCGGGACCGTCAAGTACACCGAGTATCCCGGTGTGGATCACAACTCCTGGGACAAAGCCTATGCCGAGCCGGAACTCGTACCATGGCTGCTGGCGCAATCACTGAATCGTTGATGCCCATTCCACAGTGAGTGACTCCACTCGAAAATCGCCGGCGACCGCCGTCCGCAAGGCCAGCCTCTTCTACTTCGTTTTCGTGATGTTTTCCTACACAACTGGCGGACCATTTGGCTTGGAGTCAATGGTCTCGACCAGCGGTCCCGGCATGACCTTGCTCTACCACCTCTTCCTGCCGTTCTTCTGGTGCATCCCGGTCGCGCTCGCCTCCGCCGAACTCACCTGCGCCATGCCCGTCGAAGGCGGATTCTATCGCTGGACCCGAGCCGCCTTCGGAGACTTCTGGGGATTTCTTGCCGGGTGGTGGAACTGGTCCGCGTCGTTTCTCCTGGGCAGTTCCTACGCAGTGCTCTTTGCCGATTACCTCGGCTACTATTTTCCTGAGCTCACCGGCTGGAAACACTGGCTGGTTTCTTTCGCACTGGTCGCGTTTATCACCTGGCTCAACGTCCGCGGCATTCGGATGGTGAGCGAGGCCGCTACCACATTCGAAATTCTTCTCTTCATTCCCGTGATCGCCATGGTCGTTCTCGGCCTGGCCAAATGGCGCCACAATCCCTTCGTTCCGCTGGACCCGCCGGATCGACCGTTCCATGAAGTGTTCGGAGTCGGCCTGGCGCTCGGCCTCTGGCTGTACTCCGGCTACGAACAGCTTTCCACCGTTGCCGATGAGGTCGAGAATCCGCAGCGCACCTATCCGCGGGCCCTCGGACTGGTGGTGCCACTTTCGATCGCCACTTTCTTTTTGCCCACGTTCGCTGCCCTGGCGGCGCTCGGCAACTGGCAAAACTGGAAGGACGGATACTTTTCCACGGCGGCGCAGTTGATCGGCGGACATTGGCTCGGCAGCACGATGAACATCTCCGCCATGCTATGTAGCATGGCGCTGTTGAACGCCACCGTGCTCACTTCGACGCGTATGCCCTTCGTGCTCGCCGAAGATGGCTACCTGCCGCCGTTTCTCGCGCGCACGCACGCGCGTTACGGCACGCCCTGGGTCGCGATTCTCATCTCCTCCGCCATCTACGCCTCGCTCGCCTTTCACACCCTCGGCCAGCTGATCGTCGTCTACAGTTGGCTGCGCGCCGCCACTACCGTCATGACCGTCGTCGCTGCGGGGGGGATCCGGCGTAAGTTCCCCGAGCTTCCGCGCGCCTATAAAATTCCCGGCGGCAATCTCGGGCTGCTCTACGTGATCTCGCTGCCCGTGCTGATGACTTACATCGCGCTGCGCTACAGCGATCCCACCGGGCTGCGCTGGGGCCCCTGCGCACTCGCGATCGGCCCGGTGGTATATGTTGTGGTGAAGTGGTTTGCGAAACGCGCGGCGGCAAAGGCGCACGCCGGTTCATGAGGCAACGGTTGAGGCCGACCATCAAAGATCTGAGCTACGGCATCCGCAGGCGCCAACTCTCGCCCGCCGAGCTGACCCGCGACTGTCTCGCGCGCATCGAGCGGCTCAATCCCCGGCTCAACGCCTTCATTACCGTTCTCGCCGATTCCGCTCTCGATCAGGCCCGCCGTGCCGAGCAGGAAATCTTCCGCGGCAGATACCGCAGCCCGCTGCACGGCATTCCCATCGGGCTCAAGGACATCATCGATACCGCTGGCATTCCAACCACCGCCGCCAGCGCGCTCTTCAAGAATCGCGCGCCAACCGAGGATGCGGAAATCGTCCGCCGATTGCGAGCCGGCGGCGCGGTCATTCTCGGCAAGCAGAATCTGCACGAGTTCGCCTACGGCGGGAGCTCGATGATCAGCTACTTCGGCGAAGTGCACAACCCCTGGGATGCCTCGCGCCTTGCCGGCGGTTCCTCGGGAGGCTCCGCTGCCAGCGTTGCCGCCGGCCTTGGCTATGCCGCCATCGGCACCGACACTGCCGGCTCCGTTCGCCTGCCCGCCGCCTATTGCGGTGTGGTCGGCATCAAACCAACATTCGGACGCGTGAGCACCCGCGGCGTCATTCCGCTCTCAGAGTCCTACGACCACGTCGGTCCTATCACAAACACTGTTTGCGATGGAGCGCTGGTGCTGCAGGTCCTGGCCGGCCACGAGTCCGGCGACAACACCACTGCCGATTTCCCCATCGCCGACTACACCTGCGGTCTGGACGAACAACTGCCGCCTTTGCGCATCGGCATCCCGCGGCAGTTCTTCTTCGAGGATCTCGATGCGGAAGTTGCCGCGGCCGTTGAAAAAGCGATTCACGTGCTTCGCGAACTGGGCTGCGAAATTCGCGATGAGATCAAACTGGAAGTTCCTACCGACCGCACGCTCGCCAGCGCCGAAGCCTGGGCGTACCACAAGGAGTTCGTCGCCCGCTCGCCCGAGCTCTATCAGCCGCAGACACTGGCGCGTGTTCGCTCGGGCGGGAAGCTCTCCGCGGCGGATGTCGAGCGCGCCAGGCAAGAGCTGGCCGCTACCCGCGATTCTTTCCGGAAAGTCTTTGAAGAGGTCGACGTTCTGCTCACGCCAACGGTACCGATTCCCCCGCCGTCCATCGCCGACCTGAAAGAAAATCCCGACAAGCTGCGCCCAGCCGAGCTGCTCATGCTGCGCAACACACGCCCATTCAACGTGTGGGGAATCCCCGCCATCTCGCTTCCTTGCGGCTTCACCAAAGACGGCATGCCCATTGGTCTGCAGTTGGCGGGCGCCCCATGGGTCCCCGATAAGGGACTCCACCTCGCCCACAAGTACGAGCAGGCCACGGAGTGGCACAAACGCATGCCCTCGTTGATCAGCCCGTAAACATCGTCCGGATGCGAACACGTCGCCCGCTCTTATGGGGAGTCCCGGCTGTTTGCTTGCAGTGGGTAGAAGTGGGGAGAAAAAACCAACCAGTCTCCTCGTGCGTTTTATCACTGCCAGCCCTAAGAACCGATGTCACCCTGAGCGGAGGTGAACATTCACGAAGTGAGTGTTCACCGGAGTCGAAGGGCCCCTACCCGTATGCAGTTTGCCTCGCGAAGATACTACGTCTACGTCCTGGGTAGCCTCTCGGGAACGCTCTATGTCGGTATGACCGGGAATCTTCGTAAACGCGTGTTCGAGCACAAATTCCATCGCATCGAAGGTTTTACCGATCAACACGAAGTTGAGCGGCTGCTCTATTGGGAGTCGTTCGAGGAAGTCGTGAAGGCAATTAACCGCGAAAAGCAACTGAAGGGCTGGCGCCGTTCGAAGAAGATCGCGCTGATCGAGTCACTCAATCCGCACTGGGTAGATCCGGCGCGTGAGTGGTATCCGTGGATGGCCAAGTCGGGCCCGGGCGAAAGTAATGCCGCGGGTAGGGGTCCTTCGACTCCGCAGCCGGATTCGCCTTCGCGAATCCGCCTGCTCCGCTCAGGATGACAGCGCGTATGACGCGAGGATGTCGCAACAGACTGCGAAATCTCGGCAGGCCGACTAGGAAAACCGTTAGGTCTCGATAACGACTTGTTTGGTCTTTTTCCCTACTCTTATCTGCAGTGTCAACGCGGGTTCACCGCGAAAGACGATCGGCAAGTGTGGAGACGACCAGACCTCGCCTCGGTCTTTATCCGGTCGCAAGAGCTCCACCGAAGAGGCCTTTATCTTTCTGACACCATCCGAAACGGAGTCTGCCAATCCGCAAATAGGCAATAAACGGTCAAGGCGTACCCACAAATATGTGTCGCCACCAGCCTGGGGGGCTCCATCCATCCGTACCTTTTCGTATGGGACACGGACTTCCTCAATCGCATCTGGCAGTCTAGCCCTCTGCAGTTCCCTGTCCCGGAGTTTCGTCCAATCCTGGCCCGCTTTCGCCGCGGCGTCCGCCGAATGAAAATCCGCCACAATCGACCGCGCCAGTTCCTTCTTCAGCGCCATCGGATGCGCCTTCCCGTTCGCCGCATCCTGCCGCATCTGCGCGATCTGATCCGTCCGCACATCCGTCAGCAGCTCGTAATACCGCCACATCATGTCATCGGAAATCGACATGATCTTCCCGTACATTTCCAGCGGCGGCTCATGAATGCCAATCGCGTTCCCCAGCGATTTGGACATTTTGTTCACGCCGTCGAGGCCTTCCAGAATCGGCGTCGTCAGCACCACCTGCGACTCCTGCCCATACGCCCGTTGCAGCTCGCGCCCCACCAGCAGATTGAACTTCTGATCCGTCCCGCCCAGCTCTACATCCGCTTGCAGCGCCACCGAGTCATATCCCTGCGCCAGCGGGTACAGCAGTTCATGCACCGCAATCGGCTTCTCTTCCTGAAAGCGCTTATGAAAATCCTCGCGCTCCAGTATTTGTGAAACCGTGAATTTCGCGCACAGCCGGATAAAATCCTCCGCTGTGAACTTTGAGAACCACCGGCTGTTGAAGTCGACGACCGTCTTCTCAGCACTCAGAATCTTGAAAACCTGTGCTTTGTAAGTCTCAGCGTTCTCGTCGATCTGCTCGCGCGACAGCGGAGGCCGCGTTGCCGAGCGTCCGGTCGGATCGCCGATCATGCCGGTAAAGTCGCCGATCAGAAATATGATCGTGTGCCCGAGGTCCTGAAAGTGTTTGAGTTTGCGCAGCACGACAGTGTGCCCCAGGTGCAGGTCGGGAGCAGTCGGATCCATGCCGAGCTTCACGCGCAGCGGTTTGCCCGTTTTCAGCGAGCGTTCGAGCTTGGCGCGCAGCTCCGATTCTTTAACAATTTCCGCCGCGCCCTTCTTGATGTATGCCAGTTGTTCGTCAACCGGTGGAAAGTTGGACATGAGATTTGATTATAACGATCCCTCACAATCGCTCGGCCCTGAGGAGGCAAACCGACCACGGAGTCACAGAAGCAAGGAGAGAATCTCTGCCGTTTTACTCCCTGTCTCCATGGTCAGAAGTCTTTCCGCGATTCGCAATTATGACCGCCGATAGAAGCTCAAGGCGGCGTCCCCTTGCTCCAGCGTGCGGTACCTTTGCAAACCGCCAAAGGTTACGCTGGGATCGAACCTCTTCTCGTGCTCGGCGATCACAACACTCTCCACCCGCAGCAGCTTCGAGTCCGCCAGCGTCCCGAGCGTGCGAGCGTACTCATCGCGCAGACGATAGGGAGGGTCGAGAAACACGAAATCCGCTACTACACCCATGGCCTCCCACTGGCGAATCGCTTTCGCTGCGTCAATTCGTGCAATCTCAAATCCGTGGGCGATTCCCAACGACGCAAGGTTCGCCGCAATCAACTCTGCGGCCGCGCTCGACGACTCGGCAAAATAAACCTTCGCCGCCCCGCGGCTCAACGCCTCGATGCCAACCGCGCCCGTTCCCGCGTACAAATCGAGCCATATCGACCCCGCTAGCCTGGCCGGATCCCCCCCGCACAGCACATCAAACAGCGTCTCCCGCAGACGATCCGCCGTAGGGCGCACATCCATGCCGCGCAGCGAGCGTAGTGGGCGGCTCCGGTATTGGCCTGCAATCACTCTCATGTTTCGTCCTTCGTCGGTCGTCCTTCGCCGATGGTCCTTTGGCGATGGTCCTTTGCCGTTGGTCGCTAGTCATCAGTCGCTGGTAACCCCTTTCGTCTGCGAGACGGAATCAGACAGCGGCGACCGCGCTTATTCTTCGTTCCTCGTACCTCGTCGTTAGTCGTCAGTCGGCAAGACAACAAGACGACGAGGCGATCCAGCCGCCGGTTGCGCGACGGCGACGACCGCCGATTGCCGACCGTCAACCGGGTACTTCCGGCACCGCTTTCTGCAACTATCCGGCTCCCTCAGTGTCTAACTGAGTAGAATACTCGTAGGCACACCCATGCGTAGTTGGTCCGTCCCCGTCGGTCGTCTGTTCGGAATCGAGATCCGCATCCATCTCACTTTCCTGTTCATCCTGGTCTTTGTTTGGGGCAGCGACAAAGCGCAGGATGCCGTGGGCCTGCTGCGCGGCCTCGCGGTAGTCGCAATCATCTTTGGCAGCGTCGTACTCCACGAGCTCGGCCATGCTCTAGTCGCTCGCGGCTCCGGCATCCCGGCCAAGGGGATCATTTTGCTGCCCATTGGCGGCGTCACCATCCTCGACGAAGCCCACGCCATCCCCGACCCCTTCAACGCCTGGAAGCGCGAGATCCGCATCGCCGTTGCCGGGCCGCTCGTCAACCTCGTCCTCGCCGGCCTCACGGCTCTCGTCGTTCTTGCCGTTTTTCCCCGCTTCCCGCTCACCGCGCGCCCCCTGCTCGCTTCCGCGTCGCTGCTGCGCAGCTTCATCTGGATCAACGTTTACCTCGGCCTTTTTAACCTGCTGCCTGCCTATCCCATGGATGGCGGCCGCGCCCTGCGCGGCTGGTTCACCCGCAGTATGGACATGGTCCAGGCCACGCACCGTGCCGTCCGCATCGGCCACGTTTTTTCCATCCTCTTCATGATGGTCGGCATCCTGGTCAGCGACTGGTGGCTGGTGATGATCGGCTTCTTCCTCTTCATCGGCGCCCAGCTCGAAGAGCGCTCGGCGGTGTTTCAATCCGTCCTGCAGAGCGTGCGCCTGGAAGAAGTCATGCTCACCGACTTTGCCACGCTCTCGCCGGGCGATACCCTCGAAGACGCCCTCGACAAAGCCGTCCACACGCTGCAGGACGATTTCCCCGTCGTTCGCGGCAGTGACATGGTCGGTGTGATCTCAAAGCAGAAGATTCTCGAGGCCCTTCGTTCCGAAGGCAACGGCTACGTGCAGGCGGTGATGAACCGCATCTTTGAGGTGGCCGCCAAACAGGAATCGCTCGCCTCCGCGTTCCGCAAGCTGGCCGCGCACAAACTCAGCATCATTCCCGTCGTCGATGAGCAGCGCCTGATCGGCATCGTCACTCTCCAGAACCTGATGCACTCCATGGCGCTGCTGGCCGAAACCCGCAGACTCCGTCGGCAAGAAATCGAGTCGTAGACGCAATGAGTCATTGAGCCATTGAGTCATTGAAACACTGACTCGTTGACCGATTGATGCAATCCCTCAGGGGCTCAAGGCCGCAATCCCACAAGGCCTCAGTATCACGGATGGCTGTTTACTGGATGGTAATGGAAACCCTCCCTGAGCGGTCTTTGAGAATCATAGACTTAGGGGCGGATTTCCGGCATGTCTTTGAGAAATAAGGACTTAGCTTAAATCGCTAAGTGTTTTTTTTTACAAAGACTTAGAAGAATTCAATCTCGTATCTCGCAAAGTCTTGATTCTAAAGAGGAGAATTTCGCAAAGTATTCCGGGCAAAGGAGTTAGGCGCAGGCTTCCTTTTGTGATTTGTTGCCGCTCACGGGGGCTGAAGCCCTCGTTGATTTGGCCAAGGTAACGCGGCCCTCAAAGGGCCGCTCTTCCACGGCGATGCCGTCAGCCTGGTGTTTTTCCGCGACCTCTGAAGCCGTGCCTTTCCCAAAACCATTTATGACACTACCCATTTATGAGGCAGCTTGACAGGCTCTAGCGACCGACGACTGACGCGAGACCTCGTGCGTACACTTGCTGTGCGGCTCGGACTGCGCTGCCGTACTCGATTTTTCTACCGGTGAGATCAGCGATCACATGCTCGAGCGCGGCCAAAACTCCCACGGTGTCGAGAAAATCGTAATAGCCAATGTGCGCAATGCGGAACAGTTGCCCTTTCATTTCCGCCTGGCCGTTGGCAACGACTGCCCCAAACTGCTCGCGGAAGCGCTTGCAGATCGCGTTGGAATCGGCGCCTGCGGGCGCGGTCACCGCGGTCAGCGCAGCCGCTGGAGAAGCGGCCGCAAAAAGCTGCAACCCCAGCGCTTCGGCTCCAGCGCGAGTCATGGCGGCGCAAAGCTCGGCATTCGCCACCAGCGCCTCGCGGCCGGCTGCGAGATTTCCGTCACCCATATGGCGCACGTAATCGAGAGCCGCCGCCAGTCCAGCGAACAACGAAGTGGCGGGCGTATAAGCCGACTCGGCTTTCGCGGTTGCATTTCGTTCTTTGCGGAGATCGAAGTAATAGCGCGGCGATTTGGCCGTCTCCATGCGCTGCCAGGCCCGCTCGCTGATGGCACCATAGGCCAAGCCGGGCGGGATCATCAGCGCTTTCTGCGAGCCTCCGATGATCACATCGATGCCCCAGGAGTCGACCTCAAAATGCGTGGTGCCCAGGCCGGTGATGGCGTCGACCACGAGCAGCGCGTCGGGCAGCGCGCGCACGAGTTTCGCGATTGCCTCGACGTCGTGGCGCGCGCCGGTGGAACTTTCGGTTGCCTGCACGTAGACGCAGCGGATGCCGGGCGTCAGCTTGGCGCGCACGGCATCGGGCGAAAAAGTTTCGCCGTAAGAAGCCGTAACGGTTTCAACCGCGCAGCCAAAGGCCTTCGCCAGCGAAACCCAGCGCTCGCCGAACTTGCCCGCGGTCAGCGCGAGCACGCGATCGCCGGGCGACGTCAGATTCGACACGGCAGCTTCCATGAAGCCGGTGCCGGAAGAGGTCAGCACGAGCACGTCGTTTGTTGTGCCGATGAATTCCTTCAGGTCGGCGAGCACGCGCGTAAACAGCGCCCGGAACTCGGCGGTGCGATGGTGCGCGCCGTAAGCGGCCATCGCCGACTGCGCCGCCGGAAGCAGCGGTGTAGGACCGGGAGTGAAAAGCCTATTCTTTTTGAGCATCGATGGTCTCGAATGAAAAGAATATTCGATGCTGGGTGGCTTCGGGAAGAAAAGTCAAAAGTGAGCGGTGGCTCAGTTTGAAATTGATAAGGAGGCGAGCCAAACGCGCGATCATGGCGGCGCAAAAGAGGCTTGCTCAGGATGACAACTTCAAACTGAGCCACTACCCAAAAGTGAGAAGTCAGAAGGCAAAAGTTAAGGCTCGTTTTGGCCGTGTCCGCTCCAATTGGTTTTACTTCCGCATTCTGACTTCTTACTTCTGACTTCAGTTTTATAATTCCCCCATGCCACTAATCGACAAGATCCAACAGGACATCGTCGCGGCCATGAAAGCCAAAGACGAGCAACGGCTCTCCACGCTGCGCATGGTGAAGAGTGCGCTGCAGCTAAAAGGAGTGGAGAAGATGGCTCCGCTCGACGACAAGGAGTCGCAGCAGGTGCTCTCCACGCTGATCAAGCAGCGCAAGGACTCGATCGAACAGTTCACCAAGGGCGGACGCCAGGAGATGGCCGACAAGGAAGCGGCAGAAATCAAACTGATCGAAACTTACCTGCCCAAAGCCGCGGGGGAAGAAGAAATCGTCGCCGGAGTGCGCGCCACAATCCTGGAGTTGACCGGTCCACTGACCATCAAAGACATGGGCTCCGTCATGAAAGCCGCCATGGCAAGGTTTGCCGCCGCCGGCTTGCGCGTGGATGGCAAAGTCGTCAGCGAGACGGTGAAGAAGGAGCTTCAGGGAAAGTAAGAACCTCATGACCAGCCTGAGGCAATCAATCGCTATCGGAACCCTCATTGCCCTCGCGTTTGTTGCATGCGCTCTTGCCTTCGCGGCAGATGAACCCGTGCGCATCGAGCCCGATGTGGCGAGCAAGAACCTCGTGAAGAAAACTGAACCAGTGGTCCCGCCGCTGGCGAAGCTCACCCAGATAGGGGGAACAGTCGTTGCCGACCTTGTGATCAGCGGCGAAGGTAAAGTCGTTTCGACGACGCTGATAAGCGGGCACCCAATGCTTGCACCCGCGTTTATCGATGCAGTTA
>Ga0187781_10002544_pt1 | contig 13837 bp, 15 predicted proteins | sample 0715_SJ02_MP02_2_FD_132447 | JGI IMG/M metagenome (GOLD analysis project Ga0187781, IMG submission 132447) | Tropical peat soil microbial communities from peatlands in Department of Meta, Colombia - 0715_SJ02_MP02_20_MG | ecosystem: Environmental > Terrestrial > Soil > Wetlands > Peat | place...
CACCTCATCGACCTTGTCGCCCTCGTGGATGACTATGGCGCGCCAGACTTTGCCTTCGAGTCCGGCGTTGAACACGCCTCGCGGGTCCTTAAGAGAAGCCCCCTTGGCGAAGGTCAGCCTCAAGTGCTTCGTGTGGGTTTCGCCGGTGCATATGATCCCGTCGTGGTACCACACCGGGATCCCGGCGGGGTTCGATGGCTTCTTCCATTTCACCTCCTCGACCACCTGAGGGTCAGCTTGCTTGACCAAAGCGCGAATCTGCGACAGCGCTTTCCCCCGCCAGTCCCCAAGCGTCTTGATCTTCTCGTCCGTTAATCGAGAGCCAGATTCCCCCGCGACGGGTCTTCTCATGTATACCCCTGAGGTCCTTTCCCCCCAACCAGCGGGGAGAGTAAGTTTGAAAGCCTTACGCGCGAATTATAGCCTAACAGGGATCTTGAAATTTCTGCCGTCTTACCTTAGAGTAAGAAATGAGGTTGAACCATGGTCAAGGCACATGTGTCCTCGCGAGGACAAGTGGCTCTTCCCAAGGAAATCCGCGAACGGCTCGGGTTGGGCGAGGGCACAACGCTCACCGTGCGAGTCGACGGAGACGAGCTGATCCTGCGCAAAGCCCCGGCAAGCAGTTGGCGAGAGTGGGAGGGCCGCCTGAAGGGTTCCGACCTGTTGGGTGATCTGACTCGCAATCGCCGTAAGGAGTTGGCGCGTGACCGCACGCGTGGTTGACTCCTGGGCGCTGCTCGCCTGGCTGCAAGGAGAAGAGCCAGCCCGCGCGATGGTGCACAAGATTTTCGAATCGGCCTCCGAAGGCAAGGTGGTCACGACCATGTCGATGCTGAATGTGGGTGAGGTGTTCTATCTCATCGCCAAACGGCGGGGCGCCGCCCTGGCGGAGCGCTTTCTCTCCGAACTCCCACTTATGCCCCTCAAAACCCTGCTTCCGGATCGTAAACTGGTGCTGAACGCCGCACGGCTGAAAGCCCGGTACCCGATTTCCTATGCGGACGCGTTTGCGGCGGAAACCGCGCGTCAACAGAATGCTGCCTTGGTAACCGGCGATCCCGAACTCTATGAACTCGCGCGGCACGAGCCGATCGACTTGCTGTGGGTTGGTACACAGCGGTACTGAACCGGCCGGCGCGGCAGCCCAATTCTCAATACACAACCACTTTGTATGTGGCTGCGCAGCGAAACCTGCAACCTTTCAGCAAGCTGGTGGTGGGTAAGTGGGTAGCCACAGCGGGCTTTGTGCTGCTAGCCTGCTTTCGATCTTCGGTGACGAATCCGCGGGACGGAAATCGCGCCGCGGCTACGCGCTCGCAGGCTGAAGCAGTGCACCGCCGCAAATGACTAGCAGACCCGCCGCGAAGATCATCTGGGCGCCGACGAACCAGCCCAGGAAATGTACCATGATCGCCGTGTGGCCCAGCAGCGAAAGCCCGCAGATCAGAACGATCGCCTTGCCCAATTTTGTAGCGCTGAAAGACCCGATCAGCACGATGATCCCGGCCAGGATCCAGTCCCATCCAACGAGCAAGAAGACCGTCCGGAAGGCCGATTGAAGGCCGGGGCTCAGGTTCGAGCCGGTTCCGCCCGACACCACCCGAGGATAGCCTTCGATCACGTGAAGCGTCGCGCCCGCCAAGAGCACCACGCAGCCGAGGGCGGTGAGAATCAATGCAGCCTTGTGGCGTCCGCTCATCGCACGCCTCACCAGAGGAATTAGGTCGCCGGAGAGTATAACCCAACTTGCACCGAGATAGCCGGCGTCAGCAGGTTCTCCCGACATTTGCTTTTTCAGTGCGGACGCTTGGCTGACCTCATTTGCATTTGGCGACGATCAAGGTGATGTCGTCGGCCTGTTCATGAGGGCTGAATTCTCGAACCTGATCGGCAACTGCCGCCAGCAAGTCGGGCGAAGACAGCTCGCGATGTTGCCGCGCGGCTTCCAGCAAACGCAATTCCTCTCCCTCCTCATTCAGAGCTTCGGTAACGCCATCGGTGTAAAGCAGGACAGCGTCGCCTGGAGCCAGTTCGCGTTCTTCCATCGCGCAGTCCCATTTCTCGAACAAGCCCACCACCGTGCAGGTCGCCCCGAGCCGTTCCAGACTGCCGTCGCCGCGCAAGAGCAAGGCAGGCGGATGGCCGCAATTCGAGTAGCGCAGTTTGCGCGTGCCATCGTCGTATTCGGCGAAAAAGAGCGTGGCGTAATCCCCCTCGGACGTGTTTGCGTGAAGCAAGCGATTCACTGACCGCAGAAATCGTTCGGGCGCTTCCCCGGCCGTGGCGCACTGGCTGCGCAGCGCTGCCTGCAGATTCGCCATGAGCAGAGCGGCTCCGATGCCCTTGCCAGCGATGTCCGCTACTACCAGCCCAAGCTTTTGGCTGCCGAGATCCAGAAAATCGTAATAGTCTCCCCCGACAGTCCGGGCCGGTTGGCAACTCCCGGGATAGGCAAGCGTTCGAATCAGTGGCTTGTGTTGCGGAAACAAACGGGTCTGCACCTGCTTGGCGACTGCCAGATCGTGCGCAGTCTGGCGCTCGGCTTCCAGCCTGGCCGCCTGGGCGCGTCGCTCGGCTTCCAGCCGGCGCGTCGCCTCATCGAACTCAATCAGAGAGAAACTGTTTCCGTCCACATCTTCAAAAACCGCGTACCTCGCCTGCCCGCTTCCCCAGGGAGGTTCCATGGGTGGAACCGGGAAACGGACTCCGCGTCTCGACCATTCTTGGAACAAGCTGCGCACGTCTTCGGTAAGAAAGCTGAATCCGGTGCTTTGGCCGATACGCACGCTCTGCGGATCCTTCCGGCGGAACAACGACGGCGATTCCGGGCAGACTCGCGCCCGCCGTTTCAGGAAGCCAACCGGCAGCCGTCGGAGCAACAACGATCCACCGGCCTCCGCACGGATTTTGGACGTCCACAATGGCCTCGAAATTAAGATGTTCCACGAAAAACCGCCGGCTGCATTCCTGATCCCGAACCCAAAGCGTCGCAAAATTCAACTGCAGAAAGGGTTGCAAGAGCGCCGCTTTGATTGCCGCCGCGTAGGGGCCAAGCACGCCTCCGGAATCCGACGACTGTTCCATCGGCACTGATTATTCCACAGAGTCGGAACAGTTGCCTGAGGTCGCCGATCCAAACTCGTGGCTCGCGAAGATGGGCCAGCAAAACCTCTCATCAGGACCTCCTCCCTCGATTCATGACTCTTTCCCCGCTTTGGGCGGCATGGGGGGCATTTCAACGCCGAACAGCCTGGCGTACTCAGCGGTCAGCCGTTGCCAGCCGCCGAACTTCCTCGCCTCGCCGCCAGCCCAGCGGCGGATGGGAATTCCGCTGAGACGGCGATCCAGAACATCGATACAAATGTGCCAGCCGGCAGCGCCCATCGCGATAAAGCGGCGATTGATGTCGGCCCACAGCGTCAGGCGTGTGCCTTCACCCAACGGTTCGAGTTCCCACCGGATATCGCCGCCGCCCCACCTGTACTCCAGCAGCCTGGGAGCCTCGGCCCGCGTGACCGTTGTTTCGGAAACGAACGGTCTGGCCGCTCCCACCGTGGTGAGCTTCACCGTGGCTCCCGCCGTGTCCAGGTTCCCATCGGCGTCGAACGGCGCCCACTCCCGCAGATGCGCCGGATCGGTGAGCGCTTCCCAAACTCTTTCCGGCGGATGGCGCAGTTCCCGGACGAGAATGAGGGTCCACGTCTGGCCCTCCTTTCGGATATGCGTCCCGCTCGCCGGACCCGGCACGTACTGTTCGCCAACGCCCATGTTCTTCTCCTTGTCTTCCCTTCGTTAAGTGCTTAGCCCACGGCCTTCTTCACAAGCGCGCCGATTTTTGTCTCTTCGGCCGCCGTCAATTCCTTCAGCGCGAAGGCGGTCGGCCACATGGCCCCTTCGTCGAGGTTTGCGTCGTGCATGAAGCCGAATGTCGCGTACCTCGTCTTGAATTTCTGCGCGCTTTGGAAGAAGCAGACGACCTTGCCGTCCCTGGCGTACGCCGGCATCCCATACCAGAGTCTCGGCGAAAGGGCCGGCGCGTTGGCCTTAATGATCGCGTGGAGCCGGTCGCCTATGGCGCGATCCGGTCCGGACATGGCGGCGATGTTCGCGAGCACCGCGCTTTCCCCGTCCGCCTCCTTCGCGCGTGGGCCAGGCCTTTGTCGCTTGAGAGTCGTTTCTTCACTGGCTTTTTTCATAAGTGCTTTGCCCCATTCTTGAAAGAGAAAGCGCAGAACGGCCTTTTGCCGTTCGGCGCCCTCGTCTCACCAGCGCTTCAGCTGCGTGAGCTGAATGCGGTTGCCGCAGGTGTCGTTCAGCATGGCGATCTTGGATGCCGTCACGTCCGTGGGCGGCATGGTGAACTCGGCGCCGCGCGCCTTGATTTGCTCGTAATCGCCGTTGATGTCGTCGGTGAAGAACATGATCGCGGGCTGGCCCTGTTGAAACAGCGCCTCCTGATACGCTTTGGCCGCCGAGCTGTTGTTCGGCGCCAGTTGCAGCTCCGTGCCGTCCGGGTCCTCCGCTGGGGCCACCGTGAGCCAGCGATATGACCCCTGGCTGAAATCGGTCTTCTTCACGAAGCCCAACACTTCGGTATAGAAGCGCAGGGCCTTGTCCTGATCGTCCACGTACACGCTGGTCACTTTGATTTTCATTTCGTTTCTCCCTTTTTAGGTTCGCGGTTTGGGCCGCGTGGTGTTTTGCTTGTCTTGCTCTTTTTTGGTGTTGCCTGATCCATACGGTCGAGGTGCCGTTCGAGAGCATCCATGTATGGGGCCCAGAACCGGCGATATTCCTCGATCCACGATGCGGCGTCCCTGAGGGGCGAGGCTTCGAGCCGGCAGGGACGCCACTGCGCCTCGCGGCCGCGTGAGACCAGTCCGGCGCGCTCCAGCACCTTGAGGTGCTTCGAGACCGCGGGCATGGACATTTCGAAGGGCCTCGAGAGTTCGGTCACCGAAGTCTCGCCGAGCGCGAGGCGCGCCAGGATGGCGCGGCGGGTGGGATCGGCGAGCGCGGCGAAAGTCGAGCTGAGCTGATCGGGCATTTCAGTAAACCAGTCGGTTAAATAACCGACAGGTTAAATATAAGAACGCTTAGCACCCTTGTCAAGCATTTTTTTTCAAGAAGATTTTCGGCGCTGCGTGATCACAGTGTGGCACAGACATCCAACGACGATTTCTGCGCCACCCACGATTCCGTGTTACGATGACGCTGAATGCGAGTCGTTGAGGCACAGTACGACAAAGGTCTGCTCCGGCCGAGTACGCCCTTGGCGCTGCGTCCGGGGGAACGCGTGCGTTTGATCGTGGTCCGCAAGCCAGATCCGAGCCGATGGGACTTCGCTCGATTTGCGAATCGTCTTGGTGCAGACGAGGCGGCTCTCACCCAGCAGGGTCTTGAAGACTGGGTCGCGAACCTCGATGAAGAGGACCACCGGTGAAACGTGGCGAAATCTGGTGGGCTGACCTCGGGCCCTACCGTTTTCGCGAGCAGACTGGACGCCGCCCCGTTGTGATCTGGCAAAGCAACGCCCTGACCGAAGTCCTGCAATCGGTCCTTGTCGTACCCCTAACCACTAACCTGGAGCGGGCACATCTCGCAGGAACCGCTCTCGCCTCTCGGTCGACGGCCGGGCTGCCGGAGAATTCAGTGGCTTTGGCGTTTCAACTCCGAGCGATTCCAAAATCAGCCCTTCGCGCCAGGATTCGGGAGCTGACGGAAGAAATCTCAGAGTTGGAGCTAGCCACCGATGAGGCCATCGGCCGGGTAGAGCCGGAGGGATGGTCAAAGGAAGGTAGCTAAAAGCCTTGTTCGCCTTGCCTCGCTTGGATAACGGGGGCTGGCTCGTTACTTCAAGAACAGGCCGGCCTTCTGGATGAACCTGCAGACACGCTACGATCTGGAAATTGCTGACGCCGCAAGTGGTAAGGAGGAACCGGCTGATGCACACCAACCGGCGTGACTCGATGCTCGGCTGACAGTCGACCGAAGGTCCGCGCCAGCGTGCCAGCAACGAGGCGTTTCGCCTGCGCGAATAGACCTGTGCAAAGCCTCTGATTTTGGTGAGGACGCGAATGGCTCTCTGAAGGAGCCCTCCTTGTTCTCAGATCGGGCCGGGCAAGATTCTACAGGTGGGCGGTTCGGGTGAGCAGTAAGATCAACATACGAAGATACAATCAGGAGTGCGACACGAACATCGTGCAATCGCAATCGGGATTGCTGCACGCATCATCATCAGTCATACCCGAGTGATAGTTAAAGTAGCCCTCGTCTGACGGGTAATCAGAGACTATTGCACCTGTCATACTAGCGCGCTTTTGAGCTCGCCCCATGTTGTGGACCGACAGAGGGTGCTGCGTAAGGGCCTCGTGGCGCTGGGTCAGCCGCTCCAGCCGCTCGTCAATATCCATGTTGGTCTCCGGGCTTTGTCACTTCCCTAAGCTTAATCCACCCCCTCCCCTTCAGCAAAGTTCGCTGACCCTCGTCAAACCCAGGTTAACGATTCGATAAATTAACTTGACAATAAACCTCATGGCAAGCCATGCAGCACGGAAGCTCGTCGAGCCGCGTGTTGTCTCGCGGGCCGGCCCGCCCCGATGCGGACGAAATAAGCTAAACTAGCCTGCCGGTTGCATTACCCATCAACATGAATCGAACCACGACTTGTGTGCTTGTTGCCCTGGCTGCGCTCGGCCTTGCGCCGGCCCTGGCGCAAACCAACCCCGCGCTTCGGGCTGCGCACCATGGTGGACAGCGCGACTGGCCCGTGTGTGGCGGCGACTCCGAAGACAGGCGCTACTCCAGCCTGACGCAAATCAATCGCAGCAACGTCAGCAGACTCCGGGTCGCCTGGACCTACGACACGGGCGAGGAGGGCGGCGGCCTGCAGACCAGCCCGATCATCGTGAACGGAGTGCTGTACGCCTACACGCCGTCGCAGAAAGTGATCGCGCTCGATGCCGCCACCGGCAAGCTCCTGTGGAAGTTCGATTCCGGCATCGGCGGCACCGAACCGGCGCGCGGGCTCGCTTACTGGCGGGATCGCTCCGGCGACAGCAGCGACAAGGGCGAAGGAAACGGCGGCGACAGCGGCGCGCACGGGAAGGGCGTCGACAAGGCTGGACGTATCCTCGCCGGGATCATGAACTACGTCTATGCCCTCGATGCCGCCACCGGCAAGCCGATTACGAGCTTCGGCAGCAACGGCCGCATCGATCTGCGCGAGGACCTGGGACGCGAGCCTGCCAGCCAGTCGCTCGCCATGTCGAGCCCCGGCATCGTGTATCGCGACCTGCTGATTGTGGGCGAGCTCGAACCCGAGACTCTGCCTGCGCCGCCCGGCGACATCCGCGCTTACGACGTGCGCACCGGCAAGCTGCGCTGGATTTTCCACACCATCCCGCATCCCGGCGAATTCGGTTACGACACCTGGCCGAAAGACGCGTGGAAGTACAGCGGCGCGGCCAACAACTGGGCGGGAATGGCGCTCGACCCGGCGCGCGGCATCGTCTACGTACCCACCGGATCGGCCTCATTCGATTTCTACGGCGCCAACCGCGTGGGCGACGACTTGTTCGCCAACTGCCTCATCGCGCTCAACGCCTCGACCGGCGAGCGCATCTGGCACTTTCAGGCGGTCCACCACGACATGTGGGACCGCGATTTCCCGTCACCGCCCACGCTCCTGACCGTCATCCACGACGGGCGCCGGGTGGATGCCGTCGCGCAGACCTCGAAGCAGGGATTCGTGTTTCTCTTTGACCGAGTCACCGGCCAGCCGCTCTTCCCGATCGCGCAGCATCCCTACCCGAGTAGCACGGTGCCGGGCGAAGTCGCGGCCACCGAGCAGCCGCTGCCGGAGAAGCCCGCGCCTTACGCGCGTCAATTCCTGACCGAGGACATGCTCACCAACCGGACGCCTGAGGCGCACGAGTGGGTGGTCGAGCAATTCCGGAAATTCCGCAGCGAAGGGCAGTTCGTGCCCTTCAGCGTCGGCAAAGACACCGTGATCTTCCCGGGATTTGACGGCGGCGCCGAATGGGGCGGATCGGCGGTCGATCCGGGGACGGGGGTCCTTTATGTGAACGCGAACGACTTGGCGTGGACCGGCGGATTGGCGGAGATCCCAGCCGGCATCGCCGACGCGCGGTCGCTTTACCTGAATCCCTGCAGCCTGTGCCACGGGGAGCGTATGGCGGGCTCGCCGCCACAGTTTCCTTCGGTGATTGGCGTGGGTAAGCGGCGCAGCGCGGAACAGATCGCCGCGCTGCTGCGTAAAGGCAGCGGGCGGATGCCGGCGTTTCCCGACTTATCGGACGAGCAGGTCGGGGCGCTGGTTCAATACCTCACGAACGGCGAGGATCGTGAGCTTGCCAACGCCGTCGCGGCGGCTCCAGACATGAACTACGCTTTCACGGGCTACAAGCGGTTCATGGATCCCGACGGCTACCCGGCGGTCGTGCCGCCGTGGGGCACGTTGAACGCGATCAACCTGAACACCGGCGAATACGTCTGGAAAATTCCCTTCGGCGAGTATCCTGAGCTGGCCGCGCGCGGCATGAAGAATACAGGAACCGAGAATTACGGCGGTCCCGTGGTCACGGCCGGAGGACTGCTCTTCATCGGGGCGACGAGTTACGACAGGAAGATGCACGCCTATGACAAGTCCACGGGCAAGCTGTTGTGGGAGTCCAAGCTGCCCTTTGCCGGAAACGCGACTCCCGCGACCTACGAGGTGAACGGGCGGCAATACGTGGTGATCGCGGCGGGCGGCGGAAGGCCGCGCGGCAACGCCGCAGGCGGAGTCTACGTGGCCTTTGCGCTTCCGCGGTGACGAACTTTGGTGAATGGCGGAGAGTGCGAGGGCGGCCTCGCCCGGCGGTCCTGGGCTCACCCCCCATGTTTGGCCGGGGCGGATCCGCCCTCGCAAAGAGTCTATCGGTTGCAGAGAAGCAGAACTTGAGCGAGCTTTGCCGGGCTGGCCGCGTGCGCCTTGCTGTAGCGCCGCTACAGCTGCACCGCTTGTCGTCTTGCCCAAGGCATCCCGCAGACGTACAGTTCGTGCTATGCAAATAATCCGGCGAAGCCTGACAGTGCTGGTGATCATTTTCGCTTCGGCGGTTTGCTGCGCGGCCGCTGACGCGCCGCAGCCCGCAGATCAGGTGCTGACGGCAGCCGAGACCGCGGCCGCTGACCAGGACAAGAATGTCTGGGTGATCTTCGGCGCTTCCTGGTGCGTCTGGTGCCGCCAGCTCGACAAGTTCATCAACGAGCCCGACATTCAGCCGATTCTGGACCGGCGCTTTGTGATCGCGCATCTGACGGTGGACGAGCATGGAGACAAGGCGAGCCTGGACAATCCGGGCGGCGACGCGGCGAAGAGACGGCTGGGCGGGAGCAATGCCGGTCTGCCGTTCTTCGCTTTCCTCGATCCCGCGGGCAACGTGCTGATCAACTCCAACCGGCCGCTTGCCGGGAAACCCGACGCGAACATCGGCTTTCCTTCGGCGCCCGAGGAAGTCGACTGGTTTATGATGATGCTCCACCGCGCTGCGCCGCAGCTCGGCGCGGATCAGACGCGGCTGATCGAGGAAAGGCTCCGCAGCAAGCCAGGCCAGTGACAGCTCCAGGCTGCTTCCTAATCCCTCTCAACATGATCCTCGCCGGGAGCGGGCGGGGAGGCGTCAGGGTCATCTGGGTCGCGAAAACGATAGCCGACCCACGGCTCGGTGAGGATATATTCCGGCCGCGCGGGATTATCTTCAATTTTCTTGCGGAGCGTCTTGACGTAGGAGCGCAGGTAGTCGGGCTCATCGGCGTACTCGGGACCCCAGATCGTCCGCAGGATCTTGGCGTGCGTCACCGGAACGTCCTCATGCTGCATCAGAAAGGCGAGCAACTCAAATTCCTTGGGAGACAGGTGGATTTCCTTACCGGCCTTGCGCAGCAGGCGATTTTCGAGTTCCAGTTCCAGCTCGCCGAATCGTAGCACCGGCGTCGGCGTCGCTTTACCGCTGCCGCGGCGCCGCAGCAGCGCGCGCAGCCTGGCCAGCAGCTCCTGCAGATGAAACGGTTTGGTGATGTAATCATCGGCTCCCGCCTCCAAAGCTTGGACCTTGTCCTCCGCGGAATCGCGTACCGTGAGCATGACGACGCCGACCGGTGGCGCCACGGCGCGAATTCTGCGGCACGCCTCCACGCCTCCCATGCCGGGCATGTTGATGTCGAGCAGCACGATGTCAACTTGGCGTTGCCGAATGTATTCGAGCGCGTCTTCGGCATTGCGGACAGTCTCCACGGCGTATCCGCCGGTCTTCAGAGACGCGCTCAGTCCGCGGCGGAACGTGGGATCGTCATCGACGACCAGCACGCTGAACGTTGTTGGAGACATGATGGCTTCCATTCGGGGACGCCGGTAATTTCATGCAGAAGGCGACTGTTCCGGAAGACGGATGCGCGTCCAGCTCGAGGCTACCGCCGTGAGCAACAGCTATCTTCCGCGCCACATACAATCCCAGTCCCGCTCCGGAAATCAGCTTGCGCACGTTCGTTCCGCGGTAGAAGCGTTCGAAAATGCGTTCCCGCTCGTTGGTCGCTATCGAACTTCCCTCGTTCTGGACGTGGATCGTTATGACTCTTTCGTTGGCGTCCACGGCGACGTTCACAGCACTCCCCGGAACCGAATACTTGAAGGCGTTATCGAGCAGTTGGGTCAGCGCGAGGTCCAGGAGTTCCGGGTCGGCAGGAGCCTCAGCGGAGCCCGGCTGATGACTCACCGCAATCGGATGTTCGCGCGACTGGCCGGTGTATCGGCGAGCCAGGTTTTCGACCAGGGCGCCAATGTCGGTGCTCCGCAATCGAGTCTTCACTTCGTCGCGGTCCAGCCGCGCGATGCGGAGCAGGCGATTGGTCAGGCTGCTCAGCCGCGACGCTTCCAACTCGATCATCTCGGCCATTTCCTGCTCTTCGGGGCCCAGCCGCTCGGACTCCTGCAGGCCCCCGGTCACCGCCAGTATGGTCGCGAGCGGCGTCTTGAACTCATGACCGAGGGCGTCCAGGATGGCCGTGCGGAATGTCTCAGCCTGGGCGGCAGCGATTTCATAGCTGGCTTTTCGAAACGCTTGCGCCTGCTGGATGGCCGTCGCGGCGAGGGCCGACAAGGGCCCGGCAGTCCATTCCGCGTCGTGAAGCCCCTCGAAACCGATCGCTCCGGTGGTGGTGTTTCCGACATGCAGACAACGGACGACAATCCCTGCGGCCTCGTCGTCGGCATCTTCGCTGAGGATATAGGCCTGCTTGGTACGTTCCAGAAGGCCGCACTGGGATGTCCCCTCGATGTGAAGTTCTCCGGTGCCGGCATCGAACAGGCAGACGGCAGAAGCCGCGAGGCAGCCCCGGAAGATCTTCAGGACCTGCAGGCTGTCAACACGATTAGGTTCGACGAGCAGCAATTGCCTCGCCACGCGATACAACTGATCGAGATTTGCGCCGCGCCGCCGCGCCTGATCGGCTTCCGCGCTCACACGGGCCACCAGGCGGGTTATGACCAGAGCGATGATCAGAAAAACCACAAATGCGAGGATGTTCAAGGGATCGGCGATGCGCAGGGAGAGCAGTGGAGGCAGGAAGAAGAAATCCAGGCAAAGAGCCGCGGCCAGGGAAACAATGGCTGCCGGAAGGAACCCGCCCGCCAGCGATTGCCACACGATCACGACCATATAAAACAACACGACCGTGGCGGCATTGAAATGCAGCTTGAAACTGAGGAGACTCAGGGCTGCGATCGCGAGCCCGCTCACGGCAGCGCGCAAGGATTGCCGCCGATACTGACGGAGCTTTTTCAGGCGCATGGAGATACGTCAATTGTAGCCGATCAGAAGTGCGACAGCAGCCCTGTCTCAGTTTGGTATAGGCTTCCCAGCCTGCTTCTGGGGCGCGCGCCGGCAAGATGCCTGCACCACAAACTGAGACACTACTCCGCGTGGTTCCTGCTATTTCCCGACGGTGGGCGGTATCTGTATCTGTAGCGGCGGTCTATTGACCGCCGGCCGTCCTTCCGGAAAAACCGGCGGTCGCCGCCGGCAGCGGCCCCGAAGGGGTCTGACCATGAGTAGCCACATGTGAAACCTGTGGATCGAGGTGCGGCCCGAGAGAAACCAACCCCGCAGGGGTTGACCTGACAATTGTCTGGCCCCCTCAGGACTGATGTTCTCTCGAGGACGTCGGTACCGTAGGCTTCGCCTAAGGTTACTCATGGTGTGCCCTTCGGGCAACGGGCGTAGGACCGCCGCTACAGCAGATGTTAATCCTCCTAGAATTCCAGCCGCAGGGCCAATTGCCCCGTGCGGTTTCCGCCGTATTCCGCCGTCTGCGCGGCATCGAGAACTCCGAAAGTGCTCGGGCTACTCACGTTCAGCATCGGGGGAGCGAAGTTGGTATGGTTGAGCACATTCGTGAACGTCGCCTCAAAGCGCAAGCGCACGTTTTCCTTGAGGGCCCACACCTTGGCCAACCCGCCGTTCACCGCGATTGTGCCGGGTGCCTCGAGGATTCCGACACCGGCGTTCCCGATGCGCGCGGCGCCCGAGGGCGTTGGCGCAAATGCATTCAGGTTGAAGTAATCGCCGGAATTCCGGCTCGTGGGAATGGGGTTTCCCACCAGGTCGGGCCGGCAGACGGACCCGTCGCCAATAGGATCCGTATTGCTTTGGTCGAGGGCACAACTGATTGTGGGCGTCAGATATGGCCCGGTTTCGAGCAGAGTCATGGTGTTCATTGTCCAACCGCCCAGAATCGCGTTGAGGGGCTTTGAGGAACTTGACCACCGGCGGTTTTTGCCGAAGGGGAGATCGTAACTTCCGGTCAAGAGAAACCGCTGACGGCGCTCGCCGGGAACGTTGCCACGGTCCAACCCAAGGTGGTATCGATCCACAACTGCCAGCCCATAATTGGTCTCGCCTCCAAAACCGACCGGCGCGTCACCTTGAGCGTCGCTGATGTCATGAGCCCACGTGTAATTGGCCTGGAAGTAGAGGCCGTGGCCCGTCTTATGGGTGGCCTCGAGTTCCATGCCCTGATAATTTTGTATCCCAGCGTTCTCCGTGGAGTAGATGACACCCCAGTTTTGAAACGGCGCTCGGGGACCAACGAAACCGCCGGCAGGAACGGTATAAGGGAGGGCGCTGGGGGCAATCTGATTCAGGTTGTAAGTGACATTCATCCGGTAAGAGTTCATTCCCACGTAGCTCGCGCGGATGGCCGTGCTGGGAGTCAGCTCGCGTTCCACGGTGAGGTTCCATTGCGCCGACTGGGGATCGCGATAGTAAGGCTCGGTGGCTTGTTCGATGGTCCCGCCGCCGATCTGCACGAGTTGACTGGCCGCAATCGTGTTGGGAAATTGGATCAGGGGCACGCCGTTCGGGCCCAGTGCGTTCTGATACGTGTGTATCGCCGCTTCCGGATTGCTTTCGTTATTGTTCTGCAGTTGCCCCAGGCTGGTGACCGTAAAGATACCAAACCCGGCGCGGAGCACGGTCTTGTCGTTGTTGAACGGGCGATACGCCACGCTGATGCGCGGATCGATGCTGCCCATGTAGAATTGGCGCAGCCCCGCCGGCAAGCCTTCCTGGCCGTTCAGGACCACCTTGGTGCAAGGCAAGGAAGCGGCGGGCGCATACCCGGCGTCCGCCGGAGCAGAAACGCCCGGAGGCGCCGGGTCACATCGGGATTCTTCTCGAAGATCTTCACGAGAGCCTCGTGGACCTTCGGATCGGGTCCGCGCTCCTGGAGGAGACGCCGAGCGTGGGTGACGAACCAGTCGTTCTTGTGGAGC
>Ga0187781_10002545_pt1 | contig 13833 bp, 10 predicted proteins | sample 0715_SJ02_MP02_2_FD_132447 | JGI IMG/M metagenome (GOLD analysis project Ga0187781, IMG submission 132447) | Tropical peat soil microbial communities from peatlands in Department of Meta, Colombia - 0715_SJ02_MP02_20_MG | ecosystem: Environmental > Terrestrial > Soil > Wetlands > Peat | place...
ATTCGGGGTCTTTTCTTCCTCCGAAGGGATTAATCTGCCAACCCGCATGGCCGTCGTACGCCTGGACCTGGGCCATTCCCTGGATAATCACCTCTTCCCGAACTTTGTCCTCCCGCTTGTTTTCCTGCTTATACCTTGCCCGGAAATCCCCTTGTGTGTATCGCGCAGTGATGCGCAGCGTCTTTATGGCGTGCAGCTTTTCGAGCCCTCCGCGTGCCTGGACGTTCTTGGCGATAATTTCGTCGACGGTCTGCGCTTGGGCGCCAAAGGGCAGCAGGACAGCACTAACAAGGACAATCCAAAGCAATCGTCTCATCGGGTGACTCCTTCTCTTCCGAGTTCTTCCGTTTCAAGGCTTCGCCTCCGGCCAAACCGGCCGGCTTTTTGGATTCTGTATGCAGGGGGATCACATTCTTGAGTCTTTAGATCCATTAGGCGCATCTTTGTTAGCAGACTCTGGAGCGGAATCCAAGTTATTTTCTAGAAAGCAACTGGTCACCATTGTTGCTTCGGAAACTCGTTTTACACTCCTTTGCGGACGGCTTCGCTTTTGCTTTATAACTGGGAGCGTATCATTTCATATCGGCCCCAGTCCGACAGGATGAGCTTGTGACCCCAGACAAGAAGAAACTACTGCGTGTTGGAGTGCTCTTTGGAGGCCGTTCCGGCGAACACGAAGTATCGCTCGTTTCCGCGGCCTCCGTTATTCGTGGTCTGGACCCGGACAAATACGAAGCCGTTCCCATCGGTATTACAAAAGACGGCCATTGGTTGATCGGCGAGGGCGCCGCGAAGATGCTTCCGGAAGTACTCAAGGGAGGCCGCCGCGTCATGCTTACAGCCGATCCCACGGAAGCTGCCTTGATGCCGCTCGATCGTGGCGCCGGCGCGCAACGCCTGGACGTGATTTTTCCTGTCCTGCACGGAACCTTTGGGGAAGATGGCACGATCCAAGGCATGCTCGATTTGGCCGGTTTGCCTTATGTCGGGGCAGGCGTTCTTGGCTCCGCGGTCGGCATGGACAAGGATGTCGCTAAGCGTCTCTGTCAAGCCGCAGGCATTCCGGTGGTGCCTTGGCTCGCCGTCCATCGCTGGGAGTGGGAAAAAGACCCCAAGACGGTGGCGGATGACATTGAGGCGAGGTTTCCCTACCCTGTTTTTGTTAAGCCCGCCACTTTAGGCTCCTCGGTCGGCATGACGAAAGTGTACAAAGCGGAAGAGCTAGGGCCGGCGCTAACCCTCGCCTGCGAGTATGGAATGAAAGTCATGATAGAGAAAGCCATGACGGCACGTGAGATCGAGGTTTCTGTCCTGGGAAATCACGAACCCAAAGCCTCAGTCCCCGGAGAAATTGTCCCCCACCGCGAATTCTATGACTACACGGCAAAATACCTCGAAGAAGGCACGCAATTGGTGATTCCGGCGCAGCTGAAGCCCGCGCAAGTACAAAAGATCCAATCCTTGGCGGTGCAGGCGTTTCGTGCTTTGGAGCTCGCAGGAATGGCGCGCGTAGATTTCTTTCTAGAGAAAAAAGGCGGGAAAATCTTTCTGAATGAGGTCAACACCATCCCCGGCTTTACATCGATCAGCATGTATCCGAAGTTATGGGAAGCTAGCGGAATTCCGTTTCGAGAGCTCATCGACAAGCTGATTGAACTGGCTTTTGAACAGCACCGCGAAAAGGCCCGAACGAAGTACGCTATCGAGTTGCCCGAAGGCGCTGGCGGCGCGCTCACGAACTGAGCCCCGCGACTGTTCTTTCTCTTCTGCTCCGCAGACGCATCCTCAGGTGGGAAACTTTTCCCTGGATACCGGCGTCCAATTTAAGAGAAGGTTTGCGACTCGGCATCTCTCCTGCTAGAGTTTTTCTGCTGGCACAAATAGGAGAATGCCGGCATAGATATGGCGCTTCCAAAAGAGCTGACGACTTTACTCGATCCGCCTCCGGAAAAGTCACACAAATCGCAGGTTTTGGCGTTCACCATCGGCGGCTTGGTGCTGACGCTGGCCGTCGTTCTATACTTCACGTTCCGCTACTACCCGGAGAAGAAGGCTGCGGCCCAATTCTTTGACGCTCTGGTTGCCGGAGATACGGATAAAGCCTACGAGCTGTGGAAACCAACGCCCAGCTATAGAAAGACGGACTTTCTGGCGGACTGGGGTGCTACCGGATACTACGGCCCTATAAAAAGCTATAAGATCATGCGCGCGAAAGCGCCAGACAGAAGTGACTCCATCGCCGTCGACGTGGCGCTGAGCCCTTATTCTCCCCTTCCCAGTTCGTCCGACGCGGAAAAAAGCGCCAAGACCAGATTGGTCACTCTCTGGGTTTCTCCTGCTGACAAGTCATTGACTTTCCCGCCGTAGCCACAGTTGACCTATTCTGTTCTCGCCTACCGTTCGATTTCGCACAGCGCAGCAGCCAACTCTGCAGGGTTCACGCTCGCCGTACCCAGTTTGCGGACAACCGCACCAGCCGCGGCGTTTGCAAGAAATGCGGCTTCCGGCAAGTTCGCACCTGCAGTGATCCCTAGCGCGAGTACGCTTAATACCGTGTCCCCCGCACCCGTCACATCGTAAAGCTGTCTGCCGCTGGATTCACGGTCGATAGCAGGCTGTCCAACGCGCGCGTAGGTTACCTCGAAGCTGGTAGCCGGAATATTTACATACCGCGGCGAGCTCTCCTCGAAAACGCTCATTCCTTTTTCGCGTCGTGTGATCACCACGGCCTCGCAACCGAAGTGAGCTAGAAGTGCGCGTCCAGCCTCCTCGACCGATTTTTCATCGCTCAGAGGGCGCGCCGCATAATCACCTGCTTCTTTCACGTTGCACACAATAGCGCGCGCGCCACGATAGGCGAGAAGGCGAGAAGTCTTGGGCTTCACAAAAACAGGTACCTTGAACTTGTGACATGCATGCAAGACCCGTTCAGCGAATCCATCCGTGATCAGGCCCTTGTCGTAATCGGATATCAGCAAGGCATCGAAATTCCTGAGCGCTCCCGCGAGCAAGCGAAATAGCCTTTCTTCGATTTCGGGTTGAACAGTATTTCGCTGCTCGTGGTCGATGCGCACAATCTGCTGATGGCGGGCGATGACCCGCGTTTTGACAGTCGTAATTCGTTGCGGATCCGGAAGTACTCCCCTCTCTCTAATCTTGGCTCTTCGCAAACAGGCACGAAGCGCCGACCCAGCTTCGTCGTCCACGATCTTGTCCGCTCCAAGGTGACGGCCGCCCACAACCCCAAATACCTCCACCTGGGCTCCGAGCGCAGCCTGGTTGGCAGCAACATTTCCTGCCCCACCTGGGAGATCCTTCTGGGACTCAAAATCCACCACGGGCACAGGAGCTTCGGGCGACAAACGGTGCGCAGTGCCCCAAAGATAGCGGTCCAGCATCAGGTCGCCAAGCACGGCGATTCGAATTTTGCGGAATCTCGGCAGGAGTTTTTTCAATTGAGGGATCGCGCGTACCAACTCTGCCTGCATGGGGGGGTTCCCTGTCTCAGTCTTTCGCAAGGGTCGCTTCCTCAACCAGCATGACGGGGATGTCGTCTCGCACCGGGTAGATTCGTTTACAAGCTTCGCATTTCAGGCCGGAGCCATCTGGCAACAGCCGGACCGGATTCTTGCAAAACGGGCATACCAAAATGTCCAGAAGTTCCTTCCCAATAGCCATATCTGCTCCTTCCCCAGAAGAGACTTTAGCAGACCGAACCTCGGAACTGCCAGCCGCACCATGGGTTCTGTCACATGCGGGCCCTAACAGGGCAAGGACCGTCATTCACTGTTTAGTAGAAAGTAGCAAGACTCACCGGTCTGGCTCCTTGTCTCGCAGACCACCGGTTATACTCGCCTTTAGCCAGCTAATCTTTGTGCCACCACTCGGGCAGCCATGGGTTTCTGGTCTGCCAAAGCGTTGATCAATTTGAGGTGTCGCCGCATGAAGAAGCCAGCCACGCCGATATTTGCCCTTCTCGCGCTCCTGCTTGCTCCCCTTGCCGGGGCGCAAAGCACCGCGGAACTGCAAATGAGGGAAATTGCCAAGGAGAATGAAGCCAAGCAGGAGGAGCTGGTGAACCTCGAAAAGGACATCGCCAGAGCATTGCAGTGGAATAACGGCACCCTCTTCCGCCGGATCTACGGGGACGACTTCGTCGCCATTCTCCCTTCTGGGCAGATCAAGGACAAAGCCGGTTGGATTGCTGCGATTGAGAACTCGGGCGTCACGTACAGCTCGTTCATTGCCACGGATATTCGCGTCCGTATGTATCAGGATACGGCGGTAGTCACCTGCCTGTGGAGCTCACGTGGCACCCGGAGCGGGCAGCCGTTTTACAAGCAGTTTCGCGTCACCCATGTATACGTCTATGGTCAAAGGGGGTGGCAAGTTGTGGCCAGCCAGGAAACGCTTCTCCCCGGCTAATTCCATATATACTTGCATCCCGGAAGCCGCGAGTCGTCCGGCGAGCGCGGGCTGATCTCACTCCCTATCGCCAAAGTCATCCGCAACGAGAGGACGCAATGAAGAAGATGAAAAAGCTCTGGTGTGTTTCGTTCGTTGGACTCCTGGCGACCGGGGCGCTCTATGGCCAGGCACCGTCTTCTGCGCAAACGGCGCAAGAACCGATCCTGCCTTACACTCCCAGTCTGGATCTCGCCTCGATGGACAAAACCGCCGACCCATGCGTGGATTTCTATCAGTACTCATGTGGAGGTTGGAAGAAGAACAATCCTATACCGCCGGACCAGACCTCCTGGGACGTGTATGCAAAGCTCTATCAGGACAATCTCCTGTTCCTGAAGGGAATCTTGGAACAGGCCTCCGTGAATACCGGCCAGCGCAATGCCGTCACGCAGCAGATTGGCGATTTCTACGCCGCGTGCATGGATGAGGTCGCGGTCGAAAAGCAAGGCCTAACTCCCGTGCGTGGCAGCCTGGATGCGATCGCCAGTCTCAAATCGACAAAGGAGATCGCGCCCGTCGTGGCTCGTTTGCAGCAAGATTACGGCCGTTCGATCTTGTTTGCTGCCGGCTCCGAGCAGGACCCCGACAATTCCGAACAGGTGATTGCGGTCGTCGACCAAGGCGGCTTGGGTTTGCCGGATCGCGACTACTACACCAAGGAAGACGAGAAATCCAAGGAGATACGGGAGCGCTACGTTCAGCATGTGCAAAAGGTCTTCGAGCTGCTGGGTGAGAGCCCGCAGTCCGCAAAGAAGGATGCCGATACTGTGATGAGCATGGAAACAGGGCTAGCCAAAGCCTCTATGACGCGCGTAGACCGCCGTGATCCCTACAAACGGAAACACAAGATGAAGCTGGCGGAATTGAATCAGCTTGTGCCCAATTTTGACTGGAGAACCTATTACGCCACCGCGGGGTATCCTCAGTTTGAGATCTTGAACGTGGCCTCGCCGGACTTCTTCAAGGATGTCAACACAAAGTTGTCGTCGGAGCCCCTCGACAATTGGAAGACCTACCTGCGCTTTCATGTGGTGGATTCAGCCTCTCCCTATCTATCCTCCGTGTTCGTCGATGAGAATTTCGCTTTCTATCGCCAGTATCTGCGGGGAGCGAAGGAGCAACAACCTAGGTGGAAGCGTTGTGTCAGCTACACTGATCGTCAGCTTGGTGAGGCACTCGGCCAAGTCTATGTGGCCAAGGCGTTCTCCCCCGAATTGAAGCAGAGCACTCTGGATATGGTGCGCCGCATCGAGGACTCCATGGCGCTCCGCATTCAACTGCTCGACTGGATGAGCCCAGAAACCAAGGCGCAGGCCCTTCGCAAGCTCCACGGCATCCGCAACAAAATCGGCTATCCCGACAAGTGGCGCGATTACAGCAGCATCAAGATCGCCCGCGTGGATTTTGCCGGCAACATGACTCGTTCGACGGAATTTGAACACCATCGGGACTTCAACAAAATTGGCAAGCCAGTGGACCACAGCGAATGGGAAATGAGCCCGCCGACCGTGAACGCCTATTACAATGCGCAGATGAACGACATTAATTTCCCCGCCGGGGTCCTCCAGCCCCCTCTCTACGATGCAAAGATGGATGATGCACCCAACTACGGCAACACGGGCGGAACGATTGGCCATGAACTGACGCATGGATTCGACGATGAAGGCAGCAAATACGACGCCGATGGCAACCTGAAGAATTGGTGGACGAAGGAGGACCGCGAGAAGTTCGACGCCAGGACCAAATGCGTGGAAGACCAGTACGCGGACTATATTGTGGTCGATGACATTCACATCAACAGCAAGCTCACCCTCGGCGAAGACGTGGCTGACCTTGGCGGCGAAATTCTGGCCTACATGGCGTGGCAGGATGCGACAAAAGGCCAAACTCTCCAGCCGCGCGATGGCCTGACGCCGGAACAGCGCTTCTTTGTTGGCTTTGCGCAATGGGCCTGCGAAAACGATCGCGCGGAAGAATTGCGCGTTCGAGCCACAACGGATCCTCACTCTCCCGGCAAATACCGCATCAACGGCGTCGTGGTCAATATGCCGGAATTTGCCAAGGCGTTTTCCTGCAAAACCGGTCAGCCAATGACCAAGCCGCCGGAGAAGATTTGCAAGGTTTGGTAGGACAACACTAGGCCGGAGCGCCAGGCGGCCGCAGACTCTTCCACTCACGGTTCCGCAGAGACAGCTGCGGAAAGGGGAATGCACGCCTCTATGCACGTGCCGCCCCCAGGTCGTGAGTGAATAAATAGCTCACCACCCAGGCTGTGCAGCCGCTCCTGCATGCTCAGAAGACCCAACCCCTGAGCTATCTCAGAGGAATTCGGATCGAAGCCCTCGCCTTGGTCAGAGACTCGCAGCCGCATGGAGCCTGTGATCTCATCCAGTTGAACAAACGCTCGTCTCGTCCCGCTGTGCTTCTGCACATTTCGAATCGCTTCCTGGGCCACGCGAAAAAAGCACAGGGCCGCATCTTGCGCTGGTTTCTGCGGCATGCCGGCGTCGACAAAAACAATTTCCATCGAGTTGCGCGCGGCAAAGTCCTTGCAGAAATTGGATAGCGCCGGCGCCAGACCAAGCAACTCAACCTGCGACGGATGTAGCCTCCGCGAGACGTTGTGAACATCCGATGTGATCTCACTTGCCGCCTTGACTAGCGCCTCCAGCTGTTCCGTCAGAGAGCTCTTCAGCTCCTCGGAAGCTTGCTTCAATTGCTCCAGATCGATGCTCAGCAGAGCTAGGCGCTGCCCCGCATCGTCATGCAGGTCTCGGGCAATTCGTGCCCGTTCCTCTTCTTGCGCACGCGCCAGGCGGTTGCGCAGGGCGATCAGTTTTTCTTCGGACCTGCGGCGCTCGGTGATGTCTTGATAGATGGCGAATGCGCCGACAAAGGTCTTCCCCGAAAACACTCGCACACCGTGAAGTTCAACGTCGAGGAACGTGCCGTCCTTGCGCCTTCTCCGTCCCGTCGTGTGCACCACTCCCCCATTTTGCACGGCTTGTGAGAGCTGTACTGCTTCCTGTTTATCGTGTGGGGCGATCAACTCGTCGAGGTTTCTGCCTTGAATCTCTGCCTGGCTGTATTGAAACATCTGCTCAAAGGCAGGATTACAGAAACGTACGCGCTGGTCCTCGTCTTTGATGACGATCCCCAGCGGAATATTGGCTATCAAAGCGTCCATATACATGACGTGCTCTTTGAGTTCTTGCTCGGCCCGCCGCGTGGCAGTAATGTCCAGTGCCGAAGCCAGGAGAGCGGGCTGGCCATTGAACTCGGTTCGTGCCGCGGAGAAATCCAGCCAGCGCCGTTCGCCGCTCTTTGTGAGGATGGGGAACTGGTAGCGGGAAGGGACAGGTTCGCCGGCCAGCCTTGCCTGAGCCCGCGCGAAATTCTCGGCCCGTAGTTCGACCTCCATCAGTTCCCAAGGATCCATCGCTAGCATCTCTTCCTTTGAGTAGCCTGTGATTCGCTCGAATTCCTTGTTTAAATAAACGAGCCGATTGTTCTGAAGCAGCCAGATCGCGGAAGTGACCGTATCCGCTACCAGCCGGAATTTCCCTTCGCTGTCCCGCAAAGCCCGTTCAATCTGCAGCCGCTCCGTAATGTCGACAAAACTGACCAGGTAGAGCCCGTTCACCAACGAAATATGAAATTCAATATCGCGGAAAGATCCATCCTTGCATCGGACGCGCGCCTCCATCGCCAGTTTTTCTTTGCTGCCCTGATTGGCTTTTTCCACCAATTGGTCCCAACGGCCATGGACCAATTCCCGGTATTCGGGATCGGGGTAGGCCAGTGGCCACCAGTCCGACACCCGGCGCATTTCTTCCTTTTTGTAGCCAAAAAGATTTATGAATTTGTCGCTGATAAAGACAACCGCTTCGAGTGGCCCTTGAGATACCACCATCGCCACCGGACAATTCTGCACGACTTGCCGGCTGAATTCCTCACTTCGGCGAAGTTCTTCCTCCACTCTTTGACGATGCAAGATTTCAAATTGTAGGGTCGCATTGTCTGCCGCAAGTCCCAGGCGCTGCTGTTCGCTGACCTGTAGCTCAATGGCCGTGTGCTGATAGCGTTCGACGAGCAACAGAATCATTCCCAGGCAAATGCCACAGGTATCCAGAAGGTCCAGGAAGAGAAGCCGCGGATGGTCTAAATGCTCCAGGTTCGCAAGGGTGTGCAACGGCCCAGGAAAGCCAACGCCAAAGTGAGAACCAAACATCTCGCTGAAACTGAAAAAATAGAGAGTCTGATCGACGGAATAGGCGAGACAAAATATCCCGGTGATGGCTGCTGCGAAGGACCCGCTTCTTCGGAACTCCCGCCAAAAAACCCCACAGCAAAACAGCAACGCAGCCGCAAGAACCAGCGTGCGTGGCGCATTGCGTACAGAAAAACTGACCACCGGAAGCTCCCTGAACCTCGCGCTCAAGGCAAAACAGATCATCGCCCCGGCTACGGCCAGCGCCATTGCGCCCAAAACCTGCCGCTCCGACGGTTTCCTTGCAGGACGCCAACTTAGACCGCCCAATACCAGCAGAGCTGCCTGGAGAAATCCACAAACAAGGAGCATCGCAACCAGGCTTGCCTTTGCCGGTGTCCATGCGGTGCCGAGCTGCAAAGAAAAGGTGGCCGTTAAGAGATAGACGGCAAATGCAGTCCACGCCCAAGCCCAATAGCGCGCGAATTCGAACCGCTGCAAGCGCGTATAGAGCGCCCACAACAAACAGACCAGGCACACCGTCAGCAATAGCTGAGCAGTCGCGGAATAATAGAATGTCTCGAAGCCAAGGATCATTGCGGCAAATCCGGGGAACCTCGCAACTATTCTCTTACCTTCTGAGCGGTGTAGCTTGGATGAATTCCGTGATTGTACCCTACTTTGCAGTCCCCTGTATTCTTGCACCCAAAATACCGATCGCTATCAGGAGTGCCAAAACCGGGTCGCACGGATGGCGGTGACGGAGCGAAGTGTGCGCGATATAGAAGGTGATCGGGAAAAAGACCGGGAAAGAGGCAATCGGAAGGAAGTACTCACCTCGTTCAACATAAAGCCGCACCAGCCCAAATACGATACCCAAGAGTGCCAGGGAATTCCAGACCAGAAGGCACTGCGCGAGCCGTGAGTCGGTGCGTTGAAAGTCTCGCCACGGAGATTCCGAGCCGATCCAAGTGGCCACGATTCTGTTTCCGGCAAGCTGTACGTAGAGAGCGGTGTGACTCTTCACGAAATCGAGAGCCTCCTGTCTTTTTTCACACAGGAATTCTGTTTCGCCAAGCTGGGCGTAAAGATGAACCTGTTCATACCGAGTAATGCGGTTTATCGCGCGGGAATGTTCATCAAAGATCTCGTTGTTGCCAGCCCAGAACTCATACGGAAAGTTGGAACGCAGCGGAATCAACCGATGAAACTGCACATAATTTCGCGCCGCCCAAGGCAAGCAAGTGAGGATCACCACTGCCAACGTTGTAAGACCCAGGCGCAACTGCAGAGACCGATTCCCCCGATGCTCGTAAAGCAGCCACCCAAGCAGAAATGGCAGAAGCGCCCCCAGTGCCGGATTGGTGAGCAGCGCCAGTCCCCAGAGAAGCCCATAAAGACTAAAACTCTGTGGGAGCACAGAATCCTTAAGCTCAAGCGTGCTCCAAAGCAGGACCGCGGCAAAGAACACAGAAAGCGAACTATCCCAGATCCACGCAAAAGGCAGGATGATACCGCTCGGAAAGAAGGCCCAGATCCAACCCGCGAGCGCTGCAGTCGCCGTTCCACCGCCACGTTTTCCCGCATGAAACAGGGGGATCGTCGCAAGCGACGAGAACAAGCAATTCAAAACTACCGAAGCATAGAAGGAACGTACTGTGAAAATTCCAGAGACCTTGAAAATTCCCGCCACGAGCAATGGGTATACTGGGGCGAGCCAAGCTGTCGGGCCGGTCGGCTGTCGAAACAGGCAGCAGAATCCATTTCCCTGCGCCAGCGCCGAGGCCACGTTACCCACTTCATTTTGAAACGGCACTATGGCAAGCACCTCGGCCGGAACCTGGTGCGCCATGTACCAGACGTACGCCAGGCGCAGGAGCATTGCCGCAAGTGCAATGAGCCATGGCGAACTCGCTAGACGAATCACTCGTTCGCGCATACAGAAAAAAGCATACAGTGGACTCGTTAATTTCTCGAATCAGTTCTGGCTATTCTCCTGAAATTTTCCCCTTAGGTCCTTGTCAGACACCGTAGCATTCGAGTACAGTTCTCTTTGGCCCCTGCACCACACGGTGCTCAAGTACCGCCCAGCTTGAAGCGATCCCCAGAAAGGAAAATCACATGGCCAGGAAGACAAGCTGGTTTCTTTGTGCTTTGTTTGGTATCGCGCTGATCTTTGCAGGTTGCGGAAATGCGCAGAAGGATGCCACCGAAGCCGCAATTAACGCGGCTCAGGCTGCGATCAACGCAGCTCAGGACCAGGCAGCGAAGTACGTTCCTGATCAATTACAAGCCGCTCAGACGGCACTGCAGAATGCAAAAGACGCACTCGCCAAGGGGGACTACCAGGATGCATTGAAGGCGGCGCAGGACGCCGCCAACAAGGCGCGGGATCTGGCTGCGGCCGCAGCAGCGAAAAAGCAGGAGTGGACCAAAGGTTGGGCCGACCTGAGCACCTCCATGCCCAAGTCCCTGGATGAAGTGAAAAAGAAACTGGACGCCTACTCCCACGGTGCTCACATGCCTGCGGGACTGGACAAGGACAAACTCTCTGACGCCAAGGCGCAATACGAACAACTGAAACAAACCTGGGCCGACGCTTCCTCTGCCGCAACCCAGGGCAACCTGGGCGACGCATTGAAGAAAGCATCGGCCATCAAGGATGTGCTCCCCAAACTGATGGAGATGCTGGGAATCAAATCCTAATTCCTGTTACTGTGTTTACCGAGGGCGTCAATTCTGGCGCCCTTATTTTTGCGTGGCCTAAATGGATTCGACTCTCCACATTAATCGCGCAGAGAATGAGGTTTTCTTCGTAAAGTCTGGGCTCCACAGCGCAAGAATCTGTGAACCTTGATATACACGCTCGAATCCGCCTTCTGACTCCGAGACCGTCTCAATCGGGGCAATCCAGAATTCATCGCTACCTGGCGCATGCAACGTGACCCTCAAGCGCTGCCAGCCATCTTCCATGCGCAGAAACGGCCCGGCCGAAGTCCCCGCGAACCGCAGAATCTGCTTTCCGGCTGGGGTTTCAAAGAACCGGTCCGGTTCCGTGGGCGCCAGAAGATTGATGACCGACTCAACCCCAAACCGCAGAGGCCCGTTCAAGGGAGCCGAAAGTGTAATGGAAATGTCGCAACTCACCTCACATCCTTGTGGCGCGGGACCAAAAAGAAAGTACTTCGTGATCGCAAGCCTCGGGCTATTCACCGATCCCTTGGCGAACTCTGGCAGGGACTGCTCAAAGACGAGATCCGCATTATTCGCCGAAGAATTCCGAATGGCAAAGTCCCCTGCGGCCGGCCCAACCAGTTCGTTCAATTGCAGTTTTTCGTAATCGCCGAAGGTTCGCGCAGGATCGAAAAACAGCAAGCGGAACGAGTGCCGTGCAAAGCGGTCATAGTACAAGAATCGCTCCAGGTTGGGCTCCTTCACGCGCACCTGGTCATGAATAGAAACCGCCCCACCGGAGCTTGGTGTCGCGGACGCCGCTTCGCGAAGCCTCGAATGATACGCTTCCGGCCGGCGCTGGACGGAATTGATCAAGGTGGCCGCTGACGGCCGGAAATCGAACGCAGAAAGCGTCGCGCCGTCGGAAGGCTTCAGCAAAACCTGATATTCGGGTGCGCTGAACAGCAACTCAGACTGTCCATCCGCGTCGTAGTCAAGGAACTCCACTCGCGGCAGCGAAGCCCCTGGGGTAAGTTGATCCACAAGCGTCTCCGCCCGCACCAGATTGCGCCAGAGCTCCGTGCGCAGGTGCGGAGCGTAGAGTCCTCCAAACACGCCATGCCAGTACGCGTCATTCCCTTGCCCGCGCAGCATCCGGTCGCGCGCTTCCTGCACCTGGGCGCTGTGGTCCGGGCTTGAGCGGCGTGTAGGCACGGAAGCCACGCAGGCGGAAACGCGCAGCATCTTTTTGTGGAGCAGATTGGATTCCGGATACTTCCGGAAAAAGCCCCGCCATCCCCCGCCGCGCAAAAACGTGAGCAAATCTGTCCGCGCGGAAAACTCTTTTTGTAAGCCATAAAAACGCAAGCGCGTGTTCGTCGGCAGTACCCACTCCATCATCTCCGCATACGAAGCGGTCGGCAGGTCCGCTCGACCCAGCGGCACATGCGACGCAATGCACTCGCTGGGCGTGACCGTTTTCAGCCAGTCGCTGTTCTCTTCCAGCGCTTCAAAAAACTCCGTCAGCCATCCGTCCGCGTAGCAATGCTTGTATGTTCCGGGCCACACCCCAAATTTTTCCATGTCGTCGCCAAATGCCGCCGCCCCGCCGGCATGCGCTTTCGCCGCCTCCTTGAAATACGTAATCGATTCTTCCACTTTCCGGAACGGAATCAGGTAGCGCAGCTCTTTCAGCCCTGGAAACAACCAGATAGATCGGCCGCAGTCTTCTGCAATGTACGGACCAAATAGCTCCCGCGGTTCGAAGCCCGCCGCCAGGAAAGGAAGGTCGTCCACCAGCGTATAGCCCACATTCGCAGCGGCAAGCGACGAAGGAAGTTGCGGCTCCCAAACACGCTCGGCAAGCCACGCGCCTGTCGGACGCTTTCCAAAATGTTCCTCGACGTAATCCGCGAGGCGCGTCAACTGTTCGGAGCGGTCCGCCTCAGGGATGGAAATAAGGATAGGCTCATAGAAACCGCCCCCCATCAGTTCTATTTGGCCGGACATCACCAAGGCTCGCACACGCTCAAAATACTCCGGGTGATTCTTCTCGATCCATTGGAGAAGCGGGCCGGAATAATGCAGGGCCATGCGAATCTTGGGGTGCTTCTCAATCAGGGTCAGAAACGCGTTGTAGGAATTTTGGTAGCACTCTTCGAAGACATGCTCAAAGTTACCGGCGGGCTGGTGGGCGTGGACAATCAGTACGAAATGGAATGAGGGGACGTTCTGGGTCATGAGGTCACGTTCCATGATACCGCGAGACCCGCGCCGGAAGGCAACGCCACAAATCAGTCTCGAACCCGGTGTTTTGCCTTTATTTCGTCCGCGCCGTCAGCCAGTCCCAGATGATTTTCATGGCTTCAGGCGAAAACGTCTCGTCGATGGCCGCATACTCCGTCGGTGAGCCGCTATAGGCGTGCTTGAAGAAATGGTTGAGTTCCGGCAGTTCTCGTACATCCGCCTGCTTGTTCCCGCCG
>Ga0187781_10002547_pt1 | contig 13825 bp, 14 predicted proteins | sample 0715_SJ02_MP02_2_FD_132447 | JGI IMG/M metagenome (GOLD analysis project Ga0187781, IMG submission 132447) | Tropical peat soil microbial communities from peatlands in Department of Meta, Colombia - 0715_SJ02_MP02_20_MG | ecosystem: Environmental > Terrestrial > Soil > Wetlands > Peat | place...
ACAGCGCGATCATGGCTGAAGATGTCAGGGCGCTGCTCGATCATCTTGGCCTGGTGCGTGCGGACGTCCTCGGCTATTCGATGGGTGCGCGGATCACGGCCTTCCTGGCGCTCAAACATCCTGACCGCGTGCGTTCGGCGGTGCTTGGCGGCCTTGGCATACATCTGGTCGAAGGCGTTGGCCCGACGGAATCGATCGCAGCCGCGCTCGAGGCACCGTCGCTTTCCGACGTCGCGGATCCAACGGCTTATCTGTTCCGCGCTTTTGCCGAGCAGACGAAATCCGATTTGCGCGCGCTGGCCGCTTGTATTCGCGGCTCGCGCAAAATGCTCAGCCGTGCCGAAGTGGGGCAAATTGCGGTCCCGGTGCTGGTGGCGGTCGGCAGTGAGGACCACATTGGGGGCTCCGCAGGTGAGCTGGCTGCACTCATTCCTAGTGCTCAGGCCCTTGTCATTACCGGCCGGGACCACATGTTGGCCGTCGGTGATAGAGTCTTTAAAGGTGGCGTGCTCGAATTTCTCGGAAAACGATCATAACTAGGTCATTGAACTAGATATATTACGCCACTGGCCGATGAGTGCGCTTTTCGGTTTTGGCCATGCCGCCAAGCAATATGGTAGAAGGTTCCGTCACTTCTGGGGAGACACTGTAATGGCGCAGCATCAGGCAAAGCCGACTCTTGATAAGCTTGATCCGGTCTGGGGGCGGGTCCGCCGCGAAGCCGAGGAAATCGTTCGGCGTGAACCGGAACTGGCCGCCTTCATCTATTCGACCGTCCTTCACCACGACACCCTTGAAGCCTCGGTTTCCTATCGCCTCGCCAGCCGGCTCGATCACCGGGCGTTGTCGGGCGAATTGATCCGCCAGGCTTACGCTGACGCCTTGGAAGACGTTCCGGCGATTGGCGAGGCGTTCAGGGCCGATCTTATGGCAACCGTCGATCGCGATCCTGCGACGCACCGCCTGATCGAGCCCGTTTTGTACTACAAGGGCTTCCACGCCGTCCAAACCTATCGCTTGGCGCACTGGCTCTGGAATAAGGGCCGCCGTGATTTCGCGCTCTACCTGCAAAGCCGCTCATCGGCAGTGTTTCAATGCGACATCCATCCCGCGGCGCGGATCGGCCGCGGCATTTTCCTTGACCATGCCACCGGTCTTGTCGTGGGCGAGACTGCGGTGATCGATGACGACGTATCGATGCTGCACGGCGTCACGATCGGCGGCACCGGCAAAGAAGGCGGAGATCGTCATCCGAAAATCCGATATGGAGTGATGATCAGCGCTGGCGCCAAGATTCTCGGCAATATCGAAGTCGGTCATTGCGCGCGCATCGCCGCCGGCTCGGTTGTCATCAAGCCCGTACCAAACAACGTCACCGTGGCTGGCGTGCCGGCCAAAGTGATCGGTGTCGCCGGCTGCCCCGAGCCGGCAAGATCGATGGATCAGATGTTTCAAGACGAGCCGTGACGATTTGATTGTTGCCGCTTACCGCGTGTGCTATGCGGACGCGTATTGAAATCTTTTCCGAAACTCGTGCCGGGTTTTCGGATCGCGGGTTGGGAGACACCAGTGGACGTCCAAGAAGTTCGTAAGCTCGACGCTTATCTGAAGAAGCTTTTCGGCAATGCTCGCATCCGCGTCGTTCCGAGGCCGAAGAAAGAGGATTCCGCCGAGGTCTATGTCGGCGATGAATTCATTGGCGTATTGTTCGTCGACGATGAGGACGACGAACGCTCTTACAATTTCCAGATGGCCATCCTCGGCACGGATCTAGAGTAGCGCTATCACTTCTTGTCGGGATGTAACTGCCCCGCCAATCGATCGAAGCCCGCGGCGACATTGCGCCAATCGGCCAGCCAATCCCGCGGAAAGCGCATTGTCAGCGCGGCTGCGCCGAGGGCGCGCTCGTTGACGCAAGTGCCCGGAACGGCGCGCTCTTGCCGCGTACAGCGTGCGAAAAATTGTTCAGGACTACTTACCGCGTAAATTAGGTCTTCGCCCTCGTAGGGCGTTCCGCTGCGGAACGGCAGAACGGCGAGCCCATCGGGGCCGGCGCCGGCTTGCGCCTCGGCGTAGCGCGGATAGATCGCTCGCAGCCGCTCGAGTGGAGCCAGCAGGTCGTTCAATCCCTCGATCGTCACGAATAGGCGCTCTTTTTCCGGTTCGGCGGCGGCGGCGACCGCATTATCTGCACTCAGCGGACGTTTGTTGTCGAACTTGCTTTCTGTTTGCGGGGTCAGCGACGGCCAGCCGAACGCGAGATCGATCCGTTCGTGTTGGCCGGGATGGCGTTGCACGGTTTCGCGGATCGCGGCAGGAGGAATTTCGAACAGCACGCCGGCGACGGTAATCGGAAGCGCCGGCGCGTCGAGCGCTATCGGATCGCTCGGCCAAGTCGGCCAGAGTGCATAGGAGACGAATGTCGTGGCAGCCGCGACAAGCAGTACGGTTAAGGAAAAAGGCCAAGTGAAAACAGCGAGCCTGCGGCGGCGGACTTTGGCGCCGCGCGCCGTGTTTCGATGCAGCGTGGGTTGATGCGCTGCGGGTTGTTGCGCTGTAGGCCGGTGAATGGCGTGCGCCATCATGCTTTCTGCGGCTCGGCACGAATCGCGGCGCTAGTATGACACACGTGGCTGGGTTGCTAAGGCTTATTGGGGCTTCGGCGCCGGCGTTGCGCTCGATGGCGTGGCCACTTGCGGTTTTGCCTGTGCCGTGATTTGCGCTGCAAGCGTTGCGGCGATCTTGGCATGTGCGGCGGCATTAAAGTGGATACCGTCCCATTGGTAAAAGTCGCGCGGGATGTTTTCTGGATCGTACACGATGACGCGGATGCCGCGTGCGTGCAGATGTTGCACCATGGCCGCGACATTGGCCGTGCGCGCCTCCTTGGTGCCGAAGAAGCGCAGATCGTTGGCGCCGGGCTGTAAAATCACGATGTCGGTGCCCTTGGGAACAGCCTCGTCGAGGCGGTTGCGCATGCCGGCGGTTACGTCGCCAAGGCGCCCGGCATTGGTGACGTGGGCGTCGATCCCCTTTTTGCGCAGGAGGTCTTGCAGCAGGGCGGGGTAGGCATTCTGCTCGCCGACACCCCAGCCGGATGTATTGCTGGCCCCGATCGCCACAATGTTCAGCGCTTGGGCCTTGACGGGCAAAGCAAGAGCCAGGACGGCCACCAGAGCCAAGGCTTTGAACCGGAACGTCATTTGATCGAACTCCGGCAGGGGCGAGAATTGCTGCGATTATTAACTTCTCTTTAATCGTGTCGTAGCGGCGGCGGGGGCCCTTTGCAATGGCTTTCATTCCGCTAAGGCCGCCGATGTTCGCAAGCTTGCCGGCTTTGTCACCGGAAATAATCGAACCGCTCTTTCCGCTGGCTGATCCGCGGACTCCCGGGCGCGGGCGGCTGATAAGTATTATTTTTGATGCAATAACCGCTAGCGCCCCCGGGGTCGGCGACGGCAACAGGCAGGCGCCGGCCGACATCTACTGTGAAGTCGAACCCAGCCGGAGATCCGCAGCCAAATTGCGAGACCGGAGGGATTGTGGCCAACTTCGTGAGGCTGCCATTGCCTAATCCGCGGTGCCAACCAGACCGAAAGTATCCGTTGATAGTAGCTGACAGGCAACGGAGTGAAAATAATTCACACTCGGCATGCTTGTTCAGTTTTCGAATCACACAGATCGCGATATAGTCTGAAATTCCCGTGTTAACAACGGGCCTTTTGTTTGGCGGCCGCCAGCGGGTTGGCGCGGCAAGCATTCCGATGAAGAGGGACCGCAGAGGGGCGTCCGTTTTGCCCCACCCAAGTTTGGGTAGGCAGGCAACCGTATTTTGATGCCGATGTTGTCGCCTTGCTGCGCGCCGCAATCAACATGAAGGAAGCCAGTTCGCCTTTGCGCGGAATTATGGCGTGAATCGCAGCTACCTCAACATGGTTTTAAACGGCAAAAAGAGTCCAGGTTCATCTGTTACAAAGGCACTCGGGCTTCGCATGGTGTTCGTCGCCGACTAGGCGAAAATGCACGCCGCGAACTTCGCCAAGCTGACCCACCTTCCTCGTGAGAAGTTGAACTGACCGCATTATAGTACATGTGCCACCATGCGACCCAAATGGGGTTGGTTGGTCCGGCAGGTCGTCGATTTCCGCCGGCCGGGCCGTGGATCCGGCGGCTTGCGGGAGCGCCGCCAATCTCCGATCTTGCGCGGGAGCGCCTGCAAACAGTGCCGCATCTCAACGAGACGGGTATGATTTACGAACTGGACGGAATACATCCAGAACTGCCGGAGGAAGGCCGTTATTGGATTGCGCCGACGGCGACCCTCATCGGGAGGGTGCGGCTGAAGGCCGATACCAGTGTCTGGTTCGGTGCGGTCTTGCGCGGCGATAACGAATGGCTCGAGCTCGGCCCGCGGTCCCAGATCCAGGACAATGCGACACTGCATACCGATCCCGGTTTTCCCATGACCATCGGATCGGACTGTGTCATCGGCCACAACGTCGTCTTGCACGGCTGCACGATTGGCGCCAACAGCCTGATCGGGATGGGGGCGATCGTGCTCAACGGGGCGCGCATAGGCGAATACTGCCTTGTCGGCGCCGGCGCGCTGATCACCGAGGGCAAGGAATTTCCCGATAAGTCGCTCATCGTCGGAGCGCCGGCGCGCGCCGTGCGCACGCTCGACGATGCGGCCATCAAGAGCATTGCCGCGGGAGCGGATATTTACGTCCGGCGATACAAGCAGTACGCGAAAGCGCTCAAGCCTGTTGGTTAAAGTGGCGCTTTGATCACGTGATCAGAATTTCGACGTCAGCCGTAACAGCGGGCCGCTACATAAGCGGTCGATGTTTGAAGATACGAATACAGGTCCGTCAACGCCCAGATTAGTACTGGCGACGCTCAACGCTTTCAGAGCCCTGAAATATTCGTCATAGCGATAGCTCGCCGTGATTTTCAGATTGGGATTAATCCAATAGGACAGGCCGGTTTCTGCATCCGCGTTAAAGATCGCGGGACTGTCGGAGGCGTTTGCGGTGGTTGCCTCTTGAGAACCCAAAGCTTGGCGCTGTTGCAACGACAGCAATGAATGGGAAAGACTTCGCGACGTTGTTGGAAAAGGCAATTCAGCGCAGCGAGATTGGCAAACCACTTCGCTTGATCGAAGGTGGGAAAGCGCAAGTTGCGCAGGTAGGTCGCGACAGCGAAGACCTCAGCCGTTAACCATAACTTCGTCTTGGTTAACAAAAACATTCATTTTGTTGACGTCGTGCGCCTATAAGGTCAAGTAGCTCTCAGGTCTCAGAGAGTTAGGCCCTGACCTTGCGTCACCCCATCCCCCGACCTCGGTCGGGGCCGACATTTCCTGCATAAACAATCACAGCGTCAGCACACCTCACCATCGTGGCTGCTTGGCTCGTTTCGCTGTCAACGAACTAAAATGACAATGATCAGAGCGAAAAGCGCAACGTCAATCAGGAATTTCTCTTCTGCGTTCATTACCACCCCCAAAACGCCGAAGGATTGCCACGAGTATCAGGAAAACGATCACCCAACCAATAATGAGGAACCATGTCGTAGTCATCGTGCCGCTCCCGGTACGTTGGCCCAACAGAGTTCAGCCTATTAGAGCTCGCCGGAGCTCGCAATCGTCGCAGCCACACTTATCCGCTATAATGCTCGTACCCATTGACAGGGTTTTCGAGCAACCACTGTGGGTGGTTAGAACGGAGAAGGCCCGGGATAGTTTCGGCTCCGTTCGCCCGTTAGAGCCTCGATGTTGTGCTGTGGCTGACTGCATAGGATCGGGCGATTTCGACCAGGGCCTCGCCACGGCTGCGTCGTTCTAGAGCTTCCTGGCGTCGATCCGCGGTTTCAGCTTCCTCCCAAACCTGACACCTCTCGCTTGCGCTCGCTTGCGGCCTTCATCGGTCCTTGCGCGGATCAGCTCCCGCTCGAACTCGGCCGAGCCGACCAAGCACAGTCAGCATTAGGCGACCATGTGCGGTCGTGGTGTCGGCTCACGCATCGGCCAGTGATTTAAAACCAGCGCCAGCCTTAGCGACAGCATCAAGCACATTTCAGCAGTGGCGAGTGGGACGGGCGAGTCGACCTAAGCGCGAAACTAACAGCACGTCACCAACGCTGAGGGCTGCGTGGGCGGCGTGGCGAGAGGTAGGAGGGCTTTCACATGACCTACAGTCAGCGGCTAGCGATGGGGCCAATCGGAATTATCTGCTTCACAATGTTTGTTTCTGCTGCGCATGCCCAATATCGCGATCAATACGATCCCTACAACGGTGGGCCAGGGAGCAATTACTACGACGGTGGTACACCGGGGCGTACTGGCGCTCCGGGCTTAACCGCCCCCGGCCTTGGCATCCAGGAGCGAGGGCCAGAGCCTGTATCAGCCGTACTCAACGGCAGCGCCGTCAACCTATGACCCTTATCCGTCATCGTCCGACAGTTACATGCGCGACGGCACGCCGGGCGGCAGATAGAACAGCGGAATGGACGACGACGATTAATGAACGTCTACCCACATTCTAGGTCCCCTTCCTAGGTCCCCTTCGCTGGGGCCTTTTATTTTTGTCCGCTTGCGCCGAGTCGCCATCCAAATTGCACCCAATTGCGCGGGACAAAAGCGCTGAATGCCGTTCGTACCTATGACGTACCTATTGCTGGCTATGGTCGTCGCCCGTTTTGGCTAAGTAGTTGCAGTTGCGGCCGGCTCCTGGGGGAGAGCCGGCCGCCGCGAACCCGGTCTGGGGACGGGGAGGGGTGGGGACGTGACCGGGAACGCGTATCCTTCGTTTCGTTGAACTATCGCGCCGCTGCAGTGGCCGGCGTTCCTCGCGGCTCGCCGAGCGAAACCCAAACATTCGGATCGGATTGCGACTGGCGCTTCACAAAGCGGTAGCCGGTATCGGTCCACGGCAAGATTTCATCAGTCTCGTTGTCGAGGACGTACTCGCCCGTGTCGGTTTTGACGGTGAGCACGGCATGCCCATCGCCGTTTCTGTCGCGCACGACCGTCATCAACAGCGCCTGACGCGGCCATCCCGCCTGCAGCAGCATCTTGCGTTTCTGTAGAGCGTAGTCCTCGCAATCACCGTAACCGTCGTCCGGATAATTCCAGCGCTCGACGACGCCCCAATGATCCATATCGGTCATAGGTTTGACGTTGGTGTTGACGAGGTTATTGACGCGCTCGAGGTCCTTCCATGTCCGCGCTGACAACACCACGTCACGCGGTGTCAGGGGCTTGGTTTTGCATTCCGGATCGTACTCGACGCAAAACTCGACCCAGCCGGCGGGCGGTGGTGCGACTCCACCGACCTCGATGAAAGACGAAGGCTCCTGTGCCGCGCCAGTAGTCGGCGAGGTGAGCAAGCCCCCGACGCAGGCGGTGAGGACGATCCCCGCCGCTGCGCTGCGCTTTCTGAGGGTTCCTGCAACCGAATTCATTGTGACCCCTTCCCGTCTTGTTGGGGTCACCTTTCCCGCAAAGCTTTTGCAGCGCCGCTAAGTTGATTGACGCAATTTGAAGTAAAGGCGGTTCAAGTGGCGGCAAGAAGGGACAAAGCGATTTCACTTGGCGCGCGGACGCCGGATTTTCGGGGGGAAATTGCGAATTTATTCGCCGGTAACGCTATCTTCGAGGAAATCCGGATGCAGCAAGCGGGTGAACTCGATGGCGAAGCCGTCTTCGAGATGACGCACCACGCGGCCCTGCACTTTACCTAGCGTTACCAGCGTTCCGGTCGGGGGCCGCTCCTGCGTGGCGATGCCGGCGCCGGATTGCGATACGTCGATGATGCGGCAGGTAATGCTGATTCCGTTCGGCATGATCAGGCGGCCGACCGGATTGCGCGGCACGATACGGCCGTGACGCCGGTCTTCGGGCAGTCCCAGAATATGCCGATTGGCGAGCCAGGTTAGCTGCGCGGCAAGCTTGTCGCGCTTGCGCACCGTTGCGGCGATGGTCATTGCAAAGCCGTTCTCAAACAGGCGGGCTATGGTGCCCTCGAGCCGGCCTAGGTGATCGACATAAGCGATCACGCGGTCGCCCTTTTTGCCGGCGACCGGGGCGATCACGGCCATGCCGCCGGGCGACATATTCACCACCTGGCAAGGAAATTCACGGCGATCGAGCAACATGTATCGGCCCAGCAGGTTGACCTTCACCCGCTGATGGCGGCGATTCTCCTGGCTCAATGCACGGAGTGCTTGCCTTCGTTCAGCCAACGCCATTGAACGCCGTATCATTTCTGGGTCGGCCGCGGTCACGCCGCAGCATGGGCGCAAACCTAGGCGCGCGATATTAACGTCCCGTTAGCCGAGCTGCCTTTCTCCGGTGTCCGGTGTTGTCGTCGCGGACGCTAGGGGCGGTCGCCTTGCACGAGGGTCAGGCGTCGCTGCCGCGGCCGCATGAGCCGGGGCAGCCGGCGTCTTTCGATTGAAGCGCCCAGGTGACGGCGGGGGCCAATGATCAGCGCGCGAAGGGGGGTCACGCCCAGCCACGCGGGCGTTTTGAACGGGGTCAGAACCCCAATCGTCCGGGCCAAGTTCGGCCGGGTGGCGGCGAGCGGTAGCAGCAAGAGTTCGAGCTCGACCGAGTCCCCATTGGCCGTCTGACCGGATACACCGGCAACGGTGCCGATTTGCTCCTCTTCAAGGATGGCCAGAAGGTCGGAAACGATGGGCCGACTTGCGCCGTCCCATAGTTCAAGAAAGCCCCTGCCTTTAAGCTCACGGCCGAACAGGGCGCAGATCCGCGTGCCGGCGAGACGGAACGGATGCGCAGCCCCGCGGTCGAGCGCGAGAATGAAAACGTCGCTGAGCACTTCGCGAATGGGCCCAGGCTCGATTTCTGCCCGTTCGGGCGCTGGACGATCGCCGCGCCGTTCTTGCCAGTAGGCGTAAAGTTCTTGGCTGGCAGCGTGTTTCATTAAGCACACACTCGACGGCCTACGCTTGGTGCCGCAGCCGATACGATAGACTGTCCCCGATTGGGACAGGCACAGCCACGCCGGTCTAGTTGAATGAGAAACGAGCATGACGCGTGCCGAGCCTCAGGATCGGCAGTGCCGGGAAAGGTGCTCGCGCCGGATTAAGCTTAATAAAACGTTTACATTGGCTCCGATGCGCCCGACCGCATAGGGTGGCTTTATCGGATAAAGGGAGGCGACGGGATGTGACGCGCCGGGCCGTGCGGTTATGCACGTCGGCGTCGACTGCGCAAACCCCGCGCGCAAAAGGGAGGATTTGCATCCTCCCTTTTGTTTTTGCTCGAACCGCAAGGCGTGAGGTCGCTCTGGGAAGGTCGCCTTGGGGTCACACCTGGCTTGCTCCGGCCGCAACGCCGGCCTATCTGACGGCGATCAGGTGCGACTTGACTGAGCAGTCCCGGCCCAATTTCTCGGAACCAATCTTCAACATTCCGGCAGTCGTGGTGGCGACCGTCGCTACCCTTACGCTCGTCCATGTGGCGCGTGTTTTTTTGCTTAACGATGAACAGGATGTCGAATTCATTCTCCGCTTCGCATTTATTCCCGCGCGTTACGGGAGCGGCGCTATCGCGGCCGGCGCGTCGTTCCCGGGCGGATTTGGCGCCGACCTATGGACGTTCTTCACTTACGCCTTCATTCATGCCGACGTGACGCATTTAGGCTTTAACCTCGCTTGGCTCGTGCCGTTCGGCAGCGCCGTCGCACGCCGGTTCGGGGCTTGGCGTTACACCGCGTTCATGCTCACGGTAGCGGCGATTGGCGCATTTGCGCATTTGGTGACGCATATCGGCGCGATGGAGCCGATGATCGGGGCGTCGGCGGCGATCTCCGGCGCCATGGGCGCGGCCATGCGATTTGTTTTTCAGCGGGGCGGGCCGCTCGGGCTGTTTCGCGATAACGGAGCCGGATTTCGACTTCCAGCGCGGCCGCTTTGGTCCACGCTTCGCGATCCTCGGTTCCTACTCTTTCTCGCGGTGTGGTTCGGACTAAATGCGCTGTTCGGTTTCGGCACGATTTCTTTTGCAGGGACGGAAGGACAGGAAATTGCGTGGCAAGCGCATGTCGGCGGTTTTCTCGGTGGGCTGTTCCTGTTTAACGCCTTCGATCCGGCGCCGGAACCCGCCGAATTCAACAGCGAGCTAAGTACTTAGTGCACTGCCGGAACTGCTTTCGCTTGACGTGGTGCAGCGCAACGTGCGTGCCAAGCCTTTTTGTGAAACTATACGCCGCATCGGAACGTTAGGATCATTACCTCGTCCGTCGCCGACCCGCCCCGAACGGCGGGCAAGGTGTAGTCTAGGGAGGCTGCGAATGACCATCAGCAAGATCCTCGCGGAAAAGGGCCGCGAGATTTTCAGCATTGAACCGGCTGCGACGCTCCAGTCGGCCGCAACCCTGCTGGCGGAAAAACGCATCGGCGCTGTGCTTATCCTGGGTGCCGACCGTCGCATCATTGGCATTCTTTCGGAGCGGGACATCGTCCGCGCCGTCGGCGAGCGCGGCGTAGCCGCGCTCGAGCAGCCGGTCAGCCAGACCATGACTCGCAAGGTGTCGACCTGCACCGAAGGTGAAACGCTCGTCTGCATCATGGAACGGATGACTGAAGGTAAATTCCGTCACGTTCCTGTGGTCGACCAAGGGCGTGTTATCGGCATCGTCTCGATTGGCGACGTGGTTAAGCATCGCCTCCAGGAGATGGAGCACGATTCCGCGGCGATGCGCGATTACATTCTCACAGCCTAGCGCGTTTCCCACAGGCCTAATCTGGAGTGACTCCTGGAATCGCCGGGGAATGCGGCGCATTCCGGCGCGTTTCCTTGGCTTATCGCTTCGCGCTATGATGGGCCCCGCAATACGGGAGAAGGGTCATGGGGCGGATCGTCATTCTGATCATTATCATGTTCGGCGGATTTGCGATCGAGAACCGCAATTCGGCGGCAGCGGCCTCGCGAAAAATTCACATCGCGCAAACCTCGACCGTTACCAATTGTATGATGGCTTGCAATTCACAGGCGGCGAGCTGCCAAACCACTTGCTTGGTTCCTGGAACGCCGCCGACCAACGCCGCCACGGCGACTGGAAACGCCAACCAGAGCACGTCGTGTCAGCTCAACTGCACGACCCAGCAGGTCAACTGTCAGACGACCTGCGCATCGACGTCCCCCTCGCAGTAATGTCGATCAGGTGAGAGCGGCGACCGCTTCGGCAATCGAGTCTATTGCTTTTTCGGTGGCGGCGTTGCCGACGGAGATGGATTCGGCGGCGCGATGGAAATCGAGCCAGCCGATGTGTCCGATGCGCGGGGTGATATGGACATCCGGTGGATCGCCGGCGAGCCGCATGCGGGTGAGACGATCCTGCATGATGTTAAATGACTCGACCATGACCGTCGAGAAAGTCGGCCGCGTATCCCCAGAAATGATTTGGCGCTTGATCGCATATTCGGCACTGAACATGCCGCGCAAACGCGCAAAGCCATTGCGCGGATGCTCGTTAGGCGAAATCGGTGGTGTATCGCCCGGCGCCGATCCATGGCTTGCTATCGTCGTGCCGCGGCCGAAGCGGTCGGCATCCATGTTGACCGCGATGACGACGCGGGCGCCGAGCGCGCGCGCCGCCGAGACAGGGACCGGATTGACCAGCGCACCGTCGACGAGCCACCGGCCGCCGACTTGCACGGGGGGAAAGATCCCGGGCAGGGCATAGGAGGCGCGCACCGCCAGAGACAGCGATCCGCGCGTCAGCCACACTTCGTGGCCGGTCCCGATCTCCGTAGCAATCGCGGCGAACCGCACCGGAAGGTCCTCAATCGCCGTTTTGCCGATCGATTGTTGCAACTGATGGGCAAGTCTTCCTCCGCCGATAAGGCCGGAGCCGCCAATCCTGACGTCGAGATAACCGATGATGCGCCGCATGGTCAGCGAGCGCGCCCAGTCCTCCAACGTGTCGAGTTGATTGGTGGCGTAGCAACCGCCGACCAGCGCACCCATGGATGTTCCGACGATGATATCCGGCTTGATTCCATGCGCTTGAAGTGCGCGCATGACGCCGATATGCGCGAAACCGCGCGCAGCACCGCTGCCGAGCACAAGACCGATCGATGGTCCGCCGCTTTTGGTCGCAATGTGACCCGTATCAAACGTCTTGTTCGCAATGTCGACGGTACTCAACTGAATCCTCGCACTTCGAACAGCATGGCTTGCCGAGCGGTTTGGAATGGTCCATCGACCGAACATATTGGGAAAGGTGTCTCAAGTCAGCCATAGGCTGCTCGAATCCCATTGCGCATTCCTTAACGCCCAGCGGACGTGGCTTGAAATTGCCGCGATTGAGATCGAGAAAAACGCAATGGCTGGGCGGCAGGTCACCTTTCGGCGATGCGCCATCGCGGCAATCTTTGTCGCGGCGGCGGCCGCGTTCCCGCAGCTGCAGGTTTCGGCACAGACGCCCGCCCAGATGACTGTCCAGATGCCTGCCCAGCCGCCGGCAGACACGCGCAGCCTCGTGTCGCCCCAATTGCTGGGCGCCGCTCCGCTCGCTCCAGGTACCGGATATGCCGGTTCTACCATGGTTGCGCCGATGCCGGGCGGACCGCCTGTGACCCCGCCGGTCGCGCAAACCGTCCCGGTGCCCGTTGTTCCCGCAGGTCACGTCGCGCTTGCAATGACCGCCCGCTATGGCGAAAACGCACCGCCGATCAATGCCGGGCTCATATGGCGCATCTATGCAGCAAAGCCCGACGATAACGGGGCCTTCCGGCTGATCAAAGAAGATCGCGGAGCGACGCCGACCTTTCTATTGCCGCCTGGAAATTATGTCGTGCATGCGAGCCTCGGTCTCGCCAGCGCGGCCAAGGCCGTTCAGCTGCGATCGGAAACGGTCCACGAAATCCTCGACATTCCCGCGGGCGGGATTCGGCTCGAAGGAAAAGTCGGCGACGTGCGCATCCCGCCCGGACAGATATCGTTCGAGATCTATACCGGCAGCCAGTTCGACACGAGCGATAGACGGCCGGTCGCGCAGAACGTCTTGACGGGCGATGTCGTGCTACTTCCCGAACGCACTTATTTTATCGTTTCGAATTACGGTGATGGAAACTCGGTCGTTCGCTCCGACGTTCATATCGAGGCCGGCAAGCTTACCGACATCGTCGTGACTCATCGGGCCGCGGTCATCACGCTCAAGCTCGTGAACAACCCCGGTGGCGAGGCTCTTGCAAATACGCAATGGACGGTGCTGACGCCTGGCGGCGACGTGATCAAAGAGTCGATTGGCGCCTTTCCGCGCCTCGTGCTCGCCGAAGGCGATTATCATGTCATCGCGCGCAACGAGGGAAAGACCTACCCGCGCGACTTCAAGGTTATCACCGGGGTAGACGGCGAAGTCGAAGTACTGGCACGCTGACAGCATCTTTTCATCATCGCCGAGGCGATGACGAGTTCAGGCGGCCTTTTTGATCCGCGCCACGTCCGGCGGCACGGCTTCTTGCGCGAGCGCCGCCAGCGCCGCTTCCAGCGCCGTCGTCTGTTGCGCATCGCTGCCGAGACGGCGGATTGAAACGGTGCGGTCGGCGGCCTCCTTCCTGCCGATGACAAGGAGCACGGGTACTTTCGCCAACGAGTGTTCGCGCACCTTGTAATTGATCTTCTCGTTCCGCAGGTCGCTCTCAACGCGCAAGCCCGCTCGCCGCGCCTTCTCGATGACCTCGCGCGCATAGTCGTCGGCATCCGACGTGATCGTCGCGACGATCGCCTGTACCGGCGACAACCAAAGCGGCAGGTGCCCTGCAAAGTGCTCGATCATGATTCCGGTGAAAC
>Ga0187781_10002548_pt1 | contig 13824 bp, 11 predicted proteins | sample 0715_SJ02_MP02_2_FD_132447 | JGI IMG/M metagenome (GOLD analysis project Ga0187781, IMG submission 132447) | Tropical peat soil microbial communities from peatlands in Department of Meta, Colombia - 0715_SJ02_MP02_20_MG | ecosystem: Environmental > Terrestrial > Soil > Wetlands > Peat | place...
AGTTGCGGATGCTGGGTCAGCAATTGATCCAGCGCCGTGAGTTGATCTTTGAGCTCGACCGCTCCCAGTTCGTGCCGGACCGCTGTCTGAAACTTGCGATCCCGTCCGGCTGCGCCGCGGTTGTCGAGCGAGAAAATGGCAAAGCCTTTCCGCGCCAGGATTTCGTTCCAGGCGTCGGGCGTGCTCTTCGTCACAACCTGCGCACCCGGCCCACCATAGATGCTCACAATCAGCGGAATCTTGCCAGCCGGGGCGTCCGCCGGCAGCAGTAGCCGCCCGTAAAGGGTCGTCCCATCGTCCGCTTTGAACTCTAGATATTTTGGCGACCGCAACCCGTACTCAGCGATTTCGTCGTGCGCTTCCCACACGGGGTTGCAGGCTCCCTCGACGGCACAGAGAGTCAGCGTGGGTGCGCTGTGGGGCCCGGTATGCATATGCGTATAGTGCTTCCCGTCGTCGCTGAAGTCCCCGTAGTGAATGCCTTCTTCTGGCGTAAGGTTCTTGAAGGCCGACCCGTCCAACTTCACTGAGTAGATGTGCACTTCCCGGGAATCACCCTGGTTGGCCGCGAAGAACACCCTGCCCGCAACTTCGTCCACGCCTTCGATTCCCTCCACCTCAAAATCGCCTTTGGTCAGTTGCCGCTCCAGTTTGGCATCCGCGCTCATCGGATTCTGTTTGTCAAAGCTGTAGAGATAGAGATGCATGTTCCCATCGCGCCAACTGGGCCACAGGAACTGACCGCTGGAAGGCAGAAAGCGAGCTTCCACCTGCTCAAAATCAATCCACGCCCCCGGCGTAGTCTCGGTTAGCACGACGCGCGATTTCCCCGATTTCGCGTCCACGAAATACAGGTCCATCTTGTCCTGAGCACGGTTCAAGACTTCGGCCCAGGCCACTCCCTCGCGCACCCAGCCGAACCGCGGAATATAGGTATCTTCGTCGCTGCCTAGTGAAATCCAGCGGACTTTCCCCTTGTCGGCATCGACCACGCCAAGTTTCACCACCGGATTGGGATCGCCCACCTTGGGATATTTCTCCTGATCAACCGTGGGGTGCGTCGGCATCCAGTCAGTGATGGGATAGGTGGGAACCTTGGTTTCGTCCATGTGCAGGAAGGCGATTTCCTTGCTGTCGGGTGACCAGAAATAGTTGCTGCGCACATCCAGCTCTTCGGCGTAGACCCAGTCAATATCGCCGTTCAGGAAATTGTCGCCGGTGTCTTTGGTGAGCTGCTTTTCGCCCTTGCCGCCCACCGGCCGAACATACAGATTGTGCTTGCGCACATAGGCCACGTGGCTGCCGTCGGGTGAAAATTCTGGATCTCCACTGGGATCGGGTGCGGAAGTGAACTGCACCGCCGTCGCGGTCGCCAGGTCGTAGAGCCAGAGCTGGCCCTCGGAGTCGAAAAGCAGGTGTTTGGAATCCTGCGCCCACCGGTAAGCCGCCACGTGATAGCGGGTCAGCCGTTCCTTTTCGCGCTCGTTCTTCACTTTGTTGACGTCCGGGGCGAGCGACGCCAGTTTCTCGGCGCTCACCAGCACTTTCTTTTCGCCCGTGGCCGCGTCCACATACCAGAGCTCGCCTTTGTCACCCTTTTCGTCGCGCTGCACAAACGAGAGCCTGGTTCCGTCCGGGCTCCACTCCACGTTCTCCGGACCGCGGCCGGCCAATCCTCCGGGCTGGTAGATCGCATCGATCGTCAGCGGCTTGGTGGGTGTAGTCTGTCCCGGCGCTGACTCCGCGGCGACCAGAACAGGAATGAAAATCAACCAGGCAAGGCTAGTGTGAAGAAAAAAATGTACTTTCATGAAACCCTCACAGAAGAGAAGTAGCTGCGGACCGATCCAGCACAAAACAATGAGTTTACACCTGCCTGCCAGTCCGGGCGGGCGAGCCAGTGTCCAGCCGTGCATGTCCCGCCCACATGCTAGAATCAAGCGAGACACAATGCCGGATGCTTCCTGACATAGAAAACCTGCTGCGCCTCCAAGAAGCGGACAAGGAAATCCGCCGCCTGCAAGAAGAGATCGCCGAACTCCCCAAACGCGTCGCCGCCATCGAACAAAAACTCGCCGGGACCAAGGCTCAGCTGGAAAAGGCCCAGGCCGCCGCCAAGGCCGACGATGCCGCCCGCCGCAAGCACGAAACTAACATCAGCGACCTGCGTGGCAAAATCTCGAAGTATCGCGACCAGTCTCTCGACGTAAAGACCAACGATCAATACAAGGCGCTGCTGCACGAGATACAGTTCGCGGAAAAAGAGATCGCCTCCACCGAGGACAAGATTCTCGAGCTCATGGTGGACGCCGATACCCGCGCCAGTGAGGTCAAGGCCGCTCAGGCTGAACTCAAAGCGGAAGCCGCGGAAATTGAGGAGGAAAAAGAGCAAGCACACCAGCGCACCGCCGAAGACGAGAAACTTCTCGCCGAATGGCGCGGCAAACGCGACCAGCTGCGCGCCGGCATCGACGCCGACCTGCTACGCCATTACGAACGGGTCGCGAAGTTCCGCGGCACCGGCATCTCGGAAGTGCGCGATCACAAGTGCATGGCCTGCCAGGTGATGCTGCGGCCGCAGACTTACAACGAGGTCCGTTCCGGCCAGCAGACTGTCTATTGCGATTCGTGCCAGCGCGTTCTTTATCTGAATCCGGCCGATGAACTCGTCGACCAGAAGCCAACCGTCCACCACCCGCGGCGCCATCATCCCAAGATCGACGCGCCCCAGGCGTGGTATTACCGCGCCGAATACGGTGAAGCTGGCGAAGTTTATCTGTGTTTGACCAACGCCGGGACCCAGGCCAGCCGCCGCGTTTACTAGATCCACACCGGGCGCATGATCGGCGATATTTTGATTCGTGAAGGTGACTACCGGCTGGCCTTCCCGGAAGAGATCACCGGCGCCATCCGCCTGAACGGAGACTGGCCCGAAGAAGAATTGGAGGCCTGGGGAACAGAAGTGCCCATGGTCGTTCTCGACTCTCTCTACGCCGATCTCGAAGCCGCTCGCTATGAAATGAGCGCACGGGCGGCGAAACACGAAGCGCCCGCGGCGGTACCGTCGGAACAAGCAGCGAGCTAGGCGAACTTGTGTAGCGGCCCCACTCGTCGGTCACCGAGGGAATTTCGACCTTCGGAGCAGCCGTCCCGTACCGGGTTCTGAGTGTAATGGCGATGTTTCACCAGCTGACAGGGCAAAGTCTGTCGAGCCGCGTCGTGGCGCGAATAGTGTGTACGCCTCAGGTGACGCAAGTCACCTGCGCCTTTGCCGACAAACCAGCAAAAGTTGTGATCACCCAAGTCTTTATGCCCAACGGCGAGGGCGAACTCGAACAGTTGAGCACACCATCGCTGCTAACGCTCAGAAACCCGATCCCTGCCGCGAGCGTCCAGGTGGCCGAAGAAAGAACTTGGGTCGTGCCGTTACTGTACGTACCCACAGCCTGGAGTTGAAGGGTTTGCGGGGCGGCCATGTTCACAGTAGTCGGCTTCACGGCGATCGAAACCAGATGACTTCCACTCCCGCAACTGAGGCTTGCAATGGAAAGAATGAGAAGCACTGCCAGAGCACACACAGGCAATAGGTTTCTCATTGCGCTCCTCCTTGATGACCGTGGGAGGTCAAGGCATTCTGACCCTAAAACCTCGCCCGATGCAAGGGGCGAAGACTTCCCTCAAACAACTAGCGGTTCTTTGTATAGGACTCCAACGTTGCATCCGGTCCTGATGGGTCAATGAGTCTAATGGAGATTTTTCGCCAACCATTCCGTGATCTCGCATCACAGTCCTGCCAACTTGAAATGCGTACACTCTCTACATGTTGGATGACGTGATAACTTAGCCTCTATGAAACACACTTTGTTCGTCGCTGTTTTGCTGTCGATCGCCGCGCAACTAGTGCCAGCGCAAATCCGACTGGAGTTCGCGGCGCATGAGGAGAACGCTCAAGACACGAAGCACATGGCTCTTTGGGCAAAAGGTTGCGACGCTCGGCTGGAAGGTGTTGGTGACGAAGAAAAGACGTACATACTTCTGGCGGACTGCGGAAGGACTACCATTGCCGTCTCTGTAGCAGAAAAGGTCGCGATGAAAACGCCTCCGATGCTGTCCAGCCCTGCACCGGACATCAGCACCGCCGCCTTGTTTATGCAGGGAAAGCCTCAGAGTACAGTCGAGAAGATAGAAGAGAAACCCGGGCCCGCGATTCTAGGCCGCGGGACCACCTACTATCATTTCAAGTCTATCCATCGGCCGGACCCAAGCATTCAGCAACCCATCAAGATTACAGTCGAGGAAGAGTTCTGGACGGACGCAACGTTGGAGTTTCCAGCGCTTGACGGCATTTTGGGTAAGGCACCACTTGGCGATGCACATGAAGATGAGAGAACTGCGTTCTCAGCCATGAAGGGGCTTCCACTTCGGCACCGGACCGTCGTCACAGTGGAAAGCTCGGGCTCTCGTCAAGTTCATCCCGCCTTTATCCAAGAGGTCGTCTCGATTTCCAAGGAGCCGTTTGATGACGCGATTCTTCACGTTCCGAATGGCTTCCAGTTTGTTGACATGACGAATCAGCGACAATAGTTCCTCAGTTGCTTAAATCAGGCGATTTCACGCTTTGTGCGGCAAAGCGCCATTTTGAGCGTAATGGGGATGTTGCAACAGCTATCTGGGGGCCTTGCGCGGAGCGGTCGCGACAGCGCGAGTGACAAGGCTCTTAAAGCGGGGAATCCCGATGGCGAGGTTGCCCCCGACTAACCACAGCCACATGAACGGCAGGACCGGCAAAAGCCAAAGCGTCTTGCCGCCACTGTCGCTAACCGAAGCCAACAGAATTGCCGCCGCGAATACGATCATCACAGTCGCTCCAATTACGAGTTGCCAGCAATTTAGTGTGTAGCGAACCTCGCAGCTATCCGAGTCAACGAAAAGTTCACCAGACCCAAACGGCACGAGAACATTCCAGCTCCCAACCACTCGAAAAATACCTGCCGTGAACGTGACACGGTTTCCGACGACCTCCACTGTGCTAGCTCGAACACTTCGCAAGTAAACGGCAAGATGCTGGGGCAACAGCGCTGAGTCAACCGCCCGATCAAAAGGGACAATGCCCGCTCTAATTGGCGATAGCATCGAAGAGAATTATAAAGCCGCTGAAACTACGCATGGTGACGATTGACGCTATCAGGCGTTAACACTCACCGGCGCACCGTCGGCCGTCCGACCTCTCCAAAAGCGCTCGTGCAGAAGCCCCAGGCATTACCATGTCATCATGGCCCACGCTTCTAGTGCCTCAGCTCTCCCTAAGGTGAAGATCTCCTCCCGCGGCGCTGCGCGGCTCAAATCCGGCCATGTCTGGGTTTACCGGTCTGACATCGTTTCCGCCGAAGGCGTTCCTCCCGGTTCCGTCGTGACCGTTACCGACCAGCGGGGCAAGCCGCTGGGCACGGCGCTTTATTCAAGTTCCTCGCAGATCGCCATCCGACTGATTTCCAGAGAAACGATTTCCCGGGAAACGCCTTCCCACGAGCCGGTCACCGATTTCCCCGCGCTGGTTCGGCAGCGCATCGCCGCGGCCATTGCCTATCGCGCCCAGGTTGTCCGCGATACCGACGCCTACCGCGTCGTCTTCAGCGAGGCCGATTTTCTGCCCGGGCTAATCGTCGACCGCTACCACGACATTCTCTCGCTGCAAATCCTCACTCAGGCCATGGATGACAAGCTGGTCCGCGGAGCCGTGATTGCTGAACTTACCCATCGCATGAACCCCCGCTCCATCGTCGAGCGGGTGGATCCGCGCGTGCGCGAGTTGGAGAAACTGCCTCCCCGCCCGTCGGACCTGCTATACGGCGATGAGACGTCCACCATCTTTATTATGAACGGCGTCCGTTTCCACTATGACGCCCTCGAAGGCCAGAAAACCGGAGCCTTCCTCGACCAGCGCGAAAACTACGCCGCTGCCGCCCAGTATGCGCGCGGTGAGGCCCTCGACGTCTTCTGCTATCAGGGAGGCTTCGGCCTGCATTTTGCCGCGCGCTGCCCACGCGTCACTGGCGTCGACAGCTCCCGCCCCGCCCTCGAAATCGCCGACCAGAATGCCGCCCTTAATCATCGCGAGATCGAGTGGATCGAGGCCAACGCCTTCGACCTGCTCAAGGACTATGCCTCCTCCAACCGCCGCTATGACACGATCGCGCTCGACCCGCCTGCCTTCGCCAAAACCAAGCGCGACCTCGACTCCGCCCTTCGCGGCTATAAGGAACTGAACCTCCGGGCTATAAAGATGCTTCGCCCGGGGGGAACTCTTATGACTTGCTCTTGCTCATACCACGTGAGCCGGGCCGATTTTCTCGAAATGCTGGCCGACGCGGCCCTCGACGCCCACCGCACCCTCCGCCTGATCGAGGTCCGCGGACAGGCCAGGGACCACCCGATCCTCCTCAATGTCCCGGAGACGGCCTACCTGAAGTGCGTGATTGCGATTGTAAGTTAGTGTAACGTAAGCACCTATCTATATTGATAATGATACGCTCATATTTTATGATTCTTTAACGATAACTACGCGTCTAATCATTGTGACCGACAGCCTGAGGGCTTGTTTCCGAGGCCGGTCCGAAATCAAGTAGCACCAAATTCCGAAGGAGGATTTAGCCATGACCGTATTAACCCGTTGGGAGCCGTTCCGTGAGTTTGCCACCCTGCAGGACCGCATGAACCGCCTGTTCCGCGAGTCCTACAGCGAGGGCCGGGACGAGTCCCTCACCACCAGCACCTTTGCCCCCGCCGTTGACGTCTACGAAGACGAGCACCAGGTTACCTTGAAGGTCGAAGTGCCCGGAATCGACGAGAAAGACATTGACGTCCAGGTCGAGAACAACACCCTCACCGTGCACGGCGAGCGCAAGATCGAAAAGGAAGAGAAAGAAGAGAACTACCGCCGTGTGGAGCGCCAGTACGGCAGTTTCACCCGCACCTTCACCCTGCCCACGACCGTGGACACCGACAACGTCTCGGCGACCTACGACAAGGGCGTGCTGAAGATCGCGTTGCCCAAGAAAGCCGAAGCCAAGCCCAAGCAGATCAAGGTCAACGTTGGCTCGGAAAAGCAGGGCTCGGAAAAGCCGGGCTCGGAAAAGCCGGCTTCCAGCCAGACTTTTGAAGCCAAGGGCCCCAGCAAGGCCGCGTAAGAGCGATGCCGCGGCCACGCTCAATGTCACCCTGAGCGAAGCGTGCCGTTCCTCTGCGGAACGGCACGCGCAGTCGAAGGGTCCCTCGTCGCTTTACGCCGTCTGACCGTTGCGGGGAGTTCTCACGGTGCGGCCGAAGACCCGGGGAGAATTCCCTGAGTCGGTTTCGTACCGCTCGCTATGCAGGGATCCTTCGACTTCGTAGCTGCTTCGCCAAGGCGAGGCGCTACTCCGCTCAGGATGACAAGAGAATTTAGGATTGTGCGTAACTGTCAGGAGGCGGCAGAGGCGACCGCCTCCCATTTTATTTGAAAAATTGAGATTGCTTTGTCATTCTGAGCGAAGCGAAGAACCTGTGCATTTCCCTCGTGCAAAAAGGATGCACGGAGCCTTCTCCTCTCAGGACAACAAACCAAGATAATATGGAGTAGCCCATGCCGATCCGTTTCGACAAATTCACCGTCAAAGCGCAGGAGGCTGTGCAGCGCGCGAGCCAGCTCGCCTCTGAGCATGGCAATCCCGAGCTGTTGCCCGTGCACCTGCTCGCCGCGCTGCTCGAAGACAAGGAGGGCATTGTCCCTCCGGTGCTCGAAAAGATCGGCATTGGGCCGCAAGCTGTGCTCGGCGAAGTTTATGGCGAGATGGAGAAACTTCCCAAGGTTTCCGGAGAAGCTGCCCAGGCCTCGCTTTCAACGAGCGTCAACAAGCTGCTAGAGCAGGCGTTCAAAGAGGCCTCCAACTTCAAGGACGAATATGTCTCGACCGAGCACCTGCTGCTCGCCATCACCCACCTCAAGCAGGACGCGGCCCAGCAGATTTTGAAACGCCACGGCGCCACGTATGAGGCCATCCTGAAAGCCCTGACGGCCGTTCGTGGCTCGCAGAAAGTCACCGACCAGAATCCCGAAGCCAAGTATCAAGCCCTGGAGCGCTACGCCCGCGACCTCACGGAGCAGGCGCGCCGCGGCAAGCTTGATCCGGTCATCGGACGCGATGAAGAAATCCGGCGGGTGGTTCAGGTTCTTTCCCGGCGCTCGAAAAATAATCCCGTGCTGATCGGCGAGCCGGGCGTCGGCAAAACCGCCATCGTCGAAGGTCTCGCCCAGCGCATCATTTCCGGCGACGTCCCCGAAGTTCTCAAGAACAAGCGCGTAGTCGCGCTCGATCTCGGAGCCATGCTGGCCGGAGCCAAATACCGCGGCGAATTTGAAGATCGCCTCAAAGCCGTTCTAAAGGAAATCGAAGACTCACAGGGCCAGGTCGTTCTGTTCATCGACGAGCTGCACACCCTCGTAGGCGCAGGAGCGGCAGAAGGAGCGATCGACGCCTCCAACATGCTGAAGCCGGCGCTCGCCCGAGGCGAACTGCGTGCCATCGGCGCCACCACGCTCAATGAATACCGCAAGTACATCGAGAAAGATGCCGCCCTCGAACGGCGCTTCCAGATCGTCTTTGTCGGCGAGCCGAATGTCGAAGACACGATCGCCATCCTGCGCGGCCTGAAGGAAAAATATGAAGTCCACCACGGCGTGCGCATCAAAGATTCCGCCATCGTCGCCGCGGCTACACTCTCGCACCGCTATATTTCCGACCGCTTCCTGCCGGACAAGGCGATCGATTTGATCGACGAAGCGGCGGCCTCGCTGCGCATCCAGATTGATTCGCTGCCTACCGACATCGATCAGCTCGAGCGCAAGGCCACGCAGCTCGAAATCGAAAAGCAGGCGCTCAAGAAAGAAGACGATCCCAACTCGCGCGAGCGGCTTGCTGCCATCGAGAAAGAGCTGGCCGAGATTCGCGAGAAATCCAATGCCCTGAAGGCCAACTGGAAAAAAGAAAAAGATCTCATCGCACGGACGCGCGCTGTGAAGGAACAGATCGAGAAGCTCAAACTGGACCTTCAGGCGGAAACGCGCAAGGGCAACCTGCAGCGCGCCTCCGAGATTCAATATGGCCTCATTCCGCGAGCTGAGCAGGAGCTGGCCAAGCTGACCAAACAAATGGAGAGCAAAGGCCAGGCACGCATGCTGAAGGAGGAAGTCGACGAAGAAGATGTTGCCCGCATCGTCTCCAAGTGGACTGGAATTCCCGTTTCGAAGATGCTCGAAGGCGAGGTCAGGAAGCTCGTCAACATGGAAGACCGCCTGCGCCAGCGCGTGGTTGGCCAGGACCCGGCGCTGGAGCGCGTCGCCAACGCCATTCGCCGCTCGCGAGCCGGCCTCAGCGATCCCAAGCGCCCCATCGGGTCGTTCATCTTCCTGGGCCCGACTGGTGTCGGCAAAACCGAACTTGCCCGCGCCCTCGCCGAATTTCTTTTCGACGACGAGCACGCCTTGCTGCGCATTGACATGTCCGAATACATGGAGAAGCATTCGGTCGCGCGACTGATCGGCGCGCCTCCCGGCTATGTCGGCTACGAAGAGGGCGGCCAACTCACCGAACAGGTTCGCCGTCGTCCGTATGCGGTCGTGCTCTTCGACGAAATCGAAAAAGCGCATCCTGACGTTTTCAACGTTCTCCTGCAGATTATGGACGACGGCCGCCTGACCGACGGCAAAGGCCGCGTGGTCGATTTCAAGAACACGATCATCATCATGACCTCGAACATCGGGTCTTCGTTCCTGCAGGCTGAGGGCTTGCGCTCCGAGGCCGAATTCGAGCAGGCCTCGCAGCAGGTGATGAATCAGCTGCACATGCACTTCAAGCCCGAGTTCCTCAACCGCGTGGACGACATCATCGTGTTTCGCCCGCTCGGCAAAGAACAACTGGTCAAGATCATCGAGCTGCGTCTCGAAGACGTTCGGCGCCTGCTTGCCGATCGCAAGATTTCGCTCGAGCTTACGGACGCCGCGAAAGACCTGCTCTTCGCCCAAGGCTACGATCCGAACTTTGGCGCGCGACCGCTCAAACGCTCCATCCAGAAGCTGGTGCAGGATCCGCTGGCTATGAAGATTCTGGACGGCGAGGTCCTCCACGGCGATCACGTCGTAGTCGACGCCGACAAGAAAGCCGGCAAGATGAAGTTCGAAGTCAGCCAGCGTGTGGGAGAGAAAGAACCGGCGAAAGCTAAACGTTAAGCGCCACGGATTTCACGGATCGCCCGCCGAATCGATCCACTATTTGAGTTGAGTGTGAATCCGTGCAATCTGTGGCAAAGGTTTATGATGTTGGCCGACGAGGCAACATTCATGCACAAACATCAACTGCTGTTGGTCGCAGCTGTCACGCTGCTTGCTCAACTCTGCACAGCGCAGGTTTCCACCCAGTGGAAAATTCACGATCCCAACCGCCCGTTGCCTGCGGTAATCGATCCCGGCACAGCCAGCACTCCGGACGCGCCCGGCCGTGCGCCATCGGACGCGACCGTGCTTTTCGATGGCAAAGATCTTTCGAAATGGACTGGCGAAAAAGGTAAGCCGGCCAAGTGGAAGGTCGAGAACGGCTACATGGAGGTCGTGCCTGATACGGGATACATTTTTACCCGCGCTGCCTTCGGCGATTGCCAACTGCATGTTGAATTCGCCGAGCCAGTGCCGCCCACAGGAGAAAGCCAGGGCCGGGGCAACAGTGGCGTTTTTCTGATGGGCCTATACGAAATTCAGGTTCTCGACTCCTACCAGAACAAGACCTATGCCGATGGCCAGGCTGCCGCCGTCTACGGGCAATATCCGCCGCTGGTCAACGCTTCGCGGCCGCCGGGCGAGTGGCAAACCTATGACATCATTTTTCACGGACCGCGGTTCACCAAGGACGGCAAGCTCCTGCACCCGGCTCGCGTGACCGTCGTGCATAACGGAGTGCTGGTGCAGGACAACGTCTTGCTCACCGGTCCGACCGCGCACGGCAAACGTCCGCCTTACAAGCTGCATCCGGAGAAACTGCCGCTTGCGCTGCAAGACCACGGTGATCCGGTGCGCTTCCGCAACATTTGGATTCGCGAATTGAAAGAAGGCCAGTAACAGCCGAACACCAGCTCCTTTTCACCGCGGAGACACAGAGGCACCGAAAAAGCCAATTTCCTGTTCTTCTCCGTGACTCCGTGCCTCCGTGGGGGAATTCATTCGTTTTCGTTGTGGCAAACTGAACTGCATGCACCGCCTCATCCTTGGCGATTTCGAACTTAGCATCTTCTCCGACGGCACCTATCCGCTCGACGGCGGCGCCTTCTTCGGCGTCGTCCCGAAGGTCATGTGGTCGAAAAGAGCTGTGGCCGACGAACGCAACTATGTGACCGCCGGGCTGAACTCGCTGGTCATTCGCACCGAACATCCGCGCACCGAACATCCGCGCACCGGCAAACAGACGGTGCTGGTCGAAACCGGAATGGGCAACAAGCTTTCCGAGCGCATGGTCAAGTTCTACGGCCAGCCCGCAAAGCTGCTCGATAATCTTTCTGCTGCAGGCATCGCGCCCGAAGACATCGACATTGTCATCAACTCGCATCTGCATTTCGATCACTGCGGTTGGAACACGGTGCGCGACAAGAATGGAAAAATCTTGCCCACGTTTCCGCGGGCGAAATATTACGCGCCCGAAGGCGAATGGCAATACGCGCGGCAGCCGAGTGAGCGCGATGCCATCAGCTATCTCCCCGAGAACTACGATCCTCTGGTCGCCAGCGGCCAAATGACGCTGCTCAAGGGCGGCGAGGAAATCGTGCCCGGCATTACGGTGAAGACTTTTCGTGGGCACACGGCGCATATGCAGGGTGTGATCGTTCGAGGAGGTCAAAATCCCCACCCTATCTCCGCAAAGAACGCGGAGATAAGGGTGGGGCAACCTCAGGGTCGAACGGCTTGCTATATCTCCGACCTGATCCCCACGACCGCGCACATCGACCTCACCTGGGGCATGGGATTCGATCTCTATCCGCTAGACACTATCGATAGCAAGAAACAGTATTACGCCCAGGCGATTCCGGAGAGGTGGTTGACCGTGTTTACGCACGATCCGAAGACGCCGTGGGCGTACATCGAAAAAGACGACGCGGGAACGCTGGTAGCGCGGGCGGCGTAGACCAATCTTACTTACCCTTTTTTCGTCTGTGCCTTCCTGGGATCGTTGACGATCGCGTTGATCGTGATCTTCCAGCCGAACCATAGAGCAAGAGGAAAGTAGATGACTTCCGGCAGCCACAGATCGGGTGAACTCCACTTTCTAAGAGCGTCAATGAGATGAGCAAGGCCGAAGCATCCGAAGGCAAGGCTGGGAAGTCCCAGCATGAGCGCTCCGATTCGCTGCACCCAGTTGAGGCGCAGGTTCCCATTGATCAGAGTCCCCTGAAACAGCGCCCCATTCGGGATGCGGCGGATGGGATCAATATTGTCCTGGCGACGCCTCAGCTCGTTGATCCATTCCTGCAGCCGGTCCATTGGGAAGCTCCGCAATCATGGTAGGCAATCGATCCGTTGAGACAAAGTGGCTTTCGTAACATAACCACAAATCGCAGACTCAATGGCAAGGGCTAGCTCTCGCGGGCGCGGACGCCCGCGCCACACTGCCTGGCCTCGAAGAACTCCTCGACCCGGCTCAGAATCTCCGGAGCGGTCTTCGACTCGTAGATCGCCTTGCGCAAGCCCGCGCCACCTGGGACGCCATGGGTGAACCACGAGGCAAACTGCTTCATCTTGCCCGAGGCGTCGGGGAGTTCCTCTTCGATCAGCATCTGGAAGTAGGTGCGAATCATCTGGTAGCGGTCGGATTCGGTGGGCTCGTCGTAGAGCTTTGAAAGGGCGCGGCTTCCAGCCGCGCCGTTGCGTGCCACGAAAAACTCTCGGCCTTTAGGCCCTGAGGGGCCTGTGTCGTCCGCAGAAAAGCCGCCCTCAGCGGCTAAAGCCGGCGACTCAAAAGGCAGGATTTCGGCACGACTGAAGTCGTGCCCTTCCCGGATCGTCCCACCATCAGCCGCTTGGTTACAAACAACAGAAGGTGTCGAGCTTTGCTCGACCGGGCGGACCAATGGGTCCGCCCCTACACGATCGCAGTATTGCTGGATCTGGCGGAAGATCCACGGATTCGACGGCGCGCTGCGGCCGATCATCACCGCGTCACAGCCGGTCTGCGCGATCATGGCACAGGCGTCTTCAGGAGTGCGGATGTCGCCGTTGCCGATCACCGGAATCTTGACCGCATTTTTCACCGCGGCGATCCATTCCCAACGGGCCGGGCCGCTATAGCCCTGTTCGCGCGTGCGGGCGTGAAGCGCGACGGCCGCGAGGCCGCAGGCTTCGGCCAGGCGGGCCAGTTCAACGCATACAATTTCTTCGTCGTTCCATCCGGCGCGGAACTTCACCGTGAAGGGAATCTTCACGGCTGCGCGGACCGCTTCGAAAATCTTGCCGATGGCAGGCAGATCGCGAAGCAGCCCGGAACCACCATTGCACTTCACGACCTTCTTCGCCGGGCAGCCCAGGTTCAGGTCAACCAGATCGAAACCGAGTCCCTCGACCATGCGCGCCGCCTCGGCCATCACCCGCGGATCGCTGCCGAAAAGCTGAGCCGAGATGGGATGCTCATCCTCGTAGAAGTGGAGATAGCGCTTGGCCTTCTGGTCCTTCTTACGGAGAACGCCGTCGGCCGAGGTGAACTCGGTCATGATCAGGCCGCACCCGCCCAGGTTTCGGATGAAGCGGCGAAA
>Ga0187781_10002549_pt1 | contig 13821 bp, 13 predicted proteins | sample 0715_SJ02_MP02_2_FD_132447 | JGI IMG/M metagenome (GOLD analysis project Ga0187781, IMG submission 132447) | Tropical peat soil microbial communities from peatlands in Department of Meta, Colombia - 0715_SJ02_MP02_20_MG | ecosystem: Environmental > Terrestrial > Soil > Wetlands > Peat | place...
CGATCGGCGCGATCGAGAAGCTTCTCAATCGCATCGGCTGGGACAAGAAGGACGTCGATCTCTTCGAGATCAACGAGGCTTTCGCGGTCGTGGTCATGGCGGCCATGAGCGATCTGGGTCTTTCGCATGACAGGGTCAACATCCATGGCGGCGCCTGCGCGCTCGGCCACCCGATCGGCGCCTCGGGCGCCCGTGTCGTGGTGACGCTGCTGGCGGCGCTAAAGAAATACGATCTCAAACGCGGCGTCGCCGCGCTCTGCATTGGCGGCGGAGAAGCGACGGCCATCGCCATCGAGCGCGGGGTTTGATGTACTGACTTGAGTTCAAAACTCGAAAAGCTCGCTGGAGGCGAGCCCGAGCCTTTGCGACACGCCGAGCATGCCCCTCTCCCCGCTTGCGGGGAGAGGGGGCAGCCCCCGGCCTTCATCGACTTTTCTGGCTCGCATGAGAGAGAGCTCGCCGCTTTGCTCGCGACGATGACGCCTCAACGCCACCGCCGCAGCCGCATCGCCTTACGCAGACGATCTTCCGCAAGCCCCTTCGCCGCGTCGTAGGGCGAGACGCCGAGCTCGCGCGAGCGCTCGAGCGTGAGGCGCGTGTTGCGTCCGATCTTCTCCTCGATCATGGCGAAGGCCGCCGATTCCGACCCGCCGTGATACTCGACCGCCCCGCAGATCACACCGCCGGCGTTGCAGATGAAGTCGGGCACGGCCACGATCCCACGCTCATACATGTATCTCTCCGCCTGCGGCGTCGCGCCGATATTGGCGCCCTGCACCACGAGCTTGCACTTGAGGCGTTCGACGTTGTCGGCGCGCAGGGCGTCGGGACGGGCGGCGGGAATCCAGATGTCGCACGGGACGGCGACGAGATCGTCGGGATCGATGCGTCGGGCCTTGTCGTAATCCACCACGCTTTTGCCGGCGCGGGTCAGCTCGGCGAGCGCGAAGACGTCGAGGCCAGAAGGATCGACGATGGCCCCGCGACGATCCGCCGCCGCGACCAGCCGCGCGCCGCGCTGCGCGAAAAAGCGCGCGGCGTTGCGGCCCACGGCGCCGAATCCCTGCATCACGACGCGCGCGCCCTCGAGCGAGAGTTGTGCGAAGGGCGCTGCGGCCTGCGCGGCGATCACCAAGCCAAACCCCGTGGCGCCGATTTCGTCGAGCGGAATGCCGCCGATCTCCGAGGGCAGACCGACCGCGCGTCCGATCTCGTCGTGGATCCAGCCCATGGCGATCTCGTTCGTGCCCATGTCGGGGCCGGGGATATAGTCTGTCAGCGGCTCGATGCATTTGGCGAAGGCGCGGATCAGCCGCTCCTTCTCGGGCTCCGGCATGTCCGGATCGGCGAAGATCACCGATTTGGCGCCGCCGTGCCGCAGGCCGCAGGCGGCGTTCTTCAACGTCATCGCCCGCGCGAGGCGGAAGCATTCGCTCAAGCTCACATCGGGCGCCATGCGCGTGCCGCCGATCGCCGGACCTGCGGCGACATTGTCGATGACGACGATGGCGCGGAGATTGACAGAGGGGGACCACAGCTGGATGATCTTCGCGGGTCCGAACTCATCGTTGAAGGCGAAAGTCTGAGTTTCCAACGCAGGAGTCATGCTGCCTATTTTGTGCGCGTTAAGGCTCCTTCAAGGCCGATGCCGCACAATGGGGACAAATTTGGAGTTGCGGTCCTGACTTCGGGGCGCGGCGCGCTAGGTTCCGCTGGGAACGGACCTTAAGCCGCAGCGGTGGACCGACGCGATGGGCCTGGACTTTCACATCGATCATCTGCAGCTGCTCTCCCCGGCTGGAGAGGCGAGCGAGAGCGCTGGACCCATCGCCGAGGACGCTCAGCTGCTGCGGCGCCTCTATCGCGCGATGAACCGCACGCGCGTCTTCGACGCCAAGGCTGTTGCGCTGCAACGCACCGGCAAGCTTGGGACCTTCGCGTCGGCCTTGGGCCAGGAGGCGATCGGCGTCGGCGTCGCCGCCGCGATGGCGCCGCACGATCTCCTCGCCCCGTCCTATCGCGATCATGGCGCGCAATTCTTGCGCGGCGTGTCGATAACCGAAATTCTACTCTACTGGGGCGGTGACGCGCGCGGGAGCGACTTCAAGGCCGCGCGCGCGGATTTCCCCATCTGCGTGCCTGTCGGCACGCAGGTCGCACATGCGGTCGGCGCGGCTTACGCGTTCAAGCTGCGCAAAGAGCCGCGCGTCGTGGCGACTTTTGTCGGCGACGGCGGCAGCAATAACGGCGGCTTCTATGAGGCGCTCAACATGGCGGGGGTGTGGAGGGCGCCACTCGTCGTCGTCATCAACAACAACGGCTGGGCGATCTCGACGCCGCGCACGATCGGCACCGCCGCGGAAAGCCTGGCGCAAAAGGCAATCGCTGCGGGCGTTCTCGGCCGGCAGGTCGACGGCAACGACGTGCTCGCGGTTCACGTGGCGGCGCGCGAGGCGATCGAGAAGGCGCGCGACGGCGGCGGCCCGACGGTGATCGAGGCCATCAGCTATCGGCTCGGAGACCACACGACCGCCGACGACGCCACGCGCTATCGCGACCCCGAAGACCTTAAGGCCGCATGGGCGCGTGAGCCGATCTCGCGGCTGCGGGCCTATCTCGCGGCCAAAGGCTTTTGGGACAGGGAGCAGGAGACTGCGCTTCTCAAGCAGTGCGGCGAGGAAGTCGAAGCCGAGGTCGCCCGCTACCTCTCAACGCCTGCGCCGAAGAGCGACGCCATGTTCGAGCATCTTTACGCGACGCTGCCTCCAGCGATGCGGCTGCAGCTCGAGGAGGCGCGCCGCTTCGCGCCGGGCGAGGGGGACGGCCATGGCTGAAGTCACGCTGGTCGAAGCCGTCAATCTCGCCCTTGCTCATGAGATGCAGCGCGACGCCGACGTGCTGCTGCTCGGCGAGGATATCGGCGTCAACGGCGGGGTGTTCCGCGCGACGAACGGGCTCCTCGGGCGCTTCGGGCGCGAGCGCGTGATCGACACGCCGCTCGCCGAGGCCGGCATCGCCGGGGTGGCGATCGGCATGGCGGCGATGGGCTTGAAGCCCGTCGCGGAGATTCAGTTCTCGGGCTTCATCTATCCTGCGATCGACCACATCATCAATCACGCCTCGCGGCTGCGCAATCGCACGCGCGGGCGGCTGACCTGCCCTATGGTGCTGCGCTCTCCGTGCGGCGCCGGCATCCACGCGCCGGAACATCACTCAGAGAGCCCCGAGGCGATGTTCGCCCATATGCCGGGCTTGCGCGTCGTGATTCCGTCGACGCCCGCGCGCGCCTATGGGCTGCTGCTGGCCTCGATTCGCGACCCGGACCCGGTGATGTTCTTTGAGCCGACGCGGCTCTATCGGCTGTTTCGCGAGGAGGTCGCGGACGACGGCGAAGCGCTGCCGCTCGACTCCTGCTTCGTCTCGCGCGAGGGACGCGACGCGACCGTCGTGACCTGGGGCGCGACGCATTACGACGTCCTCGCCGCTGCGGAGCAGCTCGGCGAAGAGGGGATCGACATCGAGGTCGTCGACGTTGCGACCCTGAAGCCGCTCGACTTCGACACCATCCTCGCTTCGGTGGAAAAGACCGGGCGCTGCGTCATCGCGCATGAAGCGCCGCGCACGGCGGGATTTGGCGCCGAGATCGCTGCGCAAATCTGCGAGCGCGGGCTTTACTTCCTGCAGGCGCCCATCAAGCGCGTCACGGGCTATGACGTCGTCGTGCCGCTCTCGCGCCTGGAGAAGCAATACATGCCGAGCGTCGAACGCATCGCCGACGGGGTGAAGCAGGTCATGGAGGCGCAATGAAGATCTTCAAGCTGCCCGATCTCGGGGAGGGCCTGCAAGAGGCGGAGCTCGTCGCCTGGCGCGTCGAAGCTGGCCAGATGGTGGCCTTGGACGAGCCGCTGCTCGAGGTCGAGACGGCCAAGGCTGTCGTCGAGATTCCTTCGCCGCAGGCCGGGCGCATCGAAAAGCTTTTCGCGGAGAAGGGCGACATCGTTCACGTCGGCGCGCCGCTCGTCGGCTTCGATAGCGGCGCAGAGGGGGTCGCTGACACGGGCTCCGTCGTCGGGGCGGTCGAGACCGGCGCGCGCGTCATGCGCGAGGCGCCTGTCGCGCATGGCCGCGGCCATGGCCATGGCGTCGGCATGAAGGCCGCGCCCGCGGTGCGCGCGCTGGCGCATAAGCTCAACGTCGATCTCGCCATGGTCACGCCGACAGGGCCGGATGACGTCATCACGGCTACAGACGTGCAGCGCGTCGCGCGGATCCTGAGCGAAACCGAGCCGGCCGAACCGCTGCGCGGCTTTCGCCGCGCCATGGCGCAAAGCATGGCTCTCGCGCAGGCCGAGGTCGCCGCCGCGACCATCATGGACGACGCCGACATCAACGAGTGGTCCAAGGGCGCCGACACGACGATCCGGCTCATTCGCGCCCTCGTCGCCGGATGCCGCGCCGAACCGGGTCTCAACGCCTGGTTCGAGAGCGGCTCTCTCTCTCGCCACGTGTTGAAAAAGATCGATCTCGGCGTCGCCGTCGACCAGCCGGACGGGCTGTTCGTGCCGGTGCTGCGCAATGTGGGCGAACGCGCCGGCGCAGATCTACGCGCCGGGCTCGACCGCATGCGCGCAGACGTCGCCGCGCGAAAGATACCGCCGGAGGAGCTGCGCGGCGCGACGATCACGCTGTCGAATTTCGGCATGATCGCGGGCAGGTACGCCGCCCCTGTCGTCGTGCCGCCGACGGTGGCGATTCTCGGCGCGGGCCGCATCCGCGAAGAGGTTGTGGCGTTCGATGGCGCGCCTGTGGTTCACCGCGTGCTGCCGCTGAGCCTCACCTTCGACCATCGCGTGGTTTCCGGCGGCGAGGCCGGGCGTTTCTTAGCCGCGGTCATGGCCGATCTGGCCAAGCCGGCATGAGAAACGTCATCACTGCTCGACGACGAACTCGACCTTGCCTTGCATGAGGTCGCCATCGGGAGTGAGCATTCTGTACCGCACGCGATAGGCGCCGGGGGCGAGTTTCGGCGTTTCCATACGGAAGCTCCGCGAAGTGGTCGGCTGCGCTTTCTCGGCCAGAACCACACCATCGTCGCGCTCGAGCCTGACGGTCGACCAATTTGCGTCCGCACGCAGCGAAAACAGCAGGCTGATGTGATGCGGCGACTCGGTCAGGCGAGCCTTGCGATTGGGGAACGACTGCACGAGATAGCCGTGCGCGCTCGCGGCGGTGATCGACGCCGCCCAAAGCGCCGCGCCGCACGCGGCGGCTCTTGCGAACCCGGAGAGCGTCATCGCGAACCTCCTTTGTGCCGCTTTGGTGTCGAGAGCGGCATCGAATTCTCAAATTACAAGGTAGCGCGACGCGAAGCCTGGGCAATCCCGTGGGCGCCGAAGCGATCGGCGATCCGATTGGCGAACGGCTCGATCGGCGCGCGACGCCGCGCGCGCATGAGCGCCGAAATTTTGGGGTTCGAAATTTGGAAATTTGTGGGAAGATGCGCCCGAGGGGTGGTCCGGAAAGCCTGGGGGCGTTCGATGGAGCTTCTTGAGAAAATACCGGTTTTTAATCTTCATGGCGGCGAGTTCTTGCTCGCGTTTGGGCTGTTCGCGACGGCAGTGGCGCTCGTCGCCTATTTGGGGTTCAGGGCGAGCGACGACTCCGACGCATCTTCGCCGCCGCGCGTCCCGACTCGGCCGGATCCGTTGGAAGTCGCCTATCTTGCGGGCGGCGTCCAAGGAGTCTTGCGAACCGCGCTTTATGACTTGCATCGGCGGGGGCTGATTGATGTCGGCAAGGACGGCCGCGTTTTTCACACGGGCGTCTCGGCGACAAGGCCGGAGTCGCAGGCGGATCGGCTTCTGCTCGACGCGACGCGCGACAATCCGAAAGCAGCGGCGCTGATGCGGCAAAAGATGTTGCGCGAGGCGGCGGAGAGGCTCTGCGCTCCGGTCCGCGGTCGCCTTGCGGCGCAGGACTTGCTGCTCGCCGAAGAGTCGCGGCGGCGCATATGGCGGATCGCTTTCGCGGCGGCGGGCTTCATCCTCGCGGTCGCCGGACTGAAGATCGCGCTCGCAATTTCCCAGGGCAGGTCGAACGTCGGCTTTCTGGTCGGCCTCGCGATCCTCGCATCCTTTCTGCTGTTCCCGCTCGCGCTGAAATACGCGGGGGGGACGGCGAACCGCAAGGGGCGAGCCTATCTCGCACAGATGCGGCGGGCGTTCTCGAGCCTCACGGCGCAGGCCGCCCACGCTCCTGTCTATGACGGCGGGACCCTCTTTCTCGTCGGGCTCTTTGGCTATGAGATGCTAAAAGGCGCGCCCGGGCAGAATTTCGCCGCGGCCTTCAGGTCGCCGTCCGACGGCGGCGGCGGAGACGGCGGCGGCGGGGGCGGCTGCGGCGGCGGCGGGTGCGGCGGGTGAGCAGGCCGGCATCGCTCGGCAGCGGCCTCGGCTACCGCCCGCAGTTTCGCGCTGAGCTCTTCCTGCATCGATCGGAGGTCGATTTTCTGGAGATCATCGCCGACCATTATTTCGACGCAAGCCCGGAGAAGCTCGCGGAACTCGATATGCTCGCGGCGCATTTTTCGCTCGTGCCGCACGGGCTCGATCTGTCGCTTGGGAGCGCCGAGGGCGTGGAGGAACGCTACGTCGAAAAATTCGCGGCGCTCATCGAGCGCAGCGGCGCGCCCTATTGGAGCGAGCACGTTTGCTTCACCAAGGCCGGCGGCGTCTCGATCGGGCATCTTGCGGCGCTGCCCTACACGCAGGAGGCCCTCGACGTCATAGCGCGCAATGTCGAGACCGTGCGCAAGACGATCAAAACGCCGCTCATCCTGGAGAACGTCACCGCGGTCGTCGTCGTGCCGGGCTTCGAAATGAGCGAAGCGGAGTTCGTCGCCAGCGCCTGCGCCCTGACGAATTGCGGCTGGCTTTGCGATGTCGCCAATCTCTATGCCAATTCGGTCAATCACGGGCCGTCGCTCGACGAGAGCTTCGAGCATTGGCCTTGGGAACGCCTCGTGCAGATCCACTATGCGGGCGGACGCTGGAAGAACAACTTTCTGATCGACAGCCACGACAGCGCGACGGACGAGCCTGTTTGGGCGCTGCTCGAGCGCGTCGCCAAACGCGCAGGGGCGAGGAACGCCATACTCGAGCGCGACGAGAATTTGCCGGCGTTCCCCGAGCTCTTGGCTGAAGTCGCGCGCGCCCGCGGCATGCTCGAGGGCGCGTGAACGATGGCTCTCGCACAATTGCAGACGGCGCTGGCGCGGCTCTTCACGGATGCGGGTCTGGTCGAGGCGTTTTGCCTCGATCCTCTTGCCACGGCGCGGCGTCTCGGGCTGGCGGCGAAGGACGTCGAAGTCTTTGCGGCGCTCGATGCCGCAACCGTCCAAAATTTCGCGAGCACCCTCACGCGCAAGCGCATTCTCGACGTGCGCAAGACGCTGCCCTTGACCTATCGCGCGTTGGGCTCCGACTTCGACACTTTGCTTGTGGCCGAGATCGCCGGGCCGCCTCGACCCGGGCGCCATCGCGCCGACGCCGCGCTGCTTGCGCGCCTTCTGGCGGCGCGCGCGGCGCAGGGGGCCGCTTCTCCCTCCTGGATCGGCGATCTTGCGCGCTACGAAGCGACGTTTCTCGTTTTCGAGCGGCCTGGCCGCGGCGTGGCGATTCGCAGCTTCCACTTTCCGCTGAAAATTTTGATCGGCGCCCTTCTTTCGGGCGAGCGGCCCGGCGAAGTCGCGCCGCGTCCGGGTTTCGGGCTTTGGCTGCGCCTCACCAAAAGCTCGGGCCTCATTCACTTGTTGTGGTAAGGAGGGCGAAACAAGGACATGACCATGCCTGTTTCGCCCTTCTGGTCCGATCTGTCGACGAGCGCGTTCGCGGCCCTCGACTGGAGCTCCGTCGTCGTCGTCGCGCCGATCGCGGCGATCGAGCAGCATGGACCGCATCTTCCGGTCGGCGTCGACGCCATGATCATGCAGGGGGTGGTCGAGCGCATCGTCCCGCGCTTGCGTGAGACGCCGCGCGCGCTGTTCCTGCCTACCCAAAACGTCGGCGTCTCGACCGAGCACGGCGATTTTCCCGGCACCCTGTCGCTCTCGCCGCAGACAGCCTTGAGCCTCGTGCTGGAGACCGCCGCCGGCGCCGTTCGCGCCGGCGCAAGAAAAATCCTACTGCTCAACTCGCATGGCGGCAACTCGCCGCTGCTGGCGCAGGCGGCGCTGGAGCTTCGCGCGAAATGCGGCGTTCTGGCCGTCACTTGCTCCTTGAGCCGCTTTGGCTATCCCCAGGGCCTTTTTGACGCTGAAGAGCTACGGCACGGGATTCACGGGGGTTGCGCCGAGACCTCGCTGATGCTGGCGCTGCGTCCCGAGCTTGTCGACATGAGCCGCGCTGAGAACTTCGTTGTGGCGACGCGCTCCTTCGAGCAGGAGTTCGCTTGGTTGCGGGCCGACCGCCCGGCGGGCTTCGGCTGGATGGCGCGCGATCTTTCTCCTGCAGGCGCGATGGGCGACGCGGCTGACGCCACGCCGGAAAAGGGCGAAGCGACGATTGGGCTCTGGGTCGACGCCTTTATCGATTTGCTAACCGACGTCGGACGTTTCGACCTCTCGCGCCTCGCTTCGTCGCCCAACGACAAATTCGGGCAATAAACCGATTTCGGCGGACAAAGCGGAGCAAAGCTCTTTTGCCATTCTCAAGGTCGTCGGCGAAACGCCGGCGACGACGGAATGGAGATTGACGATGAACAAGCGACTGGCGGTTGCCCTGACGGCGGCGGCGCTGCTTCTGCCTCAGCTTCCCGGATTGGCTCTCGCAGCGGCGGACGAGCATAAAGGCGAATGGAAGATTTCGGACGAGGACCGCAGCGCCTTCACCGACGCGCGCGTCGCCGCGCTGAAAGCCGGACTGAAGCTGACCCCCGCGCAGGAGAAGAACTGGCCGGCGGTCGAGGCGGCGCTCCGCGACGCCGCCAAGGCCCGCGCCGCGCGGCAAGCCGAGTGGCGCCAGAAGTTCAAGGATCACGAGGGCCATCACAACGTGATCGAAGGGCTGCAGCACCGGGCGAAATCGCTCGAAGCGCGGGCGGCGGAGCTGACGAAGCTCGCGGATGCGGCCAAGCCGCTCTACGACAGCCTCGACGACTCTCAGAAGCATCGGCTGGGCTTTCTGCTGCATCATCTGCGCGGCGGCGAAGGGAGCCACCATTGGGGCTATGGCGGCGGCCATTGGGGCGGCCACCACGAGTGACCGCACCCCCTCCACCCTCCCCGGACCTGATCCGGGGAGGAGGGCAGGAGAAGGGCCCGGCAAGCGAAAAGGTTAAGGATGAACATGGCCGAAAGCGTCTCCTATCTGGCCGCTCTGGGAATCTATGGCTCCCTGTTCCTATTTTTTCGATGGATGCGCTAAAAGTGGTCGGCGTCTTAGAACCAGAGAACCGAGATTCGATGAACCACGCCGCTTCGACCCTGCTCGTCGAGGACGACTCCGAGATCGGTGCGCTGATTTCGCGCTATCTGAAGGCCAATCAGATCGATGTCGAGCTCGTCAGGGACGGCGTGGCCATGGACGCCGCGCTCGCCGGGCGCAAATTCGATCTTCTCATTCTAGATCTCAATCTCCCCGGCGAGGACGGGCTCTCCATCTGCCGCAGGCTTCGCGCCGAAGGATCGATGCCCATCATCATCGTGACCGCACAAAGCGAGGATGTGGACAAGATCGTCGGGCTCGAGATGGGCGCCGACGATTACGTGACCAAGCCCTTCAATCCGCGCGAGCTTTTGGCCCGCATCCGCTCGGTGCTGCGCCGCGCGAGCGCCGCCGAGACGCCGGAGGCGGGGTTTCACCGGCAAATCTATCGCTTCAGCGGCTGGACGCTCGACCTCTCGGCGCGCGAGCTCGTCTCGCCGCAAGGCGCGAAGATCGCCACGACTGGGGCCGAGTTCGATCTCCTGCACGCGCTCTGCGAGCACCCCAACCGCGTGCTGACGCGCGACCAGCTTATCAATCTCACGCATGGGCCGATGGCCGGGCCGTTCGAGCGCTCGATCGACACGCTGATCAGCCGCCTGCGGCAGAAGATCGAGCCGGAAGCCAAAGGTCCGAAATTAATTCAGACGGTGCGCTCGGAGGGCTATATGTTTGCGACCCAGGTCTCGCGGTCATGAGCGGCCTGTTGCGCCGCTTGCGTCCGGATAACCTCGCCGGCCAGATCGCCATGCTCGTGCTGGCGGCGATTGTGCTGTTCCATCTCGTCGCCACGACGATCACCCACTTCGGGCTATTGGAGGGGCGACCCGCCCCAGTGCTGCCGGGCGAGGTCGTCGCAAGCAGTCTCATAGCCCTCGATGTCGCCGCTCCGTCCGATCGCGCGGCGGCGCTGGCGGCGCTGGGGAAAACTGCGCCCTGGGTCAGGTTTTCGGTCCAGGATGCGCGGCCCGCCGCGAAGGAGGAGGCGAGTGAGCCGGCGACAATTAGGCCGCCCCTTTGGGACGACGCAGAGATCATTGCGCTGGCGAGGAGCGACGAGCGTCCATTGGGCGGCGTCGCGGTCGCGCTGCACAAGGGCGGTTGGGCGGTCGTCGCGCCCATCGAGAAAGGAGCCGCGCTCGATCACCCGACGCTTTGGCGCCGCTTGCTTGAACGCTCCGTTCTGTTCTTCTTCCTCTGTGCGGCGCTGTTCACCGCCTGGGCGTCCCGGGCCGTCGTCGCGCCGCTCGCGCGTCTCGCGCGCGAGGCCGAGCGCTTTCCCGACGATCAAGGCGAGCCGCATCTCGTCGAGCAGGGGCCGAGAGAGGTGCGCGAGCTCACGCGGGCGCTCAACCGCATGCAGGACCGCATTCACATGATGATGGCCGCCCGTAGCCAAGCGCTAGCCGCGATCAGCCACGATCTCCGCACCATCATCACCCGGATCAGGCTGCGCACGGAGTTCATCGGCGACGAGGCTTTGCAGGAAAAGATGCTGCACGATGTAGAGCTCATGGATTCCATGCTTTACAAAAATCTTCAGCATCTGAAGGGGGCCGCCGAAGCGCCGGAAAAATCCTTCATCGACCTCGACAGCGTCTTGCAGACGGTCTCCGACCAATTCGCCGATCTCGGCCATGACGTGACCTACCGCGGCGGCGGACGCCGGGTGATCTTGGGCTCGCTGACCGGCATGCAGCGGGTGTTCAACAACCTCGTCGAGAACGCGGTGACCTACGGCAAGACGGTGGCGATCACGCTCCATGAGCCGAACGCCCGCTTAGTCTGCGTCGAGATCGCCGACGACGGGCCGGGCATCGCGCCACAGGACCGCGCGCGGATGCTGGAGCCCTTTGAGCGCGGCGACGCGGCCCGCAACATGGACGGCCACGGCGGTTTCGGGCTCGGGCTCTCGATCGTGCGGTCGCTGGTGGAAGAGCTGGGCGGCGGGCTGCAGCTTTTGGATCGCGAGCCGCATGGACTCATCGCGCGAGTGACGCTGCCGCTTGCTTTCGCTAAGGAATGAGGTCCATGCGAGGCGATGCGGCGGGCGGATCGCCCCGGACTGGACCGATCGTTGGACCGATCGCGTCCGCAAGGGCGCTCGCCGCGCGGTTCGCGGAGACGTCTTCTTCAACATCTGGGGAACTGACCAGACAAACTCCCAAGATATTGAGCAAGCAATCCGACAACGCGGGCGAAGTCCGATTCGTCAGCATAATGTTCACGGTTCGATAGGAATGTTAACGCCCTCAACCTCCGCCCGCGAGTTTCTTTGCACTTGCGTGACTCTTTTCCGGTTGACAACCTGCGGCCTCGGAGTCCTCTAGCCGGACTCGCGAGGCTTGCGCCGAAGAGCGCATCTCACCAATCCCTAGTCGTATGTCGCCTGCGAGCGCCTATATGTGGGGTGAACAGAACGCAACGGATCAAAGTCGCCGATTCGGGCGCGATTCGTTCGACGCACGTTCAAAATGTGAACGCGGCGTCCGCCGCTTGGGTCATTTTCGCACGCCGCATCGGAAGTGGCGACGGCAAAGCTTAGGCTTAATGGAGAGCCTGCGGCGCCTCGATCGTTAACGAGGGCGGGAGGACGAGCTGGACAGCATGGACGATCTGCTCCGGCCGCCGCCTCCGGTCAGGCCGGCGGCGGGGGGGAGGCTCGCGGGTGTCTGCGCGGCTCTGGGGCCGACCAACACTGGCAAAACGCACCACGCGATCGAGCGCATGCTGTCCTTCAGGAGCGGCATGATCGGGCTGCCGCTGCGACTGCTCGCCCGCGAGGTCTACGCGCGCGTCGTCGCCCGCGCCGGGCCTGAGGCCGTAGCGCTCGTTACCGGCGAGGAAAAGATCAAGCCGCGCGCGCCCGCCTATTGGGTCGCCACGGTCGAGGCGATGCCGCGCGACGTCCAGGCGGATTTCGTCGCCATCGACGAGGTGCAGCTCGCGGCCGATCTCGATCGCGGCCATGTATTCACCGACCGGCTGTTGCGGTGGCGCGGGCTAAAGGAGACGCTACTGATCGGCGCCGGCACGATGGCGCCGCTGATCCAGCGCTTCTTGCCCCGCGCGCCGATTTACGATCGTCCGCGTCTGTCGCGGCTCGCCTACGCCGGGGAGAAGAAGATCGCGCGGCTGCCGCGGCGCAGCGCCATCGTCGCCTTCTCGGCCGAAGACGTCTACGCCATCGCCGAATGGATCAAGCGTCAGCGCGGCGGCGCAGCGGTGGTCATCGGGGCGCTCAGCCCCAGGACCCGAAATGCCCAGGTGGAGCTCTACCAGAGCGGCGAGGTCGACTACATCGTCGCGACCGACGCCATCGGCATGGGGCTCAATCTCGACGTGGATCACGTCGCTTTCGCCAGCGACCGCAAATTCGACGGCTGGCGCTATCGGCAGCTGACCCCTGCGGAGTTCGGCCAGATCGCCGGGCGCGCGGGGCGCCATATGAATGACGGCTCCTTCGGGACCACAGGCCGCTGCCCGCCCTTCGACGAGGAGCTCATCGATGCGCTGGAGCATCACGAATTCGACGGCGTGACCACTCTGCAGTGGCGCAATCCCGACCTCGATTTCTCGTCACTGCAGGACCTTGCCGCCTCCCTCGATGCGCTCCCCAACAATCCCTGTCTCGCGCGCGCGCCGATCCAGGTCGATCAGCTGACGCTCGAGGCCTTGAGCCGCGACGAGCATGTCGCGCGCAACGCCAAGACGCGGGCTGACGTCGAAAGAGTGTGGGACGCCTGCCAGATTCCGGACTACCAGAAGATTTCGCCGGCGGCGCACGCGGAGCTCGCGCGCACGGTTTTCGATTTTATCGTGAGACGCGGTAAAATTCCTGCCGATTTCATGAATCGGCAGCTCGCGCAGGCCGACCGCATTGACGGCGATTTTTCCACGCTTGCCAACAGGCTGGCGCAGGTGCGAACATGGAGCTTCATCGCGCATCGCTCGGGTTGGCTGGATAATTGCGACCATTGGCAGAACCTTGCGCGTCAGGTAGAGGACAGGATATCGGACGCGCTGCACGAACGCCTGATCCAGCGTTTCGTCGACCGCCGCACCAGCGTGCTGATGCGCCGCCTTAGAGAGAACGTAATGCTCGAAGCCGAAATCACCACCGCTGGCGACGTGCTCGTCGAGGGCCAGCATGTCGGATCTTTACAAGGACTGCGTTTCACCGCCGATCCGACCGCCGAGGGCGAGGCCGCCAAGGCGCTCAACGCCGCAGCTCAAAAGGCGCTGGCCAGCGAGTTCGACGCGCGGGCGACGCGCATCTTCGACGCGGTCGACGACGCCTTCGTGCTCGGCAACGACGGGACGATCCGCTGGCTCGGCG
>Ga0187781_10002551_pt1 | contig 13816 bp, 12 predicted proteins | sample 0715_SJ02_MP02_2_FD_132447 | JGI IMG/M metagenome (GOLD analysis project Ga0187781, IMG submission 132447) | Tropical peat soil microbial communities from peatlands in Department of Meta, Colombia - 0715_SJ02_MP02_20_MG | ecosystem: Environmental > Terrestrial > Soil > Wetlands > Peat | place...
CGCCTGCATGTTCAGCGGCGGCGAAAGGGTCAGGACATGTGGATCGCGTTGCAGTTCCGCTGAGCGCTTCAGGTACGGCAGGCATGCTTGCGTACATAAAAACGTGCCGCGCACATTGACGCCGAACATCAAATCAAAACGCTTCATCGGCGTCGCCTCCGTCGTCGTCAGGTTGATCGCACTGGCATTGTTCAACAGCACGTCGATGCCACCGAAGCGTTCAACGGCCTTTTGCACTGCCGCCAGCACCTGCGATTCGTCGCGAATATCCACTTGCAGCGGCAGGCACGCTGCGCCTTGCGCTTCGATCTCGGCAGCCGCCGTATAAATCGTCCCGGGCAGTTTGGGGTTGGTCTCCGCGGTCTTGGCCGCGATCACCACGTTGGCGCCGGCACGCGCCGCGTGCTTTGCGATCTCCAGGCCGATACCGCGTGATGCGCCCGAAACAAACATTGTCTTACCACGCAGCGAGGACATCGTCCCTCCTTTTTTGCTAGCTGATTTTCTTTGCGCCCTGCGCAGCGCGCGCAAAGTCGGGTTTGCGCCGCTCCAGGAAGGCGCTGAGCGCCTCGCGCGACTCGGGACTGCCCAGCAGCCCCCGCAAAGTGCGCAGCTCCTCCTCCATCGCAAGTTGCAATGGGCCGCGCCAGGGCGCCTTGAGCAAACGCTTGGTCTCGCACACGGCCCCCGCAGGCAACGAGCGAAAGCGCCGTGCCTGGTGCATCGCGTACTCCACCACCTCGCCCGGCGGTAGCAGTCGATTTACCAGGCCCATCTCGAGCGCGTCTTCGGCCGAGATGGGTTCGCCAAAGAGTAGCTTCTCCGCGGCCTTGTGGTATCCGGCGGTCAGCGGCACAAGCAAGGAGGAGCCAAACTCCGGGCAAATCCCGAGACTTACAAACGGCATAGAGAACATAGCGTCGTCGGCGGCATAGGCCAAATCGCAATGCATCAGCAAGGTCGTGCCGATGCCAACGGCCGCGCCGTTGACCGCCGCGATGACCGGCTTTTGCTGATCCAGCATGGACTTCATGAAGCGTTGCGCGGATTCGCCCGCCGAATCGGGCCGCTGCAAAAAATCGTGGATGTCGTTGCCCGCGCAAAAGACGGTCGGCGCTCCTCGCAAAACAATCGCGCGCACGGCATCATCGCGTCCCGCGGCGGTAAACGACTCGGCCAGTTGCGCGTACATTTCCGCGGTTATGGCGTTCTTGCGCTCCGGACGTGCGATTTCGATGCACGCGACGTCTTCCTCGATTTGCATGCGTATGGTCATTGCGCTTCCTCCCGGTCGACCTTGTTCGCAGACCCTTCGGCCTGCAACGGCTCCGCGTTCAAACGCGCTCGAAGATGCCGGCGGCACCCATGCCGGTTCCCACGCACATGGTGACCATGCCGTAGCGCTGCTGCCGGCGTCGCAACCCATGCACGAGTGTGGCGGTGCGAATTGCGCCCGTTGCTCCCAGCGGGTGCCCCAGCGCGATGGCTCCGCCCATGGGATTGACCTTGGCCGGGTTGAGCCCAAGCGACCCGATGACAGCCAGCGCCTGGGCGGCAAAGGCCTCATTGAGTTCGATCCAGTCCATATCGTCTTGTTGCAGTCCGGCGGCGCGCAGCGCAGCGGGAATCGCCTCTTTGGGTCCGATCCCCATGATTTCTGGAGGCACGCCGCGAACCGCAAACGAAACAAAGCGTGCCAAGGGGGTCAAGTGAAAACGCCGCAATGCCGCCTCACTCACCAGTATCACGGCCCCGGCTCCATCGGAGGTCTGCGAACTATTACCCGCCGTCACGCTGCCCTTGACCGAAAAGGCCGGCTTGAGCTTGGAGAGTGCAACCAAGTTCGTGTCGGCACGCGGTCCTTCGTCGAGCTCCATGCGCCGGTGCTTGACTTCCACCTCGTGGCTGGTCAGGTTCGGAATACGCTCCAGAACGTCGATGGGTGTGATCTCGTCGCGAAATTCGCCCTTGCCTTGTGCCGCGAGGGCACGCTGGTGCGAGGTCAGGGCGAACTCATCTTGCGCTTCGCGACTTACCTTCCACTGCGCGGCCACCCGCTCGGCCGTAAGCCCCATGCCAAAGGCGATGCCCAAGTGCTCGTTGTTCTCGAACAGTCGTGGATTAAGCGACGGCTTATTGCCCATCATCGGCACCATGCTCATCGACTCGGTGCCACCTGCGAGCATGACATCGGCCTCGCCCACGCGGATGCGATCGGCCGCCATCGCGACCGCATTGAGCCCCGAGGAGCAATAGCGGTTGATCGTGCAACCGCCTACCGAATCGGGCAAACCGGCGTACAGCACCGCGTTGCGCGCAACGTTTGTGCCCTGCTCACCCTCCGGGAAGGCGCAGCCGACAATGGCGTCCTCGATCGCCGCCGGATCGAGCTCCGGGACGGCCGCCAGGGCGCTTTGAATCGCGGTGACAAGCAAATCATCCGGTCGGGTATTGCGCAAGGCGCCCCGAGGGGCCTTGCCCACGGGCGTGCGTGTCGCGGCCACGATGTACGCATCTTGAATCTGACGGTTCATGCCAAACTCCCCAAATTTGCCTTCCGGTATCGATTAGTTGCGCACGGGCTTTCCCGTTTGCAGCAGTCCCATCATCCGCTCTTGCGATTTGGGGTGCGCGACCAGCTGCATAAAGTGCTTGCGCTCCAGATCCAAAAACCACTGTTCATCGACCAGCGCACCGGCGTCAAGGTCGCCGCCGCACAGCACATCGGCAATGCAGGTCGCCAGGTACTGGTCATGCGCACTGGCAAAACCGCCTTCGCGCAAGTTGGCAAGCTGCCCTTTCATGGTGGCAAGGACGGATCGTCCCGCGACCGGCACCTGGCGCGCGCGCAGCGGTGGCCGATAACCGGTGACGTGCATCGCATAACTTTGACCGATTGCCGTCCACAGCAGTTCGTGCCGGTTCATGACGACCGTGTCCGAATCGAGCAAATAGCCCATCAGCTGCGCCTCTAGGGCCGAGCCTGACACCTTTGCCATCGCGGCATTTTGCATCCAGTTGCGAAGAAACGGCAGCAAGTCGTTTGCGCCGGTCGCGCTGGCCGCCGCGGCGGCCCGTAACGCACCTTCTTTGAGTCCACCGCCACCGGGAATCAGGCCTACGCCCACTTCCACCAGCCCGATATAGGACTCGAGCGCAGCCACTCTTTTGGCGCAATGCAGGGCCAGTTCGCAGCCACCTCCCAGCGCCATGCCGCTGATTGCGGCAACCACGGGCACCTGGGCGTACTTCACGCGCAGCAATGCATCTTGCAGCTGGCGGTCTGCTTCTCCAATGGCCTTCGCGCCCCCGCTCATGAACACCGGCGTCAATGCCTGCAGGTCGGCACCCACGGAAAAAGGATCATCGGGCGACCAGATGACCAGACCTCGGAAGCGCGCCTCGGCGGTCTCGACGGCTTTTAGCAGGCCGGCGCCCAACGCCGGGCTGATGGCGTGCATCTTGGTCTTGAACGAAAAAATCAATACCTCTGCCGCCATTCCCGATTCCAGGTGCCAGATGCGGCAAGCTTCGTCCTCGTGCACCGTGGTGCCGGCCTTGTACGGGCTTGGGGCATCTTCACCTGCCAGCGCCACTCGAAATAGCTGGCGCCCGTACACCGGCAGTTCGGTGCGAGCAACGAAAGCACGCTGGCTTGGGCTCCAGGAGCCTTTGGCCGTATGCACGCCAGCGGCGGCAGCAACCGGACCTTGCACCACCCATTTGGGCAGCGGCGCCTTGCATAGCGCCTCACCCGCATCAATGTCCGCCTGCACCCACTCGGCGACTTGTTTCCATCCGGCGCTTTGCCAGGCTTCAAATGGTCCGGTCTCCCAGCCAAATCCCCAGCGCAGCGCCAAATCCACATCGCGCGCCGTTTCGGCAATCGATGCCAGGTGGACGCAGGCGTAGTGAAATCCGTTGCGCGCGATCGCCCACAGGAACTTGGCCTGGGGATGGTCGGTCGTGCGAAGCAGCGCAAGGCGCTCGGCTGCGGGCTTTTTCAAGATACGCGTGATCAGCTCATCGGCCTTGCCGGCGCTGTCGACGTAGCCGCCGCTACGCGGATCGAGAACCTTGATCGTGCGTCCTTCCTTGCGATAAAAACCCGCGCCGGCCTTTTGTCCCAACGCCCCTTTGTCGACCAGCGTCTTGAGCACAGGCGGCAGGGCAAAGTGTTGCGCAAAAGGATCTTGCTCGGGACCCAGGCTATCTTGCATGGTCTTGACAACGTGCGCCAAGGTATCCAGACCGACCACATCCATCGTACGAAAGGTTGCGCTCTTGGCACGGCCCAGCCGCGTGCCAGTCAAGTCGTCGACCACGTCGTACGGCAAGGCGTATTTTTCCGCTTCCTTGATCGTGGCCAACATGCCAAAGACGCCCAAGCGGTTGGCGATGAAATTGGGCGTGTCTTTGGCGCGCACCACGCCCTTGCCAAGGGTGCTGGTCAAAAAACCTTCCAGGTCATCGAGCACGCCGGGGCGTGTGGCAGCGATCGGTATGAGCTCGACCAGGTGCATGTAGCGCGGTGGATTAAAAAAGTGCACACCGCAAAAACGCGCCCGCAGGGCCTCGGGCACACCTTTAGAGAGCTGCGTGATCGAAAGCCCCGACGTATTGGACGCGAATATCGCATCGGGTCCGATGTAGGAACCGACTTTGCTGTACAAATCGAGCTTCCAGTCCATGCGTTCTGCAATCGCCTCGATTACCAAATCGCACTCGCGCAAGCGCTCCAACTGTTGTTCGTAGTTGGCTGCATCGATATAGCGTGCTTCGTCGGCGCGTCCCAGGGGGGCAGGGCTGAGTTTTTTAAGCCCGTCGATGCCGCGCTGGGCAATTGCGCTTTTGTCACCAGACTTGGCATCGGGCAGGTCAAAGAGCACAACCGGTACACGGGCGTTGACGCAATGCGCCGCAATTTGCGCCCCCATCACGCCAGCGCCAAGAACAGCGACCTTTCTGACCATGAAATTTTTCATATTCTTTCCCTAATACTGCTCGAGGCCACTGGTCGGACACCCGAGCGTTCGCGTTGTCGTGCTAAAACCAATCGTTTTGAAACGCCGTCACGTTCGCCGCCCCCGAGCGCGCCGCCCGGATATGAAACGCCGTTTCGGGCAGCAGCCGCTGAAAATAAAACCGTGCCGTCGCAAGCTTGGCACGATAGAACTGCTCGACCTTGTCCCCATCGGTTGCGCAGCGCGCCAAGGCAAGCTGCGCCATTCGCGCCCAGAAGTAGGCGAAGACCAAGTGCCCGACCACCCGCAGATAATCCACCGCGGCTGCGCCGGCCTCGTCCTGGTTGTTCATCGCCTTCATGCCCAGTTCCATCGTCAGCTTCTGAACCTTGTCGCCCAAATCCGCAAGCGGGGTGATGAATTCACTCATTGCCACGGAAGTGCCATGTTCCTCGATGAACTGCTGCAGCAGCGCCCCGAACTTGCGCAGTTTGGCGCCATTGTCCATCAGCACCTTGCGTCCGATCAGGTCAAGTGACTGAATCGTATTGGTGCCCTCGTAGATCATGTTGATGCGCGCATCGCGCAGCAGCTGCTCCACTCCCGTTTCGCGGATGTATCCATGGCCACCGAATACCTGCAGGCACTCCGACGCCCGCAAAAAGCCGTTGTCCGTTAAGAATGCTTTTATGATCGGCGTCATCAAGGCCATCATGTCGGCACCGAACTCGCGCTGTTCTTCGTCCGGGTGATGCAACTGGCGATCGGCCATCAGTGCGATCCAATAGGCAAAGGCTCTGCCTCCCTCGGCATAGGCGCGCGCTGTCAGCAACATGCGCCGCACATCAGCGTGAAAGATGATCGGGTCGGCCGCGCGCTCTGGGGCCTTTGGCCCACTGAGCGACCTGCCCTGGATACGATCTTTGGCGTAGGCAGCGGCGTTTTGGTAGGCGATCTCGTTTTGACCCAGGCCTTGCACGCCCACTTCCAGCCGCGCGCCGTTCATCATCACGAACATCGCGTTCAGCCCCTTGTTGGGTTCGCCTACGATCCAGCCAACCGCATCCTCAAAGATCATCTGGCAAGTCGAATTGCCGTGGATGCCCATCTTGTGCTCGATGCCGCCGCAGTACACGCCGTTGCGACGGCCTGGGCGCGCATCCGCACCGCTGCCCTCCGGTACGAACTTGGGAACGAGAAACAGCGAAATGCCGCGGGTTCCGCTGGGCGCATCGGGAAGGCGTGCGAGCACCAGATGCACGATGTTCGAGGCAAGGTCATGCTCCCCCGCGGATATGAAGATCTTGGAACCGGTCAGCAAATAACTGCCGTCGGCCTGGGGCAGCGCCTTGGTACGCAGCATGCCCAGATCCGTGCCGCAGTGCGCCTCGGTCAAGCACATAGTCCCAGTCCACTCCCCCGAGGCCAGCTTGGGCTGGTACAGCGCCTTTTGCGCTGCGCTGCCGTGGTGCTCGATGCACTCGTAGGCCCCTTGCGTGAGGCCCGAATACATCGTCCACGCCTGGTTGGTCGCGCAACGCATCTCATCGAAGGCGATCTGCAGCACATGCGGTAGTGCTTGTCCGCCGTACTGCTCCTCGGCCGTCAGGCCTTGCCAGCCGGCTTCCCGAAACTGTGCGAAGGCCTTGGCAAAGCCATCGGGAGTGCGCACCGCGTGCGTTTGCGGGTCAAAGCTGCAACCCTGCTCGTCGCCTGTGCGGTTGATTGGCAACAGCACCTCCTCGCAAAAGCGCCCAGCTTCCTCGAGGACTTGGTTGACCGTATCGCTGTCCAATTCGGCGTAGCGCGGCATTGCGCGCAGTTCATCGACCCCACCCAGCACTTCATGGATCACGAACTGCTGGTCCCGCAAGGGCGCCTTGTAAATGGGCATGGCTATCTCCGATCGTTTCAGTTGGCCTTCTTTGTCTTGCGTGCTTTTTGCCCGGTTGCGATTTTGCGCCGCCCGCCCGCATCCCAGGCATCGGTGCGGGCATCGTCCAAAATGCGCTGCAGACCCCAGCGAGCGCGCCGCACACTGTCCTTGCCGTGCAGCAGTCGTGCGTCCTGATGCAGCATGAGCATCAAACCGTAAATCTCGAAGACCATTTGCTCCACGTCCACGTCCGGCCGCAGATGCCCGCACGCCTTGGATTGCTCCAGCGCCCGTACGAGTTCGATCTTCCAAGAACTGATGATCGCCGCCAACGCATCATGCAGCGGACCGGGCCGGTCGTCATACTCCGATGCACCGCCGATCAGGATGCAACCCGCCTCCAGTTCCTCCGCCAACAAGGCCAACCAGCGATCGACGATCGAGCGCACGCGCGGCAATCCGCGCGCGCTGCGCACTGCGGGCCGAAGTACCCGTTGGACAAAGCGCGAGGCATATTCCTCCAAAACGGCAAGTTGCAAATCCTCACGCGATCCAAAATGCGCGAAGACCCCGCTTTTGCTCATGCCCAATCGCTCAGCGAGCAATCCGATCGTCAATCCTTCCATGCCATCGCGCCGCGCAATCGTCAACGCGGCCTCCAAGATGGCCGCCCGCGTCAGTTCTCCCTTTCGTGCGCGCACAGGAGCCCTGTGGGAGGCGGCTATGGAAAGCGAAAGCGGTTCGGGCACGGTGCACAGTCGTAAAAAAAAGCGAACGTTCGTACTAATTTTGGCGTTTGTCAAGCCCCAAAACAGGAGCAAGTGGCGGCAAAAAACCAAGCCACGGAAAAATATCCAGTCCGCGTCAGGGTTTTAGGGTCCGCAAAATTCGCGCGCCGGAGAAGGGCCGGCACAATGCGCGGCGGTGGGCAAAGCGCCGCCGAGCGAGCTTGTGCGACGCGGCGTCGCCCGGCGAGGCAAGTCCTTGACTAACCCCTGGCAAATGGGCCCGTCCGGCCCGCATCGATCAAAGCATTTGTGCGATAGGAAAAGCCCTACCAGTGCCCTCGGCCCGAGCCTGACGGACAAGCAGGATCTGCCTGCCCGGGGGCCAGGCCATTGGTTCCTCGCACGTCAGCGTGGCGCGACTTGCCGTTGGGCCCCTAGGTTTACCGCAAGAGCGAGGGCGCGGCATCGGCCGCGAGCTTGCACCGCGTTCGCTTTTGATGCGCCATTGGCACTCGCCGAAAAGCGCGGTTGCACGTTGGCGCCAATAACCACCATCCGCGCATCACGTGCGGCTTTCCTCGTCCGGCGTCTCCTCTTGCGGCCAGGGATGCTCCGACTTGCGGCTGAAGATTGCATCTTTTTCGGCGGGGTTAATGGTCCAATCGCCGCGTGCGATCTCCGCCTCCAGCTGACCCGGCCCCCACGCCGAATGGCCGACGAAGATTCGTAGTCCGTCCATGGGTTTGTCCCGGCCGAGCAACTTGCGCAGTAAGCCCTGGTCCCCGCTGACGTAAACACCCTCAAGGACTCGGACGGAGTGTTCGGCCGGCTTATCACTGCGAAAGACAAACCACACGGATCCGAGTTCGACCGGACCGCCAAAGTACAGCTTCTCATGCAGTTGCGCGAGCCGTTCCAGGTCGGGAAAGAGCAGCGAAACACCAATTCTGGTGGGTCTGTTCAAGATTACGCCGGCCGGGACAGGACCCAGGTTGTTTAACACGAGCACAATCGAGTCCTTGAAATTCGGATCGGGCAGCTCTTCGCGAGCAACAAGTAGGATCGCGGTTAATGGCTTGGCGGTATCGGCCGACGTGGACCACGACGGCGCAAGCAAAAGCGCAAATGCGAACAGGGCCCGCAATACCCGGCGAAAGGGCGGTAGCAAAAGGCCGCGATTCACTGGTGATGTCTCGTCTGCGTGTCGGTTGGTGCGGCCCCTTGACGATCTGGAGTCTTGTCTTTGCGCTGCCCGGGTGACTGCAAGCGACCGCAAGGCAACGCTACGCGCTTTTCCGGACTTTGGCACCTTGCCGATGCGGCGCGGACACTGTCGCTGGGTCAACGCCCGACATGAACCCAAGCGCAAATCGACACCGGAGATTTCGCATGCCCGATCGGCAACGGCGTTTCACGCCCGACTACGAGCGTGACTGGTCTGCTTTTTTTGTCCCTGCAGTACAAGCTCTTGCGCGAGCAGATTCAAATGTGGCTACGGATCCGCGTTGCAGCCACTGCATGCGAAGCCATGTTCCTGCGGTGCAATGGATACTGGGCCGGGAAATTGAATTTTGCTTCGTCGGCCGTCGGACGCGGCGCTGGCACCCGCGCGCCCATGTGCAAATGGCCGGCCGTTTAGGAGCGCACAGTGCGTAACGCAGCGATCGCGACGCCTTCGCGCTCGAGCTCGGCTCGAATGCGCTTCACGAACACCAGGGCGCCGGGCCGTTCGCCGTGGATGCACAGCGTGTCGGCGCGCACGTGCACGTCCTTGCCGCTGGCCGACCGCACCTGGCCTTCGATAACCAGGCGCTTGGCTTGGCTCACCGCCTGCTGCACGTCCTCGATCAAGGCATCCGGACAGCTGCGCGGCGTCAGCGATCCGTCGTCCTGGTACGTGCGGTCGGCGAACACCTCGGCCGCGGCGCGCAGACCGACGCTTTCGGCGGCCCGAATCGTCTGGCTGCCGGCAAGACCGAACAGCACCAACTCGCAGTCGACGTCGCGCACCGCCTTGGCGATGGCCGCGGAAAGATCAAAGTCCTTGGCCGCCATGTTGTAGAGCGCGCCGTGCGCCTTGACGTGCGAGAGCCTCCCGCCCAGGGCCTTGGCAAAGCCGGCGAGGGCGCCTACCTGGTAAACGACGATGTCATATGCTTCGTCCGGCGTAAGCGCCATCGCGCGGCGCCCGAAGCCCTGCAGGTCGGGCAGCCCCGGATGCGCGCCAACGGCCACGCCTTTGGCAAGCGCGGCCTCGACGGTCCTGTGCATGGTCGCCGGATCGCCCGCATGGAAACCGCACGCAATGTTCGCCGACGTGACATGGTCGAGAATCTCCAGGTCGCTACCCATCGGCCAGGAGCCGAAGCCTTCGCCCATATCGCAGTTCAGGTCGATTTGTGCCATGGGTCAACTCCCTCGAAGCCTTTGCAGCTGCGTTGCAAAATCTGCCATCGCCCGCTCGCGCTCGAGGTACAGGCGCTGCGCCTGCTCGAGCGAAATCAGCGAAAAACGCACGCCCTGCGCGGGCATTCGCTGCGCAAGCACCGGCAGGTCGACGCTTGCCACGCTCGCAATCTTCGGATAGCCGCCGGCGGTCTGCCGATCGGCCATCAGCACGATCGGGTTGCCGTCGGGAGGCACCTGGACCGTGCCGAAGGTGACTGCTTCGGAAATCATCTCCAGGGGCTCGCGCAGCGCCAGCCGGGGGCCGTCGAGCCGAAACCCCATCCGATCGGACTGCGGGCTCAAGCGAAACTCGGCTTCCTGATAGTGCCGCTGCGCTTCTGTGGTAAACGCCTGCCATTGCTCTGCGGCAATAGCTCGCAGCGTGCACTCCGAAGCGTCGGACAGCGACCACGGCACCGCAGGTCGATCCTCCAGGCAGGCAAAGGGCAACGCACTTGCGCACAGCTTGGCGGCGAGACGTGGATACACGCGCTGCGCTTTGGCCGGTACAAGGTTGAGCGCATCGCCCTTTCGCAGCGCGCGGCCCTGGAAACCTCCGAATTTTCCCCGCAGGTAGGTCGACTTGCTCTGCATGACGACGGGAACCGCGAAACCGCCGTGAACGGCCAGATAGGAGCGGACACCGAAGACTCGAAGCCCGAAATCCAATTGGCTGCCGGCGCGCAGCAGCACCGGCGTGTGCTGCGGAACGCAATGTTCGCCGATGCGTGGGGACAAATTGGCGCCGGCGATCGCGATGAGCGCAGACTCCCGGAACCTCAGACTTGGTCCAAGCAGCGTGATTTCCAGTGTTGCTTCGCACTCGGCATTGCCGACAAGCAAGTTGGCAACACGATGCGACCGCTCGTCCATGACGCCTCCCACCGGCACTCCGAGATGCTGAAACCCGACTCGGCCAAGGTCCTGCAGGGTCGAGAGCGCGCCGGACTTGATGACCTCGATCGTCACTAGCGCCTTTCCGAGTCGCGATATGCGGCGTCCGAAATCGCAACGAAGCGAACTTCGTCACCGGGCGCAAGCAGGCACGGCGGCTGCGCGGTGGGGTCAAATAAACGCAATGGCGTGCGCCCTATCAGATTCCATCCCCCGGGCGTTTCCAGCGGGTAGATCGCGCATTGATCGCGCGCGATCGCCACGCTGCCCGCCGGCACCGCGGTGCGGGGTGTGGCGCGCCGCGGCACAACCAATCGCGGGTCGAGTCCCGAAAGGTAGGGAAAACCCGGGGCAAAACCGAGCATGCACACGGTGTGAACCGAGGCCGTGTGCCGCGCGATGACTTCGTCGGCGGTGAGCTTGCACGCTGCGGCGACTTGCTCAAGATCGGGTCCCGATTCGCCTCCATATCGCACCGGTATCTGCACGACGCGCGTCGCGCTGTCGTGCGTAGCGATACCGCGGGCCAAAAGCGCTTGGACCTGCCGCCGCAGGACGTCGTAGGGCGATACGCCGTCAAACGACTCGGGCCGATAGTGCAGACCGAGTGTGGTGAACGCGGGAACGACGTCGGTAACGCCCGGCAAGGCGGCGAGCGAAATAGCGTGTGCAGCTGCCTGCACGCGCGCGTTGGTTTGCGCATCGAGCTGCCGCCCAAACTCGATGATCATCGCGCGATCACCGAGCGGCGCGACATGCAAGGCGCCGAATTTGATGAGCATCAGGAAGCCGGCGCCGAAGAAGCGCCCGTGTCAAGGTGGTCCGCGTGCAGGTCGATGCGCGAAGTTTCCGGTGCAGCCAGCACGCACAGCATGGTAACCACAAGCATGGCAAGCACATACAGGGATACCGCGACCGAGGATCCGTAGCGGCCGAGCAGGGCAACCGAAACGATCGGGGCAAGTGCACCGCCGACGATTCCCGCAAGCTGGTAGCCCATCGACGCGCCGCTGTAGCGCACCCTGGTCGGAAACATCTCGGCGATAAAGGAGGCCTGCGGTCCGTACATCGCAGCATGCAGCAGCAGCGCGATCACCGCCGCCAGCACGATCAGTGCGAAGCTGCCCGTATCGAGCAGCGCAAAAAAGACGAAGACCCAAAGCGCGGCGCCGATCGCGCCGAGCAGGTAAATTGGCCGGCGCCCGTAACGGTCGGAGAGCACGCCGAATAATGGGATCGCCCCCACCTGGCAGGCCGCCGCGATCAACACGGCGTTCAGCGCATACGCGCGAGGCAGCTTCAAAAACGTCGCGATGTAGGTGGCGATGAACAAAACGAAGGTGTAGAAAGCGACGTCGACGCCCACGCGGGCGCCGATCGCCAACAACACACGCTTGGGATAGTGCTGCAGGACCTCCAGCGCCGGCACGCGCGAGTCGCTGCGTGTGGATGCAAGCTGCCGGAACAGCGGACTTTCGGCGATCGTCGTGCGGATCCAGATGCCGAAGAAGACGAGCACAGCGCTTAGCAAAAACGGCACTCGCCAGCCCCAGGACTTGAATTGGGCGTCCGAGGTGACGGCGCCCATTAGCGACAGGACGCCATTTGCCAGCAGCAGGCCGATCGGCACGCCAACCTGCGGCCAACTGGCGTTGACGCCGCGCCGCTCGCGCTTGCCCGACTCAAGCGTCATTAGAACCGCCCCGCCCCACTCGCCACCCAGCCCGAGCCCCTGCAAAAAGCGCAGCACAACCAACAAGACGGGCGCCCAAACTCCCAGCGTCGCATACGTCGGAAGCAGCCCGATTACGAACGTAGCAACACCCATCAGCAGCAATGTAACGACCAGGACGTTCTTGCGGCCGAGTCGATCGCCGTAGTGCCCGAAGACAATACCGCCGAGCGGCCGTGAGACAAACCCGACGGCATACGTTGTAAAAGCGAGCAGCGTGCCGACCAGTGGCTCAAAGCTCGGAAAGAACAGCTGGTTAAAGACCAGCGCAGCCGCGGTGCCGTAAATGAAGAAGTCGTACCATTCCAGCGAGGTACCGACGAGGCTCGCGACGACAACCCGACGCACCGAAGAGCCTTCAGGGGCGGTGGGCGAATCGGCCATTGGCATGGATCACTCCTCAGGGACGCCATGATGCGCGGGGCCTGGCCACCCGCGTTCTGGCTTGATCCCGAAAGCGCCGCAGCTCGCCAGGGCGCACCGTGACCGGCTCGCGCCGTCACGCAAGCAGCTGTTCAAGACGATCTGCGCGCCGATACATTGCTGCCCTTGGAGAAAACGAGGGCTGCCAGCCACGATCGCGCAACAAAAACTGCGTTGCAATCGGGCCATCGTGAATCGACCGCTAACCGGCGCCGAGCCGCCATGCGCATTATCGCTCTGGCGTAGGCACTGCGTAGCGTGCGCCTTGCTCACGTGCCACGAACTCGCAGTGTGTTGCTGCGCGGGCCACGGGCCGTCAATGGTTTCTTTGGCGTGCCCTCGCGCCTGTGCGCTGTAAACATCGGGCCCAAAAGCCAGAGCGCAAAAAGCTGGTGCACCGATATCCCAGGCGGGGCGCTTGCGCACACCATAGGCAACGACAAACCGCCCCGGTCAGCTGGGCAATGCGACGCTTTTTCTTCCGCTCGCGCACGCGCCGACCTAGTTCCTCGCTGTAGCTTGGCATGAACTTGCGCTGCCGTTGCGCCGGCTTGCGCCACTGCGGGGTCGGGCGATCGGCTGATCCGCCGATGGCTCTCAGGCGAAGCGGCGCGCCAGCGCCTGGTGGGCAGGTCCCAAGCAAGCGCCGTGTACCGCCTGGCTCGGAGGCGCTCAGCGACTGAGCCGGGCCATGTACCCACCGACTTGCGCCACGTACTGCATCCGTGCACGACCCAAACCAGGAAGATCA
>Ga0187781_10002552_pt1 | contig 13812 bp, 8 predicted proteins | sample 0715_SJ02_MP02_2_FD_132447 | JGI IMG/M metagenome (GOLD analysis project Ga0187781, IMG submission 132447) | Tropical peat soil microbial communities from peatlands in Department of Meta, Colombia - 0715_SJ02_MP02_20_MG | ecosystem: Environmental > Terrestrial > Soil > Wetlands > Peat | place...
CGCGGCGAATCTGCGGCTCATCGTCCACAATCAGGATAGTGGGGGAATTCATGGATTCGCCGCGCGGGTGTGATCGATCGGCAGGGTGAAGGAAAAAACGGAGCCGTGGCCGCGCTGGCTCGTGAGGCTGACCGAGCCGCCATGAGCTTCCACGATGGCCTTGGCGATCGGCAGGCCCATTCCCGTGCCCTCGATCAAAAAGCGCTGGTCCCTGCCCCGGTAGAATTTTTCAAAGATCAGGCTCTGTTCGGGATCGTCGATGCCGCTGCCGCGGTCGGCGACGCTCGTAGTGACGAAGTCCGCATTCGCTTCGGCCGAGATGGTGATGGGCTGGTCTTTGGGCGAATACTGATTGGCGTTTTCGATCAGGTGAACCAGCGCTTCGCGGACGCGCGCAAGATCCGCGCGCACGCGCGGCAGCGAGTCCGGTGCGATCACGCGGACCTCCCGGTTTCCGAGAGCTGTCTTGGTCTGCGCGAGCGCCGAGTTGATCACCTCATTGATCGTATGCGGCTGGAGATTGAGCCTCACTTCGCCGGCGTCGAGCTGGGCCATTTCGCCCGCTTCGCCCACCAGGCGGTTCAAGCGGTCGCTTTCTTCATTAATGATGGTGAGCAGCTCGTGCGCCTGCCCTTCGCTCAACTTGGGATTCGTGAGCAGATTGGTCACCGAAGCTTTGATGGAAGTGAGCGGGGTGCGGAGCGCGTGCGTCACCGAGTCGAGCAGCGCCGTGCGAAGACGTTCGCCTTCGCGCGCCGCTTCGGTCTGGCCCAGTTGCTCGACGGTGCGGGCGCGCTCCATGGCCACGGCGATCAGCGTGCCCATGGCTTCCAGCGTCTGCCGCGAAAGAATCGTGCCGGAAATTCCCAGGCTGCCGATCGGACGCACGCCCATGCGCACCGGAACGAAGCAGAGGGCGTTGACGGCGTCGATCACCGGCTCTTCCCGCGCAACGATGGCTTTGAGCGATTCCAGATCGAGCATGGGAATCACCGGTCCCGACCGGTAGACCTTTTGCTTTTCCGCCAGAAGAAGAGCCGCCGCTCCCACCTCGAAAATGTTCACGATTTGAGCGGGGATGCGATTGAGCAGTTGAATTACGTTGCCCGATTCGAGCAGACTCTGGCTGAAGGAATAGAGCTTCTCGATTTCGCGCGTGCGGGCGGAGGCCACTTGAGCCTGGCGGTTCGCGCGGGTGGAAAGATGGCTGGCCAGCACGGAGACGACGATGAAAGCAATCAGCGCCAGCCAATTCTGCGGATCCCGCACCGTGAGCGCGCCGAGAGGGGGAAGGAAGTAGAAGTTGAACGCAACCATCGCCGCGATGGACATGAAGATCGACACGGCGATGCCCCAAACCGTGGAAACAGCTAAAATAGCCAGCAGATAAGTGAGCGCGGCCGTGGTAGCGTTGACGCGAATGGCCTCCCGGTAAAAAACGGTGATCCCGGCGACGATGCCCAAGGCGACCACGTATTCGAGAACTCGATTGACGAATGGCTCGCGCACGCCGCCATTCTACCGTAGCTTTCCGGCGGCCTGAACCAAGAGAATCTCGTCATGCCCAAAACGCCCGAACAATGGCTCGCTGAGTCGAAGACTCCCGAGAAGACCAAGGGAATCCTCAAGCTCTTTCTGGGCTACGCCCCGGGCGTCGGAAAAACCTACGCCATGCTCAGCGAGGCCATCCGGAGGCGCAGCCGCGGCGAGGACGTGGTGGTGGGAGTCGTCGAGACCCACGGACGAAAAGGCATCGCCGAGCTCGCCGGGCAAATGGAAACGGTTCCGCGCAAAAAGATCGACTACAAGGGAACCATCTTCGAAGAGATGGACCTCGAGGGAGTGCTGGCGCGAAAGCCCGCCGTGGTGCTGGTGGACGAGCTGGCGCACACGAACATCCCCGGCTGCAAACATCGCAAGCGGTATGAAGACGTCCTGGAGCTGCTGGATGCGAAGCTCGACGTCATTTCTACGGTGAACATCCAGCACATCGAGAGCATCGCTCCGATGGTTCGCTCGATCACGGGCATTTCGGTGCGGGAAACGGTCCCAGATTGGGTGCTTCAATTGGCCGATGAAACCGTGATGGTGGACTTGACTCCGGAAGCGCTTCAGAACCGGATGAGGCGCGGCGATGTGTACGGCAGAGAAAAGGTCGAGCAGGCGCTCAAGAATTTCTTTCGCCGCGGAAATCTGATCGCCCTGCGGGAATTGGCCTTGCGCCAGGTGGCCGAACAGGTGGACCGGAGCCTCGAGTCTTACATGGACGAAAAGGACATCCGCGAGACCTGGCCGGTGAAGGAGCGCATCGTCGTGTGCATCAGCGCGAGCCCCCGGGCGCAATTCCTGGTGGCCCGGGCGGCAAGAATGGCGCGGCGGATGGACGCGGACCTTTACGCCGTGCACGTGGATGTGAATCACAATGCCGATGAAAGGGCCGAAAAAGCGCTCGCGGCTAATTTGCAATTTGCCGAAAGCCTGGGAGCGAAGCCGGTGCGGCTGAAAGGCGATAATGTCGCCGATGCCACCGCGCAGTTTGTCCGCGACAAGCACATCACCCAGGTGATATTCGGAAGGTCGGCAGTGGAAGGCTGGCGGAAAATGCTTTACATGAATGCCATCAACCGATTTTTGAAAGATGCGCCCGCCGTCGATGTCCACATCGTGACGCAGGAGGCGGATTAGCGCAGCCCGGGCGCATTCCGCTCAAAGAGCAGGCCTCCCTCAGGCGCCGTCCGAGGGCACATCAAAGTTCACCAAATCGGATTTAAATCCCCTGGTCTTGACTGCGCCGTAGGCGATCCCAACCGCCATCCAAATCCCCCCGAGAATCTTGGCGTGGGGATCCAAATTGCGCCAGATGAAGAAGCAGATCACAAACCCGAGCAGCGGAAAAACCAGATCGGTCCAGTGCTTCTTCTGCGCGCGAAGAAAATACCGGACAAATGCGGCGGCGTTGACACCCATAAATGCGATGAGCGCGCCGAAGTTGAGAAGCTCCGCGCCTCTTTCGTAGTTGATGCAGAACGCGCCGATCAACGCAATCGCTCCCACAAAAATCACGTTGTTGCGCGGGATATGATGTTTCGGCTCGATGGCGCCGAAAAATTTCTTGGGAATTCCATTGCTCCGGCCCATTCCGTAGAGCAGGCGGGCGGCGCCGAGTTGCGCGCCCATGCCGGAACCGATATTGGCGATCAGCACGGTGAAATTCAGGAGGTGAAACAAAAAAAATCCGCCCGCGCGCTGAGCCACGAGAGGAAACGCCGATTCCACCATTTCCTCCGGGAAGGGCTTCGATCCCCAGACGAGCTGTGCCGCATAGACTTCCAGCGAGGATAGAATTCCGGTGATCAGGCAGACCAGAACCGTCGCCAGCATGATGTTGCGGCGCGGGTTTTCTACTTCTTCGGAGAACGTGGAAATGGCGTCAAAGCCGATATACGTGAGGACGGCGATGGAAGTGCCGCGGAACACGCCGCTGAAGCTGAAGGTCTCCGGATTGTAGAAAGGCTGCAAGAAAAAGCCCGCGCCATATTCGTGCAGCCCCCAGACGAATCGAATCACGAAGGCGAAGAAGATGACCACGACCACTGTCATCCCGGCGGCGAGCGCGTCGTTGATGCGCGCCGACGTCTTGATGCCGCGCAGATTGAGGGCGCTGAAAAGCACAGCGTAACCGACGGCCAGCGCCCAGTAAGGCACGCCCGGAAGAATGTTTTGCGTCAGCTTGCTCGAAATGATCGTGCAGATAAGCGGGTTCAGGATGTAGTCCATCACCATCGCCCAGCCGGTGATGTAGCCGAGCGAGGGATGAATTTCCTGGCCGACGTAAGTGTAGGCCGAGCCGGCGCTGGGGTAAGCGCGCGCCATCTTGCCGTAGCTGACGGCGGTGAACAGCATCGCCACCATGGCGATGAGGATCGTGGTCACCACGTGCCCGCGGGCGTTATTGCTGACCACGCCGAAAATTCCCATCGGCGCGATGGGCTGGATGATCACAATTCCGATGATGATCAAGTCCCAAAGGCCGAGAACGCGGCTGAGCTTGACGGGCGGGGCAGCACTTTCGATCGGCGCGGTCATTCGGTTATGACAGCTTTTACGAGATTGCGCGGATGATCCACGTCGTGGCCATTGAGCCGCGCGAAGTGGTAGGCAAAAAGCTGGAGCGGCACGATTTCGAGAATGGGCAGAAGAACCTCGGGAGCGGCAGGGACTGAAATGACGCAATCCGCGAGCGCGGCGGCATCGCGGTCCTCTCCGGTGGCGACAGCCATCGCCTTTCCACCACGGCTCTTCACATATTCAAGAACGCCCAGAGTTTTCTGATAGCGGAGCAAGGAGTCCGGGTCGGCGGAATCCCGCGCGGCGAGAACGATGACCGGCGTGTTTGCATCCACCAGCGCATTCGGGCCGTGGCGCAATTCGCCCGCGGGAAATCCTTCCGCTTGCACGTAGGAGATTTCCTTCAGCTTCAGAGCGCCTTCGCGAGCGATGGCATAGTGGACGCTGCGGCCGAGATAGAGAAAGGCTCGAGCCTGCTGCCAGGAGCGGGCGCATTCGGCGGCCTGCGCATCCCACAGGGCGAGCGAGCGCTCGATTCCGTCAGCCGCTTCCGCCAGAGATTTCAAGTGCGCGCGGATGGCCTGCGCGCTCAGGCGGCCGCGCTGGCGCGCGAGGAATAGGGAGAACAGATAGAGGATGGCCAACTGAGCCGTGAAACTTTTGGTTGCCGGGATCGCATGTTCCGGTCCGGCGTGGGTGATCAATGCGGCGCTCGCTTCGCGCGTGATGGTGGAATCCGCCACATTCGAAATAGCAATTGTCTTTGCGCCGCGATTGAGCGCCTCGCGTTGCGCTGCGATCGTATCGGCCGTCTCGCCCGATTGCGTAATCACGAGAACGATCGGATCCGTCCCTGCGTGCGTCGAGCGGTAGCAATATTCGCTGGCGTACTCGACGTCCACTGCAACTCCCGCCAAATCCTCCATCATGATTTCGCCGGCAAGCCCGGCGTGGCGGCTCGAGCCGCTCGCGGCGATGATGATTTTCTTGAAGGCGAAAAGCGCTTCCTCGATGGGCTGAAGCGCGCCGGGGAAAATCGCGTCGCTGGTCAAGTTGCTCTGGATGGTCCGGCGGATGGCGTCAGGTTGCTCGTAGATTTCCCGAAGCATCGCGGGAGGAGACGCTTCGCGGCCGGGCGGATTCGGGGCGAGTGGTTCGGCAGCCATCAGCGGACCTTTCGGGCAGGCTGCGCGCTGGCGGGCTTCGGCTCGGTCACCGGCACAATCTCCGTTTTGATGTTCCAGCCGGTCACCACAAGCTCCGCGTTTTTTACCAGCGTTTGCGGCGAAAGAAACTGGGCAGTGAGCTCGCGCGCCTCGCCGGGCATGAGTTCCAGATAATTATCGTCCCACAGCACGGGAAGAATTTCCGTCTCTTCCCCCGTCCGGTGGATTCCCAGGCGAACCTGAAATGCGAGATGACTGGTCGGATTCTGCAATTTCACCCGCACGCGCGGCTCTTGCCCTGCCTGCTCGACGACGGCTGAGGCCGTCAGGTTCGCGGGCGGCAATTCGTTCAGCAGGGTGAGGTCGTCATACGGGGTTGCCGGAGTGAAAATGGAAGATTCGTAGGTGAGGTCCTTCGGCGGCGGATCGTCCATGTAGCGCGTTTTTTCCCACATAATTCTCGCCGCATTCGAAGGCAGCCAGTAAAAGTTCGAGCTGAGAGGATTTCGATTCGAGTCGAGCAGCGACAGCTTCAGGAAATAAACCGTCGGCGAGAGCGACCTGGGCAAAGGCGGAACCGCGAAAGCGCGCTCAACGGAGTCGGATGGCACATTGATTAAGCGCTGCTGCGAGAATCGCTTCTGCAAATTGAAATCATAAAGATCGGCGCTCACCGTGAGGCCCGTAAATTTCTGGCGGAGATTGTTGACCACGACCACGCTCTCATCGTCGTACGAATACTGGACGTGCAACGGCTCGCATGCCTTCCTGGCGCCGAAAAATCCACCGGCCGGCTGCAAGTAATAATCGTAGAGATGCCAGAAGAGCGAGGGCCAGGCGTTGTTGAGCATCCACTGGATCACGCCGGTGGACGTGTACTTGTCGCGCGCGTACGCCTCAAACATCGCGCGCTCGCCGTCGTAAGCCATTGTTTGCGCCTTTCTGACGTAGTCCTCCAATCCCGCCGGCGGGCCAAACATTTCGTTCATCGCTTTGTTGAAACGATTCAGGTTCGAGAAATTCTCCGAAGCGGCGTGAAAATTCCAGACATCGTCGATGGGCCAGAGGTGCTCCGCCGGCAGCATTTTTTTCAGGCTCTCCAAGAGGGGCACCGCCGGTCCGGGACTTGTCTCGGTGTTGAAGCCAAACGCTCCTCCGAGCCGGCCGGGATCGGTGAGCCAATAAGAGGGCGGGACGTAATCGTAAGGGCCCGTCATTTTCATGCCGGACGGACCTGTGACCGGCGTCGGCATGGCGGAAGCAGAAGAAACAATCGGGTTTGGCCAGTCGAGATCCTTCAGCACATTCAAGTAGGCTCGCTCGACTTTAGCCGGCGGCGGAACGTCGCTCGAATTGAGCCAGACGAAAACACTCGGGTGGCTTCGCATCCGAAGAATTTGCGAGCGCAGCGATTCGACGGCGATTTCCAGGTCGGCGGGCTTCCATTTTTCCCACATTTGCCAGAAAGTGCAGCAAACCCACCCCGGCATGATCAGGATGCCGCGCTCGTCGGCGAAATCGTAAAGATCGTCCGTGTCGAGCTGGCCTTCGAGGCGAACGGCGTTGAGGTGCATCGCACGGATGTAATGAAACTCGGCGTCCATTCTTTCACGCGAGTGCCGCAGCAGCATGTCCTGCGCCCAGCCGCCGCCGCGGATCAGGATTCGTTCCCCGTTGACGCGGAACAGTCGATAGCCTTTGTCCGTGACTTCGGAAGTGAATTCGCGGATGCCATAACGGATCGATTCGGAATCGGAAATTTGGCCGTCCGAGAAAAAATTGACGGTGAGGTCATGCAGATTCTGAGGGCCGAGGTCCGCCGGCCACCAGAGCTTCGGATCTTTGATGTGCAATTGCGGAAAGGCATCGGGAGCGAACCGGACGGTGCGTGCTTCGCCGGGCGCGAGCGTCACTGGCTGCCGCAGGCTGAAATCTTCCATGCGAATTTCGAGGTCGCCTGAGGCCGGCTGTTTTGTTGCATTGCGCGCCTCCGCCAGCACGGTCAAATCGGCCTCGGCAAGCGAGCCGCTGGGAATATGCGTGAGCACTTGCGGATTGCGAACGGCGACGGGGCCGCTTGCATCGAGATAGACTTCATCGAAAAGGCCCATGTCGCGGTCCGGCGGAGCGGGGTTCCAATCCTGGAAGTTGATGCCGAGATCTTTTTCTGTCTGCGCGAAGACCTCGACGGCGAGTGCATTCGGGCGATCCGCGGCCAGCATCGAGGTCACATCGAATTCGTACCGGCGGTACATCCCGGCCACTTCTTTCGAAGTGGCCAGCCGCTGGCCATTGACCCAGATATTCGCCCGATAGTTGATCCCTTTGAAATGCAGCCACACGCGCCGGCCGCGAAAATCTTCCGGCGCGCGGAATTCCGTGCGGTACCACCAGGAGCAGCGGAACGGGCTATCCTTCGGCAGGGGGAGTTCCGCGAAATTTTTTCCGATCGGGTACGTGGTCCCCTGGATCGAGCGGAGGTTCATTCCGAAATACGGGTCGGGATAAGTGTTGTCCGCCACGAGCGCCGCGACGACGGTCGCTGGCACCGTCGCGGAATGCCAGCCGGCGGTGCGGAAGCCGGGTGTGGAGATATCTGCGCCGGTTGCTTTCGTTTCGCACGCAGACTGAATGGCCCAACCGGTACTCAGAGTGAGGTGGAATTTAGCCGGAGGCTGGGGCTGCGACTGGGCTGGCGCCTGCGGAATTGGGAGGAACACGAAGGCTAGGACAAGAAATGTGACGCGGCGCCGGACTGAATCAACCGAGTTTCGCGCTGCATCCATCGAGCAGGCCTGTTCCGTTCGATTCATTAAAGTTTATTGAAGGCCAATATGATTCGCGGGCGCCCGGGCTGTCAAGGCAAAAGCTCGCTTTCCCGCGGGTCAAGAGAGCGCGCGGCTCGATTCGCGCACCACCAGCTCGGGCGCCAGGAGGCGGTGCACCGCCACGAACTCCCGCTCTTCCGCCGCCGCGTTCATGCCTTCGAGGACGATTTCCACCGCCGTGCTCCCCATCGCTTCCATCGGCTGGCGGACGGTGGTCACGGAGGGGACCGAAAGGCCTGCCGGGATGACATCGTCAAAACCGATCACGGAACAATCCTCCGGAACTTTCAGGCCGGCTCGCGCAAGCCCGCGAATCGCGCCGAATGCGGTCATGTCGTCGAACGCCATCACGGCCGTGAATCTCTTTTTGTGTTTCAGCAATTCTTCGGTCAGTTTGAAGCCGTTTTCGAAGCCGGTGTTGGGATCGAGCGAATCCGGCAAATCGACCACCAGCGCCGGATCAATCTCGAGCCCCACCGAGCGGGCGAACGACCGAACGCCGCGCCAGCGCGGGATGCTGTCGCCCAGCATTTTCGGGCCGCGGATGAAAGCGATCTTGCGGTGCCCCAGCGAATAGAGGTGCTCCATGGCAAGGTGCGCTCCGGCTTCGTTGTCCACCATTACGGAGCTGATCGAGCCGGTCCGCAACTCGCGACCGATCATCACGGCGGGAATGTTGCGTTTTTCGAGGTCCGCGAGCAATTCGATATCCACAAAAAGCCAGTTGGCAACGATCACCAGGCCTTCCACCGGCCGGGCCAGCAACATTTCGAGGTATCGTTCAAACCGGCCCCGCTGATTGTGCGCATCGGTGAAGATTGGCAGGTACGATGCCTGGTAAAGCGAATTCTCGATTCCGCGGATGATCAGAGTGCAGAAAGGGTCGGTGATATCGAACACCATCACGCCCACCGTGCGGTTGCGCCGGGCCCCGATGGAACGCAACGCGGTTTTGGGACGATAGCGCAGCTTCTTTGCCGCTCGTTCGATTCGGTCTTTCGTGGTCGGAGGGATATAACGCGCGAGCGGCGCGTTGTTCAGAACAATCGACACAGTGGCTGCAGAAACGCCGCTGGCTTTTGCGACATCCCGCAAAGTGACGGCGGCCCCTTTGTTTTTTCGGCGCGCCAAAGGATTTCTCCGCGAATGGCCCGATGGATTTCCCCGGCCGGCGCGGACATCTTTAACATAAGCGCCGGTGGCGTGCTACAGGAATGAAGCGCAGGAAGAGTGCGGGAATGCGAGGAGGCCGGTCACACCGGCGGGATTTGCGAAACGCTCCAGCCGCCGCCGATTGCTTTCACCAGCAGAACGCTCGCTTCCATCCGCCGCGTCAAAATGCTGACGGCGGTCACTTCATCGGCCAGCGCGGCATTCTGCGCAGTGGTCACCTCGAGGTAGCTGGTCACTCCGCCTTTATAACGGGTAATCGAGAGCGCCAGCGAGTGTTCCGCGGCGGCGACGGCGGCTTCTTCCGTCTTGGCTTCATCTTCGAGGATGCGGAGCGCCGCAAGGTTATCTTCCACTTCCTGAAATGCAGTGAGGACGGTCTGCTGGTAACTCGCGATGAACTGATCGCGCCGGGCGTAAGCTTGATCGAGTGCGCCACGGCGATTGCCGGCGTCGAACAATGTTTCAACCGCCGCTCCGCCAAGATTCCACAAGCCGCTGGGGCCCTGAATCAGAGTGGATATGGCAGTGCTCTCAAAGCCGCCGGCGCCGGTCAAGGTCAGCAGCGGAAAATAGGCGGATTTGGCAACGCCGATCCCCGCGTTCGCTTCTTGCACGCGCCTTTCTGCTCCGGCGATGTCCGGCCGCCGCTCGAGCAGATCCGTAGGCAGCCCGGGCGGAATCGCTGGAGGAGGAATCTTCAGCGGCATCGGAGGAAGGCTGAACGATGCTGCCGGCTTGCCGACAAGGACGGCAATCGCGTGCTCGAGAGCAGCTCGTTGAACTCCCACATCGGTAGCCTGCGCGCGCGTCGTTTCGAGCACCGTCTGCGCCTGCGCCACCTCGACGGCCGAAGCGAGACCGCCCGTATAACGGCTCTGCGTCAGCTCCAGCGCCTTTTGATAGGTGACCACAGTCGAGTCCAGGAGCGCTTTTTGGGCATCGAGGCCGCGCAGCTCGAAGTAGTCGAAAGCGAGCTCGGCGCGCAGGCTCAATTCGACGTTCGCCAGATCCGCGGCGGTGGCTTGCGCTTCGGAGCGGCTGGCTTCGACAGTCCGCCGCACGCGGCCCCACACATCCGGCTCATAGGAAACATCCACCGGCAGTTGGTAATCGGTGTAATCGGTCGTCGTTGTGGCTAAAGGCCGATTTTGCGACAGGTGATAATGGGTGGCGGAGATCCCGCCCGTGACGCTGGGGAAATAATTCGACCGCGCGATTTTCAGCGCGGCGCGGGCTTCGAGGAATTGTGCCTGCGCGATTTTCAGGTTCTGGTTCGAGACGCTGACCTGATCCTCGAGGGCATTGAGTTGAGAATCCTGGTAAACCTCCCACCATTTGCCCTTGGATAGCGCATCGCCCGGCTGCGCCGTCTTCCAATTGCCGCTTTCTTTGAATTCCGCGGGGACGTCTGCGGTGGGACGCACATATTTCGGCCCGACGGTGCACCCTGAAAGGAAGAGCGCGATTAGCGTGCCGAGGGGCGTCCATGCTCGCAGCCCCGCATTTGCGGCGCACGAATTGCAGTTGGCCTGTCGAGTCACTGCCGGGCGGCTCCCGCGGCGGGCGTGACCACGCGCACTTCTTCGCCGGACACAATTGAGTCGGGCGGGCTGGTAATGATGCTTTCCTCCCCGGTGAGCCCGGAGACAACTTCCACTTCGTTCCCAAAATCGCGTCCGAGGGTAACGGACACGAGGGCAGCATGCGAACCATCGGGCACCGTTGCCACCTGCAATCCCTGCGACCGGAATATCAATGCGTTCACGGGAACAATGAAAGTAGGGATGTCCGCCGGAAGCTTCAAATGCACTTCGGCGTACGCGCCAGGCAGAAGTTCGCCGGCCGGATTGTCCACGTCCACTTCGACAAGCAGCGTGCGCGAAGCGGTGTCAATCGCATCGGAGGTGCGAACCAGCTTGCCCACAAATTTCCGCCCGGGAAATTCCTGCAGCGTGACCGCGGCGGTGAGGCCCGGTTTCGCCGCCTGGGAATATTGCTGCGGGACGTTTACATAGACGCGCAGCGTGCGTGTGGCCGAGATGTGGAAGAGCTGCGTGGTCACGCCGCCGTTCGAGCCGGAGCTGATGAGCGCGCCGATATCCGTATTGCGCGCGGTGATGACGCCGTCGAATGGCGCGTAGATGCGCTTGAAGGATTCAAGCTGCTCGAGGTACTTCACCTGGTATTCGGCCGATGCCACCGTGGCGGCGCTGGCCTGGAAAGCGCCCGAGGCGTTGTCCACGTCCTGTTTTGCGACGGCTTCGGTGTTTTTCAGGTCTTGATAGCGCTGGGCGGTGATCTGCGCGAGATTGAAATTGGCTTTCGCGGTGTTCAATTGCGCCCGCGCCTGGGAGAGCTGCTGGTCCACTTCGGGAGTATCGATCTCCGCGAGCAATTGCCCGGACTTCACGTGGGCGCCGATATCGGCGTACCACTTCTTGAGGTATCCGTTCGTGCGGGCATAAATGGGCGCATCAGTGAAAGCCTGCATGTTGGCGGGCAAAACGATTTCCTGGTGCGGGGCGCCCTGCTTCAAATGGATGACGTTTACGCTCGGCACCGCCAGCGCATTTGTCTCTTGCCGGACGGCCGCGCGCGCTTTGATTCGCGGCAGAAGGCCGGCAAAGACGATCCCGGCCACCACTGCCAGCACGGCGATCGCGATCCACACGCCGTGAATGCCGCGGGCGCCGCCCTCCGCCGGCGGCCTTCCCGCGCTGGGCGATCCGCTTTCAGGTTGCTCGCTCATGAAATCCCCATCGTGCGCCGGCCCCTGGTTAGACGGGCCATCATCTTCCAACGTTATTTTACGCCTCCGGCGAGATTCCCTCTGCGCCGCGCGAGTGCACCAGGCTGAAAAACACCGGAACGAAAAACAGCGTGGCGATCGTGGCAAAGAGCAGGCCGCCGATGACGGCGCGGCCCAGCGGCGCGTTCTGCTCTCCGCCTTCGCCGAGCCCCAGCGACATCGGCAACATGCCGATGATCATCGCCAGCGCCGTCATGATCACCGGCCGGAACCGCGTGAAGCCGGAATTCAAGGCTGCATCCACGGCTTCTTCGCCCTCGAGGAGCCTTTCCTTGGCAAAACTCACCACCAAAATGCTATTCGCAGTGGCCACGCCCATGCACATGATGGCTCCCGTCAATGCCGGGACGCTCACCGTGGTGCCCGTGATGAACAGGAACCACACGATCCCCGCCAGCGCCGCCGGAAGAGCCGTGAGAATGACAAATGGATCGAGCCAGGACTGGAAGTTGATGACGATGAGCAAATAAACGAGCACGATCGAAAAGGCCAGTCCCCAGAGCAGGCCCGAAAAAGAGGATTGCATAGTGGCAATCTGGCCGCGGGTGATGAGCTGCGAGCCTCGCGGCAGCTCTTTCTTGCTGGCCTCCACGATCGGCGCAATTTCGCGGGCCACGGCGCCCAGGTCGCGTCCCTGCACCGAACCGAAAATATCGATCACCGGCATGATGTTGTAGTGCGAGACCACGCCCATCTCGGCCCCACGGCTGAACGAAGCAAGGCTCGCCAAAATTTCCGGCGGGGCCGCCGGATTAGGCCCTGTCACCGGGATATTTTCCAGCCCCTGAAGTGAATCGACGCGGTACTGCGGACTTTGCGTGGCGATGTTGTAGCTCACGCCGGTCTTGGGGTCGAGCCAGAAGGTGGGCGCGGTCTGGAAGCTTCCGCTCAACGAGATCAGCAGGTTTTGCGCTACGTCGCGCTGGGTGAACCCGATTTGCTGGGCTTTGGTGCGGTCCACCTCGATATGCAATTTTGGCTGATCGAACGGCTGCTGAATCCTCAGGTCCACCGCGCCGGGCACGAATTTCAGGCGGTTGAGCAGCTTATCGGCGAATTCCCGGTTGGCGTCGAGATTGCGTCCCACCACCTGAATATCGATGGGGGCGGGCAGCCCGAAATTCAGGATCTGGCTGACGATATCCGCCGAGAGAAAATAGAAGCTGACTCCCGGGAAAGCTCCCGGCAATTTTTCGCGCAGTAAGTGCTGGTATTCCGCCGTGGGACGGTGTCCTTTGGAGAGCTCCACAAGAATATCGACGTCGCCGGGGCCGATCGGCGCGGAAGTGCTGTAGGAAAGGTTGAAGCCGCTGTAGGGAAGGCCGATATTGTCGACCACGCTTACGATTTCGGAAGGCGGAATCAGCCGGCGAATTTCGGCGTCCACGCGGTCGCACAGCGCGGCCGTTTCTTCAATCCGGGTTCCGGTGGGCGCCCGCATGTGCAGCTTGAATTCGCCGCTATCGACTGCCGGGAAAAAATCCTGGCCCACCCAGGGCAGGAGCGCGAAGGAAAAAACGCAGGCACACAGGAAACAAACGACAAAGACGCGGCGGTGATGCATGCAGACGCCGAGCAGGCGGTGGTATTTCTCTCTCAGCTTCCCGAATCCGCGCTCGAAACGCTGCTGGACGCGCGCAAAAATGTTTCGCGATCCGTCGGAACTGGTCTCGTGGGTTTGCGAGAGGAGCAGATAGCGCGCCATCGTGGGCACCAGCGTCCGGGAAAGCTGGTATGAGGCCAGCATGGCGAACGACACGGCTTCCGC
>Ga0187781_10002553_pt1 | contig 13812 bp, 14 predicted proteins | sample 0715_SJ02_MP02_2_FD_132447 | JGI IMG/M metagenome (GOLD analysis project Ga0187781, IMG submission 132447) | Tropical peat soil microbial communities from peatlands in Department of Meta, Colombia - 0715_SJ02_MP02_20_MG | ecosystem: Environmental > Terrestrial > Soil > Wetlands > Peat | place...
AAACGCTGCGGCGACCGGCGCCGGATGAAAATGGCGTCGAGGAATGGCGACCGCGCGGCACGCATGATCAATTTCAATTTCGTGTCAAACAGGGCATCGGGAAGGTCCGCTTCGGCGACCCGGGATGGCGCTTAGGCTATACGCGCGACGCAATTAATTCGTACTACGTGTTTCGCACCCTGAAAAAGGAAGGTGTCCTTCCACCCCATCTTCGTCTTCAGGTCTGTATCCCCCTGACCTATAGCGCGGTGTCTTCCTATTTTCCCGATCCGGCGGATCATCCGCGCATCGTGCCGGGCTTCAATGAGGCCCTTGCCGCTGAGGTCAAGAAAATGGTGGAAAAAATTCCGCCGGCCGACCTCGCGATCCAGTGGGATCTTGCGGTCGAGAACCGCTACGTCGAAGCGACGCTATCAAAGGATGGATTGGCGGCGGCGCAGAAGCAGGCGGAACAGCTTATGGCTCCATGCCTGGATATCTTGCCTCACATCCCTCAAGACGTGCCCATTGGCTATCACACTTGCTTTGGCACGCTGAATGGTTGGCCAAGCCGCCAGCCCAAGGACCTGACGGGATCTGTCGTCCTTATCAACGCGGCAGCTGCCGCATCGGACCGACCGGTCGACTTCGTCCACATCCCGACACTGGGCACGTCCCAGGACGAGTTCTTCAAGCCCCTCTCCCAACTACGCCTCGGCGACGCGCGCGTTTACCTCGGTCTGATCCATCACCTGAATGGCTTTCACGTACGCGAACAGATTTTGACCGCCCGCAAGCATCTACCGGCTTTTGGAATCGCAGCTCCCTGTGGTTTTGGTCGTGCACCGGAACGACCCGGCCGGCTGCTCACTGACGAAGGTTCTGACGCACCGGCAGACTACCTCGATGGCCTTCTCAAGGACCACATGACCGCCGTCGACACCCTTCATGAGGTGATGCGACGCTAGCAAGCGCCCGACTTCAATCGGCGATACGAGACGAAAGTAGCTTTGCCCAGGCAGCGTGGATTGCATCCAAGAAATTGGTATTGGCCCTTTCCTCCCTTCCTCCCCCAGCGAATCACCATTGCTGGTACCTGGTCTCTGGCCAACAGCCAGAGACTTTCTTTGCCAAGCCCCAAAAGCGCGGGTGGTTACGAGGGTTGATCACCACTCCCGGCAAGCAATATTCAATCCAGCCTATGCGGACCTGGCGGAGCAGGTGAACCGCATTGCGTGTCATGGGTCTTTCTGTGGCCGTCGCACACTTAAGGCCAACTGCTTCGACTGATGTCCGATCTAGAAGCTAAACTGCCGCGATGTCCGTCACTTTGGCTTAGCCGACCAGCCGCAGCGGCGCGCGCGATGCCTCGTTGTTCAGATCGACCAATTTGCCGAGCAACGCCATCAACTCCGCCTGCTGATCTGCCGGCAATGGCGCTAGAATGCGCTCTTGCGCGCGACGTACCGCCGCTCCCGCGCGCCTAAGCAGGCTCGCTCCGTCGGCCGTGAGCTTCAATACTTTGACGCGCTTGTCCCGTGGCTCTGCGTAACGCTCGACCAGTTTGCGCGCCTCCAGTCGTTCCAGCACATTGCCGAGCGTCGAGCGATCAAAGGCGATAAGCGACGACAGCCGAGTGGCGTCGACGCCGGAGTTTTGCCGGATGGCCGCCAATGCCGCATATTGCACCGGCGTGAGATCGAATTCTGCGCACTCCTCCATGAAAATAGCCACGGCAATCTGCTGTGCGCGCCGAATGAGGTGGCCCGGCATGGCGTGCAAATCTTTGAGCTGCATGGCTAGTCTTGATCCGACGATTCAGAAGTCTGTCGATTAGCCGGCTGCGGACGGCGATTCAATTGAACACTTCGTAGAAGCCCAGCTTGCGCTGCATAGGGGCGTCATCCACTTGGAATAGAAACGCTGGCGTGCGGGCCGACCCGTTCGCGATCGACAGTTTCGCATGCGTCGGCACGGCGATCGTGTCGTGCGCACCGGCTTTCAGCGTAACACCATCGATCTGCGCCTCGATCTCGCCTTCGACCACATGCAACACGGCGGAAGCCGAACGCTGCGGCGGCTTTGCCGTTTCCGCCGCCCTCAGCATGATCGCCGAAAAGCCGAGCACTGGCAGGCATTCGAGGCCGGTCTGTGGATTCACGTAAGCGAGATGCACCATCTCATCGACCCCAGTCACCTCCGCCAGCGCTTGCAGCGACTCGCGCACTTCTGTCCATGGGAAGCGCAACAGCGGATAGGCCGCGCGCGGCCCGCTCAGCGCCCGATACGGCAACAGCCCGGCGCGCCGATAATGCGTTTGCGAATGATCAGGCTGGTTGCGCGGGGTCTGAGCGGGTCCTTCGAGCGCGTAGGATGCTTCCTGCGCGAACACCGTCGGCAGATCGAGGGCGTCCAGCCAGATCACCGGGCCGGAACCCTCGTGACGGTGCTCGTGCCACAGTAGCCCTGGCGTCAGGATCAGATCACCCGGCTCCATGGGCAGCTTTTCGCCGTCGACGATGGTGAACCCACCCTCCCCTTCGATCACGAAACGAACGGCGCTCGGTGAGTGCCGATGATTGGGCGCGGTCTCGCGCGGCAGGATCAGTTGTAAGCCGATATAGATAGACGGCGTTGCCTGCATGTTTTCCAAGCCAAGCCCCGGATTCGCTAGGACCAATACCCGCCGCTCGGCCTTCTCGATCGGTGTCAGTTCGCCCGCTTGCAGAAGGCGCGGCCGCACGTCGGCATAACGCCAGAGCATCGGTTGCGTGCGGCGAAACGGAATGCCGTGCGGGAGCGCCTTGCGCAGGCTCGGCCACAGCGGCACCAGATTATGTGCGGTCAAACCGTCGACATAGCCGGCCGGTAATTCTTCCAATGTGCCGAGCGAACTCATTGGCCCTGCTCTCTCCTGATCTGAGAAAAGCTAGCGTAGGCAATCAGGCGGCGGCGGATTGCAGACCGGCACCAACCAGTCCATTGCCGCCATACAGCCATTGCATGCTGGCGTTGAATTGTTCTGGCGTCTTGCCCTTGAGCCAAGCATTGCGCACCAGCCGTTCAACGCCCTCGGCGTGATAGACGCGGCCAAGCTCACGCGAAGAAAGAACGACCCGATAGGCGCGCGGAATGCGTTCGTCCTGATAAGCTTTAAAGGTGAACGCAAAATCGCCACCGCTCTTTTCGAATTTGTCAGCCAAACACACCGCGTCTTCCATGGCCATGCAGGCGCCTTGAGCAAAATACTGATAGGTCGGGTGTGCGGCATCGCCGAGCAGCGCGACGCGCCCGTCGGTCCAATTGCCGATCGGATCGCGGTCGGCGAGCACCCAACGCCGCCACTCGTTCGGCACCTCTAATAGCTTGCGGGCTTTCGGCACGATTTGCGCGAACCGGCCGAGCACTTCCTCGCGTTTGCCCGGCTCGTTGCTGCCGACGTTTTCAAGGTCGGTGACGAAGGTGGCGACCAGATTGAAGGTGCGCCAACCCTGCAACGGATAATGGACCATGTGGCATTTCGGACCGGCCCACAAAGTCGCCGCGTTCCAGCGCAAATCTTCCGGCATCTTTTCGATCGGCAGCACGGCGCGATAGGCCACGTGACCGGTGACCCGCAGCACATCGCCGCCGGTGAGCTGTTCGCGAATTTTGGATCGTACGCCGTCGGCGCCGATGACCGCATCGGCCTCATACGTCCGACCGCTTTCGGTGCGGACCTTCGCACCATTCGGAGTGTTTTCATATCCGACCGCCCGCTCCCGGTTGATCAGCATGATTGCCTCGTGCGCGCGGCAAGCCTCCAGCAAAGCGCCATGCAAGTCCACACGATGGATAACGGCATAAGGATTGCCGAAATACCTGCGGAACGGTTCGTCGAGCGGAGCGCGAAACACCCGTTCGCCGCTCATGCCATCCATCATGATCAAGGCATCGATATAAACCGCGCGGGCGCGCCCAACATTGCCGATGCCCAGATAATCCATGGCGTGGAAAGCGTTGGGGCCAATTTGTATCCCGGCGCCGATCTCGCCGAATTCGTCCGCCTGTTCGAGAACGGTTACGGCGCAACCCTTGTTGGCGAGACCGAGGGCAGCAGCCAGTCCGCCAATGCCGCCGCCTACCACGATTGCTTCGCGCTTTGATGTTCTGTCGATCGACATAGGCTTCCTCCTGCAATTGACAGTATACTGTATTTCAGTATACTGTCAATTTGTTACCAGCGCTGCGCCCGTTTCGCCGCAAACGCGGTTCTGCAACATCGCGCTCGTCTTCGCAATTTCGCCTGCCGTAAGGTACTCCGCCTGTGGCGCGACCAGGGCAAGGTGCAACAAACGCGTGAACTGCTTGCTTGGGTTTTTTTACGGGTGGTTCAAGGAGGGGCACAACACGCCCGACCTGAAAGAGGCGAAGGCGCTATCGCAGGAGTTCGCGGCGTAAGACTTCGTCGTACACTTCGTCGTACGCGGCAAGCGCGCCTTTCACTTTTGCCTCCGAGGTGGAACCACGTGAAGCCAACTTAAAGGCGCGTCCAAAGCACGTTGGCAACACTTTAACGTCTTACGGGGTGCTGCATTGATCTAGATCAAGGAACACTAGCCGATCCGCGGCAGCATTTATTTATTCTCGCGCCGATCCATACTAACGGAGCAAGGAGCATGCCGCTAACCGTATTGAACCATGTGACCATACGAACGGATGACTTGGAAGGAACAAGGGACTTTTATCGAGATTTGCTTGGACTAAAGGTTGGGCTTCGTCCGCCGCTCGGTTTTCCGGGCTACTGGCTTTATCTTGGCGAAGCTCCGGTGATCCATCTCGTACCTAAAAGTTATGGCATTGGAGGCGGCCCCTCACAGGACACGGGCAATTTCGACCACGTCGCATTCACAGCGAGCGGGCTAGACCACATACGTAATTCGTTGCGTCAGCGTGATGTAAAATTTCGTGAACAGAAAGTTCCAAACACTTTGATGCATCAGATTTTCTTGGAAGACCCCAACAAAGTCATGATCGAGCTGAATTTTCCGTCGGGCATTTGAGCCACGACGAGGTGCCTAACTGCGCTCATATTTTGTTGGCTGTGGCATCGCTCTTACGGTCATCACCGTGCTTTTGGCGAGACCCGTGAGTGAGGGACATCGGGTACGCGATACGGCCGCAAACAGGTGAACCTAAATTTCTGCTGCCGGATGGGGGTGGAAAGCAATGCCATACTTCTCGCTCCGTCCACTCCTGCCGGACTAGCGATCGGTAGTTCAAACACGCGCTCCGGCGCCAAAAACATGATCGCTCGAATCCCATCCGATTCGACTGCCGCGAGCGTGCGAACCAGACCGCGACGGCGGTTCGGCGCGAATCACGATCGGCTGCCGCTGCTCGCCCATCGGCTATTCCGGGCGAAACGCTCCTAGTGGAATGAGGCCGGGGTCGACATAAGCGAAGTACAAGGCATCCAGCTGCGCCCACAACACGTCGGTCTTGAACTCGAGCGCATTGAAAACCGCCTGCTGCTGTTCGGAGGTGCGCGCATTGTCCCGCACGAACTTCAGCGCGAAGGTGGAATCGCGCGGCGCCTGGTCGAGCCGCCTTCGGAAATATGCGACTAGGTCGTCGGTGATGAAATCATAATGCTCAAGCATTCCCGCGATGCGCTCGGCATGAATGGATGGCGCAAAGAGCTCCGTGAGCGACGAGGCGATGGCTTCTAGGGTGGAACGCTCGTAGACAAAGTGGACGTAGGCCTCGACCGCTTGCTTGGTGGCCGGCAAAGCGCCCGCCAGTGACGTAACGTAAGAGCGGTCTAATTTCAGTCCATCGGTGAGCTTGAGCCAGCGCTCAATACCGCCGTCATCGCTGCCATATCCGTCGTGATCATGTATCCGGTGAATCCATTCCCGGCGCAACTCGCGTTCCTGCAATTTAGCCATCAAGGCGGCGTCTTTGCGCGGAATAGCGGCTTGATAGACGTAGCGATTCAACGCCCACGCCTGCACTTGGCCGAAATTCATCTTCCCGCCATGCAACATTTTGTGGAATGGATGAAGATTGTGATAGCGTTGTTCTCCGATCTTGCGCAGGCGGCGCTCCAGTTCATCGGCGGTGAAGATTTCGGTCATAGTGTCACCTGCAAGCCATCGGTTCCAACCTCCCAGCCGGCTGCCTCCACGGTCTTGCGCTCGGGCGAGTCGGCGATGAGGATCGGATTGGAGTTATTGATGTGGATAAAGATCTTGCGGTTGGCCCTGAGTGGCGCCAGCGCCGCGATCGAGCCGTCTGCACCGCTGATGCTCATGTGCCCCATGCGGGACGCAGTTTTGCTGCCGAGGCCACAAGCGATCATCTCGTCGTCGGTGTAGGTGGTTCCGTCGAAAAATATTAGTTCGGCTCCTCGCAACCGATCAGCAAGAGCAATCGGCATGCCGGCGCAACCCGGTATGTAAAAGAAGTGCTTGCCGCCATTCGCCGCGAGCTCAAGGCCGATGGTATCGTCAGGGGCCGATCCGAGATTTTCGAGCCGCGGGTCTTCCAGCCAGAGAGCTACTTTTCCCGGGACTGGAAATATCTTCGCGCGCAACCCGCTCGGTAGGCCATCAGGGCCACAGAGCTCGGTCATCTGCTCCGGGATTAGCGGCCGCCACGACACGAGCTTTGGGTCGAGAACCTTGAAAATTTCGTTGGCCCGCACTTTTGCCAGAACGCGCGATGTCCCGTAGATCACAAGCGGTTGGACTTCCCGGAGGATCAGCAGGCCAGCAATGTGATCGACATCGGCGTTGGTCAGGACGACGCCCCTGATCGGGCTATCGCGTCCGCGCGTGCCGGGGTGAAGCTCCGGCGTCTCGGCGATTTGCTGCCGCAAGTCGGGCGAGGCGTTCAAAAGGTACCAACTCTCGCCATTGTCCGCAGTCACCGCCAACGAAGATTGGGTTGCAGCGCGGGCTAGAGGATCGCCCGAACGGGCGCGTCGGCAATTCGCGCAGTTACAGTTCCATTGCGGAAATCCGCCGCCGGCTCCGGCCCCGAGAACGATGATGCGAAGCATTTCTATGGCTCCGTGCACTCCGAGACAGAGGTCAGAAAGCGTATGTCGCGATAAACTAACGTTGCCTAACTCACTCCCCCCAACGAACTAGATCGCTTTGGCCAGGAAATCGAGCGTCGCAGTCTCTCGCAGTACCGCCTCTGCGGAAAAATGCCGCGTCGCCGCCCTCCGCTCGCTATCGCTCTTCGTTTGCGCTTGCAGGTACGAACCGAGCCGGCGGGCGTGTTCCACAACGCTACTGCACAACGGAACCCGGTTCGCTTCATAATCAAGCAGGGCTTGCTCGACCGTCGGCTTTCCCGCCAGCGCCTTGGCCAGCACCATTGCGTCGTCAGCGGCTTTGGTCACTCCGGCACCGCAGTGCGGGCGCGCTACATAAGATGCATCGCCAACAATTGTGACCCGCCCGAACGCCAAACGCGGCGATTGCACATCGTAAATTGCTTGCAAGAAGGGCTGCTCCGTCACCCGCCAGCACGCTCGAAACTGCGGCGCAAGTCTATCGTCGGCGGCTGTCCGCATCGCATTGATAGCCGCGCGCGACACCGACGGCGGCGGAATTGAGATATCGTGGACCACACCCTGGTCGTCGGTGAGTAGCCGCCTGAGCTCCAGAACGCTGGCGGGTCGGTACCAAACGAGATTGTAGCGGCGATGCCCAGGACGAAGATCATTGCCCGGACCTGCGACCGGATAACCCAGCACTTGCTCGCCCTGCGGCAAGCAGAACGAGAGATGCATGAAAATCTGCTCGTGGACGTCGGAGGAAAGCGCCGTCTCGGATATCAGGCCGCGCCAGGCAACATAGCCGACATAGACCGGACGAACATCGGGGAGAATGATAGAGCGCACGGCGGATTGTATGCCGTCGCAGCCAACAAGGAGATCGCCCGAGACGCGCGCGCCGCCGACAAAGTGCGCCGCGACGCCGGACTTGTCCTGTTCGATGCCCGATAATTCCTCACCGTGATGATAGCGACTCGACGGGAACGCCGAGCGCAACAGATCGTACATGCGATCCCAGGAGGTCAAAATCTGGGGACATCGGTGTTCAAGTTGCAAAGAACCATCGCGCCTAAATAACCGCCGCGTTGCGACTTCGACGCCCAGATGATCGCGCCACTCGATACCGATGGTATCAAGCGCGTCGCACAACGGCTTGTGCGTAACAATTCCCGCGCCCCTGCCTGCAAGTTCGCAGTCGACCCGCTCGAAGATGTCGACCTCCCAGCCCAAACGGCGCAAAAGCAGGCCGACAAATAGCCCAGAAAGTGACCCGCCAACGATGACAGCTCTACCGGCCGATTGTTTCGCCACGTCCCTCCCTCCTGGGCATGTTAAGCACACCATTAAAGAGATTCGGAACGGAGCGGCGCGACTTTCCTTGATCTATGTCAAGGAAATTCAAATGAGGCCTGGGCAGCAAAATGGCAAGCTGGTCGGAGCTCAACCGCGTCTTTTCCCGGCGAACCCGCGAAGATCGAAGAGAGAGCACGATCGAAGAGAAGTACCATGGCTCTGACGGCTGAAAAACCGACGAATGTCCACAGCAAGTGAGCCATGGCCCGCCGACATTCGCGCTGAGTTCGATGAGGAAGCCAAACACCCGAACCCTTGTGTCGGACAACAATTGCTATCGGAGACTGACAAAGTTCGGGTGTGGAGAATTCATCTGAAACCCGGTGAGAGGGTCGGTTTTCACCGCCATGTTCTGAATTATTTCTGGTCGGCCGCGACGGCCGGCCGCGGCTGGCAGCAGTTCAACGACGGCGAAACTCGGGAATACACATACGCCGCTGGCGAAACGCGTCACGAAGCTTATAAACCTGGCGAATACAAAGTCCACGACCTTGAGAATATCGGCGATACCGACCTCATTTTCATGACCGTCGAATTTCTGGACAGTCCCAACCAGCCTATGGCGATCGGCTAGATCCAGATGCGGAAAAAGCTTGCTATCGGGATAATCTGGGCAAGTTTTGCGCGGACGTCCTTCATCCGGTTCGTTACTTGCGCCGACTGGCGATGATGGTGCAGAGCCTCGATGCTGACGACGCCGTTGACAAACGTCAAGCTGTTGGTTTCGCGCTGCTTGCCGCCTCGACGATCAACGATCATCGACTGACCGCCTTGGTCAGGCTATTGAGGCGGTCAAGTTGTGCTTGATGTCTTCATGGCGACGAATGCCGTAAAATGTTGAAATGTGACCAACGACACCATAGGGCCCTATCATCGCCCTACTCCCCCGTATCGTTCGTTTCTGATCGCTTCCGACAACTCCGCCGGAAACGATCACAGAAGCACCGCTCCGCATAAGTGCTGCCGTCCACTCCTTTCAGAACAACTCGCGCCGAACGCCCGATTCGCCTTAGTCGCATCGCCTCCATGGCCGCAATTGCCACCGCAAACTGTTGTTGGAAGAAGGGACCACCGCAGTCGCCCTTCAACTGTACCAACCATTCCTGCTTGGCCGTTGGAAACACGATAAGCGGAATGCAGCTGTTAGCCCTGTTTCCCCGCAACGTAGGCATCCCCAACTGCATCTCCCGATGTGCGCAAGCGTCGCAGGTCGCGCCGGGTAATCACTTGGTCAACGGCAGCGTCTCAAACTGCTGCGAGGGCAGCGGCGAGGCTGGTTGAGCACAAGCCGGACGCAGCTACCTCGGGGGACGAGCGCTTGTTTGTTACACTCAAAACTATCGACCTTGAAGCACTAGGTCAAGCTCAGTGACCAGCGGCAGTACATAAGCAGTCACAAAGTAGACGCTACTTCATCCGCGGAGCGGTAACGCGACGCCGGTTCGCCCTCGCACCGGCATAAACGGAACAGAAAATCCATGAGTGAACGCTGCGCGCGTTACGACAACAAACTTCGAATAAGCTCCCGAGGCAAAGAGCAGGAGGCCGGCAACGGCCGCCGGTACGATCGAGGGCCGCATCGCCAACGAGCCGATCAGGAGGATGGCGGCAAGCAGGTGGCCGAAGAGATGAATCGACAGGGATGCCCGGTCAAGCACCGCAGCCGCTTGGGCAGGGGCGTTCAGCTTCACGCGGTATCGGTAGCGCTCCCATGCTCCGGCCCGAGCGGCCACGGCGACGATGGCCGCCGCAACAGCCCAAGCTGGCGGCGGCGCCACCGCAACGGATAGGAGAAGCAAGAGCCCGAGACCCTCCGCGATCCCGGTCGTGACAATGACCCACTGCAGAGCTGGCTCGCTCCACGCCGGCACCCCCCGCGAGGCTCGCAGAATGCGAGCCTGGCAATATAGGAACACAAGCCCCGCCGCGGCCACCGCCCAGGCAAGAACGGCGACCGGTCCACGGGTTTGAAACGGCAAAGGCACGAACGGCTGGTCCAGCAGAATCGCTAGGCCCGAAAGCGCCAGAACCGGCAACGCCAGAAAAGCCTCACGGCTCATCCACGAAGTCTGCGGATGGAAGAAGACGTTCAAGGCGCGCAGCGGTCGGCCGATTTCCAGCCAGACCATCAACAAGCCCAAGCCGATCAAGGCGGCCGCAAGGATGCCGGCGGGAAAGTACGGCCATCCGCTGAGAGACGCCGCAGCCGCCGCCAGAAGCAGACCGGCTCCAGACCCGCCGCCGATAAAGTTGCAGGCCGCGCGGCTATCCCAGTTGCGTTGCAGCCGCGGCGCGCCGCTGCCACTGAGGGTCATGTTCATGACGCGTCCTGATCCCATAGGTAATAGAAACCCGGATTGGTGCCCTGCGCCTCGTGCATTCTGAAATGCTTGTTCTCGCGCAGAAGCTTCGACACCCGGCTCTGCGGATCATCAATGTCGCCGAAGGCGAGTGCGCCGGAGATGCAAAGATTGACGCAGGCAGGCGTCGCCTCGGGATCCTCCCCCGGAGTCAATCCACGCGCGACACCTGCGTCGACGGTGTCGGCGCAAAACGTGCATTTAGTGGCGACGCCAATAAGAGAATCGTCGGCGCCGATGTGCTCATCGGCGGTCGGCTCGTTACCGAATGCAAATTCACGCTTTTCGACCTTATAGCGTGCTTCATAGGGGCAAGCCACCGCACAGGCGCCGCAGCCGATGCAAAGATCGTAGACGATTTGCACAATGCCATCCGCCCGCCTACGGGTAGCGGTGCTCGGGCAAACCCATTCACAGGGAGGATCGGCGCAGTGCTGACAACCCGTCGGCACGAAGACCCGCCGCACATTAGGATATTCGCCCACCTCAATGTCGAGCACGCGCCGCCACTGAACGCCCGGCGGCGTTGCGTTAGCTTGCTTGCAAGCCGCCGTGCAGGTCTGGCAGCCGATGCAGCGGCGCAGATCGGCGACCATGACATAGCGCGTCACGGCCGCGTGCTCCGGCGCACGGAAACGCGAACCAAGTCCGACCCCGAGCCGGTAGAATCCGTCAGATCGAGCGACAGCGCAGCGACCGTGTTGAGGCTAGGGAAGTGCAGATCCTTGGCATAGGGTGTCTTCCAGTGATCGAACTGGCCGATAATCACGACCGTGTCGGGTCGAACGCCCTGCTGCAAAACTGCGGTGCCGAAGGTACTGGCGGTGATAGAGCGAACCTCGACCTGATCGCCTTGGCGAATACCAAGGCCTCCTGCGGTTGCGACGTTGAGAATAATGCCGCCATGGCCGCGCATATTGCTGCCGACTTCGTTCATCAGCGGAATGCCGGCATTGTTGCCCGCCGAATATTGCATGCTCTTGGTCGTGATCAGCCAAAGCGGATAGTCCGCAGGATCGCCCCCTGCGTGGCGCAGCGCACGCTCCCACCGAGCGGGAACATCGTCCCACACCGGCAAAGGTGCGTACTCTTCAAGCTGATCATCCCACCAGTGGATGTCCTGCTCGTGGAGCCGATTGGCGAGCTCGCGGCCGGCGCGGACCAAACGTTCCTGGTAAGGCAACTCAAAGCGCAAATTGTTTTGCACCAGCGTCGGATACAGGTACCAATCGACTCGCTTGAACGGCACAGTGAAGAATCCGTGCTGCTTGAACCAGGCAAGATCCTTGGCCTCCGCGCCACTGGAGAGCTGGGCGGATGCAGCCTTGCATTCGGCGTTCCAGATCTCTTCGACCGAGTGCGGGCGATCGGTGGCAAGCGAAAAGTCGTAGTCACCGCCTTTGAGTGGTGTGCAAGCGGCACCGCGGTTGATCGCGGCGTTGTAACGCTCAAGCAAGCCGGTGCGACGCGCAAGCTCAGTAGAGATCCAAGTAAAGTCACGAGCCTCGCCTTGCGGCGATACTGCGGGCTGACGTAGCGCGACGCCTTGATACTCCCAGAACTGCTCTACGAACTTGGTTCCGCCGATGCGAATGAGCTGAGTTCCCTCCAGATCGGTAGCCTCGGGCAGGAGAATGTCGGCCATATGATTGGTTTCGTCGAACGTGTAAGCGAATGCCACGGCGAACGGCATGCTGGCCATGGTTTCGACAAGCCGAGCGCTCTGCCAGAATGAAATGGCAGGATTGCTGCGAAACACGAACCAGAGATCGGGCGGCGCCGGCCGCTGCCAACGCGGCGGTGCTTCACGCAAAAACATCCAGGCAAGGTGGGTGGGACCCAGCGCTTGACTCCAGGCCGAGTTGCCGACCAACGGCACCAGCGCAGTGTGGGCGTTGCGTGAAGTAGGATGCTGTGCCCAGTGCTGTCGGTCGGTGGCGTTCAGATTAGCAGCCATGAAGCCGTCCTCGCCTGGCCTGACGCTGGCCAATCGATTGCCGATCGGCTTGTTGAGCCGGGTCGTGGTACCGAGGGTGCCGCCCGGTACTTCAAGCGCTCCAACAAGCACAGCCAGCATGGTGCGCGCCCAGCAGCATTCGTACCCACCCCAGCCATTGTTCACCGTTTTGCCGAGTGCGACAGCGACCGGCCGGAATGGCAGAATGTCGCCACCGATTTCGATCGTTTCGCCGACGCAGGCATGGTCGAGATATTCGTTCGCCACGCGGCGCATGATTGCTGCTGGCACGTCACAAAGCGGGGCGGCCCATTCTGGCGAGTAGCCTTGCATGTGCTCGATGAGCAGCGTGAATGCCGTTGCAGCGGTAACTCGTTCATGACGCCAGCAAGACTCGTCGGGTCCAAGCTCGATGCAGTCTTCGACGGTGAAGCGTCCCTCCAATGCCGGCACAACACCCTGGCGGTCGAACGGCACAGCCGTCGATCGCACGCTGTCCCACAGCAGCGGCTTATGATCGTGCGGATCGCGCAAATAATAGCCGTTTGGTCCCACGAGATATGGCGAGGCCGTGCGATCGCGCAGGAAGACGACGTCAAGCCGCTCGCGCGGATGCTCGTGCAGCAGAACGTGCATCATCGCAAACATGAAGGCCGCATCTGTCTTGGGTTTGATCGGGATCCATTCGGCCGATGCCGCCGCCGTAACCGAGAGATGCGGCTCGATCTGCACGCGCTTGATGCCGCGGATGCGCGCGTCGGCGTGGCGGCGCACCGCGCACACGCCGGCCGAAACTTCGACGTTGGCGCCGAAAGAGACGACATAGCGGCACAGCACGGTGTCGGCGCTTACGGTAAAGCCCCGGTGCCAAAACTCGCCGTACAGGTGCTCGGAATGAACGCACTTCACGCCTTGCCCCGAGCCGAAACTGTAATCGACCGCACCCCAGGCCGAAAGGAACGCCGGAAACGTGCCCATGTACATGAGCGGCGTGCCGGCACCGCCCGTGGTGAACGCAACCCGCGGGTACCCTTCCTCATCCACCAGACCGCGGGTGCGGATGTCGTTGAGCCGCGCGGCGACCATGCCGAGCGCTTCGTCCCAAGAGATGC
>Ga0187781_10002555_pt1 | contig 13796 bp, 9 predicted proteins | sample 0715_SJ02_MP02_2_FD_132447 | JGI IMG/M metagenome (GOLD analysis project Ga0187781, IMG submission 132447) | Tropical peat soil microbial communities from peatlands in Department of Meta, Colombia - 0715_SJ02_MP02_20_MG | ecosystem: Environmental > Terrestrial > Soil > Wetlands > Peat | place...
GAACTGCCAGCAACGTTTTTTTAAAGTACAAGAATGCTCCAGATCAGCAAATCGCCGTCGACTGACCAGCAGTCACTGCCCGAATCGGAATTCGCCTCTCTGGCCGAGATTTATGCGGCCACCACTGGCTTTGTGCGACGACAGTATTCCGTCATCGTGTTCGTGTTGCTTCTCACCTTGGTGCTTGGAACAGTTTACATTTTCACCAGTGCGTCACGTTATACCGCGCATGCTCTGCTTATTATGGATACTCACAAGCCCCAGTTCCTGCAATCGGATCCGCAGGCTGGCGCGCTACCGATAGAATCCGCCGCAGTCGATACTCAGATTGAGATTTTGAACTCGGAGAACGTTGCGCTTTCGGTCATCAAGGACCTGCATCTCAACGAGGATCCGGAGTTTATCTCCCCGAGCGCGGGCTTTCTCGGCGCAGTCGCCAACCTCGCAACCGGCGCAGTCAACGCCGTCCTTCGCTCCTATCACACAGCAAACGAACCCTCGGCCGAATATCTGGTTACGCGCCGTGCGCTGCGTACGTTTCAGGAGCATTTGAAGGTAAAACGTATCGGACTCACCTACGCCATCGAGATCGATTTTGAGTCCCTCAGTCCCGACCGCGCCGCACAGATTGCCAATGCAATTGCCGATGCGTACGTTGTCGACGCCCTGGAAGCGAAGTATCAGATCACCCGGCGGGCAGCTGTCTGGCTGCAGGACCGATTGAAGGAATTGCGCGAGCAATCCTCTGAAGCTGAGCGGGCTGTCGTCGCTTACAAAACCAAGAACAACATCGTCGACACTGGCGGCACGCTGATGAACGAGCAGCAGCTTGCCGAGCTTAACAGCGATCTTATCCAGGCGCGCGCCGCAACAGCCGAGGCGAAAGCGCGATTCGACCGGGTGCAGCAAATTTTGGGGACCGGTAACATAGACCCGGACGCGGCCAGCACTGCCACCGTTGCCGACACTTTGCACAACGACGTGATTACGAAATTACGCGAACAATACCTCGAAATCGAGGCCCGCGAATCGCTGTGGGCCGCAAAATACGGCGCCAATCACCTGGCCGTGGTCAACCTGCGCAACCAGATGGGCGAGCTGCGGCAAAGCATTTTCGAAGAGCTAAAGCGTACGGCTGAGACGTACCGGAGCGATTACGAGATAGCCACAAAGCGCGAGGAGTCGATTCAGAAATCGCTGAATCAAATCGTCGCTGAATCGCAGACTACCAATGAAGCGCAGGTAACGCTGCACAATCTCCAAAGTACGGCTCAAACCTACCGCGCGATCTATGAGAACTTTCTGCAGCGCTACATGGAGTCGGTGCAACAGCAATCGTTCCCGATCTCGGATTCGCGGGTAATCACCCAGGCCACGCCGCCGCTGAACAAAAGCTCGCCACAGACGGCGATAGTGATGGCGCTGGCTGTCCTAGGTGGATTAATCTTCGGCACTGGAATCGGAATCCTGCGCGATATCGCCGATCGCGTCTTCCGCACCACCGCGCAAGTGAGAGAACATTTGCAGGTTGATTGCATTGCGGTCGTGCCCGAGATCCGGGATGGTACGAAGCTGACTGCACCCGGCTCAGGCCCGGCCCCCAAGCTTGGTCCAAGCGGCTCCAGCGGCAATGGCGTGAGGAGGGGATCCGGCCGCTCCGCCAGAGCATCGGCAAGGGAAGCAAAAAGGTCCGGCCCCCAAACCATCGTGCGCGACGCCAGCGTGCATTGGACGGTCGTCGACTCGCCTCTTTCTCGTTTTACCGAATCCATTCGCGCCATCAAGATTGCGGCTGACCTCGTTGGCGCCGACAGCCCCAACAAAATCATTGGTATCGCCTCGTCTTTACCAAATGAGGGCAAGTCGACCATTGCGCTATCGCTCGCTCAACTAATCGCACACGGCGGTAGACGCGCTATATTAGTGGATTGCGATCTGCGAAAGCCGACGTTGTCGCGCTTGCTCACGCCCGATGCAAAGGCCGGCTTCATCGAACTGGCGTCGGGTAAGGCCGTTTTTGAAGACATTATCTGGGTTGAACCGACCACCGGTCTCGCGTTCCTGCCCACGGTTCTACCATCGCGCCTTGTCCACACGACTGAAATCCTGGCCAGCGACGCCACTCGGAAAATGTTCGACAAGCTGCGCGAAGCCTATGACTATGTGATCGTCGACCTTTCGCCACTCGCGCCCGTTGTCGATGTGCGCGTCATGACCCCTTTGATCGACTCTTTTGTGTATGTTGTTGACTGGGGTCGCACCAAAATCGACGTTGTCGAACATGCGCTCAGCACGACGCGCGGCGTCTACGACAACCTATTGGGCGTTGTTCTTAACAAGGTCGATATGAACGCTTTCGGCCGCTATGAGAGCTATCACGGCAGTTATTACGACAGCCGTTACTACGCTCACTATGGTTATACCGATTGATCGCGTGACGGGCCAAGCGCTGGCCCGGTTGGGACCAGTCCTTCGCCAGGCAAAAATGAGCGCTCGTGATGAGCGCACATTCCACGGTTTGGCGCGCCTGCTCGCCGCTGGGCTCGGCCTCGCCGCTATTGCTTGGGGCGTGACAACATTTCCCATATTTTGGTCGCAGCTGCCAATTGAGCGCACTGCCGCCGCGATTATCGGTCGCGACGCGTTCAGTCCACATTCGCTTGATCCGCTTCTTCCGGTCATCGATGGCATCGAACAGTCCGGTTATTGCCGGCCCGACGCGATCCGCAGTGCTGCAATCATTCGCCTGCGGCTTGCTGAGGAGGCCGTGGCGACCACCGACCGCGACGTGATCGATGCCCGACAGAGTGCCCTGCAAGACACCGTTCGCAAATCGCTTAGCTGCTCGCCAAGCGATTCATTTCTGTGGATGGTCCTGGCTTGGCTCGACCAGACGCGTCAGGGTTTCCAACTGGAACAGCTGACGTATCTGCGGCTTTCATATCGACTTGGCCCGAACGAGGGCTGGATCGCCGAGAGGCGCAATCGCGTAGCTTTGTCGATATTCGACCGATTGCCGCCTGACCTTGTCGAGGCCCTTCTCCGCGAGTTTTCCGGCATGGTGAGCAGCCAATTCTATAGCGATGCGATATCGATCCTGACGGGGCCTGGCTGGCCGATCCATGATCAGCTTCTGGCCAGCCTTAAAGATGTTGACCTTCACCAGCGTGAGCAATTGGCCAAGGAACTCTATTCGGACGGCTATGACGTTGCCGTTCCCGGCATTGCCCCACGCGATCGGCGGCCTTGGTAGTCAGTGCTTGCTGATCCGCGTTTGAGCATTCCGGAAAGGCCGGCGTGAAACTGGCCAGCCGGCCCAGACGAGCCATCAGAAGAATTGGGTGACCCGGGGCAGGGAAAATTCGCTCAAAAGCGCACAGGCGATCAGACAAGATGCAACAAACGCAATCCAAGCCAGACCAGCGCCAGCAGCCAAAGAAGCGATATCGCAAGGCCAAACGCCAGGAAATAGATCGGCCATTTACCAAGTACCTTTGCTATGGTCGTTCTAATTGCAGACATGGCCGACATCTAAAAGATTGCAACGCGCAGCTATAAGGGACAAACACCGACGATCAATGCGGAGCTGGATAAACCGTTAATATTAGTAATGTGGGAGAACTAATGGCGCGGAGCGCAATTCGGGAAAGCTCCGCAACCTCCGCCGGCAAAGACCGCGGTCCGCCACCGCCTGAGCCAGCGCCAGTTACCGCTCAGCTCAAACTAAATAATCGCGGCGGGGACGTTCATCGCTAAGCGCCCTCCCTTGCAAAGGGAGATTGAGCCGGCCCGAGGGCGCACGATTATGGCTCGTTGGCCCTGCTTATTTCACGTTATTTGACGGCAGCGCGGGCAGGAATCCGCGGCGATGGCGCTGCCGGCCGGCGCAAAAGCTTCATGCCCATCTTCACTTTGTCGCCGAGATTCTTTTGTGACAGGCAGGTGAACAGGCACAGGGTCTCGCAGGCCACAGTTTCCTTGCGGCGCTCGGCGCCTTCCTTGCCGTACCAGATTTCGCGGGCGGTCTGGGTGCGGACATTGCCGATCGGGGGAAAGTTCCAGCACATTTCGACCCGACCGTCGGACCGGATGAAGAAATTGCGCATGCCGATCCGGCACGGCATGGCTTCCCGCGGCGCCTTTTCGCGGCGGAAGTGGTTGGGCCATAGACTCAGCAGCAGTTCGCTGTTGAGGATCGGTGCGCCCTGGCGCTTCATGGCGAGGAGGCGGTCCTTCACGGCGATCAGGTCGTCCAGATCCTCACCGCCGATCCAGAATTCGTCCTTGGCCTCATCGGTGACCTGCTCCACCGGCTGGAAGTTTATCGCCGTCGCGCCGATGTCGCGCACCCAATCGACCATGTCGGGAAGCCGGCGAAAGTTGAGTTTATGCACAACGGCCTTGACGATGATGGGAAAGTCGGCGCCGTGCCTGGCCTTGGCCCGGTTTAGCGCCTGGATGCCGGCGAGGATGTCGTCGAGCGAACTCTCGATGCCGCGCGAATAGTCGTGAATGGCGGCGTCGCGCGAGTCGATCGAGATATTGATATTGAACGGTTTCGCCGCCACGGTCCGGTTGACCACCTTGTCGTTGCCGAAGGCGCCGCCGTTGGTGGTGACGCCCCATTTCAGCCCCTGCTCGCCGCAGAAAGCGATGAGGTCGACAAAGCCCTTTTTGATATACGGCTCGCCGCCGGAGAACTCGATGTGATAGTGGCCGATGAAATCCCTCAAATCGAGCAGCGCCTTCTGCCACTCCGCGATCGACATTTCATCGCGGTAGTTCGGCCGCCGCCAATAATCGCAGTAGCGGCACTTGTAATTGCAGCGCTCGATGACTTCGCCGTAGATCGAAACCGGCACGGTGACGTCTCGTCCGGTGCGCAGATAAATCTCTTCCGCCACGGCGTTGCGAACGTGATGGGCGCCGAGCCGCGCCAGTTCGAAGACTTTCACGATCGGCCTCGCAAGCAAAACGGGTAGCGAACCAATGCCACGCGCCGCAGCGGTGCGCAAGGCGTTCCGGATCTAAATGTTAATTCGTCTGTTTAGTGTGACAGCGCTGGCACCTCCTGTGGAGGCCACCTATAGTCGTCTAACCGCCGACAGCTGTCTAATCGTCGAGCGAATTACCGGCTGGCAAGTTCGATCGAGCTGGAACCATGTTGTCACGCCGACAAGCGTTAACTGTGAGCGCCGCCGGGCTGGTCGGTGGCGCCTTGGGACGAGACTCGCTGGCCGCGGCGGGCATTATGGACGGCGGGTGGTCGCCCGGCCGCATTCCGTACGGCGCTTGTGTGCGGATCGATCCGTTGCAGAAGGAACCGGACTACCGCACTGCGTTCAAGACCTATTGCCAGCAGCTCACCCCCGAAGGGGGCTTATTCTGGATCTATCTGCGCCCGACGCCCGCGGCGTTCCGGTTCGATTTTGCCGACGGCGTGCTCGCCTTCGCCGCGGCAAACGGCATGACCATGCGCGGCCACACGCTAGTTTGGTACGGCGCCATGCCGGAATGGACGAAAGGCATCGAGGGCGCCGCCAACGCCGAGCGTGAGATGACCGCGCACATCGAGCAGGTGGTGTCGCGTTATCGCGACAAGATCAAGACCTGGCACGTCGTCAACGAGCCGATCGACGATTCGAAAGGTAACGTCCCGGGCTTGCGGCCCAGCGTCTGGCTGCACAGCCTCGGCGACCGCTACATCGACCTGGCGTTCCGGACCGCGCATCGCGTCGACCCGGCCGCCGAGCTTATACTCAACGAATACGATATCGAATGCGCCGACGGCACGTCGCCGAAGAAGCGCGAGGCGTTGCGCCAGCTCATTCACAATCTCCTTGACCGCGGCGTGCCGCTGCACGGCGTCGGTCTGCAAGGCCACATCAGGGGAAAATACCAGATCGATCGCGACGGCGTGTTCGACTTCGTCGCCGAAATGCGCTCGCTCGGCTTGTCAGTCCACGTCACCGAGCTCGACGTGGTCGACAACGATTTGCCGGGCCCGATCGCCGTTCGCGACGCCATCGTCGCTGCCCGCGCCCACGACTTCCTCGAACCAATCTTTGCCGCGGCGCGCCCTGAGATCATCGCCACCTGGGGCATCACCGACCGCTATACCTGGGTGCCAATGTGGTATAAGCGCCGGGACGGCCTGCCAAATCGACCGCTACCGCTCGATGCAGATTACCGGCCGAAGCCGTTGTGGTCGGTGATCGATTATTTCTGCAACAAATAGGTGCACAATACCGGCAGCGAGTAAGCTCGATCGGCTCACTCGATGACGGCGAGCAGCGTTCTGTTCGGGCGGCTTCCGCCCTTCAGTCGGGCTTTCTGCGGAACCAGAAGGAGCCGACCGGGATTGTTTCGCCGCGTTCGGCGAGGACCGGGAATGCACGTTCAAACACCGCCAGCTCGAGATGCATCAGATCGTTCATCGCGCAAAGAATTTCGAACTGATCATTGAATGAAAGAAACGCCTCAAGCATATATTGTTCGTTCCAGAATCTCCGATCCTCCTTCAGCCATGCCGCCGGATAATCCCGCGGCGAAAAAATGTCGTGCACGTGAACGATAACGCCTTTCGGTATGGCCGGCAGAATTTGCAGCAGCTCAAACTCCACATCGCCCATTGTTCTCACGACGTGCGACGAATCGATAAAAACAATGTCGCCGGCCGCTAACGCGCGGAACAATCCAAGATCGGCCTGCTCGATGCGTTTTCGATAAAGCTCGACGCCAAGCTCATTGACCCAGGAATTTTCGTACGGTTCGAAGCAGACCTGCCGACACCGATATTGCGTGTCTGCCGCCGTTGCATCGTCAATCGCGAAACGCGCAACGAGGGTGGATTGTCCGCAGCCGATTTCGACAATCTGGCGCGGCTTGAAATGCCGAATGATTGAATAAAGGGCTTCGGCATCACCCGGACCGAACATGCAATTGTCGTACCGGAAAGTGCGTCCGCGATAGCTTCGACCATCGAGAGTCCGCAGTGCGTCCTGAAAATTAAACTGCTCGAGAAGTTTGATTTGCGCGTCGCGGTTCCAATCGATGCCGGCGAGCGAGCGCGGCTCGTCTGGGTCTCGAAACACGTCTTCCGCCTTATAGATCGGCTCGTAATAGTGGTACGGCAGCACCGCGACTCCGGTTCGATCGAGCAGTCCGCGAACGACATGCAGGTAGTTTCGACGCGGACCAGCGAAGCGCAGAAATGGAAATGCCGGAAAGAACAGCGCTAAGGCCAGGTAGTCCCGGACTTTGTCTTTCAGATTACGCATCTTGGTTGACCGTCCTCAGTTCGACATCATCCGCCATGGCGTCGATCTCCTCGTCCACGTTCGCGACTGGCAACCCTCAAACCTAGCGGCCGGGTGGTCGACGCCCGTCTTGCTGTTTCAAGCAGCTACCGGGACATTCTGGGAAGGTGTTCGACTGTTCAATGTAGATGGATCAGCTCTAATCAAAGCCAAACCGATCTACCTGCTAAGCGCGTTGCGCTGTTGACCTCTTGTCCAGCACTCAATGCAATTCCATCATGAGCGCGTGATCCAAATCTAAGTTATCCACAGATAATCACCGCGACGATTCCGAGACTCGGAATTCGATGACCTTTGCCGATCGGCTCATTATTAATCATGAATGATCGTTAACTAATAATACTCGGAAGTTCAGGCACTAAGTCTCCCGCGATAAACACGAATTTCGACGGCGACGGATTAATGCCGAAAAATGGCGACTATTGTGCCGTAGTTAACATTGCGCTAATAGCTTTTTCCGGACTGGGCGTAATTTGATGTTAGATATGCTGCGAACCGAGGAGCAAACTTCGGTTACGAGGGTGACTGCGGATGTTTCAAACGGCCGCACACGGCCTGCAATTCCTCAACTATCGCTACCTATCCGGCTTGTTGAGCCAGCCGTCGTTGGCGCCGATTTTATCCTGATCGTCTCACTGAGTGTGCTGGCCGGGCTCGGCTACCATCTGATCTTTCTGAATTTCGCCCCGGATCTCACTCCTTACTTAGCCATCGGCGTGCTCGCTTTCTCAAACCTTGCGGCCATTCTATGGGCGAAAGGGTCTTACCAGTTCCACAACCTCACAAATTTCAAACGTCAAATGTACGACGTTCCGACGATTTGGACCGTCGTCTTTCTCGTTTTGCTTGGAGCGGCCTTTTCGCTGAAGATTGGTGGTGTTCTATCGCGCGGTGCGACCTTCGGCTTCTTCATCCTCGGCCTATCCTTATTGCTGGTCTGGCGCGCAGTATTGGCTCATCTACTCGCCAAAGCGCTTGACAATGGAGCCTTTGCGGAGCGCAGGATCATTGTAATTGGAGAGGGAAGCCGTCTTTTATCGTCTCAAGTGCTACCCGAACTCCAGCGTTGCGGCTACCGGCCGGTGAACGTCTTCGCGCTCAGTCCCGACGACCTCGCGACAGCTGACTTTTCAAAGACGTTGACGGAAACCATAGAGCGCACGATCAAGACGGTTCGCAACGACGCCATTCAGGATATTTTTCTCATGATCTCTTGGGCGCGAGGCCCCTGGATCGAGGGCATAATCGATGCCTTGAATGTGTTGCCGATCCCCGTCCATTTGCTTGCCGATGATGACATCGCTCGTTACCTCTACCAACGCGTGCATCGCGTCGGAAGCATTTGGACCGCTGAACTCAAGCGGACTCCTCTCACCTGGCTCGAACAAACACTAAAACGAATAATGGATGTTATTGGGGCCAGCGCGGGCCTCGTCATGCTATCACCGCTGATGATCACGACGGCCATTTCGATCAAATTAGATTCTGTGGGGCCGGTGTTTTTCACTCAGAGGCGCATTGGCTTCAATGGTCGAGCGTTTCGCATTTATAAGTTTCGTACGATGACGGTTCTTGAGGACGGTTCGACGATCCAGCAGGCCACTCGCGATGACCCTCGCGTCACTCGCGTTGGTCGTTTGATTCGCCGCGGGAGCATCGATGAGCTGCCGCAGCTGTTCAATGTGCTGAGTGGCGACATGTCGCTAGTCGGCCCTCGACCTCATGCCGCTGCCCACGACACTGAATATGAACAGAAGATCGCCGCGTACGCGTACCGCTATCACGTAAAGCCGGGGATCACCGGCTGGGCGCAAATAAACGGCTATCGCGGGGAGACGCAAACGCTCGACATGATGGCCGGTCGGGTCGAGTGCGATCTTTGGTACATTAACAATTGGAGCATATGGCGCGATCTTAAAATCATATTAAGGACAATAGCTATCGAACTGAAGTTCTGGCGATCAGACGTGTATTAAATCTTTAGACCGGGCGGTGGTTAATGCCTCCGGCGTTGGCGGCTTTCGCGAAAATCGCATAACTCATGGATGATCCCGGCGCGGTAACGAGCGAACCGCGGCGCCAAGCTGACCCTTTGCGCATAGCGCAGGGCAAGGTATAGATAAACAAATGAGCGCGTTGGGAACACTAGCTCCCGGGCAACCGAGATTCCCGCACACCGTGCGGCGGTCGATTGCCGACACCCTGATCCGCAGCGCTCTGTTTGTGGTGGCGTTCTTATCGGTAGCGACGTCATTGCATCCTTTCCCGAACCTCGCCGAGCCGCGGCATATAACGGACGTCGGCGATCCCATCAACCAAATCGGCTTTTCCGCGCTGTTTCTCACGATCGGTGCATGGGTATATTTCAATAATCCCGGTCGATTGACGCCGCTCTTGCGGCCAGCTTTGCTCGCGCTGGTCGGCTGGTGCGTCCTAACCGTCATCACCTCGTGGGAGCCCTCACTCGCGGCGCGCCGCCTGGCATTTGCGCTGGTGGTCATGAGCATCGCCGCCATGATGCTGCTCTTGCCGAAGAACCTTCGCCACTTCGCCGATCTGTTGGCCGCGGTAGCACTCATCGCGCTCGCGGCTTGCTATTTGGGCGTTCTTCTTGTGCCGAGCCTTGCAATTCACCAGGCGACGGATTTCGTCGAAGCCCCCCTCGTGGGGGATTGGCGGGGAATGTTTGCGCACAAGAACGAGGCCGGCTCGGCAATGGTGCTCTTTATATTTATCGGACTGTTCGTGGCGCGGGTGCGGAGCCTCGCTCTGGGCGCTGTCATCGTCGCACTGGCCGCCACATTTTTGATATTCACGCATTCGAAGACTGCGCTGGCATTGGTCCTACCAGTGTTGCTGATCTCGACGATCATTGCACGCTGCCGACCGGCGGTCGGCATTGCGGTCACGCTCGCGATCCTGGCCACTATGAACCTCTTTTCCATCGGCTCGATCTTCTTCGAGTCGATCGGCGACGTGCTCGGCACCATCCTGCCCGATCGGTCCTTCACGGGGCGTACCGACATCTGGCAATTTGCTCTGCACTACGTGGCGCTACGCCCGGTCACCGGATACGGCTTCGGCGCCTTTTGGGGCACCGAGCATGTTGTTTACGGAATGGGTGGAGGTTCCATTTGGGAAAACGCGGCCGCCCAGGCGCACAATAGCTACCTCAATCTCGCACTGATCATCGGTATTCCGGGGACGGCGCTGGCCGTGCTCTGGCTCGTCATACTTCCACTTGTCGACTATTATCGGTCGGCGTCGGAACCCGCGAATGTGGCGCCACGCCTGCTGTTTCTGCGCGCGTGGCTATTCGGAGCCTGCGCGTCGTCTGTCGAGAGCGTCTTCTTCCAGATAGGCGAAGTCTGGTTTTTACTCCTGATTGCGATATTCGGACTTCGTCTGCTCTCGGTCATGCATCTACGGTCGTGAGTGCGCGCTTCGGTTTAAGCTTAATATTGCAACCCGTTGCCGGTTCTTTACAGACCACTTAAAATGCACAAGCTTGCCGCTTGGCATGCTTGGATTATGCAGATAATAATCCGCGCCGCTCAACGCATTGGTCTGGGGCTATTATTGCAGTCATGATCAGTTCATATGCGTTGATCTATCTGGTGGCCCAAGCGCTGCCAGCGCTCATCGGCTTTCTCGCGCTCATCCTTTACACTCATCTCCTGTCGCCGGCGGAATATGGTATCTATGTCATCGGCGCGAGCATAGCCGGCATCATTTCGGCCATATTCTTTTCGTGGATTCGCCTCGCCGTGGCGCGCTACCAAGCCGGGTCGCCCGAGCTCGATTTGCGCGGCGAGGCGATTGTCGGATATGGCGCCACGGTTGCCGTCCTTGTCTGTCTGCTGCCGGCCGCGCTGCTGGTCACGCGACCAAACATCGATTTTGCCACTTTGGTTGCAAGCCTGTTTCTGTCCATATCGACAAATGCATTTGCCATCGCTCAGGAATTCCAGCGCGCGCGGCTCAACCCGCGGCGCTTCATGATCACAGCGCTGACCCGAAGCATCTTGGGTTTAGTGCTGGGATATGCCGCCATCGTCTTCGGCGGCGGCGGGATCGGCCTGCTTGTGGCATTTGGCGTGAGCTATGTGATTGCAAATTTCCTGTGCCTCGAGCGCGATACTGCCAAGCCGCTTCGTCTGTTTCCCACTCGTTATATGATGCAGTTCCTCCGCTACGGTGTGCCTTTTTCGGTCGGCGGGGCAGCCTTCGCGCTACATAGTGCGCTGGACCGGTTGGGTGTCGCTTATCTGCTCGGATCGAGTGCGGCCGGTTACTACGGACTTGCCGCGGACATGACACGGCAGCTCACCGTGATCCTGGCATCGAGCGTCGCATCTGGCATGTTTCCGATCGCGTTTCGCACCTTCGGTGAAACCGGAGCGGTGGCGACACGGGGGCGCCTTAGCGAAGGCTTCGAGTTTTTGCTCGCCCTGATCGCGCCGGTTACCATCTGGCTGGCGATTTCCGCCGATGTCGTTGCCGGGACGCTGCTGGGGTCCGAATACCGCACTTACGTTGCGATGCTCCTGCCACTGCTCGCTTTGGGCCGCATGTGCGGTGCGATCAATCAGTATTATCTGCAGGTCAGCTTCCAACTAGCGGAGAAGCCATTACTCCAGGTCGCTCATGACATCCTCATCTTTGTCTTGAACGCCGCCTTGTTGTTTTGGCTGACGCTGGAGTTCGGACTTCTTGGGACCGCGGCTTCGGTCTTGATCGCGGAAGCTCTCGGCATCCTGATTGGAATTTGGCTGTCGCGCAGGGCCTTCAGGCTGCCGTTCAACGGCTGGGGAATGGTGCGCGTCTTCGCGGCGACCGCCATGATGGCGCTCGTCACTTACGCGGCCAAGGCGGCGTTGGGCGGGCACGGCGTGCTCGCGCTGCTGGGCATGGTTTGCGGCGGAGGCCTCGCTTATTTAGGCTCGGCGGCCTTGTTCGACGTGGCCGGCGTGAGGTCCTTGATCGCCCCGTTCTTGTGGCCTAGCAGGGTGGCGCCGGGATAAATTGCCGCCCGACCGCGAACGGTTCTATCGCTAACTACTCATCTGCATTGTCGGCGGCAGCGTGCTCGGACAATTGTCAGCTGGGTAACGGGCGAGGCTGGCACCCCATAGCGCACCCCGAAACGCTCTTTCGACTAGGGCGTCGACTCACGACCGACGCCCTCGACATTTCGCGCGCCAAGCCGGTAAGACACAGCGGCCTTGATTGCCAGAACGGCATCTCGCCAAGCTTGGTCAAACAGGGCCATCGGCTCGGGCTTGCAAGACAGATCCAACGCGGCGATCGCGTTCGCGAAGACCTTGGCGTCGGCCGTGGTCGGAAGCAGGCGCAAGGTCGACCGCTCGATTGCGGCTTGAAACGACGGGTGGTGCCTGAATTCATCCGCGTTGGCGGATTGATTGACGAGGATCGGGCGGCCCACTTGCAGGCACGCCAATATGCTGCCTCGCCGCGAGGTGAGTCCTTCCGCGAAAGAATAGACGAATACGTCGACGAGATCCAAGATCGAGTAGATCTCGGCATCCGTCTCGACATAGCCAGTCAGCAGGACATCGTCATCAAGGCCCATAGCGGTCACTCGCGCATGAAATTCGGCTTCAACATCGTTGCCGTCCTTAATGAACCCGCCGATGAAGACGACGAAGACATCCCGTCCCATACTCTTCAACTCTGCAGCGACGTCGAGCACGAAGGTCGATTGCTTCTTTGGGTAGATCGAGCCGAAATGTCCGAGAATCAGCCGCCCTCGCGCCTTCTCGGTGACGCGCTCGCAAAGCGCAGTGCGGATCAGCACGGGTGGCCGCGCGATATTAGCGGGGATTGGCACTAGGCCGATCGAAAAGCGCACCGAGGCCAGAAGGCTGCGGGCAAATTTTGCGCGGACGTATGGCGACGAGAACAAAACCGTCTCAGCGAAGACAAAATAGAAGCTCAGCACGAACCGCCGACGCCAATCCAAATCGGCCCATTCATGAAGAACTATGATCGTGTGCACGCCTCGTAACCGCGCCAAGAACAACGCCAAGGCAGGCGTGAAAAGCGTTCTCTTCCAGGCGACCATCGGCAGATTGACAATCAGTGCATCGACGTGGGCCAGTTCGCGCCACAGCGGCGCGATTTCAGAGAAATGGCCGTCGAGCGCGAAGCAAGTCGCCTCAAATCCGTTCGGCTTCGAGAATCGCACAGCGCCGCGCGCGAACATCTCGACGCCGCAAGGCGTCGCGGCTCGTGATACCAGAAACAGCGCTCTTTCGGGCTCACCCTTCCGGAAAAGCATAGTTCATAACTGTAGGGCTCATTGCCATAATCGCGTCAGGCGCGATCGGGCGGGGCGGCCGCCATCGTCTTCGGGTATGAGGGATCGTTCGGCACTGCTGCGGCGGCAATGAGCTTAAGGGCGCCGGCAACGGTGGCGAGGACACAGCCATTCATCTTTGCCGCGCCGACGGCCCA
>Ga0187781_10002557_pt1 | contig 13795 bp, 11 predicted proteins | sample 0715_SJ02_MP02_2_FD_132447 | JGI IMG/M metagenome (GOLD analysis project Ga0187781, IMG submission 132447) | Tropical peat soil microbial communities from peatlands in Department of Meta, Colombia - 0715_SJ02_MP02_20_MG | ecosystem: Environmental > Terrestrial > Soil > Wetlands > Peat | place...
GAGCCGCGAGTACGTCGGGGATCACCCTGCGAACTTCAATAGGCAAAAAGGGGTCGCCAAGATGATCACGCAACGCTCCCACAATGGAGTCACCAAATTTGCCCAGGGCTTCCACAGCTGCCGCGGTGATTACCCGATCGTGTCCGATTCGGTCTAATAACTCGGGGACCAGCCGGCGTTTGTGGAGCATTCCAATTGAATGGATAGCCTCACAGGCCACCTGCGTGTCAGGGTCGCAAAGCAGTTGCGAGAGCAATGGATCGAAACTGTCCGGCAACTTGCCGAGTAACCGAGCCGCTTCCACACGGTGGCGCTGGCCGTTTGGACCTTCTTCGTTGACCATCGAAGCCAGAATATTCTGTGCGGCTTCTAAGTTCTGCGCCTCACCGGGCTGCGCCAGAAACGCGACCACCGCCGCCCGGACCGAATAGTCGTGGAAATCACCAAGTTCCTCGATGGCTGCCAAGGGGTCGACATGGGCATGGTGGCTCAAAAAAAGCAGCGCTTCGGTGCGCACATCGAGCTCCGGATCCCGCAGCAATCGTTGTATTTCTGGAATGACTGCCTTGTCGCCAGCCGCGGAGAGAATAGAAATGGCCTTCTGCCGCACTTCTGGCCTGGAATGGTTCAACAGAGCGCGTATCACAGGATGCGCAGCCCTCTGCTGTTCCATCTCAAATAGGGACAGGGCATAAAGGACGTCCTTTGGGTCGGACTCGGAAAGGTTGGTGGACAGTAGATCTACAGTCGAACGGTCCAACACCGGGGCGGTGGCCTGTTCCACATCGACGCGATGCTGGCGAATACTTTCCGTAAGGGTCGCAACGTATTGTCGTCGTGCCAACGAAACTGCAATGAGCCAGCCGCTAACCAACACCAGCACCACCCAGCTGATTTGCCGCGCAGGTAAATGCATCCAGATAGCGAAGACGACAACGATAAGCCCAGACAGACCATCCCCCACGCGCCAAACAACCGTATCAATGAACCATTTCACTTGTAACTTCACACGCGTCGCAATGGGAAGGTAAAGAAGCTCGGTTGTAGACTTGTCGAGCGAATAGCGCAGAGTCTGGTCGGAGCCCATCAGCGCCACAGCAGCGCCAAGTGTACCAAAAGCGAGCAGGCCGACCGAACCCAAGAGAACGACAGCGGGAAGCACAAATAGCGCTGTGCCAATGCGGAATTTGCGCAAAACTCTTGCAGTCAACAGCAACTGAAACAGCAGACCAAGGATGCCCACGTAGAAATAGAAGTCGCCAAAAAAAGCCGCCATTACGTCTTTTTTCACCAAGAACTGCTGAGCAATGGCCTGGAACTGCCATTTCGTCAGTGTGGTAATCAATGAGGAAAGGCAAATGACCACCGCAATGGCCCGCAAGTATGGAGAGGAGGACAGCAACCGCACACTTTCGAGAAGGTTGCGCGGAGTTGTTTTGTCAGAGCCTGTTGTGGCTCGCGTATCACCGACCTGCGCTTGGCTCACTTGCCAGACTACGATGATCAACCACGCGCAAATGAAAACCAGTGCCGCCACGGCCAATAGCAGACTTTCGGTTCCGAACCTCTTGGCCATGAAATTCGAGAGAAAGCCTGCAAATATCCCTCCCGCAACGGCGCCCCCACCGACCATTCCAAAAACCCGTTTAGCCTCACGGGTCGTCAGAATATAATTCGCCAGCGTCCAGATCTGGGTCGCCCCGAGCACACCGAAGGCTTTAACCCACACATACAGCACCGGGGACATCCAGATGGTGTGGGGGTGGTAATGAGCTAACCACCAGAACAAGGCGTATGTGACCGCGAAAACTAACGTCGAGCCAACGAGCAGATCACGCAGAATCATCCGCCTCGAAATACTCACATAGCCCGCCACGGCAACGGCCACCAGTACTGAACTGAAAATATCGGCGTAGGCCAGCTTGTTTGCCTGGAAGCGAGACAGGAAGAGGGCGCTCGCGGCCACCCCGCCGATTTTGTAGCTGCTGATGACTAAGAACAGACAAGAACTCAGGAGTGTGCCACGTTGTAAGTCCCCGGGACGCACATTCAAACCGCGCTCAATCCAGCGTGTTATCGTCGAAGCCTCCTGATCGCAACGCTATCAAGACACATTCAATCCTTGTGTCTCGATTAGCTTCAGACCTGGCGATGGCCTCGGTCGCCCGAACGCAGCCATCATCGCGATAGGGAGTACAGAAGAGTTTCTTGGCGCGATGACTGGTCTTTACTTTGGTACAGTCTGCTCCTTCTTTTCAACCAACACCACCTGCTGGTCCAAGTACCGCGCTGTGAAACTGCCATCGTCGCCGATTTCCAGCGCGGACGCTCTCCCACCTGGGTAATACGAGGACAGCATGCCCGTATCGATGAGAAAGATTTTTTCGCCAAAGCGAGGTCGGATGTTGGCTGTCTTTTGAACGGTATGTCCGACGACAATGTTTGTGGCATTGTACGCTGCCAGGATCTTCTCGACTTGAGGCGGTCCCTCTTGCTCGCTCCATTGGTCATAACCGCGGAACCATAGCGGACCGTCCTCGCGCACACACAGCCAGTTGCTAAACTCAAGGAATTGCAAGATCTTGGCTTGGACTACCGGGTTCGACGATACACGCCCCTTGCGCTCTGCCAGGAGTTCGCCTTGGACGGCTGCGGCCGTTTCCTGCAGGGTAAAAAATGGCAAAATCACGTTCGCGGCCGCGAGATACTGAACAATCTCGTCGTACTGGCGAATTTCGTTACGAATCTGCGAGTTGATATTATCAAGTTTCAGCGATGCTACCTTCGGGCTAATTCCCCCGTGTAGGAAGATGATCCCGCCGATCATGGCTACAGCAGATCGCTGTCGGAGCCACTTCCCGTAGCTTCCCTTTGGACCAAAGGCGCCGCGTTGCTCGATGAATCCCTGCGGGTGCCTAGCTATCCACTCCGTTTCGGTCTCCGGTAGAACCGGGTTGAGCAGCTCCGACAATAACTGCGGATGGCTCTTGCGCCATGCGGCGTATTCTTGGTAGGCAGATTTCTGGCGTTTTTCGGATTCGCTGTCTGCAAAACTCGCATAAGTCTCCGCGGGAACATAGCGAAGATCGCCCATAAGATTCATCACTTCGTGATTGCCGAGCAAGGACACCACCCGGCCGCCAGCCTTTGCCGCCTCCTCTTCGAGCGATATCATTAGGTCCAAGACCTGGCGGGATTTTGGTCCGCGGTCTATGAGATCACCGACCTGAACTAGCGTGGCTTGGCCGCCGGACCAATGATGCTGCGCATCTATGAGCCCTGCCCGCTGCAAAATAGAACAGAAATCGTCGAAATCGCCGTGCACATCGCCGATAGCCACCAGTGTTGGCGAGGAGCCTGCCAGTGAGGTGGCTTCCGCAGGCGGCAAGCAAACAAGCGCCGCCAGAAACACCGCTAAGAAACATGCAAGATGGTGAAAACGAAGTGCACGGCGAAACAATCCCTACCTCCGGTCTGAGAGGCTCGTGAAGTTGCGAGCCTTTTCCCTTCTGAGATTCAGGCAAAGCACGCCGTTATTGGCGCAAGCTAGCCGTTTCGCGGCGGTAAGTCAATAAGGTAAGTGGCCGCCGATTTCACTCACCCTAGACGGAAACATGCCTATAACCCCAGGGATGGGTGGTTGCCCACCGCTGAACGGTGTCTTTATTTGCTAGGAGAATGAGACAGCCGCTTGGATATGGTCGTGGCATGAAACTCCTTCTTATCGTCATACGTGCCCAAGCAGATGACCCGATCACCCTCCTTCACGTCGGAAGCTTCAATTTTGTTAATGGTCTTATCCCCGTGATACTGGCTGGTGAATTTGGTGGCACTATCGTAATGAATTCTCTTTTCGACGCTGCCGGTCACTTGCTTAACGTCGATGATGGATTTGTCGGAATCGATTCTGATGACAGTTCCTTCCCACCGAACCTCTTTTGCAGGTTTGTTGCTGGTGGCCTCCTGGGCGCGCACGGGAGCGGCGGAAACCGAATAGACGAATACAGATGCAAGCAAGAATCCAAGTAGTTTCTTCATAACGAAATCACTCCTCTGAGGAAATTGAAGTTTTTGCAAGGAACACCAATGCGAACTTAAGCAACATAAGCCAAATTTTGCACGACATGTCAATGGATTTTTTGAAAATTGGGACCGCACCCTATTGCCCTAACCAGAAGTTCTAACAGGACAACGAACTCGCAAAATCTCCTCGCTCCGCGCTGAGAAGCTTAAACGACCTTGTTCTTTGCTATGTCCCAACCCCCGGTCGTATTCCCGCCCTGGCTGCCGTCTGCCGTGTTAACCGGTAGCGAGGGTATAGGTGTCGCAACAATGGGCGCGACCGCCTTTTCCAAAGATGGTGACAAGGTTACGCCGCCAGATACTTGTTTTAAGTCCTGTTCAGATAGTTCCACGGGCTTACCTTCGGACGGCGCTGCTGCCGGCTTTGACGCAGTATCGCCACCAACGAAAATGATACCTCCTGACACCTTTTGCAGATCTTTCTCTGATCGAGCGCTGGACTTGGCCGTGAACTTATCTTTTGTTCTCTGGTCTGACATGGCGTCTCCTTCCCAATGCTTGTCTGATCCTTTCTCCGCACTGTACTCAGGAGCATTCGCAGGGCCGAAACGAAGCGACCTCGGAAGGGCCGCACATGCGTAGGAAGGTCTTATTCATCATGCGACGACACCGATCAGGGGTTATGTATAGCGTTTTTGTTTGCTCAAATGGCACAGTGAAAGCTATCCGATGAGATTGAGGCCTATCTGTTGAGATAGGCTGATGCTGGCTCTCACAGGCTTTATTCAGGCGCGAGGCAGACGGTTTCTGGTTGTCGTTGAGCATGCCATTTGCCTCGATCCACCCAGCAGCAGCGCGACCGTGCTCAGCATCGACACCATTGCCCTCTGTCTCTTACGATTTCTAACGCTCCAGAGGCGATTCCATTTGTGCAACGCGCAATGGACGCTGCATCCGGTATTCTGGCCAGATATCAGCTAGAATCTCTGTTGACCCGATGACCGCTAGCGCTGGCTGGGAGAACTTTTACGTCATCGTCGGCTCTTCGGCCGGCGCGCTGATTGGATTGCAGTTCGTCGTCATCACCTTGATCGCCAACATGCCCATCGGCGAAAGTGGCGGACTGGCCAGCAGCACCTTTGCTACGCCCACCATCGTCCATTTCTCAGTCGTCCTGCTCCTTTCCGCGGTTCTCAATGCTCCCTGGAGTTCGATCCACGCTGCCGCCAATGCCTCGGGTATTGTCGGCCTCGCTGGGCTGGTCTATTCCCTCGTTATTATTCGACGCATGCAGTTCCAGACGGCATATCGCCCCGAGTTGGAAGACTGGCTCTTTCATGCCCTACTTCCCTTCCTCGCCTACGCCACCCTCGTATTCTCCTGCTATCTCTGCCGCGCGCACGTCCGCCCAGCGCTATTCTGCGTCGCAACCTCAGCCCTGCTGCTGCTCTTCATCGGCATTCACAACGCTTGGGACGCCGTCACCTACCACGTCTTCGTCAAACGCCGCGCACATCAGCGCTCGCAAGAATACCCCGCTGACTCTTCGCGTTCCAACAGCAACTAATCGTCCTGTAGATTTCCGAAAACGCGGCCGTCGGTCACCCAACACTGGGACGGTGCACCTGACGTTTGCGAGTTACCTAGGAGAGCTTCCCATCCTGCTATTTAGCGTTGTTGATGGCGGCAGCGCGCGCTGTTCAGACTTGGCGATGACGTCGGCGAAACGGGGATTGTTGTGCAGGGACTTCAGATGCTCATCGGTCCTCATAAACTCAGCCAATACTGGAGTAATCTCGTTGGCCTTCCCCAGATACTCGATCGATGGATATATCGCGCCCCAGGGTGGTTGCCCGGAAACTCGTACTTATTTCCAATGACGAGCATGAGTTTGGCTGCGTTGCCGGCCTGTTGAGAATTGGGCGCACTAGTAGGGTGGTCGAATCCCTCTGGACAAGCAGTCGCTGCAAACCTGTTAGCCCTCAGGCGCAAGAGTTGAGAGAATCGTTTCATGCGTAGGCCACAATCGCCAGTTCGGAAAACAGCTCTGGCCATACGGTGGCCAAAAGTCCGTGGATATGCTTCCCCAGAACAATCTTTCCCCCTGGGTAACCAAGTTTCACAATCTTAGAGAAATTACACCTTTCCGTAAGCATCAGAGACAGAGAACGATAAGTAAAATAGTGCAGGTGACCTTGGTCGTGTAGGTCAGCGGGCTTTCCATAGTAGGTGGTTAGTCCCTCGTTCCGAGAAGCGGTAGAAGGAAATTTGCCGGCTAATAGTTTGAGTCTCTGCGTATATCTGGCAATGTTGGGCGTATCGAGATACACAAAGCCGCCCGGCTTGAGCGCTTTTCGAATTCTGGTCATTGCTCCCATGGGGTCAATGAGGTGCTCGATTAGGGCGACCATTATTACGGCATCATACTTACCGGCTTGACTATCGGGAACGTTCTCCGCATCGAGTAACGATATTAAGACTCGGTCGTCCATAAGGTTTCGCCGAAGCCCCTCCAAACGCGGGGGACTGATATCGCCCAGAGTGTATGTGCGGATTCTTGCATCACGCGCTAGTAGAGCTCTGGCAATGTTTCCGTTCCCGGCTCCCATTTCGAGAATATCTCCGCCCCGAAAATACTCCGGGAAAAACTTTACCGCAGCCTCGAAACGAGATAGCGGGATCTTAGCGAGCCTTATGTCTTCGATCCTCGAGACACCGCTTTCGTTGGAATACTTGGTTGTGTAATGCTCTAATAGTCTGGCTTGATCCACAATTCACCTCTTCGGCCCCCGCTCCACTCCCACGCGAAGAAGGAGCCGGCTGGGTCATTGGGACCGCTAACAATAGAATTCCGCGTATGTAGTCGCAACTGGTCGAAAGGTCAGTTTCGGTTCCTTCCAATCAACTCTTGAAAATATCCCAGGATTGCCCTGGAGGGACGGAGTCCGAGGCGTTAACAGGGATTTTTCAGGGAATTCTTTCTCGGCTCGGGGCTAAATGCACCGCGAAGCTCGTTATTCGCGCACGGTTACATTCAAGGCGGTCCCAAGAAACAAAGCGGATCAAGGAATTTGCAAGGAACAAGCCCTCGGACCGTCAGCGATACCACAGCACAAAGAGCGACAGAGGTTGCGAGTTCGAGTTTCGTCGTCCCCGCCATTCGTTCCAGGAGAGTTGCACGAACTTCTCTAAAAACCAACGAGAGTGCAAAAAGACACAAATCTGCACCCTCTTGTGCCCCTATCACCCACTGACCACACTTCCCTTCTGGTTTCCGCTGTATCCCGGTGCCCGGAAGAAAGGTGCGCTTGTCATCGCCCACGACTCTCCGCGGCACGTAACACCCAGCATTTGACAATGTGGCACATATTGTGTCACAATTCTAAGATGCCGAACGTAAACATCCGCCAGCTTCGCGACACTCGCAAACTCAAGGCCTGGCTGCGCGCCGGGAAAACCGTTGAACTGCGAGAACGCAACAAGGTTATCGCCCGGATCATTCCTGCCGCTCGGGGAACCGAGCGGCTCGTCAAGTTTCCTGATTTTGCGGCTCGCGCAAGAAAGGTTTTTGGCGACCGCATTCTGCCAGGCGCCGATATTGTCATCGAGGAACGAGGACGCTATTGAGTGTTTATGTGGATTCAAGCTTTCTTGTTTCCTTGTACGTGACCGACCAACATTCTACTGTCTCCCGGCAGCGGGTCCTGATGGCTCCTAGCCTATGGCTAACAGCACTGCACCGAGCCGAATGGGCACACGTTATTGCCCAGCACGTCTTCCGCGGAGAATTCTCCGCTCGGGAAGCCAACGAGATGCACCGGCAACTGGAGCAGGATCAGTCCAACGGGATTTGGATGCCAGCGGGCATTCCCGAAAACGCCTTCGACACATGCGAGGATTTGGGTCGCCGTTACGGGCCAAAACTTGGTGTCCGCACCCTCGACAGTCTCCATGTGGCCACCGCTCTCGAACTCAAGGCGCAGCGATTTTGGACTTTCGACGGCCGCCAGCAGAAACTTGCAAAAATCGTGGGCCTGCAAGTTCTGTGATCGAGTCAGGCGCCCAAGACCGGACTTGCCACTTTGGGATATGGTTGTGTATGGGTCGACGAGTTGCGATTGCGCTAGTGAACTAGGGAACCGTCGTTGTTAGAAGGACACCACCGTCACAGTCTTTACTGCCCAAGCCTCTCGAAAGTGACTAGCACGACATCGTTGCTGCCCATGCATGCCCAGGATTGCTACACAGACTAGCACCGCACCATCCGGCAGCCGTCTGGTGACGTGTCAACAAACCAGAAGCTGTCACAGGGAATTGTGATTCCGGACACGGCGGGAATCAGCGCAATGTGCTAACCGCCTGAGCACGATGCGGTCAGTGGGAGCCCTGCCATAGCCACGTCACTGCGTGGCAAATGACGGGCACCGAGGCACAAGGAGACTAGATATGGCTCAGGACACTCTCACGATTACAGATAATCGGACCAATCGAACCTACACCGTACCTATCAAGAACGGTGCGATCAAAGCCATGGATCTGCAGGAAATCAAAACTGGTGGGGAAGATCCTGGGCTAATGATCTACGATCCAGCTTTCATGAATACGGCTTCTTGCCGGAGCTCAATCACCTTCACCGACGGTGAACGTGGCATCCTGGAGTATCGAGGCTATCCTATCGAACCGTTGGCCGAGCAGTGTAGCTTCCTGGAGGTTGCTTATTTGCTTCTCTTTGGGACCCTTCCAGATGAGACCGAACTGAAGAATTGGGTTTACGAAATCACTCACCATACCATGGTGCACGAAACCACCAAGAGGTTCATGGAGGGCTTTCGTCACGATGCTCAGCCCATGGCCCTGTTGGTTAGCACGGTGGCCGCTCTCGCAACGGTCTACCCGGAGGCCAGTGACGTTCACAATCCCGCCAACCGTCTACGCCAGATCAAGCGCCTGATTGGCAAGATGCCCTCCATTGCGGCTATGTCTTACCGGCACAGCTTGGGTTTCCCTTATGTCTACCCGGACAATGATCTGAGCTACACCGCCAACTTCATGAACATGCTCTGGCGCATGGTGGAACCAAAATATGCCGCCAACCCGATGCTCGCCCGCGCGTTGGACATCCTGTTTATTCTGCATGCCGATCATGAGCAGAATTGCAGTGCCAACACCATGCGGTCGGTAGGCAGTTCGCACACCGATCCCTATCTTGCAACAGCCGCAGCAGCCGCAGCTTTGTCGGGGCCCCTGCATGGTGGGGCGAACGAAGAGGTTCTCCGGATGCTCGACGAGATCGGGTCCAAGAAGAAAGTCCCCGCATATATTAAAGAAGTGAAGGAAGGCAATCGCAAGCTAATGGGCTTTGGGCATCGCGTTTACAGGAACTACGACCCACGGGCGAGGATAATCAAGTGGGCCGCTGAGAAGGTTTTCGAAGTCACCGGACGCAATCCGAAGATCGAGATTGCTCTCGAATTGGAGCGGATTGCCCTGGAAGACGAGTTCTTTATCAACAGGAAGCTGTATCCCAACGTGGATTTCTACTCTGGGATCATTTACGAGGCTATGGGCTTCAAGCCCGAGATGTTCACCGTGCTATTTGCCATTCCGCGTACGGTGGGCTGGCTGGCACAGTGGCAAGAGATGATCACGGATTCCGAGCAGCAGATTTTCCGGCCCAAACAAGTCTATGTCGGCAGCCGCAATCTTCAATTTGTACCGATTGAGAAGCGCGCCCCCGTCGCTGTAGCAGCCAAGGCATAACTACAGGGCTGCGCCAAGCCTAGCGGCTGAGATCTGCGCCATCGACTTCAGGCGCACAATCTCCTGCCGTGGGTTCTGTGCTTCCCAGCACGAGGGCGAGACGAGTCCGCAGTAGGTTGAGAGCTGTGTTGTCGTGCCTTTTGAGAACACAGCGCTCGATTGAAGTCGGCCAATCTAGGCTCCCCCACGTGACGGTCGTCATAGACAGGGGACGCCGGAAGGTGCATAGAGCCCGTAAGAGGAAACGGGGCTGCTCTCATGTCAGCCTACCCAACCACGTGTCCATTTTGCGCCTGTGGTTGCGGGTTCTACCTGTTGTCAAATAACGGACAACTAGCCGGTGTTGCACCCAGCGAAAATCATCCGGTGTCTGGCGGTAAGCTCTGTGCCAGAGGCTGGAGCGCGCACGAGGCCACCCTGTGGGGCGATCGCTTGAGGCGTCCGCTGCTCCGCCGAAATGGCAAGCCGGAGCCTGTTCCTTGGAGTGAGGCGCTTGATTCCATTACGGGTCGCCTCCAGGCTTTGATTAGTGCAGGGAAACCTGTCGGACTCTTGGGTTCTCCCAGAGCAAGCAACGAGGAAAACTACCTGGCGGCCAAGTTTGCGAGGGCCGGTCTTCAAACGAACAACGTTGATTTTTCCTACCATTCCACTTGTCGCCCGCTGCTCTCCGGCATTGGCGATGTATATGGGGACCGCACTCCTACTGCCAGCATAAGCACGATTGAATCGTGTCAGACAGTCCTGCTGGTTGAAGGAGACCTGGCCAAGACACACCCGCGAGTCGCGTCAGCAGTGATGAAGGCCGTGGAGAACGGGGCACATCTTATCACCGTGGGCTACAGAACAACGCAGATGGCGCGTCTGTCATCCCTACACCTGAGCGTCCTCCCGGGAGATGAGGGCGAGGTAATCACCGGTCTTCTGGCCGCCGTCTTCGACCTGCAGCAGCAAAATCGGACGCCCGCAGCGGCGGTCGGCGGAGGATATGAATCGTTTTGTCAGAATGTAAAGAACATCAAGCGGACGGCAGAATTGCAGCAGGCCGCAGAGTGGATTGTGCGCGCCCCGCGGGCGACGTTTCTCTTGGCCGTCAACGGCGGGCATGGCGATCAGTCTCGAAAAGATGCTGCCACCTTTGCCTCGCTGGCCGCCATCAGCGGACATCCGGAAAGACCCGGATCGGGACTACTGCTACTTCTGCCGCGCAGCAACGTCCGGGGTGCGTGCGATATGGGGAGCGCATGCGGACACTTGCCAGGATATGTTTCGTTTGACGATGAAAAAGCTCGGCAGCGTCTGCAGCAACTGTGGAGCAAGAAACTTCCCTCAGATCGTGGTTGGGAGGCAGAGGAGCTGCTGCAACACGTAAGCGGACTGATCATCTTGGCGGACGACCCGCCTTCGGTAGTGCCGATGGGACAGCGCGCTATGGCGGCCCTGGAGAAGATCGAATTCCTTGCGGTCTTGGACGCTTTTGTCACGCCCACCATACGGGCCGCCCACGTCGCACTGCCGATTGCCAGCTTTGCTGAAACCGAAGGAACACTAACCAACATGGAAGGCCGGGTCCAGCGGCTTCGTGCGGCGGCGAATCCGCCTGGCGAAGCGAAAGCAGGCTGGCAGGTGCTAGCTGAGCTATGCTCGAGTTTCGGCGTCGGCGACGCCTACTCTTCAACCAAGGATGTACTCCGCGAGATCACACAGGCTGTGCCGCGCTACGCCGCGGTTGAACAGTTGCCCAAAGACGATTGGGGCGATGTATTGCTTGAGAATTCTGACAACCCTGACTTCCAACTCGACTTCACCGGGTCCCAAGGGGTTGCGGCGCCGGCGTGTGCCGAGCGCCCCTACGTGCTCGTCCGTGAGGGATCTTTTGACTGGGGACGTGATCCGCTGGTTTATTACTCACCTACGCTAAGTCGGGACTATCAATCAGAGCGTAAGCTCTTTCCCAACGGCTTCGTCGAAATGAGCAAGCGAGATGCGGACGCGCGCAACCTGAGCGGGGGAAGGCGCGTCAGGATTGCCTCTGCCTACGGGGATACGATAGTTCCAATTCAATTACGAACCGATCTCAAGGCCGGTGTAGTGTCCGTGCCCTATGCCTTCCGGGATCACCTGGCCAGCGTGCTGGGCCCCGATCATGCAACAGCTGTCAGCATAGAACTGCCGTGAGAGAGCTTCGATGGCCTTCGTGATAGAAAAACAAGCCACAACGACATGGCTCCAGAAGTTGTTGGAGTGTGGAGAGGTCATTGCTCCCGTTCGTGGACCATGCGGTGACATCCTCTTTTCTTCCGTGCATTCCCCCGATCAAGTGGCGTGGGATTTCCAGAATCCACTGTCCCCTCCAAAGCAAGTTGTCCTGCCTCAAACCGACCCACTTATTAAGATCACGCGCAACGCTGGGAGCTACGAAGTTGAGCCGGTTTACGACGATGGCCGTCGATTTCTTTTCAACGTGCGTAGCTGTGATGCCAAAGGGATCGCGTTCTTGACGCAAATGTATGAGATGGAACCTGCGGACGCCTCATACCTCCGGCGGGCGAGAAGCCTCACCATCATTAGCTTGGCCTGCAACAAGCCTTGCCCATTGGGCTTTTGCATTTGCAGTGGCTCGGGACCGTTTTTGAGCGAGGGCTACGACGTCCAATTGACAGATCTGGGCGAGAGTTACCTCGTCGAGGTCGGGAGTGAAAAAGGCGAAGCCGCAATATCAGGTGCTTCAAACCTGTTTCGCTCGGCCACCGAAGAAGAAGTGTCGCAACGACAGCGAATGGAGGTCGAAGCGAAAAACCACTTTGAGGAAGAGACCTGTCACTTTGCTTCCGCTATGAGACGCATTTCAACCGGGCGTGTGCAAGATGCACTTTGGGAGAAGATGAGCGACTGGTGTTTAGAGTGCGGCGCCTGCAACATGGTTTGCCCCACCTGCTATTGTTTCAGTGTTAAGGATCTCTCCGAAGACGGGACTTGGATTCGGTGCCGCATCTGGGATTCCTGCCAGTACGCCGCCTTCACACTAGAAGCGTCAGGACACAATCCACGCGCGGATCGCAAGCAGCGAATGAAGCGGCGCTTCTTTCACAAGGTGAGCGCTCAGTACTACCAGCGTGACGGGGTGGTTGGATGCGTCGGCTGCGGGCGATGCATCAAGGTATGTCTTGGCAGCACGGATATGCCCGCCGTTGTCGGTGCAATCAGGAAGGGGAAATGGAATGAATGATGCGTTCCTTCCAGAGATTGCGCGCTTGGTAGGTGTCGCGGACGAGACGCCGGACACCAAGACCTTTTCTCTGCGCTTCCGCGACGCGCACAACGGAGGGAATTTCCATTTTCTTCCCGGGCAATTCCTGGAGCTGTCCGTGTTTGGTTATGGAGAGGGTCCGTTCTGCATAGCGTCGAGTCCGACACGGCCACACACATTGGAAGCAACGGTCCGGCGCACCGGGCAGCTGACCGGCGCGTTGCATCGGCTTGGGCCGGGCGAGGAAGTCGGGATACGCGGGCCTTTTGGCAATGGATTTGATGTGGCAGGAGCTCGTGGCAAGGACTTGCTCTTTGTGGCCGGCGGCATTGGGCTGCCACCACTGCGCAGCCTGATTTGGAATGTACTGGACGAGCGCTCCCGGTTTGGCAAAGTGACGATCCTGTACGGCGCCCGGACGCCGACGGACCTGGTGTACAAGCAAGAACTTGAAGAGTGGGGAAAGCGGTCGGATGTGGAACTTCACGTCACCGTAGACGTGGCCCAACCTGGCTGGACCGGAAACGTGGGAGTGGTTCCATCGTTGTTCAGAAAAATCACCCTGCATCCGGACTCCACTCTCGCCTACGTCTGTGGACCACCCATCATGATCAGGATTACGGTTCACGATCTTCTGGCCCTTGGGTTCAAAGAGGAAGCGGTCATATCGACATTGGAACGCATGATGCAGTGTGGCATTGGAAAGTGCAACCACTGCGCCATTGGCCATCGTTATGTGTGCCGCGACGGTCCGGTTTTCAA
>Ga0187781_10002561_pt1 | contig 13791 bp, 6 predicted proteins | sample 0715_SJ02_MP02_2_FD_132447 | JGI IMG/M metagenome (GOLD analysis project Ga0187781, IMG submission 132447) | Tropical peat soil microbial communities from peatlands in Department of Meta, Colombia - 0715_SJ02_MP02_20_MG | ecosystem: Environmental > Terrestrial > Soil > Wetlands > Peat | place...
CAGGTAGTTGCGCACCACCGCCGTGCCGCGGTCGCCGCGCGACACGTCGTCGAGGAGCCGCTCGAACTCGTGGATGTATTGCTCCACGGTCTGCCGGAATTCCGGATCGGAGCGATACTTACGGCGGATTTCGTCGAACGCCTTCTGCCCCTGCGCGGTGTAGAGGCGCCGCGTGAAGATGCCGCGCTCGCCGCGCTTGTAACGCTCCCACAAATCCGCGGCCGCTTCATGATCGATCATGCGTGCGACATCGACCGCAAGCGATTCAAGCGAGTCCGTATTCTCGCGCTGGGCGCGCTCGTCGCCGCGGCCGGCCGGCGGTGCGATCGGCGGGCTCTCCTCGCGCGAGGCGCGGGTTAGAAGATCGCTGAGCCAGCCTGAGCCGTTGCGGCCGTTCGGGCTCTGCGGCGGCGCTTCCGGCCGGCGCGGGGAGCCGGTGATGTCGCCGCGCGGAGGCTGCGGCGAGCCGGTGATGTCGCGCGTAGGCGCCGGCCGCGCTTGCGGACGCGTGCCGCCGGTGTAAGCCGGCTCGGCTTCGCGCCGCGCCGATTCCGGACGCGACGGCTCGGTGGTGTCGAGCGAGCGCCCGTGGCGCGCGACAATGCGGTTGAGCTCGGCCAGTGCCTCGATCTGATCGACGATTACCCGCCGCATTTGCGCGGCGCTTTCCGCCGTCTCCTGCGGCAATTCGAAGATGCCGCGGCGCAGTTCGGCGCGCGTCGTCTCCAGCTCCTGCTGCATCTCCGTCGCCATCTGCTTGAGGCCTTGCATGATCTCGGCGAAGCGCTCGGCGGATTGATGGAGCAGCGTGTGCGTCTGGCCGGTCGCTTCCTCGTAGAGCGCGTTCAGCGTCTCGCTGGTGCGCCGGCGCTCCTCTTCCGAGGTTGCGCGCACCAGCTCGTATTGCTGCTCGATCGTCTGCACGCTGGTGTTGCTCGTCTCGGCGATGACGCTCGCAATCTCGCGCGCGCGGGAGGTGGCGGCATCGAGCGATTCGTCGAGCAGGCCGGAGAAGCGCTGCAGCCGCTGGGCGAAATCGTCGGTGCGGGTGTCGAGCGCAGTGACCAAGGCCTCGATCGTCTGCCGCTTGCCGGCAATCGAATCCTCGGTGCGGCGGTTGCTCTTTTCCAGAAGCTCGACCGCTTCCGCCAGCGAGCGGCCATGTACGTTGAACTGCGAGGCGAGCTCGCCCAGCTCCTGCAAGGCCTTGGTGGTGATGGCGTTGAACGAACCGACATGCTGCTGCACCACGTTGGCGCTGCTGTCGCTCTTGAGCGTGAGGTCGTTCATCGCCGACACGAACTCGGACACGCGCACCACCATGGTGCGCTCGAGCGAGCTCATATTCTCGTGCGCGCCGCTCAAGACTTCCTGCAGCAGGATGTTGGCCTCGCGCAGCCGCTCGAACAGGGCGGTCGTGTCGGAGCGCAGCATGCCGTGGGTTTCCAGCATGTCGGCGATGGTGGCCGAAGCGGTCTGCTTCGATTCCTCGATGGCCGAGCGGTGCGCCGCCTGCACGTCTTCCAGCGTGCGGGTGATCGTCGTCTTGGCCACGTCGCTGACGCTTTGCGCGCCTTCCTGCAACTGGCCGAGCGAGCGCGTCATGGAAGCGGTGGCGGTGAGGCTCGCGTCGTTGATCAGCCGCGCGATCTCCTCGCTGTTCTCCATCATCGTCTGGGTGAAGACGAAGCTCTTGGCTTCGATCGCCTTCACCGCCTGATCGGTGATGCGGCCCACTTCGCCGGCAAGCTCGTGGCCCTTGCCGGAAATCGCGGTGAGCAGGCCGTTCGATTTTTCGTCGAGAAGCTGCGTCATCTCGCCGACGCGCTGGGTCACCGCCGTGCTGATCTCGTCGGCTCTGCCCGCGATGTCGCGCACGACCTGCGCGCTCATGCCGGTCAGCCTCTGTTCGGCCTCGGTGGCGCTGCGGCCGATCGCTTCGGTCGCGGCGGCGCTGCTCTTGGCGAGCTGATCGGCCGCCGACGCCGAGGTCTTGCCGATCGTTTCACCGGCGAGGCCGGCGCTGTTGGCGATCGTGGCGTTGAGCGCATTGGCGCTGCGGGTCAGGGTCGCGCTCGCCTCCGTCGCGCTGCGCGACATCAGCTCGGAAACATTCTGCGTCGTCTTGCCGATGGCTTCGTTGGCGGCGGCGGCGCTTCCTGCAATCGTGTTGCTGAGCGCATTGGCGCTGCGGCTCAGCGTGGCGGCCGCTTCGGCGGCGCCGCGGGTGAGCACGTCGGCGGCGATCTGGCTGGTCTTGTTGGCCGTTTCGTTGGCGGCGGCGGCGCTGCGCGTCAGCAGCGCGGCGGCGCCTTCGCTGGTCTTGCCCATCGCCTCATTGGCGGCGGCTGCGTTGCGGGCAATGATCGCGGCGGCGCTGTCACCGGTTTTTCCGATCGCCTCGTGGGCGGCGGCTGCGTTGCGCGCGATGATGGAAGCGGCGCCATCGCCCGTCTTGCCGATTGCTTCGGTGGCGGCGGCCGAGCCGCGCGCAATGGTGGCGGCGGCGCCTTCGCTGATTTTGCCGATGGCATCGTTGGCGGCGGCGGCGTTCTTGCTCACGAGATCGGCGGCACCGTGCGTCGCCTTGGCGAGCAATTCGCTGGCGGCGGCGGCGGTGGTGGCGATGTTGTTGCTCAGAGCGGCGGCGCTGCGATTGAGCGAAACGGTCGCTTCCGCGGTGCTGCGGTTGAGCGCATCGGTCGCGGCGGTGGCGCTGCGGTTGAGCGCTTCGCTGGCGGCGGTGCTCGCCGCCGCGCTCTTGCCCAGGGCGTCCACGGTGCGGGTGGTAAGCAGCGTGAGCGACTGCTCGGCATTGCCGGCGTTGGTGGTGATCGCCTCCGAAAGCTCCTCCATCCGTGCATTGAGGAGGTCGGCGGCGGCGCGGCTGCGCGTCTCGATCTGCTGGCTGACCGCTTCGGCGCGGCCGACCAGGAGATGCTCGAGATGGCCGATGCGGCTGTCGAGCGTGTTGGCGACCTTGAGCGCCTGTGCGCCAAGGACCTTGTCGATTTCGGCGCCGCGCTGCCCGATCGACTCGGTGAGCTTCGCCGCGCGCCCATCGATCACAGTGGTCACGTCGGCGATGCGCTTGTCGACGGCGGTCACCACCTCGCGTCCGCCCTCGCTCAGCGTCTTGGCGATGTCCATCACGCGCGCGGCCAGCGCCTCGGTGATGGTGGTCGTGCGGCTGTCGAGCGTCTGCTCGAAGCTGGAAAGCCGCTGGTCCAGATTGGTGCCGATTTCCGTCGCTTTGGCGGTCACCCGGGTATCGAAATTATCCACATAGCTGCGCATCGACTCGGAAACGTCCTGCGTGCGCGCGCCCAGCCGCTCGACGAGCTCGGAGCCGTAGGTCTTCACGGTGCGGTCGAACTCGGCGAGATGGCGGGTGATGAGCGTACCGAGGGTGGAGGTTTCGCGCGCGATCTTCTCGCCGAGCTCGGCGCCGGACTGGCCGAACATCTGCTCGAAGGCGGCAAGCCGCGTCGCCAGAAGCTGCTGCACCTCGTCGCCATGGGCGGAAACGACGCCGGCAACCTGATCGGCGCTGGCTTTGAGCGTATTGGTCACTTCGCCGGTGCGCGCGGCGAGCGTCTCGGCCACCTGTTCGGCGGTGTCGCGCACCGTGTCCGTCATCTTCGAAGTGCGCGCGATCAGGGATTCGGCGACGCGGGCGCCGGCCGCTTCGAGCTTCTTGGCGACATCGCCGCCGCGCAGATTGAGGTCGAGAACGATCGATTCGCCCGACGCCCTGAGCGTCGAATTGGCTTCCTCGGCGCGCGCCGCGAACGTTTCGGCGAGCTGGCTCGAAGTGTTGATGATCGAGTCGGTGAGTTCCTGCGAACGGCCGACCATCATGTCGACCACGGCGAGCGACTTTTCCGAGAAATTGTCGGTGACGCCGTCGAGCCGCGCGCTCATCATGTCTTCCAGGCCGCGGGCGATCTCGGAGAATTCCTCGCTGATATGGTCGGTCTTGAAGTTGAGGCTGGTGGTGAGCTGTTCGCTCGCCGTCGCAAGCGCGCGCGAAGTCTCTTCGCTGGCGCCTTCCAGCCGCACGATCAGGTCTTCGCCGCGCACGCTCAGCTGCTGGATCATATTGTCGCCGATCTGCCCGAGCGCCACCGTGATGTGCTCGCCTTTCTCGGCGAGCGAATGGGTGATGCGTTCGGCCGCCTCGTTGACCTGCTGGCCGACGAGATCGCTGATGGTCGACAGGTCCTGCGTCAGATCGATGTGCACATTGTTGATGGCGGAGCGCACCTGCTCGGCCTGGCCGACCAGCGTGTCGCGCTGGTTGGCGAGATCCTGCAGCAGGCCGCGGATGCGCACCTCGTTGTCACTATAGGTGCGTTCCAGCGCCGCCACTTCGTTGCGCACCATCGCTTCGAGTTCGCTGGCCCGCGCCAGCGCGCGCTCGACGCCGTCGCCCATGGCCGCGACTTCCCGCCGGATCGCTTGTCCGACCGTGACGATCGATTCGCGCGCGACGCTTTCCGGCTCGGCGAGCCGCATGGCGACTTGCGCCATCGACTGCGCGATCAGCCGCAGCTCCTGCGAACGCCAGGCCATGTGGGCCACGCCGAAGAAGAAGATGATCGGCAGCAACGCTGCCGTGCCGAGCCCGATCAGGATCGCCATCGGCGAGTGGTTGGGGCCGAGCGCCGCGCTTACGTCGCCGAGATAGGCCCAGGACAGGGCGAGGCAGCCGACAATCCAGGCGCCGGAAAAGATCGTCGCGACGATATACGAGGTGCCGGCAGGACGGTTCTGCAGCGCGCGCAGGATCTGGCCGATCGATTGCTGGTCGTCGTTGGCGGGATAAGCACGCTGCCCGCTGATCGGGCCGCCCATGTCCTCCGGTTCGAAAGCGTGCTGGTTGCCAAGCGCCGGGCCGTTGCGCCAGTCATCGTGCGCCGCATCCTCGGCAACGTGTTCGGTCCGGTGATCCGGCAGATCATCGTCGCGGACTTTCAGGGCTTCTTGAATGGCCGAGAGCGCCGCCTCGGTCGGATCCACGATCTTCTTCGGGTTGTTGGCCATGTCGGTCGTCGCCTCGCGAATTACGCCGGACCAGGGCGGCCGAGTTGAACTCAGGCCGCACCCACGAGCGCGTTGATCGTTAATTTACCCATCCGCATGAGGACTTCCCCCGCCCTCACGTCCTACTGCCAAACCCCATCCTATTGGTCTGGCAGATCGAAGGAAACCGGATTGGTAACCGTCTTTTAATCATCGTTAACGCTTTAACGATTTGGTTACCATGATTCATCATTTCCGGCTGCCCGGACGGGACGCGCCATTCTGTCGCCAACAATACGGCCGGTCTTGGGCCGGTTGAGGGCAATTCGGCATTACTTGGCCGATACGGCACCATTCTTGTGGGCCGGCGGTGGAAAAGTCGGCATTGCGCGCTTGCGGGTAACGCCGCGCTTACCCAGCAGGCCGAAAAGGCCCGCCGAATTCTCCCAATGCCCCCGAGATTTACCGCTTTTTTGGCTCTGGACCGGCATGCTGGCGGCAACGGCAGGGAACTTAGAAGTCGGGGAGGCACGCCGTGACCCAATCAAGCCCAACGAGCTTGCCGGCGCGTGAGCACATGTCGCCTACCATCGATCACATTCATCTTGAGCGGATGACGCTGGGAGACCGCAGTCTCGAGCGGGAAGTCCTGGAAATTTTCGCACGCCAGACCGCAATGACGCTGGAGCGCATCGCCGGCGCCGGCCCGGCCCGCACAGCTGCGGCCGCGCACACGCTCAAAGGTTCCGCTCGCGGCATTGGCGCCTGGCGGGTGGCGGAAGCGGCCGAACGGCTGGAACACGCAGCAAGCACTGCCGCCGACGAGGCGGCGCTGCTGGCGGCGATTTGCGAGCTTGAGACCGCGAGCCTGGAAGCGCGGGTCGCCATCGGGCTGCGCTTGAGCGAAACCGAACAAGCGCCGGCGTCAGGCCGCGCCCGCTCACGCGAGCATTGATCGTCTTTATTCTTTCTCTTCGGGCATCGACGGTTTCGCGCATCAACGCACTGGCGCCGCGCGGCGTGAGCCGATAGAAGACAGCCGCCGGCCGGCTTCTCCCTTTCGCCATCCCTCGCCGGCAGCGGATTTCTCCTTCAACGATCGCCTTCCAAGATGGTCAAAATCACTTTTATCGACGTCGAGGGCACAGCTCGTACGGTCGAAGGCGAGGTCGGCGCGACCGTCATGGAGACGGCGATCAAGCACGGCGTGCCTGGGATCGAAGCCGAATGCGGCGGCGCCTGCGCCTGCTCGACCTGTCACGTCTATGTCGACGAGAGCTGGCGCGAAAAGGTCGGCGAGCCGTCGCCCATGGAAGAAGACATGCTCGATTTTGCCTATGGCGTGCAGCCGAGCTCTCGGCTGTCGTGCCAGATCAAAGTCACCAAAGATCTCGATGGCCTCGTGGTGCGGACACCCGAGCGGCAGGCTTGACGCCGTTCACTATGGCCGTGCGTTCTCGGGAAACGGCGCTCGGCGTTAATTCCGTCCGCAAGAGAGCAATCGGCGCCACGAACCTTGCTTCGAGACTGTTATTTCCCAATTGCCGCGTCGGCTGGCACATTTCCATTGCCGCTGGAACAAATCGGCGCTCGGTGGCTGCAGCGCTGAAGCCTCCTCTTCCATCGGATCGGGATGTGCTCTAGACACTCGCAACCCCATCACCGCATCGGACACAATCCATAGAGACGAGTACGGATACGTTATGGTCGAACCTATCAAAACGGACGTTGTCATTATCGGCGCCGGACCGATCGGCTTGTTTGCCGTGTTCGAGCTTGGCCTGCTCGATATGAAGGCGCATCTCATCGACATTCTCGACAAGATCGGCGGACAATGCGCCGAACTTTATCCGGAAAAGCCGATCTACGACATTCCCGGCATTCCCATGACCAGCGCGCAAGGCCTGGTCGATGCGCTGATGGAGCAGATCAAGCCGTTCAATCCGCAATTCCATCTCAACGAGATGGTCGAGAAGGTGGAGAAGATCGGCGATCCGCTGTTTCGCATCACCACCGACCAGGGCAAGGTGTTCGAGTGCAAGGTCGCGGTCATCGCCGCCGGCGGCGGCTCGTTCCAGCCGAAGAAGCCGCCCATTCCCGGTGTCGAGCCCTACGAAGGCAAGTCGCTCCATTATGCCGTGCGCAAGATGGACGCGTTCCGCGACAAGCGCATCCTCATCGTCGGCGGCGGCGACAGCGCGCTCGACTGGACGCTCAATCTCGCGCCGATCGCAAGCCACTTGACTCTGGTGCACCGGCGCAGCGAATTCCGCGCCGCGCCCGACAGCGTCAACAAGATGATGGCGCTCGTGGGCGAAGGCAAAATCGATTTCCTGCTCGGCCAGGTCACTTCGCTGCACGGCGCCGACGGTCAGCTGAGCAAGGCGGTCGTCAAGGGCAACGACGGCTCGATGCACGAACTTGCTTGCGACGCGCTGCTGCCGTTCTTCGGACTGACCATGAAGCTCGGGCCCGTGGCCAATTGGGGCTTCGAGCTCAAGAATAACGAACTGATCCCGGTGGAGACCTCGGCCTTCGAAACGAGCGTGCCGGGAATTTTCGCCATCGGCGACATAAATTGGTATCCGGGCAAGCTTAAGCTCATTCTGTCCGGCTTCCACGAGGGCGCGCTGATGGCGCAAAAGGCGCACCACTACGTTTATCCGGAAAAGCGCTTGGTGTTCCAATACACCACGTCGTCGACGAGCCTGCAGAAGAAACTCGGCGTCGCGCCGCAGGCGCCGCAGCCGGCCTGACCGAGCGGAGTAACCCCGATGCCTGACGCCGCGATCAACACCAAGTGCTGTATCGCGGGCGGGGGGCCCGCCGGAATGATGCTCGGCTTTCTGCTTGCGCGCGCCGGCGTCAACGTTGTCGTGCTGGAGAAGCACGCCGACTTCTTCCGCGATTTCCGCGGCGACACCATCCATCCCTCTACGTTGGAGGTGATGGCCGAGCTCGGCTTGCTCGACCAGTTTCTCAAGCTGCCGCATCAGAAAGTCGATCGGCTGACCGCGCTCATCGGCGAGGAGCGCGTGCGCATGATCGACCTCACGCACTTGCCGACGCGCTGCAAATACATCGCGCTGATGCCGCAATGGGACTTTCTCAATTTCCTCGCCGCGCAGGGCAAAAGCTATCCGACCTTTGGTTTGCACAGGAACACGGAGGTGACCGACCTGATCGAGGAGGGCGGTCGCGTCATCGGGCTTCGCGCCAAGACGCCTGACGGAGACCTGTCGATCCGTGCCGATCTCGTGGTTGGGGCCGATGGCCGCCATTCGACCGTGCGCGAGAAAGCCGGCTTCAAGAGCGAGGACTACGGCGCGCCGATGGACGTGCTGTGGTTCCGGCTCACGCGCAAACTGACCGACGAAAACGAGACCTTCGGCCATTTCGAAGCCGGCGCGATGATGATCATGCTCAACCGCGGCGACTATTGGCAGTGCGCTTACGTTATACCGAAGGGCGGGATCGATCGGGTCAAGGCCGAAGGCATCGACGCGTTCCGCAAGCGGGTCCTCTTCATGTCGCCGTTTCTCGCCGATCGCGTCGATGAACTCAAGACGTTCGACGACATCAAGCTTCTCAGCGTCGCGGTCGACCGGCTGCGGCAATGGTGGCGGCCGGGCCTGATCTGCATCGGCGACGCGGCGCACGCCATGTCGCCGATCGGCGGTGTCGGCGTCAATCTCGCCGTCCAGGACGCAGTCGCCGCGGCCAACCGGCTCGCCGCCCCGCTCAAGGCCGGCACAGTGAGCGACGATGACTTGCGCGCCATCGAGGCCCGGCGCACGTTCCCGGTGCGCTTCACCCAGGCGCTGCAACTCACCATGCAGAAGCGGATCATCAGCCCCGCGCTTGCGAGCACGCGGCGGCCGAAACCGCCGCTCCTCTTCAAGCTGGTCGGTGCGCTGCCGATGCTTCAGCGCATCCCCGGCCGGCTCCTTGCCGTCGGCGTGCGCCCCGAGCACGTACATACGCCCGACATGCTGGCCGCTTCTTGAGCATGATCCGGAAAAGTGGAAACCGGTTTTCCGAAAAGATCGTGCTCGACTAAAAAGTTGCCCCTTTCTGGGACTTGACTGCGCCGCAAGCCCTCGCCATTTCCGCAGCAGAATTCGAGCACGAATTCGCTCCAACAAATCGCCGTTCAGAAAATCGCCGGGGATGCAGCCATGACAGTAACCGAGGAGAACCGATCGGAAAGCCGTCCATTCGAAGCGGATGTCGCCAAGCTTCTGCAGCTGATGGTGCACTCGGTCTATTCCGAGAAGTCGGTGTTTCTGCGCGAGCTGATCTCGAATGCCGCCGACGCCTGCGAGCGGCTGCGCTATGAAGCCATCGCCGCCCCCGCGCTCCTGGGGGACGATCCGACGCCGCGCATCGCCATCACCGTCGATTCCGAGCACCGGCAGCTCATGGTCGAGGATAACGGCATCGGCATGAGCCGCGAGGAAATGATCGAGTCGCTCGGCACCATCGCGCGCTCGGGCACCAAGGCCTTCATCGACCGGCTGGAAGCGGCCAAAAGCGAAGAAGAGACGGCATTGATCGGCCGCTTCGGCGTCGGCTTCTACTCGGCCTTCATGGTCGCCGAAAAGGTCGAGGTATTTTCCCGCCGCGCCGGCAGCGACGCGGCCTGTGTCTGGTCCTCGGACGGCAAGGGCTCGTTCGCGGTCGCTGCGGCCGAGGCGGCCTACGCGCCGCTGCGCGGCACCCGCGTCGTGCTGCATCTGATGGAGGACGCCAAATCTTATACCGAGCGCGCGACGATTGAGCGGCTCATCCGCGCGCAATCGGGCCACGTGCCGGTGCCGATCGCGATCGTCGAGAAGCCCGGCGCGGAGCTTGCCGAAATCACCGACGGCGCGGCTCTCTGGGCCAAGCCCAAATCTTCGATCGCGCCCGCCGACTATACCGACTTCTACCGCAGCATTGCCGGCCAGTTCGACGAGCCGGCGCTCACCATCCATTTTCACGCCGAAGGCCGGCACGATTACACCTCTTTGTTCTTCGTGCCCGGCGCGCGGCCGTTCGATCTGTTCGATCCCGACCGCAAGGGCCGCATCAAGCTTTACGTCAAACGCGTTTTCATCACCGACGATGCGGAAATCCTGCCGCGCTATCTGCGCTTCGTGCGCGGGCTGGTCGACAGCGCCGATCTGCCGCTCAATGTCTCGCGCGAGAAGATTCAGGAAAGCCCGCTTCTGGGCGCCATCCGCAAAGGCGCCACCAGCCGCGTGCTATCGGAGCTCGAGCGGCTCGCGGACAAGGAGCCGGATAGTTACAACAAGATCTGGGAGCTGTTCGGCGTCGTCCTCAAAGAAGGCGTGTACGAGGATTTCGAGCGGCGCGATGCGCTGCTGGCGCTGGTGCGCTTCAAGACCACGGCCGGCGGCGAAACCTGGCGAAGCCTGAAAGATTATGTCGGCGCGCTCAAGCCCAATCAGACCGCGATCTATTATCTCGCCGGCGACGATGTCGAGCGGCTGAAATCCTCGCCGCATCTCGAAGGCTTCCGCGCCCGCGGCATCGAGGTGCTGCTCCTGTCCGATCCGGTCGATTCCTTCTGGGTGATGTCGGCGGGCACCTTCGACGGCAAGCCGCTGAAGTCGGTGACGCAGGGCGCAGCCGATCTTGCGGCGATTGCGCTTGTCGACGCCAAGGAAGCGCCGGCGCCGGAGCTGCAGGATGCCGTGAAGCAGTTCTTGGTGTTCATGAAGACCACGCTTGGCGACACTGTGGCCGAGGTGCGCGCATCGGAGCGGCTGACGGACAGCGCGGTGTGTCTGGTGGCGTCCGATGTCGGTCCCGATCGTGCGCTGGAACGTATGCTGGCCGGGGCAGGGCGGTTGAGCTCCGCCTCGAAGCCGATCCTCGAGGTCAACCCGCGCCATCAGCTGGTGGTGGCGCTCGCCAGCCTGGGCGGTGAACAAACGCGCCTCAAGGAAGATGCGGTGCATCTGCTGCTCGACGAAGCGCGCGTGCTCGAGGGCGATCGCCCGGCCGATCCGCGTTCCTTTTCCGAGCGGCTCGCCCGCGTGCTGGAGAAAAGCGTCGGGAGGGGTTGACGCAAGCATCATTCCGGGCGGTCCGCCGATTCCGCACTCGCCGCTCGCGCGGCAATCCGGAATGACAATGTCGTCGCGTTTTCCGGACGCGGTGCGGCGTGAGCCGTTGATGAAGGTCAGCCGGCGGAGCGCTTCTTGTCTTCGACGGTTGTGGCGGCAGTGGCGGCTTGGCTCGCGCGGTAGTCTATGAGCTCTTCGAAGGTGACGGCCATATGAGCGACGGTCAATCTGTCGAGGAGCAAATCCACTTCTGCAGCGTCACCGGCTTGATGGGCCTTCACCAGCCGATCTAACAACTCGCTCTGACTTCGCTGCAATTCCGCGCGGTAATGGGCGATCGCGGCATCTTCCGAGCCGGGTACTTTCTGAAAGTTGCCGTCGCCAAGATCGACGGTTGCCCCCTTTTCGATGCTTTCGGCCACCGCCGTGAGCACCGCGCGCTGAACCATATCGACGTTCGAACAATCCAGCGCCGCCGACAGCGTATGGCAATAGCTTTCCTCAGGCCCGAATTCTTTGCCGCAATATCCACACTCTGGCATTGCTCACCTTCCATCGAAGGGAAAACACGGCACGCAAATGACGCGTTTGCGTGGGCGAGGACGCTCGCAAGCTTGTCCCTGTTTGCGCCGGCAAAGCGGGGCGCGCGCGAGGATGAGCGATCCAGCACGCATGCTCTCGAGCGGTTGGATCTGCAATCCGCAACTGGCGGAGAGGTTAAAAACGGCTAAGCCGGATCGCTAATTTTGCGGAGGCGTCGAGTCCCGCGCGCGTCGGCGACGAAAAGAAGTTTGACCGAACTTGTCAGCGGTCCGGCCACTTCGGGCCGGACCTGTTGGCTCGCAGTGACGATCAGTGAAAATCGCGGCTTCGCAACAGAAGCTCGGTGTCCACCGGATGCTGGCCGCCGGAAGATTTCGGGGCGAAAAGGTCGCCGCCTTCGCGCAGCCCATCGTCACGTAACATTGGCAGTGCGGCGGACAGATCGACGAAGCTTTCGGCGACCACATGAATGACAAGCCCGGCGCGCTGCAGGCGGCCGCGCACCGCGAGGAAACGGCCGGTCATCACGACACGGCGGTTCTGCGCGAAGGCTTTCGGCCAGACGATGATGTTGGCGATGTCGGTTTCGTCTTCGAGCGTCATGAAGATGACGCCCTTGGCCGTGCCCGGCCGCTGCCGCACCAGCACCAGCCCGGCAACGGTCACGCGCATGTCCTGGCGCAGATCCTCGCCGCGCAGCGCCGCGTTGCGCATGGCGCCGAGCGCGATGAGCCGCTCGCGGAAGAAACGCACCGGATGCTCCTTCAGCGACAGGCCGGTGGTCACGTAATCCTCAACGACATGCTCGGCGAGCGGCATTGAGGGAAGCGCAATGGCGGGCTCGGGGAACAATTCGTCGCTCATATGCGGGGCAAGGAGCGGCAACCTTTGATCGTCAACTTTATCGCTCTTCGCGGCAGCGTCTTTCGCAGCAGCCACCGGCCGTGACGTGCGAATGCCGATCACGTCGAGCCGCCGCGCGGTCCACAGCGCGGCGCGGCGATCAAGACCCGGCGCGCGATCAGCAAAAGTGGGTACCGGTTTTACGTCCGATCGCGCGCCAGCATCAAAATTTGTCGCATGATCTTGTCGGCGAACCGGTTCCCACTTCGCCGGATCATGCGGCATGGAGCGGAACGCATCGGCTTCCGCCAGCCGCTCGATGCTAAAGCGCGACAGGCCGGTGACCGCCGCCAGCCGCTCGATCGAGGAAAAGCCGTTGCCGCGCGCGGTCACGAGTTTTTTCAGTTCGTCTTCGCTCAGACCGTTAACGAGGCGGAAGCCGAGCCGGACGGCATGATTGCCCTGCACGTTCCCTCCCCCTGAAAGGGGTAGGGGCAGCGTTGGGGTCGCGGGCCGCTCGCTCGAAGTGGTGGCCGTGTGCGCGGCGCGACCGGCTCCCATTTGCACCGCCTCTGCAAGCGGCGAGGCCGCATATCCCCACCTATCCTCGCCTTTGCAGGGGGAGGAAGAGTGCGGCTGCGGCCCGGTGGGGATCGCCGGCTCCAGTGTGCAGTCCCAATCGCTGAAATTGACGTCGACGGCGCGGATTTCGACGCCGTGCGCCCGCGCATCGCGCACGAGCTGCGCCGGCTGATAAAAGCCCATCGGCTGGCTGTTGAGGATGGCGGCGCAGAACACGTCCGGGTAACGGCATTTGATCCACGCCGAGGCATAGACCAGGAGCGCAAAGCTCGCCGCATGGCTTTCGGGAAAACCGTATTCGCCGAAGCCTTCGATCTGGCCGAAGCAGTTTTCGGCGAAGTCGCGGTCGTAGCCGCGGGCGGTCATGCCGTTGATGAACTTGTCGCGGAACAGATGCACGTTGCCATTGTGCCGGAAGGTCGCCATGGCGCGGCGCAACCCGTCGGCCTCGTCGGGCGTGAACTTGGCCGCCGTAATCGCGATCTGCATCGCCTGTTCCTGAAACAGCGGCACGCCGAGCGTGCGCTTGAGCACGTCTTCCAGCTCGTTCGCCGGCCCATGCGCCGGATCGGGCGAGGGGTAATGCTCCTTGTCGATGCCGTCGCGCCGGCGCAGATAGGGATGCACCATGTCGCCCTGGATCGGCCCCGGCCGCACGATCGCCACTTCGATGACGAGATCGTAGAAGCAGCGCGGCTTTAATCGCGGCAGCATCGACATCTGC
>Ga0187781_10002562_pt1 | contig 13784 bp, 10 predicted proteins | sample 0715_SJ02_MP02_2_FD_132447 | JGI IMG/M metagenome (GOLD analysis project Ga0187781, IMG submission 132447) | Tropical peat soil microbial communities from peatlands in Department of Meta, Colombia - 0715_SJ02_MP02_20_MG | ecosystem: Environmental > Terrestrial > Soil > Wetlands > Peat | place...
CGATCCGCGACCATCACAGATATTGTACATTTCGACAGATTTAAATCGTAAAAGTTTGATGTATTATACCAAAAGTGAGACATGATTGAAACAGACAATTGAATATCCAGAACGAATTCACTTTATATGAAATGATTGATGTGCCGCTAAGAATAGAAAAATAAATTTCTCTATGGCCCAGCCTTACTGAATTTGCATTGTAACAATCAATTACAATAATAAGTAATAAATGCACACACCGGACCTAACTAGTTTGGATGCTTTTTGACGGGCTAGTCATATTTGAAAAGTTGAATAAGAAATAGCTATATGTTGCTTTTTCAAAGAAAGAATTTAATTTATGCTGCTTCGTCGACATTCGGTTTTCTCCTATTGTAACTAAGCAATTGGATCATAGATATGACAACGAATTAATGCCTGCAAAAGAGCATTTTTCATCTGAGATTAGAGAACAACTCTTTTAAAAGCGAAGGACTGAAACTTACTTCTTTTTTTCAAATTAAACTACAAAAGGTGGCAACGTGGGCCATATGTAACCAGCAGTTCAACTATCACAAAAGCAACAGCCCATCCTGACAAAAATGCATAAGGGTGACGAAGCAATCGTTTCATTTTAGCTCCAACCTATATAACTTACCAATAATATAAAACCTACTGTTTAAAAATATAGCGTGGCGAGCTTTTTTCGATATTAACTAATTAGATATAAACACGTTGTCCAATTAGGAGCTTTATTAAAGAAAAGGTACGAAAAACAGAAAAATTTCTGGATCGATAGAGAGATCCTACATAATTTAAACAAGCTTGCATGCTGGATTAAGCTGCACACTCCAGGGGTCGCTAAATAACCATCGAAGACAGATCAAAAGGGGTGAACTCCATGCTATAAAGAAGATGGACCCGCATGGAGAACAATACTTCGTCCCGCGCAATGAGTTTTCGATCGTGCAAGAGATGATTGATGTAGTACCTGTTAACGCGACAAATTAATCTACTGACATTAGGCGATGTTATTGAGCAGGCGGTTGTATCAGCCAACGAACCATTGAAAGGAGAGTTCATGGAGCGAATAAATAAAGTAAACATTGAAATTGCTTCGATAAAGCAGTTGAATTAACGTGATTATCTTGAAAATGAGATCGCTGAGCTGCACAACGAAGTCAGGTCGGTAAAACTTCTAGCACTTGATTATGACGCCCAATTAAAGAAGCTTAACGTGTAACTGAAGGAGAGCTCACGGGTTGTACCGAGGAAGACTATATTTGAGTGCATATTTAAACAAAAGAAGTAGTAGACTTCTGTATATCGCCAACATCATCTGTTGATCGAAAGGTGTTGTTGAAGACGTCGAAGGGTTTAGTGGTGTGACATTTAAATTAGAATTTATAGTCTATTAGATAAGTTGAAGGTAATATAATATTATTGAACAGATAACCCTTTCTTACAGCTTCTTTCTTTTATTCCATGAGCATACGTTCTCAACCTCTGCTCGTGTTTTTCCAATCAGGAAGATACGCGTATATAACACTCTTAAACACTTTACCATGATTCGGTACCAGCAGGTGGACTAATTCACGAACGATTACAAATTCGCCTAGCTCTTTTGGTATTTTAAGCAAATCGGTATGGGGTGTTAAGCGCCCCATTTATGGCGGCGATACACAAGGCATTATTTATGGCTTAGTCATCACGCCAACGTTGAATGATCTTTTTATGCAGATTACGTAAATATAATCGGCTAACAACGAATTAACGCTGAGTTTTGTAAAGCTGCGTGACTGTTGTAAATCCTGTTAAGAGATTACGACAAGGTACTATGTAGGTATTGAATACGACCAAAAAAGGGAGGGCTACGTTCCTGCACAGCGGCACGTTAATTATTTATTCACTTTAACAGAATGTGGTTGTATGCATGTTTACACTGTCGTTCCAGTAGCGTCATTTGAGCATGAGTCAGTAATTACAAAATCAATCGAGTGTTTGAGAGAATTAGAATGTGACGGTTTTAACCACAAGGTATATTACTTCATCGACACTTTTCTGGGCGACAAGCGGGATTTACACTTTACGTTACCGAATAATTTTAAAATAATACTGCGAGATAATAGCAGGGGAAGGAGGGCTGGTGCCATAAACGAATTCTTACACTTGATAAATGACGTAGATTACGTAGCAATATTTGATGTTGACAGCAGACCTTCAAAAAATTTCATCACAGAGTGTATTAAAGCATTTAAAAAGGACGATTCTGCAGTATTGTCAAGCGGATGTCGTTTTGTGACGAATAAAAATAACGTCATAACTAAGATAGTTTCAATAGAGTATAGTTTTTTTTGTGACTTATATCGTTTGTATCAATGTTCAGATGGTTTTTTGCAGTTTAACGGATTAATAGGGGTAATACAAGCATCTTTTTTAAAAAAAGAGAGACTTAGCGAGACATCGTCGTGTGAGGATCTTGACCTTACACAAAGGGTATACCTCGCTCAGCATGTTGCTGTTCTTGCCAAAACAACTGTTGGTGAACAGGCTCCCACTACAATAAAAGACCTGTACAGTCAAAGAGTGAGATGGTATAGAGGATCTGTGGAAAGCTTCGCTAAATACTGTATCCCGATGTTTAAAGCACCGATACCATTTTCGAGGAAACTATCTTGGTTTTTAAGCATAACAGTTCCATTCCTTGGATTCCTTTTAGCCCCTATTGTTGTTTTATATCTTGGCAAAATAAAAAACCTGAGTGACAGCCATCTAGAGTTCGTTAAAATATTTTTTGGTAGTATAGGGCATACATGGCTCATGACGGTTTGCGGAATGGTAGCCATCTTAAAGCATTCAACATCGAGCAAATTTGAATGGGGAGCTAGCATAAGATCAGATGTTTAAAGCATTTCATCATTGCTCACAAGAACTACTCAGTATCGACATTAGTACCCCCTCCTTTAATGATTGAGGATCCTCTTTTTGTCCACTTCTTTCAGAATTAGGCAACCACTGAAACTGTACAGCCAACAGGTTGAGATAGGTAAATTTATAAAGGGTCAATTGTTGAAGAAATAAACAATGCTCCCAAGCTTGGAAAAGTTACGCGCTTGGATTGTGCTTTCCCGTCCGCCATTTCACACCGTGGGGGTGCTTCCATTTTTCTTGGGTGCTGAGCTGGCTTGGTTCGTCACAGGAACTTTCCGCTTGAATGTCTTTGCGTGGGGGACGCTCGGTGTCGTGATAGTGATGCTCGCCACCTACTACGCCGGAGAGAGCTAGGACTTCGCAGGAGATGCACTATCAAGCCGCTACAGTCACAGCCGCTTCGCTGGTGGTACGAAAGTGTTGCAGCAAGGACTTGTGTCCCGCAACACAGCACTGTGGGCGTCGTTGGCTTGCGTGGTTGCGGCTTTCGGCGTAGGGATTATACTGCAATTCGGATATCATACGGGAATATGGACCATCCCTCTTGGAATTGTGGGTCTCGCTAGCGGATTTTTCTACTCGACTCAACCGGTTCGTTGGGTAACTCGAGGAGTGGGGGAGCTGTGGATCGCCTTTTGCTACGGCTGGCTGCCCATTGCCGTCGGCTTTTATCTACAGACAGGATATCTAATGCCCCTTGTTACTGTGATGGCAATCCCTGTCGGCCTAACTTGTTTCGACATAATTATGATTAATGAATTTCCCGACTATCCTGCCGATATCCAAGTCGGAAAGGCCAACCTTGTGGTTCGTTTAGGCCGCAAGAGGGCCGCTTACCTCTATGGGCTCACAAGCGGGGCAAGCTGGACCATCGTGCTGGCGAGCGTGTACTATGGTGTGCCGCTGCAGTGTCTTTTACTCTACGTGTTAGTCTTTGTGCTTTCGGTCATCGTTACTGTATCAGCGATACGGGGGCGTTGGCACGACCAAGACACTCTCGAGAAGTTGTGCGCAGGCACTTTGCTAGTCAATTTAGGAACGACAGCAGCTTATCTAGTTACATTTATAAGGTGATTATATGAGTAAAGGGGAGTACAGACGCTTTGCGGTGCATCTATGTGGAGGCCTCTAACTCCAAAGAGGTGAATTTGATTTTTACGTGTCATTGGCAGGATCAGTAGAGCGAAAGATTGGCGAGTATCGAGCAAAGGGATTATCGTAGTCGGCTGTTTTAAGGGTGATGGAATGGGCATCCCCTGTAACACGCTGCTTGCGACAAGGGCACGGAGAGCAGGAGAAGGGAGTTGAGAGTTTATGGCAGCTAAGTACAATCTATGTGTACGAACGAACACGCGTGCGGTGCCCGCGGATGGAGGCCAGTGGTATGGTATCCGCCGTTGCTTAGCGGGTTGGGCTTGCTATGGGAGTTCGAAGTACCAGCAAAAGATGGTGTAATGACACCATTTTTTGGGTTTGGAGGTTTATTGTATCCATTTTAGCGTAACGTATCCAAAGAGAACTACAGTAGAGATGTGCGACATCATCTGTGCATGAACTACACGTTAAGGAAAGAAAATCAGGCAAAATTGCAAAATATAGGAGGTGATAAAAAAACGGCAATAAACTTAAATGGTCTTGGTGCGGCTTTACCTAGTCTCGGAGGAGCAACAACTCTAGGGGTATTTGCTATAACAAATGGATTAGCACTTCTTGCCGTTTTTGGCTCTGTGGTTGGTGTGTTGGGGTCTGCAGCTTTTGTTTTTCTATACCGGCTGCGGCACTAGGCGTGCTGTCCGCACTAGGCGTAACTTTAATGGTATAACAAGAGGTAGTTGTTGGGGATGACAACTTAGGCCCCCCTCACATTATTTTTTTGTCGAGACGGTCATTAACTGTCTTTAAAAGTCAGGACTTAAACGTTCAATCTTCTTTCTCTTGCTCTCCGTGCCCTTGTCGCAAGCAGCGTGTTACAGGGGATGTCCATTCCATCACACTCGAGAATATCGCCTATGCAAAATAACTGGCGCTTGATCGGTCAAAATCCTCGACGAGCTTTATTCTAAGATCTTTTGGCTTCCACGAGGCGTGAGGGTATACGAGGTGCGGGATAAATCGCTCAGTGTTTTGGGCGATAAGAGTCGCAGGGTGCTCGTCGCCGAAGACGCTCTTACTAATCGCATAGACACGCGACCGCACCGCCTGCTCGCTAAGGTAACCTAATGTGTGTAAATACTCGTGGAGCTGCACGTGAAATACGTAGGGCTTCCACAAGGAGGGGTCGGTCTCTTTGATGCGCTCGAGCGGCACTTCGTTCATCACAATTATGTTTGAGCCGACCGGATAGAATGCCCCGAAGAAGCCGTTCGGCTGGTTACCGAGGTTCGCTAGCCCGAGCATCATCCCACCTCTGCTCATGCCTGTCGTCTTTTCGACAGTTGCTTTTACTGCTTCAAAAATGTCAGACAGTGTCTGCGCGTCTTCATACAATCTGAGTAAACGTTCGTTCATGGTCAGTTATTCTGCACCCGAAAAGAGTATGCATTTATCTTACTTTAGATATATATTCAGATACTCGACTATTTAAGCGTTTTCACAGAAACTGCAAAAATTGCTTGCAAGTGTGCTTTTATGACTCATTCATTATGTGATTCAGCAATCGTCTCTCCGCTTTCCTCAGCTGCACATCCACCGTGGAAGTCGTTCGGCAAGCTGCACTAGGCCTATCTTCTTAGATTAATTGACGACATATCATCCATGCAGAGCAATTCATTATGGTGGTCAGCCATTTCAACGGTGATGGAACGGACACCCCCTACAACACGCTGTGTGCGGCGGAGAGACATAAAGTGGAAAAAGAAGTTGAGAACCTATGTCGGAAATAGAAGAACCAATAGGACCGATTTTTAGAGGACGAGAGAACCTTTCAGTGTCGCTTATAATATCCTCTGCGTTTTTTGCCAGAAATAGTTTTAATATTGAACGAAAAAAGACATCACAAGAGATACCTGAACCAGAAAGAATGTTCACATATTGGGCATATTGTATCGGTTCCGTTTTTTCGGCGGTTGCTTTTCTTGAAGCGACAATTAACGAATTTTTTCTCAATGCAGTCGAGGTCGAAAGGGGGGCTATGGGATCCGATATATTCACACCTTTGGATCCTAAATCACCATTAGATTCTAAAGTTGTAGAATCTATGGCCCAAATTTGGAACGAAAAGAATGCCGGATCATATTATGATTTTAATAACGTTATGTGTCTCTTGACTAATTCCCTCAAAAACAAAAAGAAGGATTACAAATCGCGATCGGTTGATTTTTGGCCTATTTTGGATAAATACCAGCTGGCACTTTGCCTGAATCATTGTTCTCCGTTCGATACAAGCCCTACAAGCAACTGGGATTGCGCCGATACGCTAATAGAACTACGTAATAGATTAGTACACTATAAATCTGTATGGACTACCATATCTGCTCCACAGGGCGGATATGAAGGGCCAGAACCAGAAGGAGGAGACATCGCTAAGTTATTAAATAAACTTAAGGATTATAAGATTTGTTCGAATCCTCTGTATAATATCTCTTTTCCTTACAACTGCTTGGGATGGAAGGGCGCTAATTGGGCAGTTGAATCCAGTTTGAAGTTTACCGACGAGTTCTTTGATTGGATGGGGTTAAAACCGAACTATGATTCTCAACGACATCTTTTAAACACTAAAATCTAACCTGATATCTAAGGTCTAGCATTGAGATTCAAAAACAAAAATGAATTATTGAAGAGTTAGAAGCAAAAGGAGAGTAATGTGAAGGTTTAGTTAATATAAAGAAATAAATTGCTATTAAACGTAGATGCGTGTAGCTGGCAGGCAAAAAACTGCCCAAATATCCCATAGAGAAAGCTTTGTTTCTGAATCATTAATAAAGAAGTGGGTAAAAAGCAGGCATACCCATTGCAGGGGGACATAACCAAATTGAAGGAACAACTCGAATCAAGATAAAGCAATATTGGATAAAAATAAATATGTTCAGAACGCAAGAAAAAATTCTCAAAAAGTTGAAAGGTATTAGGATATGACTATATTGTTTTTTTCTGCCACTGGGAATGGCTTATATGTGGCTAAGACACTTGGCGATGAGACAAAGTCCATACCACAGTTGGAACGGACAGGAATATACGAAATAGAAGATGATGTAATTGGGATTATTTCGCCTGTTTATGGCTTTAGTCTCCCTCTTTTGGTGCAACGATACTTGAAAAAAGCAACACTCAAAGGGGATTATATCTTTGGGGTTTTAACATACGGGTCACGCAGCGGAGCTGCAACAAATCAATTATTGAAAGCTTTAGAGGCAAATGGCAATAAACTTCACTATGCTGCCGATTTGCTGATGGTAGATAATTACCTGCCGCTATTCAAGATAGAAGATGAAATAGCAAAATTGCCCAAAAAGGATATTGATATTCATCTTACGAAGATAAAGCGGGATATTGAGAGCCGGAAGCATAGCATACCGCATAAAAACATGTTTTGGCGTATGACATCGACAATTGTAGGCAGCAGCTTTATGGGTTCAAAGAGAATAAAGAACACGGATAGAAAATTTTCGGTCACGGATAAATGCAACAGCTGTACCACTTGCGCGCGGGTTTGCCCTGTATCCAATGTATCGGTTAAGGGTAAACCAACGTTCCTTCATCATTGTGAATCGTGTTTTGCCTGCATACACAATTGCCCTACAAAGGCGATACAGATGAAGACCCAAAAAAGTGAAGCAAGGTTTCGTAATGAAAATGTCACATTAAAAGAATTGATTGAAGCAAACGAACAATAGAATCTTTTTTCAAAATACTACAATTTCATTCCCTGCCATCAGCCTTTCTCATGAATCAGGTAAGCTCACTTACGCCGGTACCTCTCCAGCTAAGCGTCTTTCAAGCTTTTTGGTTTCGTCTTTCCATTCTCTTTGCAAACGCATATAGAGCCTGCCTAGACGCCTCCATCTCTTCATCGACGGCCTCTAGCACCGTTCACGTAAACGTTCAAATGTCTTCTTATGCATGCCTTTTGGCCTCTCCATGACGTAGGCCTTATAATAAGCATCATCACAATTGCGATACTCCTTTATGCCGAGTTCACGACATGGTCTCCCGGTGCGGGCTCTGGCTCTGGCAAAGTCGTCTTCCGAGTCCTGACAGCTCTGGTATGCGAGATCCGAGCAAGACGGCAGGAAAACGTAGCGTGCGAAAGCGGCTTGTCGAGCTTTAAGACCCTTCGATGACAATCAGGACAGGTGAAGTAGGGCCGTGTGCCTCCATAGGTGCAGGGGGTCCACTCCAGAGGTACATTGATGATATACTCTTGTTGCTTGTTAGTGTCTTTGTCAGTTATCGTATAGGAGAGCCTGAGTGCATTATCAAGCACGAATGCGCTCACAGATCCCGCTGGTCTGTCTTCATGGTCTGCGGTCGCATAGGCATAGCTCCACGACGCTGTTAAAGTGTAGAAAGGTGTAAGCAGGCCTTTTCTGTGGCGAGCCAATATCTAAACAGAGACACTCCTCTACGGTCATCTTTGGACTTTTTTGCCCAGGCATGTATCCATATCGTCCAGATCCATAGCCGCCCATTACCTTACAGACCCCTCTCTTTCTCCTAAATCATTAAGAAAATTTTTTTTGACATTACAACGGTAAATAACGTCTTTTCACTGTTCTTTAGCAGATATAATAGGCTAATTGACCCCTGTTTGAAATGTGAAAAAGTGTAATTAATTTAGAATTCACAAATGCGACACGTTGCGCTTACTTATATGCCCCCCCCGTCTTTATTCAAAACCCGCAACTACTTTTTCTATAAAATTTCAGTGTAAAATTTCAGATTTTAATTTCTGAGTCCAGACATGCCTATGTGGTCGGTCAATTTTTCAACAACTTCAGATTTCACATCAGTATATACATCGTCAAGCGCTACTGTCCAGTGGTGATACACACCATCGTCTAATCTCTCAAGTATCTTAGTAACGATTGTATCAGTATCAATCTCTAAGAGATCGCTAATACGTTCAAATTCAAGACCATCACGAGAGACATTCTTTTTCTTCTCTTTTTAATCTCAATTCAACTCAATTCAGTGTTAATCTCAGTCTGAATTCAATCGTCAGTCATTCTATCTCCAAATTTTGTGCGATATTTTCGACACCGTCATCATCTGCCCACATCTCAAGCGCCACTTCTTTTGCATTTGTTATAAAGCGAGTTTTGTGATTTCCCCGAATTCTTGCCGCCTTGCAGTTCACTACATCCGTGATAATCATTTGAAAATGCTCACAGGTCTCATAGATAGGCAAATCCATTGTATAGTTGACTTCATCATACGTTGCTAACGGAGCGTAGTGCTCGCATGTGTCGCATGACCCGTACTCTTCTAAACCATTTCTTGTACAAATTGCATCGACTGATTGCATTTAAGTATCCTCCGGCGTGAAACTATTAGGCGATCGGAACAACATGGCATATTTTATGATGTTGGTCTAGGTATCTGTATACTTCCCAGTATACTTCCCAGAGGGCTATAGAGTACAGCCGTAAGGACCGACGTCAACACATTAGTAACTAATACGCTAAGAGCTCCGCTAGACAGTAAATTTGTTGATAATGTTGCAAGATCCATTTTTTCATCTCTTGCCAGTCATGGGAGGACACTTTGCCCTTTCCTCCTTGAGACTCGTTTTAACGCTCTCCTGAGATCACGATTCTCTCTCTCCAATTCGTAACCGCGTAGCTTTATGGCTCTTAATTCCAACAATCTCGCCATGGCCTCACCGTCAATGATGGAATTGCCTAAAATGATGTAATCACTTTTCAATCACATTCACCTCTTGTTGTGTGTCGCAAGACTCTCCCCTTGTTATTTATGTTCGAGTGTCCTGACAACTGCCCGCGGACACCGCAGGTCAAGCTCTGCCCTGACGAGATGACGTGATTGGTGGAGGAAGGAAGCGAAGCACGGTAATGTGCGGCAAGACAAAGCAAGATAAGTCAGCAGCGTATCTTTCTCGTCGATCCTACAGCAGTTGTCTGGACTATAGTATAGGCTAACTACACATCCCATCTATTACTACACGCCAGTGACCGTAGACTCCCCAACCGGAAGGACCCCGTGATTGTAGTCTTTGTACTGTGTGGTTGCTGTAACAGGTTGCTGCGCATTGACCACTGCAGCGAATCACATGACATCACCGCAGTGGACGCACAAACGGCAGTTGCTGCTATCATGGTATCTCTGTTCATGCTTTCCTCACCCCACTCTCCACATTGCTGTGTCACGGTCGTGGGTTTCGTATGGAAATGTGCAGAGCCAAGTGCATATCGGGGCTTCTAGGTTAAGAGAGATGTATGTGAGACTAGTTTTCAACTAGTCCCAGACTCATAAACTATAAACTAGCTCCCGAATATGAGGTTCGTCGGTACGCGTTCCGACAGCAAATGAATAAGGAATAGAAGGAGGTGAAAGAAAATGTTGTTATTCTTACTATTAGGGGCCGTGGCAGTCGCAGCACTTGGACTCGTGGGCACTGCATTCTTCCCGCTGCTATCACCGTTGATCTCCGTGCTTACTCTAGCATAACACTCAAGTAACGCAAAAGTTTCGCGCAAGACCAGAAAGAGCGCTGCAGAATAAAATAGAACAATGAGGCGCCCAACAGAAGGATACCAGAGATGACACACGGCTTGCGCGAACCTAGTCCTTTTTTAGTCTTGTGAGTACATGCATCGAACTCTCAACTACATGCGTATCATGATTACAATGACTTGTTTTGTCTTCATACTTTTTACAAAAAAATAACTATGAAATAAATCTGCACAACGACAACTTCTAAAGAGGGGTATACAAATGGACGCAATAAGGATGAGAATGATAGGATGAGATTTTTATAATTTTTGGAGTTTTTTAACCTACTTTGGGATTTGCATCTGTATTTTTCCTATCTTTCAACTATCTTTTGAATTCATATCATTCTATACCAATTTACGCTTGCCTGGGGCCTTAAAAAAGCTTTATTGATGCATCGTTATTTTATTTCTGCCTTTGAATTCTCATTTTGTCAAAAAATTTAGCCTGCTAAAATTTCGCAAAATGTTGATTTTACGAAATTTGTTATATTACACCGAAAAAGAACGTCGCGCGACGCGTTAATACAACAAAAAATCGAGGGGGTAATTACATTTTTTTGTAACGGGCTTCTCTTCGCTCTCATTTTGTCGTTTTAAGAATCTCCCTGTTGTTTATTTGGGAAACGGAATTATTTCCTGTGGTTATTTATAGCCTACATATCCGGACATCAGCGCTCTCTACAAAAGAGATTCTACACACTTCTCACCGCGTTCAGTGAATTTGAAACGGTTCGTTTTACCCTGATCGGATGGGACACGTTCAACATATCCTTCATCTTCGAGCGTCTCGAGCAGATCTGTAGCCGCGTCATTAATGGGACCTGCATCTCCCAACACAAAGATGTCTGACGCATCATCGGTCTTCCGATGTTCTTGAAGATATCCCCCGTATGATCTGAAAAACGCTATCTTCTCCTTACTTGTGTCTTGAACATGTTTCATACCCGGGAAGATGGTGATAGTTACCACATCTTTTTTTATCATAACGGCCCTTCACGAGATATCCATTCTGTTTCAAGTTATTGACAATGCCCACGAATTAATCGATATTATACACCATCTCGTCGGCAAGTGAATCCACACATATCTGCTCTAGTGGATTCTTCTCCTTTTTGACATATATTGTAAATAGGATATCATCACATTTTTCGGTAAAATTCATTTTATTCACCAACGGTAATTGGCAGCGGTTAGGTATTTAGAAGTTTTTTATTCATGATAATATCGTATTATATCAACTAATTTTATAATATTATCACATTAGAAATATTCTAAAAATCCTATAAGCATTTTAAAACTCCTCCTCTAAGGTTGCTGCACACACTTGGTTATATATGTCCACAAGTCCATCGCGCTCTTTTGTGGTCATAGGTTCATATCGTAGATACGCTTAAATCACCTCCATTACAACTACACGCAGGACTAGATCACCTCATCTGTTAACCTACGATTCGTTTGTTTTTCTATCTGATTCCTTAGGCGACGGCGGGTCTTGAAGACACAGCATCTCCGGTCGCATGGCGACACTTTTGTCCCTGTATTCGCATCGAGGGCACAGACGTTGTTATCCAAGCTTCCGACGTAAACGATTCCGTTGACGACGGTGGGAGAAGAGATCGCATCATCGGTTGCGTAGTTCCATATTTTCGTCCTGGTGTTACATTGAGCGCGTAGACGTTTTGATCATCACCCCCCTTGTAAACTACGCCGCGCTGAGTGGCGGAGGAGGCCAAAATGCCTTTAGTCAATCGCACAAAAGTTTTATTTGTGAGAATAATCTCCAACTACGAGAAAAATCTTAAAAAAAGAACTGGTCACTCTATGTAGATTGCCTCTTTCATCTCACAGTTCTCGGATCAATTGTGTTTGATTATGTTGTAGTAAATTAAAGGAACATTAAAATGGAAAAACAGGCAAAGCCATTAACAACTTCCGACAATGCAGCTAATTCAGATTTCGACGATGAACTAATTAGGCGCGTTCTCGATGACGCCAAGGATATTAGTCAGCGTTTTCCCAATGCTGATAAGGAACCGGAAACTGCGTATGCCGCGCGGGTTTTGAAAGAACTACAGGAAGATATGCAGGCGATGTTGAACGATACATGGTCGGATGACAATGAGCGTACCGAGAAGCTCTTACCTGCACTTGACGAGGAGGAAGACGATCTTCTTAGTGATGAATGGGACACGAAGTTGGTTGAAAGGCTCTTAGCAGAATTGGATAACTATGAACTCGAGTAGTAGCCTTGCAGTTATGCCAATGCATGCAGTTTATGGTCTCTACTAACTGCAACAAGCATGATAGATTTTAGTGGAATAATAAGGCCAACTTATCGGTTGAACTTTTTCATTTCATTTAGATTATATCACTTAGATCATATACGTTCAATTAAGTTTTACGAGATCGATTACCCAACTTATGGTTCGAAAAGACATGTCAGATGGTATTTACCTCTGGATTTCCAAAGCTCGTCTGACTGGTCATAATTCGAATTCCAACAGATTAATTAAGGTCAGGCTAGTGCGTTAAGTCCTGGTTGATTTTTTTGTCGCTCCCTACTGAACGCTTGCATTACGCATAGATCTTCGGTATAAAGATATCAGCAGTGGGCAGCACGTGCATGGGATGACCGGCGCCTAGTGGAGGCTCCGACTTCCCACTTGCAAGGAATATCAAACATTAAAACAATGTGTTTACCGGAATCCCTTGCCTCTCAAAACCTTTCTTCACCTCATAACCTTTTTCAGCAAAGAATCGATCCTCGGTCGCCCACTCCATGTTGTTTTCCCGGTAGATGCGGTCTGCATAGTGATAGTTCAGCCGGTCGACCAAGACGAAATCAACGGCACCAGCAAGCTCGCCAGGCAGCTTTTCGGCTCCGGGCAGGAGCGGAGCTATCATAACAAAAGTTTTAATCCTGTTAGCATGAAGCAATTTCAGGGCAGAGACCCTTTCATTGATCGGAGAGGCCTCTGGTTCAAAGATTCGTCGGATCTTTTCGTCTGCCGTTGTTATGGAAAAGCCGACCTCCACTTTCTCCGATGTCTTAAGGATGTCGATATCCCGCAGCACGAAAGGAGACTTGGTCTGAATCGTTACCGGCCAACCGCTCATCACAAGGATTTCAAGACATTTCCGGGTAAGTCGGTACTTTTTCTCCGCCGATTGATACGGATCGCATACACCGCTTACCCAGAC
>Ga0187781_10002563_pt1 | contig 13781 bp, 14 predicted proteins | sample 0715_SJ02_MP02_2_FD_132447 | JGI IMG/M metagenome (GOLD analysis project Ga0187781, IMG submission 132447) | Tropical peat soil microbial communities from peatlands in Department of Meta, Colombia - 0715_SJ02_MP02_20_MG | ecosystem: Environmental > Terrestrial > Soil > Wetlands > Peat | place...
GGGGCAACCTCCGGGGCGCAGGGCGATGCCCAGTGAGGGCATTGAAGGAGATGAGTGGGACGCCTACGTCACGCTGTCACGTACGGCCAGGACGAACATGGGATCGCCTACGGGACGCGAGTCCTATGGCGACGGAGGCCCCGTAGTAGCCGCCGGAGTCGCGCCCGGCCAAGGAGGGCGGGAAAGCCGCCCGCAGGGCGAAGGGGGCCAGGCCCGATCCCGGCTAACTTCGAAGGCCCGGATAAAGCGCTTCGGCCGACCATATACAGCAAGCGGCCTGACAGCGCCGCCGGGAGCATCAAGCACGCGTAAGTGCAAATGTGGCATGACACTGAAGTGAACGCAGTCCGAAAATAAACTGTCTCGAAAAATCTGATAAAGCACGAAGCCGATAAATGATACGGCAAAGCCAATTACACCTGATGTATCTTCTCGCAAATGAGGGAAGAGGTGAGTCAGTGGCAAGTGGAGCGTATTGGGCACTGCGAGGGCTGAGATGGCTACATATACCCAACCAATCAAACCATATAGCGCGAGTGAAAGCGATATGGCCGTAAGGACCTTGACGGCGCGGGTGCGGTTCTTCGACTTAATTGGAGCTCCACTACGATCGGAGCCACGAATCATCATATTCATCGCTTTCGGTCGTCCCACTGCGAACAAAAGAGCTGGCATACCGTATCGTTCATGTGCGAGGTGCTACTCCCCACGAGAGTACCTGACAGAACGCTTGGTTGGATCCGTCCCCGCGCTCCCGCGGCGATTGCACTGACGCCTATACGCGCGAGTTTAGCGCGACTTGCCCCACGAAGGCCGACCGCAACAACACTCAGCAGCGCATTGAAAACACCGAGCCATGACAAGACGCTCGGCTCGCGCCTACCCGCAGCAGGAGTTCGTCGCTGGTTCGCACCCAACGAGGATGGCCCAAACGCTCTCCCTGTTACATGGCTTGCCGTTGGAATGCCGGAAGTACCGCCCACATCCTCCTCTACGCCCAGTTCGGCGCGCGGTGAGTGGCAACTACGGACGAATAAAACCTCTCGGTACCCGTGCGACACCAAACCGCAGCGGTACCTGAACCAAGTGATGGCTAGTCTAGGTCTAAACTCCCCGCAGGGTAATCGTCGAGGCTGCAAACCGCATATAAAGTTTCCAGACCAACCATGCCGCCAGGCTTGGCCGATCAGAACGCAATGCTTGGCCGGGCCCGGACAGTGCGGCCGACTGCCGGCGGCGCGTGCCGTACCCGCCATGGCGCCGCTGCTTGAGCTTGTAGTTCCGGTCGAACAAGCTTGGGCTTGTGTCCCGTGAGCCCGATCCGGCCGGTGCGCCCGGGGATCAGCCTGCGCTGGTCGCGCGGCTGCGTGCGGTGATCCAGGCGAAGGACACCGAGCTGGCCGCGGTGCGAGCGGAACTGGCTGTGCTGCGGACAGCACCTGGAAGCCGAGCGGGAGCTCGTGCGCCAACTGGAACTGAGGTTAGTTGAGCAGGCGCGACGGCTGCGCCAGGACAGCTCGGATTCCGGAACAACGCCATCGAAAGAGCCGATCGGGGCCAAAGAGCGGCGCCGGGCAGAGCGCCGCGGGCAGCAGCCGGAGCGGGAGAGGCGCAAAAACCGGGCACGCAGCCCGGTCGTCGGGGCGCCGGGCTGTCACGGAACCCTGATCCCGATGAGCGGAAGGACGCCGGGCCGTCGGCGCAATGCTCGCGGTGCGGGAAGAGCCTCATCCTCGCCCGCCGGTGCCGCATGCGCAGCTACCTGCAATCCGCAGCCAATCACCGACTCAACGCGCTCGACGCCATTAGCACAGCTGACAGAAAAGCCCTGACTGCCAGTCGCCCGCCCCGCCATCACAGCAGCTGCCTAATTACCCGTGAATAAACACATCCTTAAGGACCGCCCACAAGGCGCGGCTCTTATTCCTCAAGTACCTCCCGTCAGTGCTCGAGAAGTCATATCGCCAGAATCTCGCAGCATTCTCAGTCCGTTCCTGTCGGACATAGCGATTTGAATAATGCTAAGAAGCGCTCGGCTTTGAGCTTCCCAGGAGAAAGTTTGCATCACCCTATTATAGGCTTGGGCGGCGAGATATTCTCGAAGTTTAGTATCTTGCGCCAGACGTACCAATGCCGCCGCCAATGATGCCGTGTCGCCGGACGGTACCAGCAGACCCGTCTCGCCATCCAACACTGCGGCTGGTATACCGCCGACACGAGTAGCCACGGCAGGCACTCTACAAGCGGCTGCCTCGAGAATGACCATTCCGAAACCTTCGCCGTCGTGCTCCGCCGGCAGCACTACTGCGCATGCCGATGAATACGTATCGCGTAGGACTTCGTTACTTACGTAGCCGACGAACTTAACCGAGTCAGCAAGCCCCATAGCCCTTACCCGCGAGATGTATCTCTGCTTATCGTTTCCTCTTCCAACCACAGTAAGCGAGAGCCCCGGTACTGTCCGTTTAGCCAACGCGACAGCCTCAAGAAGTCGGTCAAGGCCCTTGTGCCTATGAGTACGGTCCAGTTGGGCAACGAAAACAAACCGCACGGGGATAGTCTTTCCAGCATCCGGACGCCGGAATACAGCAGTGTCGACACCAGGAGAACATATGGTGATCTTACCCTGGAGTCCGCGCAGCCGCGGAGAATGCCTGGCATAATGCTCCGAGGTGGCTACCACCCTATCAGCCGCGGCAAGCGTAGGTTTGGTGAACAAATAGTATTCTAGCCGACACAGAAGTTGGCCAAGACGGCTGTCTTTAATCAGATCGTTGTGGTAGGTGACTATAAACGGATGACCGTTACGCGCGAGTCGAGCAGCGTCAGCCATCACAGGAACCGGCGTGTGAGCATTGATCACCTTTATTCGCTCCCGAGCGAATAGCGATCGTAGCCAAAGTGGCCAGAGCGGATGGAACGGAGTGTTAAGTAGCTTAAACAGGCGCGGGAGCCGATATACTTTAACGCCATCCACTTCATCTACGACACGATGCCGGCCGTCATGAGAGGTGAAAACCACTACAGGCAAGCCTGCCTTGAGCATTATCCTAACGAATTGTCTAGCGTAGTTCTCCAACCCTCCGGTCTGAGGATGATAGTAAGGTGTGACCACGGCTACCTTTCCGCCGAAGTTCTCCATAACCTCCTTGAAAACCTTCTCAGTACGATCCGCTTGCTGTTCGATACCGAACGCCGCAGCAACCTGCATGCGCGCAACTCGTCCATAGTCAGCCGCTTTCGCCGGATCCGAGAAAAGCTTCTCGATCGCGACCGCGAGCTCACCCGCGTCACCGGGCGTCACTAGGTCGCCATTGATGCCGCACCGAATAATTGAAGATATCCCGCCGATACGGGATGCGATTACGGGAAGTCCACATGCCATCGCTTCCAAAATCGCATTCGGCAAGTTGTCATTAGTGGAAGGTTGCACTAGAGCGTACGATTTCCTGTAACGCCCAATCAAAGCAGGCCCATCCAATCGGCCTAGGAACCGCACTCGATCGGAGATGCCGAGTCGCCTGCATTGGGCCTCATAGCCTGAACGCGCATTACCATCTCCGACAACGTCGAGATAGAAGTGCTGGCAGCGCGGCCTCGCCAGAGCCTCCAGCAGAAACGATAGGCCTTTATGTGAATGTGATCTGGCAAGGTTACCGACGAACAGCAGGCGCCTACCAGCCCGGCTACTGCCGGGAGTAAACAAATTTGTGTCGACTGCAGGTTGAATAACGGCGCACTTCACGGAGTAAGAGTTCAAGAATTCCACAACGGCACTCGAAGCGCAGATGATGCGATCTGACTTCGCCAGGAGATGATGCCTTATAAGTCGCTCATATACCCAGATAGGAATATCATAGCGAATATTGCCTTTATGCATTGAAGTAGTGTGATATGTTGTGATCAGAGGAATATCACGACCGACATATGCTGCGACATCGGCGAGACCTGGGACTGGCACGTGAGCGTTGATAAGGTCCGGCTTTTCTTGCTCGATGATCAATCGCATCTGATGTGGCCACTGCAGACCAAGCGGTGTGTTCGAAAGTCTCCAAGAATACCCCAGTCGATAGACAGTAATGCCGTTAAAAGTTTCACACGCATTGGCACGACCACGATTTCCTGACGTTGCGATCACTACCCTCCAATGGCCCCGCCGATGCAGCTCATTAGCTAGGCGCAATACATACTGCTCCAATCCGCCGACAACCGGAAAAAAATATGGAGCGACGATTAGCAGCGTACGCTTGGCCGAAGCCTTCCGCATCGCAGCGCATTCCGTTGACATTGACATCTTCACTTCTCCGAATTACCGAGAGCGTAAGGTAAAATAACCACATGAATGGATATAGTTTCCTGAGACTGCTATTTATAAATCCTTGCACCGTTACTGCTATACACTATATCCCTTGTCGAGTTGAGCATACCTATCGGGTATTGGTACGTGATCAAGTCGCCACTATACGAGAACGTGGCCTGATCCTTTGTTACCGTAGTGTATCCCAGAAATATATATGCATCCCTCCGAAGAAGCGTAGGGAAAATGTCATTCACAGGGCTGAGGCCAGTGAATGTTTGAACCTCGTTAAAGGTATAGCGATCCGTCTCTACTTCGGATTGAATCTGACCAAGTGTATTCGTTGATACGTCGTCCTGCAGCCACTCTATCGCGGCTACTTCCTGCGGGTGCAGATAATAAATGTCATAATATAGTCCCGAATTATTTAGATTAAGTTGTGCAGGATAACCACCGAAGACCTGGGGGAATACGCCGGTCAAAGAAAGAAAGAACAGAATGGCCGTCGTCGATGACGCACAGAGACGCCAGCTCCAGCGGAGAGGCCCGAACATCATAGTACTGCCCGCAGCAACGAATGGACTCAGCACTATCAGTGCTTGGAGAAATGCGCGTTCAACCCCATAATTTACTGAAATTACGGGAAGTATGACCTGAAGCGTTACAATTACGAGTGCGCCGAATCCTAGAGCGATCAGTTCGATGAATGGTCTCGATCGGTTACTTTTGGAAAAAAGGGCCGCCGCCAAGCCGATAACCATGAATATCTGCAGTAGCTTCGCCGAGGACGCCCGGGCGATTGAGTTTAGGTTAGCGACATTCAGGCCGGTATCATCGAAAAGGCGTCCTAGTCTAGTTATAGGAAGGTTCGGCTCCGTGGCGAGCTTAATAGGATAACTTTTGATGAGCTTCTCTGGGTAATAGATATCCGCTTTGCGTGCTGACGAAGTCTGAGCCAGCGTGGTCTGGGTATACTGCGCTAGGTCCTCTGATATCGAAGGAGAGCCTAGCGAAAACAAACTGTATGACACATCTGCCGACTTCTGCCCTGTTCCGCCACGCAAACTTTCTATTGCTTGGGAGAGTGTCTCGCCTAGCCCATTTGCCGTGTGGGTAGCAATTCCGTTCCAAAGAATTATTCCGGTCACTATAAGCACTACGTTCAGCAGACTTATAGCAGGGAGCATCCTACGCGGATTCGCCTCTGTCCGGGTCATGTAAAGTTCGTGTCTCGCATCGCGCCTTCTCGCGAAGATAAACCAAGCCTTATGAGCGATCCACCCGATCGCGAGCGTGCCCAAGAATACGTATGCTGTCGAATAATGAGAGAGTACGACCCCTATTGAAAATATTCCGATTCTTAGACGTACCTTGTGCTGCGCCACCGCAGGGTCTGTTGCCATCATGACGCATACGGCTACGAAAAGAAAGGCGACTTCCTGGCGATTCAGGAATGGCATGTCGGTAAAATAGGTCGGGAATGAAACAAAAAAGATAGTAGCGATTATCGAAGGTGCGGTCGTGGTGTGACGAAGCGAGATGCGATAAACGAACACCGGACATAGTGCGAATAGCAACTGAAAGAAGAACTTGTATATGTAAGGATCATCGACTCGGGTAACCTGCCAAAGCATCGTCGGCAAAATCGTGATACTTAGACATGCGTTGTAGGCGTCACGGTATCGGCTGATATCCCAATCATTATGGCTTTTGGTAAGTTCGAAGACCCGATACTCCTGTTGAATATCATGACCAGTTGTGTACCATCCGCGAAGAGAGGTCATCAAAAGCATGGCCAGACTGATAAAGTAGATCGCAGCGGTAATCGTACCCGGGTGAAGTTTCTCGTGCTTAAAGAGCATCAATGCGAAAGTGAATGCAATCACTATCAACATAGTTAGAGTAACGCTGTCGCCTGCACCATTGTTGATTCGGTTCGCGCCGATTATAGCTGCGGGCACACAAAGTAGTGACAGTACTCCAACGGCCCAGTCGCTGCGTTCTAGACGGTCAAAACCGAAGTGCGGCATCGCTGGCGTGAACCGATCTGGGCGCCAAAGGGCCAATGCGAAACACCACACATCGATCGTGACCAGTACTGGTCCACGATCCAGGGGATGGGGGTCTCCCAGGAGAGGCAGTACCGTATTGATCACTAGACCTAGGAGCATAAGCGCTAGTATCGCAGCGACAATGCCGAAGCAGACTCGTTCGCCTGGTTTATCAGTACGCCAGTCGATCTTCTGTGAAAGCATCCACGCTGGAAGGCATAGAGCCAAAAAAAAGCCGACCACTGGACCGAACCAAGGTATGTACAGCCCGATAATGACCAAGACGTTAGTAGCGCATACTGCGCCCACAATCAATACGATTATAAGTTTGGTCGGAACTCGTGACGTGCTTCTTTGCGTGACGACGGCGTTCACGGTGACGCCGTCTCTGCGTAGACGTCTTCGATGCGTTTAACAAGGCGGTCCCAGGTGTGGTCACGCACAGCGGCTAGGCCTCGGGCTCTGAGTTCAGCAAGCAAGCGCGGGTCCTGAGCAAGCTGGTCGAGGACTAGTGCGAGGGAAGTCGGGTTGGGCTGGACAAGTATTCCTACATTGGCCACGAGCTCGTGGTTCCCAACGACATCTGTTGCCACAACTGGAAGGCCACTTGCCATAGCTTCAAGAACAACCAGAGGCATTCCCTCGCGATCAGATGGTAGGACAAGAGCATCTGCCCAATGATAGAGCTCGAGAAGCTCAGGCCCCCGCCTTGTGCCTACCAGACGAACGTTAGCCAGGGAATGGTGGACCAATAGAGACTCTATCACCGACCGCTGATCGCCATCTCCAACTATTATCGCCTCGACCGGCTGCGTCATCTCGGCTAGGGCTTCTATAAGTCGAGGCACAGCCTTCTGCGGGCTTAGTCGCCCAACGTAAAGGACGCGGAAGGGGGACGCCTCGTTATTGCACGGCACGGGAGAAGGAGTAAACTCCGTACCCACACCATTGGGCAAGACGGCTATGGCGTGGGGATCAACACGGTAGGTCCGTTCGACGAACTGTGCTTGGTCGCGGGAGAGCGTGATCACTTTGGATGCGGCTCGAAGCGTTTTACCGAGCACCCATTTCTTGTACCAGATGAAGAAGGGGCCGAAGCGGCCGTGCGCAGGAACGTCGAGATGGAAGTGAGCCACAAAATGGCCGCCACGCAATCGACGAGCAAACCATACCATCTCTGGCACTAGCGCTTGTGCCACGTGTACGTGAACCACGGCCTGTGGCGGAACTCTAAGTATGTGGAAGAACAATCCAGGAGCCACCGGCACGTTAGCAATTTCGCGTGCGCGTAGTCGGCGAATTGTAAGTTCGCCATTATGCTCGACCCGTGGGGAGCCCAGTGCGCCGCAGGTTGTCGTGAGTACATCAACATGACGGGTTCTGGCAAGCACTTCTGCGATAGCTTTTGTTACGTTTTCCATTCCCCCTATATGCGGCGGATAATACGGAACGACCTGGATAACCGGAGCGGCACTCATAGCACGCCGCCGACCACGCTGGGGATAGCGCAATTTGCAATATATCTGACTCCAGAGCGCCGTGCAACATACGCAAATACCCGTCGCAATGCGGCCCATTGATTATATTGAGCAATCTCCCAGCTGTGACCCCACAGATGGAATACGCCACCCTCATTAAGGACTCTGTCAAACAGGCACATTGCCAGCCGGTCCCAGTGCTGATACAGGCTCCAGGCCTTCACGGGCTTGAATGTCGCATAGGTGAGGGCCGGTATAACGTCCACTAGATGACAATAAGCATGAACGGTTGTAGGCGACCGAAGCAGATCGGTTCCAGCGTCCAAGGCGAAACGCCTAACGGTCCGGGCATACGTGAAGCCTGCCTCTCGCACCATCTGGACATGGTCGGGCCCAAATACTCCTCCCGGATAGCAGAAACTGCTCACCTGACAACCAGTGACATCTTCGAGGTACATCCGGCTACCGACGATCTCCTGCCAGGCCGCCTCTCTTGTCAGACTCGTCAGGCGGGGATGGGTCAAGGTGTGGGCGCCGATTTCGAACTGTTCAGAGATGACTGCGATCTCTGACCGGGACAGTCGTTCGGCCGGAGCGAACTCCCCCGAGGCAGGAGCGATGTAGAAGGTCCCAGGAAGAGCGAATTCATCGAGAAGCGCAGCGAGATGCAGGTCGAGGCCGTGGCCGTCGTCCCAGCTCGTCGTTACAGTGATCGGTTCGCGCTCAAAGCCCGTCATGTGGAGCCCTTCACCCGCTCTCCGCTCCAGAGCCAACCGCCCGGGTGCTCTGTCGGTGCAGCGGACCGACCATTGGTGACAGTGTGAAAGAGAAGAACTGCGATCTCGTCCCAATCCCGCAAGTGGCCGGTGCGCGAAACGCTGCCTCGTGGGTCCATCAATGGCGCCCGGGCAATGGCCACGCTTAGTACTTCGGCAAAGCTGGTGGCGTCTACGTCTGCGAGAAACCCATTTTTGCCTTCGATGATCAGATGTCGAGCGGCGTTGTCGGGGTGGTCTGTGGTCACAACCGGCAAGCCACAGCTATTGGCCTCCAACACCACGGCTCCAAATCCTTCCCTTACAGAAGGCAGGGCAAGCACTGTCGCAGATTTCATTATTCCGTAGATCGCCGGCCCGGGAAAGAAGTCGTGGAATATGACGTTATTCTCCAGGCCGAGGCCGATACTAAGGGATTCGAGCCGTCGCCGTTCTGGGCCCTCGCCGATGATTCGGCAGCATAGCTGGGGGCAGTTAGCCTTCATAAGCGCCACGGACCGCAGGAGGATATCGACATTCTTATGTGCGAGAAGACGGCCCGCGAATAGAATATCTGAACAGATCGCCGATTTCTCCTCTGCCCGAATGGCCGCCAGGTCAACGCCCAGCCCGATCGTGCGGACTGGGGCCTTAACCCCGAGGTGCGTGATCAGCCGAGTTGATGTCTGCCGCGAGACCGCTACGATCTCGTCCGGCGCGTGCGCTGCCAGTCGTTCGGTCAGAGCGCTTATCGTAGCAAGTCGACCCAAATACTTCCGCCAGTACTCCTTTCCCCAGACCTCATGCCAGGTCGCTACCATTCGCTTTCGTCGCAAGGTGCATATGATTCGGGCAGCGAAGATAGGAAAATAAGGCATGTGGTCGACGTCGATCACGTCGAAACGAGCCACTATTAGCTTCAACGTCGCGAGTCCGAACACCAGAGCCTGCAGTATCGACCGGCGGTCGCCCTGATAAAGAGATCGTTTCTTACAAATCGCATGCAGCCAAACGCCGTCGAGGTTGAGTGTCTTGTCTCCGGCCCACCATTTCATGGTATATATGTGGACTTCGACTCCGTGCATTTCTAGACGACGCGTGATTTCCCAGAGGCGCCGCTCTTTTCCGCCTTTATTGAACGGATAGGCCCCGTCGCTCACAAAGGCGATGCGGCACTTTCGCGCGGACCGCTCTGTAGGAGTGATCAAGGTGTGTCTCCGTAAAAATCGATGGACTGACCGGTCGTATTAAGCACAACGGTAACGAGATAGCGAGATCGGCGAGACTTCGGCACGACGCTAATTGTGCGAGTGATACGCTGTCCATTGCCAATTACTACCGAACCTTTGCTGACGATCTTAGATGATCTGGTTGTACTCATCATGACTGTATATTTATAAAGCTGAGACTGGCCTTGATCATTCACGATAGTGAACTTAAACTTATTTTGCTGGCCGAAGTGCAGTCGATCGGGAATATCTGCAGGGTTACTAAAGAATAGTTGTGTGTATGGAACGGGTTGTCTTACTAGCGAGATTTCTACCTGGTGCATGAACTGCCGAGGAAATACTGCAACGACGCAGGCGAGCAAGCCGGCGCATGAAAGGATTATGGCAACAACAAATCGACCGTGCTTCTTTCGAGGTAGATACGGTCTGGAAACGCTGTCATGCTCAACGGGCCTAGTTAGCATGACGGGTTGAAAGATCGATCAAGCTGTAATCCTTCCTGCATCGGCATACCGCACTTTATAACTATGTATACTCAATCTGCTGCGGCCAGGCTTTACTTATATTAATATCACCCTCATTTGCTGTCATCGTTTGGGTTGGCCCGTGCCCATATGGCCTGAAATCAGCGACACGATCCTGATCGTCGCGTAGAACCTTCGATCGTGGAAGAATTCGTACCCGCACCAGGATCCACAGGCAGGCGAACGCGTCGCGCCACGTAATCTTCTTGCCTTCTTCGTGTGATCGGCTAAAGTAACTGACTGGAACCTCGAATGGCCGGACGCCGCCACGTAGTAGGGACGCACTTATCTCGGTATCTAGCCCGAAACCAGTTTCCTTGAGCGTGAGCCTTCGGAACAGCCCAATCGGTATGAGCTTAAGGCAAGTATGAAGGTCGCTGAGACATGCGCCGAACATGAGGTTTGTTATGCGAGTCATCATACGATTACCTAGGGCGTAGATATATGAACGGTAAACGGTGTTATAGCCGAAGAGGCGAACTCCGAACACAACGCTGCAGCGGCCCCTCAGGACAGGCTCAAGCAATTTGAGGATGTCTTCAGCGACATATTCGAGGTCGGCGTCGAAAGGTAGTATGTGCGTCCCGGTTGCCAGGTTAACACCCGTCAGGATCGCTGCTCCCTTACCTCGGTTTACCATATGTCGGAATACTATTACCCGAGGATCGTCGATCTCTGCCAACAAACTCGGCGTTTCATCTTTGCTGCCATCATCGATAATGATCAGCTCTACATCGCATGGATATTCGACTTCGAGGACCTCCCTGACTGCTTCTTGTATCAAGTCCTGCTCGTTGTAGGCAGCCATGATGATCGACAGCTTCAACGGTGCAACCCGACGACCTCTCTTTCTCCCGACCGTCGCCAAAAGGGGGACATGGCCTACAGAAGAGTTCGGGACGAAGGCCTCGGCTTGCAGGCTGGAGACTGATGCACAGGCCGACTCTGCTGGACCCGGATCATCAGACGTGCAAGCAAACTGATTGAACAAGAGGTTCCCCCCTCGGGCGTAGCACACTTAAGACCAGTTTGTCCGATATTGCCTAGTTTGGTAGGGGACACCAAATCCCCGTCTGTCTCTGGCCGGGCTTCGTAGCTCGCTGTTGTCTGTAAAGTGCGACCTGTTCGCTGGTCGTTGGGTTTTGCTGCCCTACAGAGGACGCATTGGACGCCTCACAGGGTTACAGGTCAAATAGTTGCGCCGGGTAGCTGCTACAGATTTGTCCTATTCTTCCGGCAGATGCCGGATTTCGTTGTGTCACGCGGGAGATCATTCTCGCTGCTGGTCTTGGGGATAGCTGCTGGTCTTGGGGATACATGCACCGGACTTCCCGGACAGCCGCAGATGGCGGGCCTGTGGGCACCGAGCTCACGGACGCTAGTGAACACTGCCAGTCATGGGGACGACAGCAAGGCTCGCGAAGCCGTAACGCAGCTCCTTCACGTCGTGACTAGCATCCACATCCAGCATATCGGGACGTTCCATAAGACTATCGCGGCTCACGTTTGCCGGGTTCCGGCTTTGCGATTAGCCGTGCCTGTTGCCTGCCAGCGCATGCGCCTGCCTTCACGCTGCCCAGGCCCAGCGCAGCAGCTCTGCCGAGGGTATTCCCCGGCACAGGTCGGGGTGACAGCCGATGGTCAAGTCTACTGTAGACAATAGCATAACCAGACAAACGTCCCACCTCCCCCAATGGGGTCGCATTGTGTCCATCTGGAGTGGCAGGATATCGGAAAGCGACATAAAAGGTGATCGGAGTCTCCTGGTGTTAGCAGGCCGTTATAATGACGCCGCTTCATGTCGAGAGTCAGGGCCGAGGGGCTTCGTCACCAGCCTGACGAGCAGGACCGACCAAATTCAATGTGTCGGCGGTGAAGTGGTCCGCGCGGCAAGACGCGACCGCGGCCTCAACGCAGCGCTGCTGGCGTACGGCAAGCGGATCTGGCCAGGCTGCGCCGTAGAGGGCGTCGACCTGTGGACGTCGTCGTGGGGGACGCCTAGTGTGGCGTGGTGACGGCGGACGGCTTTCTTGTCGGGGCCTTCGCGCAGGCAACATGCCTGGCCTTTCGGTGTCGTTCGGTACCGCCCGCCGCCGGGGCGGCGCCGGTCGACATCCTGCCCACGGCGCGGTGAGACGAGCCGGACCTGGGCGGAACACCATGGAGCGTTCGGCCGAAATTGAAGCCGGAGCCGGGGGTGAGGCGGTCCGTGCGGCTGGGCCGGGCGGCCGCCCGGCCCAGCGCTTCAGGCGGAGGTGGGTGCGCTGGGCCGGGCCGTCGAGACGGGCCGCTGCTTCAACAGCGCGTGATCTCCAGGTGGGCCGAGCCCTCGTTCGCGTATTGTCCAGCGCCACGAGCTGATCCCGGCTTCGGGCGGGTAGGCCCCGGCGATGTCCATGGACAGCTCGGCGGCGCCGGGAGAAGCCAAGCCCTGCGCCTTGCGGCTGGCATACCCGTGCGGCCTGGGGTACCGCGTCCACCTCGGGCACGTTGTGCCAGGAGCTCTGCATGGTCCAGATCTCATAGTGCCCGGGGCCGAAGGTCTGCCGGGTGTAGACGCCCACGCCGACGTCGATGATCAGCGGCCGGCCGTCCAGGACGACGATGAGCGAGCCGAGGTCGTTGTGGTTGCGGCTTTCGCCGTTGTGGCCGGCCTTCGGGGCCAGGAACAGCCCGGCCGACGTGCCCGCCCGCGACCTGGCCGCGGGGAAGCCGGTGGCGGCCAGCCACGCCTGGGCCGACATTGGGAACGAGCCCGCAGGCTCGTCCGCCCACCGGGCATCGGCCAGGGCGCTGAGCGTCCGGCCCACCGAGCCGTTGGCACCTGAGATCAACTCGGCGGCGGCCTGGTCCCCGGGCAGCGCCGGGGCCTGCCTGATCACGTCCGGGTCGCCGACCTGGCGGCCGAACCGGTACAGCACGTGCGACGCAGCCCCGTGGGGTCTCGGCAATCTGTCGGCGAAGTTGACACGCCATCCGTCCGCGATGTGCGACCACCGGGTGCCCGGCGATGGCACCGATCTTCCGCACCTCGAGGACGTCGTAGTCGTCGCGGCAGGCCGAGCTCAGCGTCTCCAGGCACTCGAAGAGGCTGCCGCCCGCCTGCCCGCCCGCCCGCCCGCCACCAGTAGTTGATCCCCCCGTCGCAGCCGCCGTCGTCCGGTACCGCGTCGAGATACCGGTCGAGTGCGCCGGCGGCGCGCTGCGCCGTGGCCTGGATGTCCTCGGACCTGGCGTCGAGGAGCAGCGAGGCCACTAGCAGGTTCGAGTGGATCCAGAGGGTCCAGTTGTTCAGGTCCTTCTTCCGCAGCCCCAGCCACCACCACTGGTCGCTGTCTTGGTACGGGCCGAGGAGGCGCTTTTCCACTTCGGTGCGCGGGCGCGCGCGGGCCGCCGCCGCCCGCGCTTCGATCAGGTCTCCGGCCAGCAGATCGGCGTAGGCGAGCA
>Ga0187781_10002564_pt1 | contig 13776 bp, 13 predicted proteins | sample 0715_SJ02_MP02_2_FD_132447 | JGI IMG/M metagenome (GOLD analysis project Ga0187781, IMG submission 132447) | Tropical peat soil microbial communities from peatlands in Department of Meta, Colombia - 0715_SJ02_MP02_20_MG | ecosystem: Environmental > Terrestrial > Soil > Wetlands > Peat | place...
AAGACGGTACCGTCTATCTGGCAATGAAAGGATCATGCTCTGGATGCCCATCTTCCACGGCGACGCTCCGGCATGGCATCGAAAATCTCCTCAAGCACTTTGTCCCGGCCGTGCGCGCGATCGAGCAAATCCCATGAAGGCGAGGCCGTCTCGGAAATGCTCGGCGGCAATGATGCGAGTGGGTAAATGAGAATTCTTGCCATTGATACCGCTTTGTCCGCGGCCTCCGCTTGCGTTTATGAGGAAGGCGCGGAAAGCCCTCTTTCGGCCGATACCATGGCGATGGAACGCGGCCATGCGGAGGCGCTCATGCCGCTCATCGACCGTGTCATCGCCCATGCCGGAGGCGGCTTTGCGGCGCTCGATCGAATCGCCGTCACCATCGGCCCTGGCTCGTTCACCGGGCTGCGCGTTGGTATTGCCGCGGCGCGGGCGCTCGGCGTGGCTTGCAAGGTGCCGGTCACCGGCGTTTCCACGCTGACCGCGCTGGCGGCGCCCGTGATCATCGAGCAAAAGCCCGGCCTTGTCGCCGTCGCGATCGACGCCCGTAATGGCGAGGTGTATTTCGCGGCATTCGCGCCGGACGGACGGTGCGTTTCGGCCCCCCGCGCCTTGCCAGCAAAAGAAGCCCTGCGTTCGCTCGGAAGCGGTCCCGTGCGGATCGTCGGATCCGGCGCGGCCATCGTCGCCGCGGAGGCCGCGGCCACCGGGACGGAGGTCGAGGTTATCCGCCCGTTCCCTGGGCTTGACGTCCTTTGGGTGGCCAAGCTTGGGCTTCTCGCCGACCCTGACCATGCGCCGCCGCGGCCGCTCTACCTTAAGGCGCCATCCGCGTCCGTGGCGCAGGTCGCGCCGCCACCCGCGCCCCCGTGATCCATGATCAATTGGCCGGCCAAAGCTTTACCTGCCATTCGGCCAATCAGCGCCGAAAGAAGTGGGGAATGCGCGGCAATTCATGCCATGAGCTTCTCCCACCCTTGGCAGGAGGCGGATTTCGAGCAGCTTTTCACAACGCCTGGGATTTTTGCCGACGGCGCGATCGAAGCCAAACAGCAACAGCTCGCCGGATTCATCTTGTCACGCGTCGCGGGCGGTGAGGCTGAGATCCTGACTCTTGCGGTGGCGCCCGAATGGCGAAGGCTAGGGGTTGCCACGAGTCTTCTGAAACCGCATTTGCAGGGGCTTGTGGAAGCCCGAGTGACCCGTCTTTTCCTCGAGGTCAGCGCCGAAAATGTTGCGGCTTTGGCGCTTTACAAGAAGTTGGGGTTCGAGCAGGTAGGTGAACGAAAAGCTTATTACCGGGCCGCCAATAATGAATTGACGGCGGCCCTCATCATGCGGCGTGATTTGATATGCTAGAACCGGGCGGATCGGCCGCTCGCGCTTAAAACAGTGCAAATGCTGGCGGTGGAAAACTAAAAGCCAATGCCAAAACAGTTTGACGTTGCCGGCGCTTTGCCAGGCTCCGAACGGCCCGAGGGGAGCTCGGCGCGGCCCGCCGGGCGCGTATTTATTAAGTCATATGGCTGCCAAATGAATGCCTATGACGCGCAAAGGATGGCCGACGCCCTGGCACCCCAGGGTTATACCGAGACCTCCGATCCGCAAGACGCGGATGTCATCATTTTGAATACGTGCCACATCAGGGAAAAGGCGACCGAAAAAGTTTTCTCCGAATTGGGAAAAATGCGCGCGCTAAAGGCCCTGCGAGCGGCCAGCGGGCGGGAAACCAAGATTGTCGTCGCTGGCTGTGTGGCGCAGGCCGAAGGGGAAGAGATCATTCGCCGCCAAAGGGCGGTCGATGTCATCGTTGGCCCGCAAAGCTATCACCGGCTGCCGGAGCTGTTGCATCAGGCGAAAACCACACGGGTGGTATCAGACACCGATTTTCCCATCGAAAGTAAATTCGATTCTCTCGCGCGTCCAGCCCCGGCTGTGATCCGCGGGCGCGGGGTGTCCGCCTTTGTCACCGTGCAAGAGGGATGCGATAAATTTTGCACTTTCTGCGTTGTTCCGTACACGCGCGGCGCCGAGGTTTCCCGGCCGGTTAAGGATGTTCTGGCGGAGGTTGAGAACCTCGCCGCGTCGGGCGTGCGCGAAGTGACGCTCATCGGCCAAAATGTCAACGCCTACCACGGCGAGGTTGACGCCAAAAAAATGGCTTCGCTGGCTTTGTTGATGGCCCGCGTTGCCGAAGTGGGTGGCATTGCCCGCATCCGCTACACGACAAGCCATCCAGCGGATATGGATGAGGGGCTGATCGAGGTGCACCGGAACGAGCCTGCCTTGATGCCCTTTCTGCATTTGCCGGTGCAATCCGGGTCCGACAGGATTCTCGCCGCGATGAACCGCCGACATACCAGCAAAGCTTATCTTGTGCTCATCGAAAAAATCCGCGCGGCGCGCCCCGATATCGCTTTGTCTTCCGATTTCATCGTCGGTTTCCCTGGGGAGACGGACGAAGATTTCGAGGAAACGTTGGCTCTCGTCAAAGACATCGAATTTGCCAGCGCGTTCTCGTTCAAATATTCGCCCCGCCCGGGCACCCCGGCGGCGGAGCTTGCGAATCAAGTTCCGGACGCCGTGAAATCGGCAAGGCTTTTGCGCTTGCAAGCTCTGCTCGAAGAGCAGCGCCAGGCTTTCAACCGCAAGATGATCGGAAAGGCCCTCGATGTACTCATCGAGAAACCCGGCCGCCATCCCGGCCAGGTCACGGGAAAATCCCCTTATTTTCAACCCGTGCAGCTCGCTGGTGAAGAGGGCGAGATCGGCGGCATAGTGCGGGCGGAGATTTTTGCCGCTTCCGGCAATTCGCTGTTTGGCCGCCGCACGGCGCGCCAGACGGCTTACGAGGAGTTTCGTTGAAGACACCAGATCGTCCGGCGCGGCATATGCGTCAAGATATCAAGGCTTCACCAGGAGTTTCCGGCTCCGCTGAATTTACCTTGGCGTTCGACGACAACCGGCATGCTTCGCTCGTTTTTGGCCAGTACGACCAAAATCTGGCTAAGCTCGAACGCCGGCTTGGCGTCACGGCGAGCGCCAATGGCAACCATGTGACGATCAAGGGCACCGTGGAAGCCTGCGAGCAGGCGCGCCTCGCTCTCGAAAATCTCTACGCAAGGGTCGAGCTTGGCCAGGCAGTCGGACTTGGTGACGTCGATGGCGCGATTGAAGAGAGCGTTTTGCAAGGCACGCTTTTTCCGAAGGAAAACGATACGGGGCGCTTGGTTTTCGAGCAGTTTGGCACACGCCGGCGGGGCACCGTGCGCGCCCGTAACCAGGCGCAAGACGCTTATCTGCGGGCGCTCAAACGGTATGAGCTCGTCTTCGCCGAGGGGCCGGCGGGAACCGGCAAGACATGGCTCGCCGTTGGCTTCGCGATTCTGCTGCTCGAGCAGGGCGAAGTCGAGCGAATCATTCTTTCCCGGCCGGCTTTGGAAGCGGGAGAGAGGCTTGGTTTCCTCCCCGGTGATATGCGTGATAAGGTCGATCCATATCTGCGGCCGATCTATGATGCACTTGCCGATTTCATGGACGCTCGCGTGCTCGAACGCGGCATGCAGACAGGAATGATCGAAGTTGCTCCATTGGCTTTTATGCGCGGGCGCACTTTGACCAACGCTTGTGTGCTACTTGACGAGGCGCAAAATGCAACTTCGATGCAAATGAAAATGTTTTTGACTCGCCTTGGCGAGGGATCACGGATGATCGTGACAGGGGATCCTTCGCAAACCGATCTTCCACCGGGACAAAAATCGGGGCTGAGCGAGGCAATTCACCTCCTAGCCGGTCTTGAGGGGATAGGCCATGTCATCTTCCGGCAATCGGATGTCGTGCGCCACGATCTCGTCCGGCGCATTGTCGGTGCCTATGAGTCGCAACACGGCTACCAATTAAAGAACACGTAATAAAATGCCTAATTCAGCGAAGATCGTGGTCGATGTCGCTATCGGCTACGATGGTTGGGATGCCCTTGAAGCCCCCGCGAAACTTGCCAAGGACGCGATCGATGCCGCGATCGCGACGAGCAGAATTATACTCAAAAGCGGCGCCGAGGTGAGTGTCCTGCTTTGTGACGATGCCACCATTCGCGAGCTGAACCGAAAATGGCGTCATCGCGATGAGGCAACGAATGTCCTTGCCTTTCCCGCTCCGGCCTCGGCGCCACCTCTCCTTGGCGATATCGTGATTGCCTTTGAGACGACCGCGCGCGAAGCCGCCGCCGCCAAGAAGACCCTGCGCGATCACACCTCCCATCTATTGGTTCATGGTTTTTTGCATCTCATTGGCTTCGACCATGAGGATGAGGATGCGGCTGAACTCATGGAAGCTAAGGAGCGTGCCACTCTTGCCAAGCTTGGTATCGCCGATCCGTACCAACTGCCGATAGAGGAAGCGGCCGCCGCCAATGAGCGATCCTGACGACCCATTGCCGGGGGAGAACGGCGGCAGTCGATCCGCGTCCGAGGGGAGATTAAGCCTCGTCGATCGCCTGCGTGCTTTGTTCGGTATTGGCGGAGCCTCTATTCGCGACGATATTGAAGAGGTTCTCGCCGATTCGTCGCCGGGCAGCGATGTCACGCCACAGGAGCGGGCCCTTTTAAAAAACGTGCTCTCGCTGCACGAGGTCCATGTCCGTGATGTCATGATTCCGCGCGCCGATATCGTCGCCGTCTCGCTGCAAGCAAAACTCGCGGAAGTGCTTGCGATCTTCCGGGATGCCGGCCACTCCCGCCTGCCCGTGCATGGAGAGACGCTCGATGACCCTCGCGGCATGGTCCATATTCGCGATTTTGTGAGTTATCTCGCCGCCGAAGTACCGGTCTCCTCGGAAGATGAAACCAGCGGGCCCTCGACAGGCTGCCGCGCCGCGCGAGGGGGCATGGATTTGGCTCTCTCGCATGCCGATATTCTGCGCCCGGTCCTCTTCGTCCCTGGGTCCATGCCGGCCCTCGACCTTTTGGTGAAGATGCAGGCAACGAGAACGCACATGGCTCTCGTCATCGATGAATATGGGGGGACCGAGGGATTGGCGTCGATTGAAGATATCGTCGAAGTGATCGTCGGCGATATCGAAGATGAGCATGATAAGGAGGAGAGTCCGAAAATCGAATCCGTCCCGGGAGGCTTCCTCATTGATGCGCGGGCCGACCTTGGGGATGTATCGGAAGTCATCGGAGCCGACCTCGAGGCAATGAGCGATGCCGAAGATGTCGATACCCTCGGCGGGCTCATTACGGCTCTTGCCGGGCATGTGCCTGTGCGCGGCGAGATTATCGTTGGCAATGACTTCGAATTTGAAGTCACCGATGCCGATCCGCGGCGTGTCAAAAGGGTCAAAATCCGGCTCGCCGAAGCGCCCGCGCAAAAAACGCATGTGGAGGAGGAAATGAGCGACACGCCGGATCAACCCGGATCGCGATGACTCATCATGCCCAGGGGATCGGGTTTCTCGATTGGCTACTCTATTTCTGGCGGCCGTTTCGTGGCGCACCGGGGGCCTACTTGACTTGGCGCGTGCTGCTGATGCCGCAAGCGATCGCCATGGGCGTAAAGCATGCCTCAGGTTGGCGCAGGCGGTCGATCGCTTTTACGAGCGGCGCGGCCGGCGCCCTTGCGATGGCGCCTTTTGATTTCTACCTCGCGCTCCTAATCCCAATGTCGGCCGCCGTTTGGTTGATCGACGGTTGCGGGAAAGCAGACGCGAAGAGGCCCTGGGCCCGCCTTTCTTGGCGAAACGCCGCATGGCGGGCATGGGCGGCCGGCTGGTGGTGGGGCTTTGGTTTTTTTATCGCCGGCCTTTGGTGGCTAGGTTATGCCTTCCTCATCGACGCCGATGAATTTGCCTGGGCCTTGCCGCTCGGCGTTGCCGGGCTTCCGGCGATGCTCGCGGTCTTCCCCGCGGCGGGTTTTCTCTTTGCCCGGATGATTTGGGTGAGGGGAAGCGCCCGCATCTTCGCGCTTGGGGCGGGGCTGGGGCTGGCGGAATGGCTTCGCGGCCATCTCTTTTCGGGATTTCCCTGGAACGCCTTTGGCATGGCGCTTGGCGGCAATCTCATCACCGCTCAATTTGCCTCGCTCATTGGCCTTTATGGCCTCACCGTCATCACCATTCTTATCTTCTCCGCGCCGGCGGTGCTGGCGGACAGCGCTCTTTGCAAATCGCCGCCGCGGCTGCCCTGGGCCGCGGCGGCTGCGCTGGCGATCTTCTGCGCTGTTTGCGGTTTCGGATTCTATCGCCTCACGAAGCCGCTTCCCCAACTTGTTGAGGGAGTAAAGCTGCGGATTATGCAGCCCAATGTCGATCTCAAGACGTTCCGTCCCGAAAACAAGCGGCAAATCCTCGCGCATTACTTAGCACTTTCGGCGCGGGGAGTTGATGGCGATCATCTCGATCTCAGCGATATTACGGCGTTGATCTGGCCGGAGTCGGCATTTCCTTTTCTTCTCGCGCGCGAGCCTCAAGCGCTTGCGGCAATTGGCGGCTTGCTGCCCGAAAACACAGTTCTCGTGACCGGCGCCGCCCGCGTCGCCGCTCTTCAAGAACCCCAAACCCGCCCGCAATTCTTCAATGCTATTCAAGTCGTGACGAGCGGCGGCCATATCGTCGAGACCTACGATAAGGTTCACCTAGTGCCATTTGGCGAATACCTGCCCTTCCGGAGCCTGTTCGAACGCCTGGGTCTTCACCAATTCGTTCATGTGCCGGGTGGTTTTGAAGCGGGCGAGGGGCGGCGGGTTCTACTCATCCCGGGATTGCCGCCCGCCGCCCCTCTGATTTGCTACGAGGCGATTTTTCCCGGCGCGGCGGTGCCTGAGGGGCCGCCTCAGCAACGGCCAGGATTCCTTCTCAATGTGACCGATGACGGCTGGTTTGGCAGCGCTGGCCCCTACCAGCATTTCGCCCAGGCGCGCCTTCGCGCCATCGAGGAAGGTTTGCCCTTGGTGCGCGCCGCGAATACCGGGATTTCCGCGATCGTGGACCCCTACGGGAGGGTAGTGGCATCACTCAAGCTCGACGAGACGGGGATTATCGATGGCGGCCTTCCGGAAGGGCTGGCGCCGCCTCTATTCGCACGCTTCCCGCTGCTCGCCCCTTTTCTGGTTTGGAGCGGCGTCGTGAGCTTGGCCTTGGCGGGACGACTGAGCGTGCCGAAACTTGACAATTACGAAATGCAATGATCTTATATTAGGAGTGAAAAATCGTTTTTTGGCCCGATTTCTTTTGGACCATTTTCAGTTGGGTGCTCCAACGAGCTAAGTGAGGCTCGAAATGCACGCGCGTCCTTTGCGAAATTCTCTGAATAATACCCTCTCGTTTATTCGAGATCTTGATCGCGCCCGCAATCTCGATGACGTTGCCTCGCAGGTAATGCGGCATGTCGCGCCCTTCGGAATCGATTTTGTGGCGGCGACAACTATTCCAAACGAAGATGAGAAGTCGCGTGCCCAATTCCAGCGTGTTTTGGTCAATCGTTGGCCGGAGGAGTGGATGAAACGCTACCTTTCACGTAGGTACGCGTTTCGAGATCCAGCTTTTGTTCGCGTAAGAAATGATCCAACAACTCCTTTCTTCTGGGATCAGCTTCGCAGAGAGCTTAATGATGACCTAGACGCGGAGCGCATACTCGACGAGAGTTCTGAATTCGGCTTAAGGGAAGGCTTTACAGTAGCGCTTACGACCTTAGACGGGCAATTGGTCGTGTGGTCTTTTGGAGGACGTCAAATCGACCCGAGGCTTGATACCTCTCCTATGCTTACCCTTATAGCAAGCTACACCACTGCGCGGGCGATTATTTTAAAACAAGACCCAAGATTCAACGAACCAATCATCCTCACGCCTCGCGAACGCGAAGCATTGCAGTGGGCTGCCGAGGGGAAAAATGATTGGGAGATAGGCGCCGTTATGAATATTTCCGAACACGGCGCGGATAAGCACTTGCGAACCGCTCGGACGAAGCTCGGAGCGATCAATCGCACGCAGGCCGTCGCGGAAGCGATCCGCCGGGGCCTCATCGCGTAATTTCCAAAAGCGAGCAAAAGGTACGCGATCGCGTACTATGCCCACAGACTTGCCGCGGGCATGTTGCAGGTGGTTTAGGCTGGAAAATGGCCGACACGAGGTGTGGCCGGCGTTTTCCAGAAAACCTCACCTGGAGAATAACCGTGATCCATATTGTAACCGCTGAAAACGCATTTCAGTACCGCACGGAGCTAGAGCAGGCTTTTCGCTTGCGTCATAAAGTGTTTGTGGAGGAGATGGGCTGGACTGATCTTGCCAGGGAAGACGGGCGCGAGATCGACCAATTCGATAATAAATACGCTGCGCACATGCTCTACATTGAAGAAAACAAGGTGCGCGGTTGCCAGCGGATGCTGCCAACAACGCGCCCGCATCTGCTCTCCGAGGTTTTGCCGCAGCTCTGTGAAGGCAAGAGGCCGGTCGGAGCCCACATTTGGGAGCTGACCCGCCATTGCGTCGATCGTGAACACCGCGAGAAAACAGGGCGAATCGCTAGCCCGGCGGCCAATATCCTTTTGTCGGGCATGGTCGAATGGGCCCTCGAAAGCGGAATCACTACCATAATTGCCGAGATTGAGCCGGCTACCTTATTGCGTTTGATCCAATTGCACTTCCGACCGTTACCTCTTGGACTCCCAATGCGTATCTCTGGACGCGATACGATCGCTGTGACCTTAAGCTTCGACGAGCGCACGTTGATGCGGCTTCGAGATATGCGGGGTGACGCGAAGCGGGTCCTCGCGGAACAGGCGCGAGCCCCGTCGTTGTTGCATGCTTGAATAAAGCCGCGCGCTCGTGCCGGGCGTTGGTGCTTCTTTCCGGTAAGCCTGCGCAGCTGGCGCTGATAGCCGGCTGCGCCGTCATGTTGGCGGATTGTCGGTGGAGAATTCCGGCCACATCAAGGTGTTGGCTGGATTGCACCATATAAATTAAGCGGGTTATAGACCCCTTATCCTTTTCGCTTCCGCGGCAGTAGACCCTCGAGGGCGGACAGCTGGGATGGAATTGGCAAAAAAACCTCCGAATCCAATCGACCGGCATGTGGGCAGCCGCGTTCGCATGCGGCGGGTCATGCTCGGCATAAGCCAAGAAAAGCTTGGCGACGCCTTGGGATTGACCTTCCAGCAGGTCCAAAAGTATGAAAAGGGCACGAACCGCATCAGCGCCAGCAGGCTCCAGCAGATCTCCCGGACCCTCGAGGTTCCGCCTTCCTTTTTCTTCGAAGGCGCGCCGTCTTTCGAGCTAACGCCAGGCCCGCCGCCAGAGGGCACGGGGTTTGCCGAAGACGCGCAGCCGAGTTATGTCGCAGATTTTTTATCGACCCAGGAAGGTCTCCATTTAAACCTCGCGTTCGCCAAAATTCACGATCCAAAAGTCCGCAAGCTGGTTGTCGAACTCGTCTCAACCCTCGCCGGTGGAAGCGAGGATGAGAACGAGCCAGGCGAAAGTGCCGAAAAATCGGGTGAATAAACGCTGCTCCGGTTTTGCGGTAGTGACCGAGGGATTAGCTTGACAAAGCGGCCCGCGTAACAAAAGCATTCCGCGATGTTTCAACCATTGGGGAGAGTGCCTTGGCTCGCGAAAACTATCTTTTTACGAGTGAATCTGTTTCCGAAGGCCACCCCGATAAAGTCTGTGATCGGATATCTGATGAAATCGTCGATTTGTTCTTTCGTGACGGCGCGCGGGCGGGCGTCGACCCCTATGCGACCCGTGTCGCCTGCGAGACTTTGGCGACAACCAATCGTGTCATCATCGCTGGTGAAGTCCGCGGCGCGCCGATTGCTCATGAGACCATAGAAGCAGCGGCCCGCGGCGCGATCAAAAACATCGGTTACGAGCAGGCAGGGTTCCATTGGCGCCACGCCAAGGTCGAAGTCCTGCTGCACTCGCAGTCAGCCGATATCGCTCAGGGCGTCGACGCGGCCGGCAACAAGGACGAAGGGGCCGGCGATCAGGGCATAATGTTCGGCTACGCTTGCCGGGAAACCCCCGCGCTGATGCCAGCGCCAATTTACTACGCGCATAAAATCCTTGAAGATCTCGCCATCGCGCGAAAGGCGGGGTCTGGGGATGCCGCCAAGCTTGGGCCAGACGCCAAGAGTCAAGTGACAGTTCGATATATGCGCGGGAAACCGGTTGGCGTCACTCAAATCGTTTTGTCGACACAGCATCTTGATGAGAATTTGAGCTCTCCTGACGTCAAAGCGATCGTCGAACCTTATATTCGCGCAGCGCTGCCAGCCGGTTGGGTGATGCCAGAGACCGTCTGGCATGTTAACCCGACGGGCAAGTTTGTGATCGGCGGCCCCGATGGCGATTGTGGTCTCACCGGCCGCAAGATCATTGTCGACACCTATGGGGGATCAGCTCCCCATGGCGGCGGGGCGTTTTCCGGAAAGGATCCAACGAAGGTTGACCGCTCCGCTGCCTATGCGGCGCGTTATCTTGCCAAGAATATCGTCGCGGCCGGGCTTGCGGATCGTTGCACCATTCAGCTCTCCTACGCCATTGGCGTTGCCGAACCGCTTTCGATTTACGTCGACACGCATGGGACGGGGCAAGTGGACGAAGCCAAGCTCGAGAGCGTGCTTTTCGAGGTGATGCGCCTATCGCCAAGGGGAATTCGCGAGCATTTGAAGCTTAATCACCCGATCTATGCCCGGACTGCCGCTTATGGCCACTTCGGCCGGACCCCGGACCCCGACGGCGGTTTTTCTTGGGAAAAAACCGACCTCGCCGAGAAATTGAAGAATCGTTTCTTCTGATCTGCTCCTAAGGAGTTGGCCGTGGGGGATAGGGGGAGAACCTCCGCAGCCCTTTTTCCCAATTCAGCAAGGAGGAAATATAGAGCGGGACGGTTTACTTTTTGAGCCGCGACTGAGTGGCCGAAAGCGAGGGAAGAAGCTGCGGCCTCGGCAGCTTCTGCTTTTAAGCGAGACCTTGCCCCGTTTATCAATCGACATCGCGCGGCCAATCGATGGTCTCAGCAGCATATTCCCCAAACCGGTTAGCGAAGTTTGGCTTGAAATTGGTTTTGGTGGAGGCGAACACCTCGCCGCCGAGGCTCGCGCCTTTCCCGCCAAAGGCTTCATCGGCTGCGAGGTTTTCCTCAACGGTATCGCCCAGGCATTGTCGCGTATCGAGGAGCAAGGGATCAAAAATATCCGCTTCTATAAGGGGGATGCGAGACATTTCATCGGGGCGCTGCCTGCTGCGTCTCTCGATGGTGTGTATCTGCTCTATCCGGACCCGTGGCCAAAGCGCCGCCATTGGCGGCGGCGCTTTCTATCCCTTGAGATGTTGGCGCGGCTCGCGCGGGTGATGAAAAGCAGCGCCGAGCTGCGTTTTGCCACCGATATTGATGACAATGCAGGCTGGACGCTCCTGCAAATCCTCAACTCGCCGCATTTCACGTGGCGGGCGGAATCGCCCGAAGATTGGCGGCGGCCATGGGCCGGCTGGGGCGGGACCCGTTATGAAGCGAAAGCCCTGCGCCAGGGACGTCGGCCAGCCTATCTCACATTTGTGAGAAACTAGGCATCCCGTAAAATTCGAGCGGGACATCATACCGGAGATTTACGGCCGCGACCTATGGTTCTCAAAAGCCACGTCAACAGTTTTTCAAGTCACGATAGGTTGAAAGACCTTTACACAAAGACTGATAAAGTCCTAATTCAGTTTAGTCTTTGGATGCCTTGAGTTATATTGCGTTGCAATAGCGTATTGTGCAATGCAATGACAAGGAGTTATCAAGTGTTAAGTATATTAATCTTTAGTTTTTTTCTCGGCTACCTTTGCAGCCGTTTTGCGAAGGTCTGGTCGTTGGTGCCGCTCACGCTCATGCTTTTCGCCATTTTCTTCGCGCAATCGTCGATACTTGGCCACAGCTTTGGCTATACGGTCGCTGAGTGTGGCGTCTGCGCAATGGGGCTGCAGGTGGGCTATGTCTTGAGCCTATTTGCTGCCCTGGTCCCGGCGATGCGGTCGCGCTTTGCCAAAGCTAGATCGCGTCCGCAAAATCCGGTTATCGTACGCAATCGGAACGTTCTCTGAAGTCTGGCAAGGTCGGTGTGCGGCCGTTCTTCGAACAGTTTTTGACTATAAGCCAAAAATAATATATGTTAGTTGAATAAATTATTCTTTAACGATTTTGGCAATGAATTTTTTTCCTGGCGCTGCCAAGCCGCGCGCCGCGGCTGAGGAGGGTGAGCGTCGGCTATCGGCGTTGCGTCTCTCCCTCCCGAGCGCTGCTTGCCAGCCGGCCCAGGCAGCATTGCCGGTAACTCTCGCCTTTCTGACACTCTACGGCATTGACGCCAAGATTTTATTTGCGTCCGCAAGAGAAGCCGGCCGTCAGGCCGTGCACCCAGAAACCGTTCTGCTCGCGAGAGGCTCGATCACCGAGGCGTTTTTTTATGAGTGCCTCGCAGATTACCTCGGTTCTGCTTTTACCGTTAGCAATGTTCAGGTCGCTGTCAACGCCCGCCGCCCTTGCTATCTTCACCGCGACAGAGTGCCGATCAAAGCAAATTCGGATACTCACCTCCTTTTCGCGCCGCGTGGCGAGACGCTCAGACAGCTGCTAATTGAGGCCGCGCGAGGCGAACCCCTTGCGGCAGGCGTTGTGATTACCACGCCCTCGCACTTGTCAGAGCTTTTGCGCAATTGCACGGCGCAACGGCTTGCCTGGGACGCAAGTTTTGGCCTCGCCGCCCTTGATCCTTATCTTTCGGCCGAATTTGGCGCGACTCCGGCCCAATGCGGCTGCGCTCTAGTGGCAGCTGCGGCAACAAGCTTCGCCATCGGACTTTCACCGGCATCCTCGATTGCTTCGATCACTCTCGTCATGACGTTTTTTTTTCTGGCGTCAATCTGGCTGCGCCTGTTCGCTGGCGCGGCGAGCCGGCCCGCTGGCCGCATGGTGCCCCAGACCCGGACTTTAGATCGGGGGCTGCCGGTCTACTCTATCGTCGTCGCGCTTCACCGGGAGGCTCGCGTTGTCCGCCAGCTCGTCACGGCGCTTAACGCGCTCGACTATCCGCGCGCCAAGCTCGACATTAAACTTGTCATTGAGCAGGACGACATTGCCACGCGAACAGCGCTCGACTCCTTACACCTTCCGGCAATCTACGAAATTATTGTCGCGCCCGCGGGCTGGCCCAAAACAAAACCGCGGGCCCTCAATATCGCATTACCATTGGCCCGGGGCGAGTTCCTTGTTGTGTTCGATGCGGAAGACGAGCCAGAGCCTCGTCAGCTGCGCGATGCGGTCGAACGGTTCCGGCATGGTGCTGCCGAGGTCGCTTGCCTGCAGGCGCGCCTGGCGATCGATAACATCGAGGATTCCTGGCTGACGCGCCTCTTTGCCATAGAATACGCGGTCCTGTTCGACGTTTTGAACCCCGGCCTTGCCGAACTCGGCCTGCCAATGCCGCTCGGCGGCTCATCGAATCACTTCAAGACCGCTGTGCTGCGGGAAGTTTGCGGCTGGGATGCCTGGAATGTCACCGAGGACGCCGACCTTGGCCTGCGCCTCGCCCGCTTCGGCTTTCGCATCGGCATGCTGCCTTCAAGCACGCAGGAGGAGGCGCCGGCGCGCCTCACAGCCTGGCTAACCCAACGGCGGCGGTGGTCGAAGGGCTGGATGCAGACGTTTATCACACTGACGCGCGATCCCCGCCGCATGGCCGCCGAGCTCGGCGGCAAGGACAGCCTCGCGGTAGTCCTCTTGATGACCGGCCTTGTCA
>Ga0187781_10002565_pt1 | contig 13774 bp, 10 predicted proteins | sample 0715_SJ02_MP02_2_FD_132447 | JGI IMG/M metagenome (GOLD analysis project Ga0187781, IMG submission 132447) | Tropical peat soil microbial communities from peatlands in Department of Meta, Colombia - 0715_SJ02_MP02_20_MG | ecosystem: Environmental > Terrestrial > Soil > Wetlands > Peat | place...
GGTGAACCATGCTGTTTGAGCGCCTCCGTCGCTCCCGCCGTGAGCAAGGGGCAAAGGGCAAAGGCCATGTTGGCTGAGTTCCACATCTCCACGGTCGCGGCGCAGATCAGACCGGGCAGGCCTTGCCCGCCGTACGCCGGGTCACCGCTCAAACCATTCCAACCGTTGTCCACGAACTGGCGATACGCGGCACCGAAACCTTTGGCCGCTACCACCCCGTCCGGTGTGAGGGTCGCTCCTTGCTCGTCCCCAATCTTGTTCAGTGGCGCCAAGACTTCGCTGGCGAGTTTGGCGGCCGCTTCGAGCACCGCGTCGGCCAGCTCCGGCGTCGCCTCTTCGTAACCAGGCAGTTTGGCGATTCGTTCCAGGTCAGCCATTTCTCGAATAACAAACTGCATGTCGCGCACCGGCGCAATATAGGTCGTCATGGTCTACTCCTTCGATCAGGACGTCTTGATCTGATCCAGCGCACAGGACAACTCGGGGAGCACCTGGAACAAATCGCCCACCAGTCCGTAATCCGCGAGCTGAAAGATCGGCGCTTCTTCATCCTTGTTGATCGCGACGATCACCTTGGATTCCTTCATGCCCGCCAAGTGCTGTATCGCTCCCGAGATACCGACGGCGATGTACAACTCGGGTGCAATCACCTTGCCGGTCTGACCGACCTGGTAATCGTTCGGAACGAATCCCGCGTCCACCGCAGCGCGTGAGGCTCCGACGGCCGCTCCGAGTTTGTCAGCGATTTCTTCGAGTAGCTTGAAGTTCTCGCCCGATCCCATGCCCCGACCGCCCGAGATCACTCGGCGCGCCGCGCTCAGTTCCGGCCGTTCGGATCGAGTCAGTTGCCGACCAATGAATCGAGAGCGATTTGCCTTGCCGATCGCCTCAAGCGTTTCGATCGCGGCCGCACCGCCTTCGCCAGCCGCTGCGCCAAACGCGGAGCCCCGAACCGTGATGACCTTGATCGGATCGGCGCTGCGCACTGTAGCCAAAACGCTGCCAGCATAGATCGGTCGCACAAAGGTATCGGACGACTCGATCGCGACGATCTCGGAGATCTGCGCCACATCGAGCAATGCCGCTACCCGTGGCATCAGGTTTTTGCCGTCCGTCGTTGCCGGCGCCAACAAGTGCGTATAGCTCCTTGCGAGACTAACAACGAGAGGCGCCAAGTTCTCGGCAAGAGCGTCGGCGTAGTGCTGCGCCTCGGTCAGACGTACCTTTGCGACTCCCGCGATCTTTGCGGCCTGTTCTGCGGCCGCGCGGCAGTTATGTCCCACTACCAGAAGGTGAACCTCGCCGCCCAATTGAGCCGCCGCTGTCACCGTGGTAAATGTCGATGCCTTGATACGCTGATTGTCGTGCTCCGCGACAACGAGAACGGCCATGTTGTTCTCTCCTTGTACCAAAGAAGTCATTCAAATCACCTTGGCTTCATTTCGCAGCTTGTAGACCAGCTCGGCCGCATCGCTGACTTTGATCCCCGCTTGACGTTTCGGTGGCTCCGTTACCCTTAGGCAAGTAAGTCGAGGCTTCGGATCAACGCCAAGAGTTTGCGGCGTTACGGTCTCGAGCGGCTTTTTTTTCGCCTTCATGATGTTGGGCAGTGTTGCGTAGCGAGGCGTGTTCAGCCGAAGATCGACCGTAACCACCGCGGGGAGCTGCAACTCAAGCGTTTCCAGACCGCCGTCGATTTCCCGAGTCACGGTCGCTAGCTTGGTACTCGCGGTGATCTTCGAGGCAAAGGTGGCCTGCGGCCAATCAAGCATGGCTGCGAGCATCTGACCAACCTGATTCGCGTCGTCGTCGATCGCCTGCTTGCCCAAAAAAACCAATTCTGGCTCCTCCTTGCAAACCAGAGCTCTTAGGAGCTTGGCCACCGCCAGGGGTTCGAGCTCAACGGCTGTCTCCACCAAAATGCCGCGGTCCGCTCCAATGGCCATGGCCGCGCGCAACGTCTCTTGGCATCCCGCCGTCCCGCAGGACACCACCACAATTTCCGTTGCCACGCCGGCTTCTTTCAGCCGCACAGCTTCTTCCACGGCGATCTCGTCAAAGGGATTGGTGGACAGTTTGAGGTTCGCGACGTCCACCCCGCTGCCGTCCGCTTTGACTCGCACCTTTACGTTGGCATCGACCACCCTTTTTGCGGCTACCAGAACCTTCATACCCTGCCCCTTACAATGGTCTTCGTTGGTTTAGAAGGACGCGGCGGTGTCCGAAATCTAGGAAACATCGCCTGTCTCTCCCAATATCAGCGTGCCTTACGACGGCTCGCTTAAAGCAACACACGATTGAACGCACTGTGCCTGCGCGCAAACGCGTTGTCGCCTATCGAAAGATAGTGAGCGTGCGTGCAACTAGAGCAAACCGCGACTGCGCGCCCTGGCTGCAGCGGCGGTGCGATTGCGCACGGCCAGCTTGCCGAGGATTTGATGCATATGCCATTTCGTCGTCCCGACAGAAATGCGCAGTTTCTTGGCGATTTGCTGGTTCGAAAACCCAACATTGACCAGACGCAACACGTCAAACTCATTCTTGCTGAGGGGGAATTGCTTGGCCACGATTGCCTCCATGAGAGCAATCCGTACCGGACACAGACCCAAGAAGTCTTGTGGGCCCGGCACTTAGATCGCTGCCGGCAATCTATTGAGCGGGGTGTCGCCCGTCACCTATCGAAAGTTAGGAGACGCCCAATCGCGCAGCGTGGCAGTCAGAGCAGCTTGAGTTCGTGGGCCCTGGCGATTGCCTCGACACGGTTGCGCACCTGCAACTTGCCGAAAATCTGGTTCAGGTGCCACTTTGTAGTGCCCACGGTAATGGCTAGCCGGTCGGCGATTTCCTGATTGGTCAAACCCCGGTCGAGATGGCCAAGAATTTGAATTTGTGTACCGCTAAGCGGTTCGACCAACGCCTGCGCAGCACACGTGACATCTTTGGTAGGTGCAAATGTCTCGAGAAGATCGTCCACAAAGTCGGGGTTGGCAGCTCGCGCCCTTTCTAACAACGGGGCGATGGCTGCGCCTGCGTCAAGAAAGATCCGACGATATCCGCCCGCGGCAGCCAGGAAAATCGCGCGTTCGACCTCGCGGATTGCTGCCGGTCGATTGCCAAGCGCGCGCTTGCACAAGGCCCGCCACACATGAATCGCTATGAGGTTTCCTTGCAAGCCTTCCTTGCTCGCAATCGCCTCCGCGCGGTCCAAGGCAGAAACGGCCCCTTGGGCATCGTTTCTTGCGAGCAGCAGTTGGACCCGAACCAAGGATTCGCGACCGGTTGCGGCCTGCGGCGCGTTCTGCGCCTCCCCGAGCGCATGCATGGCAGCTTCGACGTTGCCCTCGCGCAAGTGCAATTCTGCTGAGAGCGCTGCAAGCGAACGCCAGCGTTGGGGATTTTGGGCTTGCCTTGCAAGCTCAGTTGCCGCAGCCAGCGTATTCCAAGCCGCTTTTCGATCACCGCTTGCGTGCTGCACCCTCGCCAGTGCACGCTCGCCGCTAAAAGCGTAGTAGACCATTCCCAACTGCCGGCACAAAGCGACGCCGGTTATCAAACAGCTGCGCGCGGTCTCCAGGTCGTTGGTTTCGTAGTGCAGACTGCCCAAACGGGTGTACACGAGGCCTGCAACGGGAAGGGGCTTTCCGAGTGAATCGACATACTGTTCAACCGCGCGGTTGCAAAGCGCTATTGACTCACGCAACTGCCCTTGCTCGAGCATCAGGGGTGCAAGCGTCGCGAGAGCATCGAGGGTGATCAGATCGTTTCCAAGTTTTCGCCCCAGGCTTACCGCTTGGCGCAGAGTCTGGGTCGCTTTCTTTGCTTCGCCACAAAACCGTTGCGCATGGCCCAACAAGCTCAGCGCGCATGCCCGGAAAAACGTCTCGCTTTCGCCAAATTGTTGCAATGCCTCTTGCGCAAGGGGCAACGCCTGCTTCGGGTCACCTTGGTTTATCGCCAGAAAAGCCCGAAATGCCAACAGCATCCCTCGGTCCGTGACAGGGCTTTCACTGTCGTCGGTTGTCTGCGCAAGTCCGGAGTAATTTTCCGCTTCCTCAACGCGGCCGCCGAGGTACAACAGCCACGCCATGTAGCCGGCAAGATCGGCATGCGAGCGGACGGTCGCGTCAGGCAGTGCCTCAAGCAAGGCGAGCGCGCTGGGAAACTCTCCTCGCCGGCACAATCCGTCCAAAGCGCCGCGGAACAGACGCACTGCGGCCAAAATGTCTTGTGCGCCCAATGCGTGGCGAAGCGCCTCTTCAAGAAGGCCCTGCGTTTCGTACCACGCGCTCGCGCGGCGATGAAGCGCCAGCGCCGCCGATGCATCCAAGCCCGTGCGCAGAAAATCGGCGAAAAGCTGATGGTAGCGGTACCACTGACGGTGATCGTCAAGTCGCAACAGAAACATGTTGGCCTGCTCGAGGCGTGCCAAAATCCGCTTGCTGTCCGTACGCTCAGTCACTGCATCGCACAGCGAGGCGCACAGACGGTCGAGAATTGCGGTCTGCCGAAGAAAATTGCGGATTTCGTCCGGTTGCTGGTGCAGCACTTCACTGGCCAGATAATCGATCACATAGCGGTGCCCGCCAGTAAAAGCTTTTGCCACGTGCGCGACATCGAGCGATCCGTCACTCCGATCATTTTGCTGCAGCGATAAAGCGGCCATTTGCAAGCCTGCGATCCAGCCGTCCGTGCGCGCGCCAAGCAAACGCACGATTTCGTCCTGAACGTGCAGACCCATCGTCTGTTTTAGGAACAAACCCGTCTCTTCCGGCGAAAAGCGCAGCGTCTCCAAATCAATTTCCGTGACGTGTCCAAGCGACCGCCACCGAGCCAACGGGAGCCTTGGCTCCTCGCGCGTTGCCACAAGAAGCCGTAGGCCTTCTGGCGCACGGTCGACCAAGAACACCAACGCGGCGTCAATCTCCGGATTTTTGATCACGTGGTAATCGTCCAGCACCAGCAGAATTGGCTTGGCCAATTCCCCGACTTCGTTGAGCAAGAGCGTCATCAAGTCGCGCGCGGGCGGCCGCTGCAGATAGCCAAACAGGGAAACCAATGCGCGCCCGATCCCCGGCTCGACGGCCTGAAGCGCTGCAACAACGTAATAGAGGAAACGGACCGGGTCGTTGTCTTCGTCGTCAAGGGAAAGCCAAGCGACTCGCGACTCGCGTCCATCCGCCTGGAGCCAGCTGGTCAATAGCGTGGTTTTCCCAAAGCCTGCCGGAGCAGAGATCAACGTAAGCGGACGGACGCGTCCTTCGTCGAGGCGCGCGATCAAATGGGTCCGGAGAATCGCGCGCTGACGCAGCGGCGGGACGTTGATCTTGGTTTTTCGCAATGGCGCGTGATTCGGCGTCGACACCTAGTCTCCACATCGCTAACGACGAGATCGGTCCAGTGGTGCTTTGATCGAACTTTCGTGCGTATTTTGCTCGCTCCAAGGCCCTCGCATCTGACTGCGCGCGTCCCCCGGACCGCCGCGCCGCAACAATTCAATCATCGGCGCGGCAACAAGGCTCCGCCGACTTGGGACCGGGCGCGTGGTCTTGCCGATGCGTTGCCGCCGGCACCTCGTATCTTTCATCCGTGGCGCAAACGCAGTTGGCGCTCGCCCCCAGAGGTAGGAGTCGGATGCTTGAACGATCGTCGATTGCTTTTGTGCGGGAGGGGTACCCGGTTACCGACATCCTATCCGCGATGCTCGACCGATATTGGACTCGGGCAACCGTTGGCTGACGGGCTTTGAATCTTGATTTGCCCCAGCCGGTGTCCTTCCGGCCCCGGGGCCAACAAACGACCAGCGATCAGATGATGCGCCGAAGCGCGCGCTGCAAGTCGCGCTTCAGATCCGCGGCGTCCTCGATGCCCACCGACAGGCGCACGAGCGCGTCACCGATACCGACTTGCGCCCGCTGCTCCGCAGGAATTGAGGCATGCGTCATGATGGCCGGATGCTCGATAAGACTCTCGACACCTCCGAGACTTTCGGCAAGCGAAAAGAGCTCGCAAGACTCCAGGAAACGCTTGGTTCCGTCCAAGTCGGCGGCTAGTTCCAAGGTGATGATGCCGCCGAAACCACGCATCTGGCGCTGGGCAAGCTCGTGCTGCGGATGCGTAGGCAGCCCCGGGTAGCGCACGCGCGAAACACCCGGCTGCGATTGCAACCATTGCGCGATCTCCCGCGCATTTTCGCAGTGCCGCTGCATACGTACGTCCAGCGTCTTGAGCCCGCGCAGCGCTAAGAAGCTATCGAATGGTCCAGCGATGGCACCGACTGCGTTTTGCAAGAAGGCCAGGCGTTCGCCACGCTGCACGTTGTGCTCGTCGCCCGCCACGACCGCGACGCCTCCGACCACGTCGGAGTGGCCGTTTAGAAACTTGGTCGTCGAATGAACGACAATATCGAACCCGAGCTCGATCGGGCGCTGGATCCAGGGGCTCGCAAAGGTGTTGTCCGCAACCATGATGAGATCGTGCTCGTGGCCGATGCAAGCCAGCGCCCGAAGGTCCACGAGGCGCAAAAGCGGATTCGTGGGGCTCTCGATCAGCACCATACGCGTCTGCGGACGGATTGCGGCGCGCAGGGCGTCGGGGTCCGAAAGATCTACGAAACTCAGCGAGAGCCCTGCGCTGTGGCGTCGAACCCGCTCCAAGAGCCGATATGTGCCGCCGTAAAGATCGTCGCCTGCAACCAGATGGGCTCCCGCATCGAGTAGCTCAAGCACGGTGGCAATCGCCGCCATACCCGAAGCGAACGCAAATGCTCGGCTGCCACCCTCCAAGTCAGCGATGCAGCGCTCGAACGCCCAGCGTGTCGGATTGTGCGAGCGCCCATAATCGAGGCCCTTGTGCACGCCCGGACTTTGTTGCACGAAAGTCGAGGTCGCGTAAATCGGCGGCATGATCGCGCCAGTGGACGGATCCGGCGACTGGCCGGCGTGTATTACGCGGGTGCCAAAACCGAGTTGCTCGGCATCGGCGTCGCGCCCACCGCTCATGCAAAGGTCCGGCGCAAGTGGTTGAGCAGGTCGACGCGGGTCACCAACCCGTAAAAATGCTCCGAGTCGGCGATGATGGCTACCAATCCGCTGTCGAGCACGCGTTGTAAGGCCGGCAAGCCGGCGTCGGGGCGAAGCATCTCCAGAGACTGTGTCATTGCGCTGGCGGCCGTTGCATGGAAGTGCGCGGGATCGGCCTGCACCCGCAGTAACAAATCGGACTCGTCGATCAGGCCGACAATGCGTCCGTCTTCGATGACTGGCAGTTGCGAAATGTCGGCTAGGCGCATGCGCTGAAAAACTGTCTGCAGGGTGTCATCGGGCCCTGCGCACACCACCGCACCTTCCTCAAACCGCCGCGCCACAAAATCGCGCAAGTCTCCTTGGATCGGGCGCTTGAGAAAACCCTGATCTTTCATCCAATTGTCATTGTAGACCTTGGATAAGTAGCGTGTGCCGGTATCGCAGGCGAAGGTCACGACGCGCTTGGGCTTGGTTTGCTCGCGACAATAGCGCAATGCGGCAGCCAGTAAGGTTCCGGTCGACGAGCCCGCCAGCACGCCTTCGGCGCGAAGCAGCTCACGCGCGACCGAAAAGCTTTCCTCGTCGGAGATCGAATATGCGCGTCGCACGCCCGAGAAGTCGGCGATCGCAGGAACAAAATCCTCACCGATGCCCTCGACCGCCCAGCTGCCGGCTTCCCCTACCCGTCCCGAGCGCGTGTACTCGGCAAGGATCGAGCCGACGGGATCGGCAAGAATGAATTCGACCCTGGGGTCGGCGCGGCGAAAAAAGCGCGTGAGCCCCGTGATCGTGCCACCCGAGCCCACGCCGCAGACGATTGCGTGGAGCGCGTGCGCGGTTTGCGCCCAGATCTCGGGGCCAGTTGACTGCTCGTGCGCCGCTGGATTGTTGGGGTTGTTGAACTGGTCGGCAAAAAACGCCCCGGGTGTCTGCCTCGCAACTCGCGCCGCGTAGTCCTGGTAGTACTCCGGATGTCCCTTGCCCACGTCCGAGCGGGTGATATGCACCTCTGCGCCAAGCGCGCGAAGTTGCAGAATTTTTTCCGTCGACATCTTGTCGGGAACGACCAGGATGATGCGGTAGCCCTTCGCCCGCGCAACCAGGGCCAGTCCCAGGCCCGTGTTGCCGGCGGTAGCCTCAACGATTGTGCCGCCCGCAACCAACCGCTGCTCGCGCTCGGCGGCCTCAATCATGCACGCCCCGATCCGATCCTTGATCGAGCCGCCAGGGTTCTGGGATTCGAGTTTTAAGAAAAGCCGGCACGGGCCCGCGTCAAAGCGCGTGAGCTCAATCAGTGGCGTGTTGCCGATGAGCTCCAGGACCGCCGGACCAGCGCTTCGCCGCTCATCGGACGATTCCTGGGCCCGCGCGTTCTGACCACCCATCGGCGGCACTGCTAGCTGCATGATCTCAGGGCGCAGGCCGCAGGCAAGCACAGCAAACGCGCGATTTTGCGCCCAAAGCGCGCCGCGTCGTTCAAAAAGCCGTCTCCCCCGCGGATCGAATCGACCTTAGCCAGCCGGAGATGACGCAGTTGCGCCGTGAGTGCACGCTGCCCTTCGGGGACGTTCAGCGCGTCGGAGCCGATCAAACCGACGAGGACGGGTTGCCAGATTTCCGCGAGCGCTTCCGGGTAGCGGTCACGGCCGCGTGCAAGATCGTGAGTGTCCATGGCATCCAGAAGACTTCGGTAGCAATCGGCATCGAACCGCTCGACCAGCGCATGGCCATGATACTGAAGCCAACCCGACACCGCAAAATCATCCGGCACGTACGAATAACTGCATATGCCTCTTCGCCTCTCGCGCAGCCAAAGGGCTATGTGGGCACAACGCTCGGGCTTGCTCGCCGATCGAAGATGCGTCCGCAGTCCGAGTAGGTGGAATACCCGCGCATTGCGGTCTGTACCTTCCACGGACTTGCAAAGAAATACCTGTGCGGCGGCTTTGGCGAAGCGCTGAACTTCGGTATTTGCGCGAGCTTGGACGCAGCACAAAAATTCATCGACAAACGCAACCGGGCGATGCACTTTGTCAATGTCGGCGATGCGCACACCCTCGTCGTCCATCCAACCTTCACCATGCACCAGGAGCTTGTGCCCGAGGAACAGATCCGCTCGCAAGTGCGCCCGGACATTGTGCGCATCTGCGCAGTCTTGGAGCATCGGGACCGAAGATAGGAGGACTTCGACCGCGCGTTTAAGCAAGCGGGCGCGCGCGCGGCCGCCCGAGTGTGTGATTTTTATCGCGCGTGCAGGTGGTTACTTCAATCGGGCCAATCGTATTTTTTCGGCGCGGCGCGGCATTTCTTTAACGCGACGAGCGGCTGCATAACCTGCATGGGCTCCGGAGCGAGGGCCATTTTCTGCGATGCCGCGGGCCGCTGGAGCAAGATGCGCAAAGCGCCCAACTCGCCGGTGAAGCGCCGGACCACGTCCTTTGGTGTCCTTGTTACCGCCATCTGCAAAAAAAGGGCCTTAATCCGGCCTATTCCCCGGCTATAGCCCGGCGGCCTCTGTACGACGATCACCAACGCGATTCGCGCCAGACGGCCGCGCCGATCGACAAACCGCGTCGCGGCATGCGGCACCTCGCGGACTCCAATGGCCACCGGAGCGGGAACTCAAATGCTTGACACGATCTTCAGGAACGGCAGTGAGCGCAAACAGGCGCAGGACGATCTGCGGACACTGATCGAGCAGGCCCGCGAGGAACGCGTTGAGCTCGCCGCGATGCTTGCACAGATCAACGGCGCGTCGCCGGCGCTCGCGCGCACCAGCAACACGCTCGATGACTTGCGCATCAAGGCTGACGAGGTCACGCGCCGTTGCGATAAGCTGAGCAAGGTGGTGGGCACGTACGAGGAGTGCACTTACAGCTTCGAGCGCCTCGAGGGGCGCATGAATGACCTGCTGGTCCAGCTGGCCGAAGCCAGGCGCACCTCGGATGCAATGGCTGCGCCCGACGGAGGCTTGCAGCAAATGCGGCAGGCGGCCGAAGAGATGAGCGCACGCTCGCGCGAGGCGCACGCGACGCTCGACGAGCTGGAGCATGAGGCCGACAAGTTGGAGGCCTTGCGCGAGCGGCTGCGCCAGGCCACGGCGGAAGTGGGGCAGTGGGTCGGCGGGGCGGTCGCGCTGAAAGACGAGCTGCAGGATCTGCGCCGCGCGGAGGCCGCGCTTCGCCTCGAGATGCAGGGCATTCGCAAGAGCGCAAGCGATGCTCGGGGGGACTCCGAAGCCGCGCGCAACGCGGTGGCCGATGTGGAGGCCAAGGTCGAATCGCTTGCCCAGCTGCAGGAGCTCAGCAAGAGCACCGAGCAACGGCTCGCCGCGCTTAACGCGCTGGCCGAGCACGTTGCACATAAGGGCAAGGCACTGGAAGCGCAGAAGCTTACGGTCGAGCGCGCTGTCGTCGAGGCCACGCGGCTTAACGAGATGGTGTGGAACATGGACGCGCAAATCGCCAAGCTTGCAGCAGGCGGCGATCAGATTCAGCGAACCGAGGAGACGGTGACACGAATGGAGCAGCTGGCCAAAACCACGGCCGACCAGCTTGCCGCCGGTAGCGCAGCGCGCGATGATTTCGTGCGCGAGTCGCAACGGCTCGAAGCCGAAAGCCGCTCGCTGTCAGAGGCTATGAAAGCGACCCTTGAGCGGCTGTCGTTTGACAAGAACGAAGTCGACGCGTTCGACGAACGGCTCAAGGCACTTTCTAAGGCGCTGGGTGAGACCGAAGCGCGCGTGCAGGGCGTGCTGACCCGCGATAAGGGCCTGGTGGCCATGCAGCGCGAGGTCGATGCAATCGCCAAGGCGTTCACGATGCTGACAGCGAACGCCGATGAGCTGGCGCGCAAGCAAAGCCTGCTCGACTCGCTGGCAGGCCAGTTGGCGCAGGTCGACGCGCTCGGGAAACGCACGACGGCCCAGCACGAGAAGCTGCTGCAATCGCAAAAGGATCTGGAAACCGTGCGCGGCGAGCTGGCCGAGTTCCACAAAGCGCATGCCGAGGCCGCGCAGCTGCGCGACAAGCTGGCGCTGGACCGTGCGGCTCTCGAAGCATTCGGTGAGCGCACGACGGCGATGCTCAGCCGCACGCCTGAGCTGCAGGCGCGGTTGGACGAAGTGCTGGGCAAGATGGCGCTGGTCGAAAAAGGCAGCGCCTCGGCCACGCGGCTGGGTGAATTGACGACCGAGCTCGACGCGCAGGTAAACCGCGTGGGCGCGCGGCTTCAATTCGTCGAAAAGCTCGAGGCGCGCATCAATGGCCTGCACGCGGTCACCGCCGACGTCGAGCAAAAGCTCAACGAACAGCTGGCGCGCCGCGCCGAGATGGAAAACCTGCAGAACCTATGCGACACGCTGGCCGCGCAGGTCACCGAGGCGCAGCAAAAACTCGATGGCGTAGCGACGCTGCAAGGGCGCGTGCTGCCGCTGGCATCGCAGGTGGCGACTTTGCAGCAGACGCTCGAAAGGGCGCAACAGCTGGTCGACGCGATCCGGATCGACGAAGCGGTGGTGCACGAACAGCAGGCGCGATTGGCCGGCTTCGTCGAGCAGGGCAAGGCCCTCGCGGTGGAGACTGCCGAGCGGCTCAGCCAGGTGCGCAGCGTCAGCGTCGACCTCGCCCGTGCCAGTTCGCTAAAAGAGGAATTGCTCGCCGAACTCGCGCACGTGCAAACTGCCCAGCTCGATGCCGTGTCGCAGACCGATGCCGCCCAGGAGCAGATCCAGCGCGCAGAGACGTTGGCCAAGCAGCTTGAACAGCGCGTCGCGCAGCTGATGCATAGCGCCGAGAACGTTGCCGCCCTCGAGGGTCGACTCGGTGAACTTGACCGTAGTGCTGAGGCCGTCGAGCGCAAGATCCAGTCGCTGGCCGATCACGATGCGATGGTGCAGGCGGTGAAAGCCGAGGTCGACAACATCCGCCAGATCAGCGGCCGCAGCAGGTCGGACCTGCAATATGTGACCGAGCACCGCGGCGAAGTGGTCGACCTGCGCGCCAAGGTTGAAGATCTGATCGGCCGGCTCGACGACACCGACGGCAAGATCGTGCAGATCGAATCGCGCCGCAAGGTGGTCGAGGAGGTGCAGTCGCGAGCTGAGGACATCACTCACATGCTCAATGACATCCACGTGAACCTGGAGATGCTCAGCGAGCAGCGCGCGGTGGTCGATGACGTGGGCGAGAAGCTGGCGCGACTCGAGTTCACGGTGCAAGAAGCGCAGAACACGTTTCGCGCGCTGCAGCGCGAGCGCGAAGTGGCAGAGCGCATCGAGCAGGGGATCAAGTCGCTGCGGGCGCGCAGCGGCGCGGGCCAAGCGAAGTAGCGTTTGCGCGCCGCGCTACGGGTTGCCGTTAAGTACCATCTCGGGGCCGCGCGCCGCCTCCCACGCGGCGATGCCGCCGCGGTACCAGTAGATATTTTGAAAGCCTGCGTGCACGGCACGCAGCGCCGCGTTGTAGCTCTCCCAGCAGCGCGATCCGGCGCAAAAGAACACCACCGGCACACTGCCCATGCGGTTTAGCACCGACTGAAGGTCAGTGCGCAAGCGCTGCTGGTTCGCGTCGTTGAAATTGCCGGGCAAGCCCGCATAGGGCGCGTACAACGCGCTCGTGATTGTGCGCGGGTGGTAGCCGTTCCACACGTCGATGAGCAGCATTTGCTGACCACGCTGTGCGGCGTCGACGATGTCCACCGTGTAGACGGTGTGCGCGCCCGGAACTGAGGTCGGCGTCGGGCCCGCCACCTGGGACTGGAGGAAGTTCTGGCTCGGGACGCCCCAATCGGTAGCTTCATCGGCGTAGTACTGTCGCGGTGACGGTTGTACCGCAGGCCGCTGGGCAACGGGTGGTTGCGCCGGGGGCGCCTGGATCGGCGGTACGGCCGCAGGTGGGCGCGGGCTAGCGATTGGCGGAGGCAGCGTGGGCTGGGTCGGCGTGGTGGGCTGGGGGACCGGGACTTCGACGATGAAACGGCTTAGGACCAGGCCCAGCAGGACCAGACCGCCAGCACCGACGAGGGCGCGCTTGCGCCACGACCAGCCGGTAAAAAAGCCCGCGGCTGGGCCGGCGTGCGCGCCGGCAAGCGCAGAGGGCGGCGCCGCCGTAGCGGCGACCGCGCCCTGCCCCGAAACGTTAGAGCCGCCCACCCAGGAGTTTGGCCGTCCGGCAACGCTTGAAAGGCCGACCCAGGAGCCTTCTTGCTGTGGCTGCGACGCTAGGCGTGCCGTTGGAGGAGTCGCGGCATTTGCCTCGGCCGGCGTTTGCGGAGCAGCCGTCGGCAGCGGTCCAACTCCAACCGCATAGGCGGCGCACGACACGACCGACTGCGCCAGGTCGTGGCGGATGCCCAGCGCCGCTTCGAGGCGAGCCGCTTGGCGCTCGATCTCGAAAATACGCTGCTCCACCGGTGCATGCGCCACTTCCTCGAACACCTTCTCGTCCACCGCCGAGGCGATCAGGTTGATCTCGCGCCGGTTCTCCGGGAACTTGTCCGAAAGCAATGAAACGAGCCTGCGCCGGTCGACGAACGCCGATGCGCCGAATCGATCCGACATTTCGCGCAGCGCCTGCGCCAGGTCATCGAAGGTAGCGTTCTGCATCCGTATTCTCCTTGTCTGGACCCGGACTCACCAGATGACGTCGCTGACCGGCGCGGGTTGATAAAGGGGATCGCGGGCGAGCAGTGCCACCTGGTCGGGAGCGGCCTTGGGCGAGGACACCGCCTTGACCGGCGCGGTGGTGGCCCAC
>Ga0187781_10002566_pt1 | contig 13770 bp, 9 predicted proteins | sample 0715_SJ02_MP02_2_FD_132447 | JGI IMG/M metagenome (GOLD analysis project Ga0187781, IMG submission 132447) | Tropical peat soil microbial communities from peatlands in Department of Meta, Colombia - 0715_SJ02_MP02_20_MG | ecosystem: Environmental > Terrestrial > Soil > Wetlands > Peat | place...
CTGAAGCCCACCGTGGGCCTGGTCAGCTCCAGGGGCGTAGTCCCGATCTCGCCGCGCCAGGACACGGCAGGACCGATGTGCCGCACGGCGGCCGACGCCGCACTGATCGCCGGCGTGATCGCCGAGCGACCGCTCGGTTTCGGCGCGCATGGCGCCGATCTCGAAGCCTTCCGGCTGCGCGGCCTGAAGATCGGCGCGCTGCCGGTGCCGAAGTCGGCACATCCGCAGACCGCGCGCTGGTACGCCGAGGCGCGCGCAGCGCTCGCCCACGAGGGCGCGGTGATCGCCGACGTCAAGCCGCCGGCGGCCTTCGACGAGGGCGATGAGGCGGAGCTCGAAGCGCTGCTGTTCGAGTTCAAGGCGGCGATCAACGCCTACCTTGCGACGCTCGATCCCGCCCAGGTCGATTGCCGGACGCTCGCCGAGCTGATCGCATTCAACCGCGCGCACACGGACGAGGAGCTGATCGTCTTCGGCCAGGAGCTGTTCGAGATGGCCGAGACGCATGGACCGCTGACCGATCCCGCCTATCAGAAGGCCGTCGCGACGCTGCAGCGGACCGCCGACACGGAAGGCCTGGCCACACTACTCGGCCCACAGGGTGCGGAGATTCTCATGGCGCCGAGCAACGGGCCGGCCGAGCGGCTCGATGAGGTCTGGGGCGACCGCCATGACACGGGCTTTGCGCCGATCGCCTCGGCCGCGGCGATCGCCGGCTACCCGAGCCTCACCATGCCCGCGGGCGCCCTGACCGGACTTCCGGTCGGCATCACGGTGGTCGGCAATCGCAATCAGGACGGCCTGCTGCTGCAGGTGGCGCGAGCCTATGAGCGCGCCACCAATGCGCGCCTGCCGCCCCGTCTCGTGATCTGAATGGTGGAGCGGAAGGGGATCGAACCCTCGACCTTCGCATTGCGAACGCGACGCTCTCCCAGCTGAGCTACCGCCCCACCGCAAAGCGCGCGATTTTAGCATCGATGCGGCTATGATGCTGCTCGAGGAGGAGCATGCATGCTGGCGATGGGCGCCCGGGCGCCGGAGTTCACCTTGCCCGATCAGGATGAGCACAACGTGTCGCTCAGCACGCTGCTGCGGCACGGGCCTGTGATCCTTTATTTCTATCCGGCGGATTTCACCCCCGGCTGCACGCGCGAGGCCTGCACGCTGCGCGATCTGCACAGCGAGATCCTGCAGGCAGGACTCGATGTGGCGGGCGTCAGCCCGCAGGATCCGGCGAGCCATCGCGCCTTCCGGGAAAAGTACCGGCTGCCGTTCACGCTGCTCTCGGATGTCGACAAATCGGTCATCCGCATGTACGACCTGAATGGGCCGCTCGGCTTCGGCGTCCGCCGCGGCACCTACCTCATCGATCAGGCGCGCTACATTCGGGGTGCCGTGCTGGCAGACTTCCGCATCGCGGAGCACGAGGCTTTCGTCCGCAGGGCGGCCGCGATGAGCCCCGCCACCACGCGCACGCGCCGCCTCGAGCAGTGAGGTGAGCGCCGGCTCAGTACTTGAGCCGCAGGACCTGCGGCCGGCCGAAGCTCGGCACACTCACTATATATAAGAGATCCGGGTCGGCGGCCGCCTGCGCTGCGCTGCCCGGGCCGGCGAGCTGCCGCAGGAATTGCTGCACGGTGGGAGCGCCACCGATCACCAGCACCGCGCCGCCTTCGCGGCCGCGCGTCAGACCCGCCGCCACCACCGCGGCATCCCTGGCATCGTAGGGTGTGGGTGTGAGATGCAGCAGCTCCGCCACTGGCGCTGCCGTCTGCTGCGCGCGCCGCTCGCCGCTCACGTACAGCGCATCGAGCCGCCCGGGCCCGGCCCCGGTCGAGAGCATCTGCGCGAGGCGCTGCGCCCGCCGCTCGCCTTCGGCGGAAATCGGCGGGTCGTCGATGGTGGCCGGATCCTTCTCCCCCGAGGCAGCAAGCACCACCACCGTGGTCGCAGCACCCCGGTACGCGGTATACACGACGCCCGCCGCGATCAGCAGCGCGAGCAGCGTCAGCCACAGGGGCGCTAGAAAGGGGCGTCGATGGCGCGTGATGCCCGGCGGTTCCATGGCCGCCATCATAGTGTGGCGGCTGCGCGCACGGGTATTATGGCTGCAAGGGGGACCCGATGGCGTACGGCGGCCAGACCACCGTCATCCAACGCATCCTCGAACGGCGCGCCGAGCGCCCGGCGGAGGCACACGAGGGCACGACCGCGACGGTCGCGGTGATGCTGCGCGTGCTGCCCGCTCCCAAGGCGCTGGTCGTCTGTCACGACCCGGCGCTGCGCGCGCAGCTGATGCGCCGCATCGCGCCGGATGTGTTCGAGATCGAGTCCCTGGCCTCGGACGACGAGGCGCTGCGGCAGTTCACGGCCGAGTACCGCGCCGTCGTGATCACCGACAGCCTCGAGCTCATCCGCCAGCTGCGCGCGCGCAAGGCTGTGCGCAATCCCTTCGTGCTCTACGTCGCCGAGCTCGACGAGGGAGCGGAGCGCGAGTCGGGACTGCAGGCCGGCGCCGACGAGTGCGTCGGGCGGCGCGCGCCCGAGCGCGAGATCGACGCGCGTATCGCCACCGCACGCCGCATCGCCGAGCTCGAAGCGGTGCTGCGCATCACGCTCGAGGAGAACCGCAAGCTCTCGGCCACCGACGACCTGACCCGCGTGGCGAGCCGGCGCTTTTTCGGCAAGCACTTTCCGCGCGAAGTCGAGCGCGCGGCGCGCTATCAGCGCGCCCTGTCGCTGATCCTGTGCGACATCGACTTCTTCAAGAACATCAACGACACCATGGGGCACGGCTGCGGCGACGACATCCTGCGGCAATTCGGCACCCGGCTGCAGGAGGTGCTGCGCCGCGGGGTCGACTGGGTGGCGCGGATCGGCGGCGAGGAATTCGCCGTGGTGCTGCCCGAGACCGCTTACGAGCCGGCCCTCGAAGTCGCGCGCAAACTGCGCGCCGCGGTCGCCGGCCGGCCTTTCCCGCACGAGGGCAAGGACGTCGGCGTCACCGCCAGCTTCGGACTGTGCGGACTCGACACCGTGCCGGGTGGGGAGCGCGAGCTCGCCGGACGCTTCCTGAAGATCGCCGACGCGGCGCTCTATCGCAGCAAGCAGGGCGGGCGCAATCGCGTGACCGCGACGCGCTACAACGGGCCGAACACCTGAGGGCTGGCGAAAACTCGCTCACCGCGACGCAAGCCCTTGCCGCCGCTCGTCGTTTGACGCGCAGCGCGCGCTCTGTCCACATGGTTATGCACAAATTCTGTGGATAACTGCCGAGGCTGGAAACGATGCGGCGATTGTGTGAGACTGGCCGCCCTTCGCGCTTCGCAGGCAGGAAAATGAAGAAAAGCGGCAGCGAACCGGCGGGCCTTCCCGCTGAGCCCCTCGAGCGAGCGCGACTGCAGGCCGAGGTCGCGAAGCAGCGGGTACGAATCGCCAAAGACGAGCTGAAGCGCGCGCGCAAGCGTTTGAAGGAGGCCAAGCGCGAGGCGAAGCGCGCCCGCAAGCAGTCCGCCGCCGCGCGCAAGGCCTGGAAGCGCGCCCGCCGTGCGCAGAAAAAAGACACGAAAGGCACGGCCAAGTCCGCGAAGACCAGTAAGGCCGCAAAGACCACCAAAGCCAAGGCCGTGAGGCCCGCACGCGGCGCGTCGCGCCATGCCGCCTCCCGGCGTCCCGCGCCCGCTCGCGCTTCCTCCAAAGTCCGGGCCCGCCGCCCGAGGCATGCGGCGCCCTTGCGGGCGCGGCGGCCACAGCTCAGCAAGCGCGCGCCGACGGTGGCGGCGACCGCCCTGCCCGTCAAGCGTCCGCGGCGTGTGCGCGTCCCCGCCTCTCCCGTGACGCCCGCGCCGGCATCCGTACCTGAAGTCCCGGCTGAGCCGCCGGTAAGTGAGACGCCCGCCGACACCGGACTGCCCACCGCGGAGCGGGCGGCCTGACACTCATGTCGGACCCTCGGCCGCAGGCGGCGCCTTCGAGCTCGCGCATGGTCGCGGGCTACCTCACGGATGTGGAGACGCTGCTCGAGGCGCAGCACTGGGACGCGGCCCTGTGCGAGGCTTACGACCTGCCGCGGATTGCGGTCGCGCTGACCGACCCGACGCTGCAAAGCTCGGGTGAGGAGCAGAAGACCTGGTGCGAGCAATGGATCCGGCCGGCGGACGAGGAAGACGCGAGCGATGACCTCGATTACGAGCGCGTCCGTCGTGCCGTCTGCGAGCACATCGAGCATGAGGACGCCACCGAGCCGAAGTCGATTCCGGCGCGCGCGCTGCGGCGGCTGCGGTTGCGGCGCCACGTGCGCACCGCTCCACGAGGCTTCTCTCACGAGCCGCACCCGCCCGGTGACTCCGGGGCCGGCGAGAGCGCGCAGATCGCCACGGCGCTCATCGACGCCGCGCGCCGCTGGTACGCGCGCAGCGCCTGCCACAACTCCATCGTGCAGACGAATCTCGCCCGGCTCGCCGTTCTGCGCTGAATCAGCGCGCTGAAACGCCCTCTTTCGCCGACCAGGCTGTCCCGCGCGCCGCGCGCCTGCGGTTGCGCCTCAGGCAGTGGCGTCCGTCGTCTGAATAGTCGTTCAATGCGTGGTATCGCGAGGCGTCGGACGTTTGCACAACGGAACTTTCGCGTGTCGTTTTTTGTTTTTGCTAAACTTTTTCTCGAGCGGGAGTGCTCTTGCTTCCCATTTGGGCTTGGCGGAAGATAAGTGGCAAGGGGAGGAGCTCAAGCCATTGAGTGAGCGTTCAATGACGCACTCAAACGGATCTCAGCGCGCGTCCGGGGTGGAGCGCGGCGCGCGTCCGCCGCTGCGCGTCGGCGTCATTCTCGCGCACCACTTCACTCTGTCGGCCTTCGCGGTCTTCATCGACCACCTGCGGCTCGCCGCCGACGAAGGCGACCGCAGCCGCCCGTTGCACGTGCAGTGGTCGATCATGGCGAGCCGGCCCGAGTCGGTTCCCGCGAGCTGCGGCGTCTCGCTCGAGCCCACCAGCGGCTTCCTGCCGCCCGACTCTCTCGATTACGTCGTCGTGATCGGCGGGATTCTGCACGCCGGCCCTCAGGTGGACGAGGCGACCATGCGCTACCTGCGCGAAGTCGGCTCGACCAACGTCCCGCTCATCGGCATCTGCACCGGCAGCTTCGTGCTGTGCCGCGCGGGGTTGATGAAGGGGCGGCGCTCCTGTGTGAGCTGGTACCACTACCAGGACTTCCTCGAGGCCTTCCCGACGCACGAGGTGATCGCCGATCGGCTGTTTCTGGTCGACGGCTTGCGCATCACCTGCGCCGGTGGCGCCGGAGCGGCCGCGCTCGCCACGTTCCTCATCGAGCAGCATCTGGGCCGTGCGCTCGCCCAGAAGGCCAGCCAGGTCCTGCTGTTCGATCGTCCACGCTCGGGCAGCGACGCCCAGCCGCATCCGCCTATGTCGGAAGTCGTGAGCGAGCCGCGCGTGCGCCGGGCGCTGCTCCTCATGGAGCAGAATCTCGCCCGGCCGATCGCGATTGCCGCCGTCGCCGCGGAGCTCGGGCTGTCGGCGAGGCAACTCGAGCGCCTGTGCCGGCAGCACGTCGGCATGGGGCCGGCGTCGCTCTACCGCCAGCTGCGCATGCGCTACGCCAACTGGCTGATCGAGAATACCGACCGCTCGGTCACCGACATCGCCAACGAGGCGGGATTTGCAGACTGCGCGCACTTCTCGCGCCAGTTCAAGGACACTTACGGCCTCTCGCCTTCGACCCGGCGTCTGCAGCCGCAGCGTTCCGCGAACGGCGACGCCGCGCGCGCCCGGGTTTTCGAATAGCGCGCGCATGACAACGGCTTGACGCACCCATTCAATCGCAGGTGCATCCGGCCGGGCTCTAATCGAACTCACCCGTCGATAGGGGAATCGATCATGTCCAAAAACCAGCCTGCCCTCGCCCGCCGCCGCCGCTCGCAGATCTCCTGCGCCGTCGCCGCCGTCATCGGCGGTGCAGCGCTCGCAGCGCACGCCCAGGAGCAGCCCGCCGGCGGCGCCCAGGCGAGTGAGACGAGCGGCAACGCGCTCGCAGAGATCACCGTCACGGCGCAGCGGCGTACGGAAAACATCCAGGACGTGCCGATCGCGATCCAGGCGCTCACCGCACAAACCCTGCAGCAGCTCAACGTCTCGACTTTCGATGACTATCTGCGCTACCTGCCCAACGTCACCTCGGCCAACAACGGACCCGGCCAGAACGAAGTGTTCATGCGCGGCCTGTCCGCGGGCTCACAGGCCACGCAGGGTGGCGGCTCGACCGCGGCCTGGCCGAACGTCGCCATTTATCTCGACAATCAGTCGGGCCAGCTGCCGGGCCGCAACCTCGACATCTACGCCGCCGATCTGAACCGCATCGAGGTGCTCGAAGGCCCGCAGGGGACCCTGTTCGGCGCCGGCGCCGAGGCGGGAGCCATCCGCTACATCACCAACGAGCCGAAGCTCGATGCGACCGAGGCCAACGTCAAGGCCGGCTACGGCACCACCGCTCACGGCGATCCCAACACCGACATTACCGGGGTCCTCAACCTGCCGCTGATCCCCGACACCCTTGCCGTGCGCGCGGTGGTCTACGACGACCGCCGCGGCGGTTACATCGACAACGTACCGGCGACCTTCACCCGCAAGGACACCGACGTCGGCATCCACTACGCGGACTACCCGGCCAACGCGGCCGGGCAGTGCCCGGACGGCCAGCCGAACAACGGCTTCTGCGTGCCGCCCGGGAGCCCCTCCATCAACAACGCGGGGGTGATCGGCAACGCCATCAACCCGGTCACCTACGAAGGCATCCGCGTCGAGGCCCTCTACAAGTTCAACGACAACTGGGACCTCCTGATCAGCCAGTCCTACCAGGACATGGAGTCGCAGGGGGTGTTCTACCAGCAGCCGAATGCCTCCGACGGGGCGCCGCTCGCGCCGCTGCAGGTCACGCTGTTCAATCCCGCCCACGACAGCGACCGCTTCGAGAGCACCGCCTGGACGCTGAATGGCAAGCTGGGCGACCTCAAGGCCGTCTACACGGGCGGCTACCTGGTGCGCAACGTCGACCAGGTCGGCGACTACACCAACTACGCACGCGGTGTGTTTGCCGACTACTACCAGTGCTACGGTCCGCCCGGGCCGGGAACCTTCGTCAACGATCCGTCGCTGACGCCGACCTGCTTCTCACCGAGCGCCACCTGGGAGGAGACCGAGCGCAACCAGCACCAGCAGCACGAGTTCCGTCTGAGCACCCCGGACGACTGGCGGCTGCGCGCGATTGCCGGCGTCTATTGGGAAGACAACAAGCTCTACGACCAGACGCGCTGGAACTACAAGACCATCCCGGCGTGCACCTCGAACGCCACACCCGGCACGCCCGGCAACGGCGACACCGGCTGTCTCTCGAACGTCGGCACGTTCCCCGGAACCACCGTGGTGAACCCCGGGATCCAGAGCGACAACACCTCCTTCTATCAGGACCAGGTGCGCGAGACCAAGCAGCTCGCGGAGTTCATCTCGCTCGACTTCGATCTGCTGCCGAAGGTGCTCACCCTCACCGTCGGCACGCGTCATTTCCGTTTCGACAACTCCATGGCCGGCAGCGTGCTCTCGAGCTTCGGCTGCTTCGAGGCGGGCATTTCGCCGTGCACCAGCAGCTCGAGCTACAATCTGAACGCCGCGAACCTTTCCGACACCGAGTCCGGCACCAAGAGCCGCGCCAATCTCACCTGGCACGTCACGCCGGATGCCATGGTGTACTACACGTGGTCTCAGGGCTTTCGACCCGGCGGCTTCAATCAGAACGGCGGCTTCTTCAACTACGCCCCCGGGCCGGACGGCGTCAACCAGTACGCGGTGCCGACGTCCTATCAGTCCGACAAGCTGACCAACAACGAGATCGGCTGGAAGACCGAGTGGTTCGATCACCGGCTGCAATGGAATGGGGCCGTCTACCGCGAGGAGTGGGACAACGCTCAGGTCGCCTTCTTCGACCCCGGTGTGACCGGCAACATCTTCTTCGACACCAACGGCCAGGACTTCCTCATCAAGGGCCTCGAGACCTCGCTCATTGCCCGCGTGGTGACCGGCCTCACGCTGCAGGGCGCGGCCTCCTGGAACCACAGCGAGCAGACCAACTCACCGGCCTTGATCGACACCAATCCGGCGAGCGTCAATTACGGCCAGCCGATCACCGAGGTCTGCAGCCCCACCTGCACGCCGATCGTCAACCCCTACGGCCCGGTCGGCGCGCCGACCGCCAACTCGCCGCCCATCCAGTTGAGCCTGCGGGCACGCTATGACTGGAGCATCAACGGCTACACGCCCTACGTGCAGTTCGGCCTCGCGCACAGCGGACACTCGTTCACCCAGGCGGGCGCCAACCCGACCTTCCTGCCGGGCAACGTGGTTACCAACTCGCGCGGGCGCTTCGAGAACCCGGCCTACTCGGTCTACGATGCCTCCTGCGGCATTGCCAAGGACAACTGGTACGTCAACCTCTACGCCGAGAACCTGAGCGACTCGAACGCGAGCGTGTTCGTGAGCACCGACCAGTTCATCGTGGAACAGACCCCGCTGCGCCCACGGGTCCTCGGGCTCGCCCTCGGCTACACGTTCTGAACGAGCGGGCGCGGGGAGCGTAGCTGGCGCGCGGCGGCCGGGCGCATCATGGTCGCCATGCCCGCCGCTGACCCGAGTCCCCCGATCGAGCGCGAGGTGCAGCGCATCCGCGAGCTCGTGAAGCAACGCGAGCTCGGCTCCGCCCTGTCGGCCACCGCGGCGCTGCTGCGGGCGGTGCCCGAGAATCGCGACGTCCTCTACCTGCGCGCGCGCGCCCAGCGTCTCTCCGGTGCCACGGCCGCGGCGCTCGGCACACTCATGGAGCTCGAGCGGCTGTATCCGCGCTTCAGCCGCCTGTACGAGGAGCGCGGCCTGTGCCACGTGGTGCTGAAGCAGGCGCCACAGGCGATCGCAGCGCTGCTCGAGGCGGTGCGCATCAACCCGGCGCTGCCGGCGAGCTGGAGCATGCTCGAGGGCCTCTACCGCATGACCGGTGAGCCCGCCAACGCCGCCGCCGCCGCGGCCCACGTCGCCACGCTGAAGCAGCTGCCTCCCGAGGTGGTGACCGCGACCGCCCTGTTCTCCGACGGAGAGCTCGGAGCGGCCGAGGAGCTGACACGTGCCTTCCTCCTGAGGCACGGGCATCACGTCGAGGCCATGCGCCTGCTGGCACGCATCGGCATCGAGCGCGACGTGCTCGATGATGCGCAGCGGCTGCTCGAGGGCGTGCTCGAGCTGGCGCCGGACTACCAGGCGGCTCGTGCCGACTACGTGCGGGTTCTGAACGAGCGCCACCTGTACCAGGAGGCCCGGGAGCAGGCGGACAGGCTCCTCGCCGGCGATCCTGCCAATCGCGATTTCCGCATGCTGCACGCACTCAGCTGCGTCGGGCTCGGGGAGCATGAGCGCGCCATCGGCGAATACCGCGGCCTGCTCGAGGGCGCTGCCCAGCCCGCGGACCTGCATCTGTCGATCGCCCACTCGCTGAAGACGCTCGGGCGCAGCACCGAAGCCATCGCTGGGTACCGCGCGGCCGCCGCGGCGCGCGCTGACTTCGGCGATGCTTACTGGAGTCTCGCCAATCTCAAGACCTACCGCTTCGCGGGCCCGGAGGTGGCGGCGATGCGCGCCGCCGTTGACCGCGCTGCGACCTCCCCGGTCGACCGCTACCATCTGTGCTTCGCGCTCGGCAAGGCGCTCGAGGACTGCGGCGAGTACGCCGAATCCTTCCGCTTCTACGAGCGCGGCAACGCGCTGCGGCGCGCCGAGAGCCGCTACCAGCCCGAGGTCCACGAGCAGAACACCCGGGCACAGATCGATGTCTGCACGCCGCAGCTCTTCGCCCGTCAGGCCGGCGCGGGCGCCGCCGCGCCGGATCCGATCTTCATCGTCGGGCTGCCGCGCTCGGGCTCGACGCTGATCGAGCAGATCCTGGCGTCGCACTCGCAGGTCGAGGGCACTCACGAGCTCGCCGAGGTCCCACGCATCGTGACCGAGCTCGGTGGGCGCGGGGCCGAGGCCGGCGAGGCGCGCTATCCGGCGGTGCTCGCCGCGATGAGCAGCGCCGACTTCCGCCGCCTGGGGGAGAAATACCTCAGCGACACGCGCGTCTACCGCACCGGCAAGCCGCGCTTCATCGACAAGATGCCGAACAATTTCCGGCACGTCGGGCTCATCCACCTGATGCTGCCGAACGCCGTGATCATCGACGCGCGCCGCGAGCCGATGGCCTGCTGCTTCGGCAACTTCAAGCAGCTGTTCGCCCGGGGACAGGAGTTCGCCTACGGGATCGAGGACATCGCGCGCTACTACCGCACCTATCTCGAGCTGATGCGGCACTGGGACCGGGCGCTGCCGCGGCGCGTGCTGCGCGTTCAGCACGAGGAGCTGGTCGACGACCTCGAGGGCAGCGTGCGCCGCATGCTCGGGCACTGCGGCCTGGAGTTCGAGAGCGCCTGCGTCGAGTTCTACAGGACCGAGCGCAGCGTGCGCACCGCGAGCTCGGAGCAGGTCCGCCAGCCGATCTATCGCGAGGGCCTCGACCAGTGGCGACACTACGAGCCGTGGCTCGGAGCGCTGCGCGCGGCGCTCGGCGATGCGCTGACGCGCTACCAGGAATGACGCTGCCCGGCGCTCAGCGCTGGGCGCTCTCCCACGCCGGGGCCACGTAGTACGGCGCGCCCGACGGCGGCAGGAGCGTCCGGCCGCGAATGTGATCGGCGGCCTTCTCCGCCAGCATGATGGTCGGGGCGTTGAGATTGCCGGTGGTGATCGAAGGCATGATCGAGGAGTCGACCACCCGCAGCGCCTGCGTGCCGATGACCCGCGCCTGGGCATCCACCACCGCGAGCGGATCCGATGACCGCCCCATCCTGCAGCTGCAGGACGGGTGGAAGGCGCTCTCCACCCTGGCGCGGATGAAGGCGTCGATCTGCTCATCGCTCTGCACGTCCTCGCCCGGCTGGATCTCGCGGCCGCGGTAGCGGGCGAAGGCGGGCTGCGCAAACACCTCGCGGGTGAGGCGCACACAGGCACGCATCTCCAGCCAGTCCTCCGGCTGCGACATGTAGTTGAAGAAGACGCGCGGCTTCTCCAGCGGGTCCGCGGATTTCAGCCGCACCCACCCCCTGCTGTGCGAGCGCATCGGTCCGACGTGCGCCTGGTAGCCGTGCTCGTGCGCGAGCGAGGAGCCGTCGTAGCTCACCGCCATCGGCAGAAAATGGTACTGAATGTCCGGATAGCGCACCCCGGCGCGGCTGCGGATGAAACCGCCGGTCTCGAAGTGATTGGAAACCCCGAGTCCGTCGCGGCGCGCCAGCCAGCGCAGGCCGATCAGCGCCTTGCTCCAGGGATTCATCTGCGAGTACAGCGTGACGGGCAAGCGGCAGGCCACCTGAAAATAGAACTCGAGGTGATCCTGCAGGTTCTCGCCGACGCCGGGGAGCTCGTGCACCACGCTGATGCCGTACTGGGCGAGCTCGGCCCGCGGTCCGACGCCTGAGAGCTTCAGCAGCTGCGGCGAGTTCACCGGGCCTGCGCATACCAGCACCTCGCGCCGCACCAGCACCTCGCGCAGCGCCTCGCCCCGGCGGTAACGCACGCCGACCGCGCGCCGCCCGTCGAACAGGATCCGCGTCGCGAGCGCGTGGGTGCGCACCGTGAGGTTGGTGCGCGCCATCGCCGGGCGCAGGTAGGCGTTGGCGGCGCTGCAGCGCTTACCCGCGCCGACCGTCATCTCGAGATAGCCGAAGCCCTCCTGCTGAAAACCGTTCAGGTCGTCGGTGAAGGGGTAACCGGCCTGCCGGCCGGCCTCGAGCCAGGCGGCGTGCAGCGGGTTGTCCAGCAGGCCGCGGCGCGTCGCCAGCGGTCCGTCCGCGCCGCGGTAGTCGTTGCCGCCGCCGGCGCGGCTCTCGGCACGCTTGAAGTACGGCAGCACGTCGCGGTAGCTCCAGCCCGAGGCCCCCTCGCTCTCCCAGCGCTCGTAGTCGAGCGCGTTGCCGCGCACGTACACCATGCCGTTGATGGAGGAGGAGCCGCCCAGCACCTTGCCGCGCGGCGTGTGCAGGCGGCGTCCGTCCAGCTGCGGCTCGCTCTCGGTGTAGTAGCCCCAGTCGTACTTCGGCATGTTCATCGGGATCGACAGCGCGCTCGGCATCTGGATCCAGACCGAGCGATCCGAGCCGCCGTACTCGAGCAGCAGCACCTGGTCGCGGCCGTCCTCGGTGAGGCGGTCGGCGAGCACGCAGCCGGCGGAGCCGGCGCCGACGATCACGTAGTCGACGGTTTCCTGCGTCACGGCGCTTAGCCTCAATAGGGCGACTCGACGTCGCTCATGGCGACATAGACGCTCTTCAGCTGCGTGTAGTGCTCGAGCGCCGCGCGGCCATTCTCGCGCCCGAGCCCCGACATCTTCACACCGCCAAACGGCAGCTCGATCGGCGTCACGTTGTAGTGGTTGATCCAGCAGGTCCCGGCCTGCAGCTGCGCGATCACCCGATGGGCGCGCGTGAGGTCGTTGGTGAATACCCCGGCGGCGAGCCCGAACTCGGTGGCGTTGGCGCGCGCGATCACCTCCTCCTCGTCGGTGAATTCCAGCACCGACATCACCGGGCCGAAGATCTCGCGCCGCACGATATCCATGTCGTCGTGACAGTAGTCGAACACGGTGGGCGCGACGAAGCAGCCGCGGGCGAGCTCGCCGCTCGTCACCCGCGTGCCGCCGATCACCAGCCGCGCGCCCTGTGCGCGGCCGCGCGCCACGAAGCCCAGCACCTTCTCCAGGTGCTCGGCGGAGATCAGCGCGCCGACCTGGGTGCGCGGATCGAGCGGATCGCCGACGCGCAGCCTTGCGGTGCGCTCGCGCAGCCGCTCGACGAAGGCGGCGTGGATGCTCCGGTGAACGAACACCCGCGTGCCGTTCGAGCAGACCTCGCCGGCGGAGTAGAAATTTCCGAGCAGCGCGCCCGCGACCGCGTTATCGAGCTTGGCGTCCTCGAACACGATGAGCGGCGACTTGCCGCCGAGCTCGAGCGTCACCTGCTTCAGGGTCGCGGCCGCCTCGGCCATGACCGCCTTGCCGGTTCCCACCTCGCCCGTGAGCGAGATCTTGCGGATACCGGGGTGCTGGGTCAGCAGGCGTCCGGTCGCGGCGAAGCCCTGCACGACCTGGAACACCCCCTCGGGCAGTCCCGCCTCGCGGTAGATCCCGGCGAGCCTGATCGCGGTGAGCGGCGTGAGCTCCGCGGGCTTGAAGATCATGGCGTTGCCGCAGGCGAGCGCCGGCGCAGATTTCCAGCAGGCGATCTGCAGCGGGTAATTCCAGGCTCCGATCCCCGCCACGACTCCGAGCGGCTCGCGCCGCGTGTAACCGAATGCCTTCGGACCGAGGTCGATGTGCTCGCCCGCGAGCCCCGCGGCAAGGCCTGCGAAGTACTCGAGGCACTCCGCTCCCGAGATCACATCGACCGCGAGCGTCTCCTGGATCGGCTTGCCGGTGTTGCGGGTCTCGAGCTCGGCCAGTGCATCGTTGCGCTCGCGCAGCAGCCGCGCCGCACGCTGCAGCACGCGGCCGCGCTCGGCGCCCGTCATGGCGCGCCAGTTCTTCTGCGCCTGACGCGCGCGTTCGACGGCGGCGTTCACCTGCGCCGGGCCATCCACCGGCAGCACCGCCAGCTCCTCGCCGGTCGCGGGATTCACGACATGGATCGAGGTC
>Ga0187781_10002567_pt1 | contig 13767 bp, 17 predicted proteins | sample 0715_SJ02_MP02_2_FD_132447 | JGI IMG/M metagenome (GOLD analysis project Ga0187781, IMG submission 132447) | Tropical peat soil microbial communities from peatlands in Department of Meta, Colombia - 0715_SJ02_MP02_20_MG | ecosystem: Environmental > Terrestrial > Soil > Wetlands > Peat | place...
ACCTGAGCATGGAATTGATCAAATAAATCCATGCCCATCATCCAGCAGAGGCTGCCCGCAGGCAGCCTTTGTTGTTTCTGCCGGGGTAAAACCAGGCTTATTCAGCCGGCTGCAAGCGCGCGGTGAAGTGACGCAAAATCGGCGGCTCGTACTCAAACTGCAAACCGCGAATACTTCCGGCACGCTGTTTTACTTCGATCAGGCAGTCGGCGATGTAGTCCATATGGTCATTGGTATAGACACGGCGCGGAATGGTCAGTCGCAATAACTCCAACGGTGATGGCTCCTGCTCACCGGTTTGCGGATTACGCCCCAGCAGCAGGGAGCCGATTTCCACTCCACGAATGCCCCCCTCCAGATAAAGCTCGCAGGCCAGTGCATGCGCGGGAAACTGTTGCGCCGGAATATGCGGCAACAGTCGTTTGGCATCGACAAACACCGCATGGCCTCCGGTCGGGTACTGAATCGGCACCCCTCCCTCGCGCAAGCGCTCCCCCAGATATTCCACCTGACCAATCCGATAACTCAGATAGGCGGCATCCAACCCTTCCCGCAGGCCAATCGCCAGCGCCTCCATGTCGCGCCCGGCCAGACCACCGTAGGTGACAAAACCTTCCATCGGAACACAGCGTACCTGCACCGCACGGAAGAGATCTGCATCATCCTTGAAACAACACAGACCGCCGATATTGACCAAGCCATCTTTTTTGGCCGACATGGTCAGCATGTCGCCATAGCTGAACATTTCCAGCACGATGTCTTCCATGCGGTGACTGGCGTAATCGGCATCCCTCTCGCGGATAAACCAGGCATTTTCGGCGAAACGTGCCGCATCAATAATCACTGGAATACCATGCTGACGTGCCAATGCACTGGCGGCACGCATATTCGGCATGGACACCGGTTGGCCGCCAGCACTATTGCAGGTAATGGTGATGATCAGGCCGGCAATGTTTGCCGCGCCTTCGCGGGCAATGGTATCGCCCAGCGCCTGTAGATCGAAATCGCCCTTCCAGTCATACGCCGTTTCCGTATCCAATGCTTTGGATGTCAGAACATTGATGGCACGGGCACCGGCAATTTCGACATGCGCCTTGGTGGTATCAAAGTGATAGTTGGAAATGAAGACCGGCTGGCTGCCACGGCAGCGTTGCACCAGTTCGGGAAACAGGATTTGCTCTGCGCCGCGCCCCTGATGAGTGGGGATGGTGTATTGGTAGGCAAACAGGGCCTTGACGGTATCGGCCAGATGGAAATAGTTGCGACTGCCGGCATATGCCTCATCCCCCAGCATCAGGCCTGCCCATTGGCGGTCTGACATGGCACCGGTGCCACTGTCGGTCAGCAAGTCGATATAGACGTCTTCTCCGCGCAACAGGAAAGGATTCCAGCCTGCGACAGACAGGGCCTCGCGGCGATATTCGGGGGTGGTTTGCTTGATGGGTTCCACCATTTTGATGCGGAACGGTTCAGGAATGCGACGTGCCATGATGATACTCCCTGCTTGAGCCCTCTTCGCGCGCAGCAGAACACAGGCCGGTCAGACCATGGATCCGGGCGCAACAAGGCCAAAGCTGTCAATTCAGAATGAAGAATGGAATACAACAGAACGCAGTCGGCGCAAGGCCGCTACGCAGGGGGCGATCAGAGGCGGGGGAAATCGTAAGCCAGCACGATATCCAGAGTAAACCAGTTCTTTGGCAGGCTGCCATGGTTGGCAGCCGCCCGGTTCAAGCATGCCAACGTGTTCATGAGAAAACATCCATGTAAAAACACTAGGTCAATCGGAGCCGGATGGCTATTCGAGATTACTCTGCCCTTGATTTGATCGCAAGAAGAATGTCAATCAGCACTTAAGTCAGTGAGACTAGGTGTTTGATCGCGACAGCAAGCGGCTCCGGGCCAGTGCTTTTTACCATTCCAGACGGTAGGGCAGCTTACAAAACCCGCAGAGCAAGTATGCTGCCCAGACTGGGCCAGCAGCATGCCGGGAGGCTGCACCCCGAACGACCTTTTCTCGGAAAATTATCTTTATATTGAGATACTTGCGCAATATCAATACTACAATATAACCATTAACTTATCATTACATTTTCTTGCATCAATTCGTTAAAAAAGTTCACATTAAAACACTTACTCGCTATTATCCCGACCTGCCAAGAATTTACTGGCAATAAAACACCACAAACTACGCCACCGCAGAGTGACGTCCCCCAGCCACAGAAGGAAATTTTATGACCCGATCACATCCCAAAGGGCTATACCTGCTCTTTGTGACGGAGATGTGGGAGCGCTTTTCGTATTACGGCATGCGCGCCATCTTTGTTCTTTTCATGCTCAAAGCCTTGATGTTCGACAAGGCCCACGCCGCTGACATCTATGGTAGTTATACTGGCCTTGTCTATCTGACCCCGCTGATTGGCGGCTATATTGCCGACCGCTATTGGGGCAACCGCCGTTCCATTCTTGCCGGTGGCATTCTGATGGCCTGTGGCCAGTTCACCCTTTTCCTTTCCGGTAATCTGCACGCCAGCAATCTGCCTGCAGCTTCAGGCCTGCTATATGTCGGCCTGGGTCTGTTGATTGCCGGCAATGGCCTGTTCAAACCGAATATTTCATCCATGGTCGGCCAGCTCTATGCAGCGGATGACAAAAGGGTCGATTCGGCCTTCACCATCTTCTACATGGGCATCAATGCAGGTTCGCTGATCGCCCCGCTGGTCTGTGGCACGCTGGGAGATACCGGCAATCCGGATGACTTCAAGTGGGGCTTCATGGCCGCCGGCTGCGGCATGCTGTTCAGCCTGCTGCTCTTTAGCCTGTTCAAGAACAAATATCTGGTCACACCGCAGGGTCAGGCTATTGGCATGGCTCCACTGCGCCATCATGCCAGTGGCGAAAAGGTGGTCCATGCGCCATTGACCCGGGTGGAAAAGGAAAGACTGGCGGTCATTCTGATCGTATCGGCCTTTGTGATTTTCTTTTGGTCCGCCTTTGAACAGGCAGGTGCCTCGCTCACCTTCTTTGCCGAAGAGCAGACCAATCGCAATCTGCTGGGCTTTACCGTTCCGGCCTCATATTTCCAATCCATCAACCCCATTTCGGTGGTGATATTCGCCCCCTTGTTTGCCATGCTGTGGACCTGGCTTGGCAAACAGGGCCGTGAGCCTGCCTCCCCGGTCAAAATGGCCTGCGGCCTGCTGTTCCTGGCCATTGGCTATCTGGTGATCGCCTTTGGCGTGGACGGGCTGGCTCCGGGTGTCAAAGTCAGCATGGTGTGGCTGGTCAGTTTGTATGTCCTGCACACCTTCGGCGAGTTGTGCCTGTCGCCCATCGGGCTGTCGCTGGTGGTCAAGCTGTCACCGGCACGCTTTACCAGCCTGATGATGGGAATCTGGTTCCTGTCCAATGCCGCAGCCAACAAGCTGGCAGGCACCCTGTCCGAGCTGTATCCGGAAACGGGCAAGCCGGCGCCCCATCTCATGGGTTTCGCCATCAACAATCTGCATGATTTCTTCATGGTATTTGTCGCCACTGCAGGCTTGGGAGCACTGATCCTGTTCCTGCTGTCCAGCAAGCTGAAGAAAATGATGCACGGTCTGCAATAAACCCAAGGCGGCCCAGCAAAGATGATTCTGCTGGGCCTTGCAGCCGTTCTCCCCCGCTCAGGCCCGGTCGCTGGATTAAAGAGCCCGGGCCTGCCGCTGAAGTACACGCGGCCACCAGTCATCCCCAATGTCGCTTAAGACGAAAACAGCCTGACATGGTAAGCTGTGCGGGTTTTTCCCGACGACTTGCGCTGGCTGAAACAGCGCCATTGGAATTCATGAAACCGGCTTCCTCACGCGATTGGCAGCGTACTGCCGTCTATGTCCTCATCGCCCTGCTGCTGATCCGCTTGCTGGCGATGTGGGCCATTCCTCTGACCGACAATACCGAAGCGCGCTACGCCGAAATTTCCCGCAAAATGCTGGAAACCGGTAACTGGGTCACGCTCTGGCACGATTACGGCATTCCCTTCTGGGCCAAGCCACCCTTGTCCACCTGGCTGTCTGCCGCCGCCATGGGTCTGTTTGGTGTTAATGAACTGGCTGCACGCCTGCCGGCGCTGCTGCTGTCCATTATCGTGCTCTGGCTGGTGGCCGATGCCGCCCGCCAGCGCGATGGCAAGGAAGCCGCGCTAGCCGCCACGCTGATGCTGGCCGGTGGCCTGTTGTTCTTCGCTGCGGCCGGAACGGTGATGACCGACCCCGCGCTGCTGTTCTGCGTTGCACTGTCCCAACTCGCCTTCTGGCATGCCATGCAGCGGCGCGGCAAGCGTTGGGGCTATCTGTTCTTTGCCGGCCTGGGTCTGGGCTTGCTTGCCAAAGGTCCTTTGGCCATTGTGCTGGTCGGCATGCCCATCTTTGTATGGGTGCTGTGGCGCAATGACTGGCGCGCGCTATGGCAGCGCCTGCCCTGGCTAAGCGGCACGCTGCTGATGCTGGCCATTGCCCTGCCCTGGTATTTGCTGGCCGAATACCGCACACCGGGCTTTCTCAATTATTTCATCATGGGCGAGCATGTCAGCCGTTTCCTTGATCCCGGCTGGAAAGGCGACAAGTATGGCTATGCCCATGCCACCCCGCGCGGCATGATCTGGCTTTACTGGCTGGGTGCCATCTTCCCCTGGTCGCTGGCCATGCTGGTATGGCTGGGCCGCCATGGCAAACAACTACCCAAACAGTTGCACAAGCAGGATGGCTGGCTAAGCTATGTCTTTTTGTGGAGCCTGATGACGCTGCTGTTTTTTACGCTCTCCGGCAACATCATCTTTCCCTACCCTCTCCCCATGCTGCCAGGATGTGCGCTGCTGTTTGCCACACTGTGGAACAATAACCGTCAGCCAGGGCAAGCCAGCAGCCTGCCCTGGCTTGCCATGCTCTCCGGGATCTTGATGCTATTGGCCGTTGCCTTGCAATGGAGCCAGGGCCAGCATTATTTCCGTACCCAGAAACCGGTGGTGGCCGCCTGGCTGCAGCAACATCCGGCCAAGGACAGCACCCTGATCTACTGGGATAGCCGCCGCGAGTTTTCAGCCGAGTTCTAGAGTGAAGGCAAGGTCAGGACAACAGACAAGCCGGACCAGTTGCAACAACTGCTGAAGCGCGGCAATAGCCATTTCATCGTGACCGAACAGCGCGACCAGCACAGCCTGCCTGTCGATATCCAGCAGCGCTTCCAGCCGATTGCCGGTTTTGACGTCATGAAAGACCACATGCTGCTGCTACAGGACAAATCCGTCCGCACCGCGCCATGACATCACAGGAGACGCCCATGACCAGCACGCCCGGCCGCGCCTTCGTGCCACCTTATCTGTTACAGCAAAGAGCAGCCGACCGACCGACCGATCCTCTGGTCAGCTGCATACTGCCGGCTTACAACGAGAGCGAAAACATCGTTCCCATGCTGCAAACCTTGCATGCACTGCTCAGTGCGGCCGGGTTCCGCCATGAGTTGATCGTGATTGACGATGGCAGCCGCGACAATACCGTGGAACAAGTGCTCAGCCAGCTTGAAGCGCTACCGGTCAGCCTGATTCAGCTATCACGCAATTTCGGCAAGGAACTGGCACTGACCGCCGGTATCGACCATGCCCATGGTGATGTAGCCGTATTGATAGACAGCGACTTCCAGCACCCACCAGAAATGGTGCCGGAGTTCCTGCGCCAGTGGCGGGCCGGTTATGACATGGTCTATAGCGTTCGCTCCAGCCGTGACAACGAAACCCTGGGCAAGCGGGTGTTTACCCGTCTGTTCTATACCCTGCTCAATAGCGGGGCACAGCACAAGATTCCGGAAAACACCCAGGACTTCCGGGTGATGGATCGCTGCGTGCTGGATGCACTACGCCAGATGCCGGAACGCAATCGTTTCATGAAGGGTTTGTACAACTGGGTTGGTTTCACTCAGTTGCCGGTGGAAACCCATACCAAGGAACGCCGTGCGGGTAAGAGCAGTTTCAATTTTTTCAGTCTGCTCAACCTGGGCCTGACCGGGCTGACGGCCTTTTCCAATGTTCCCCTGCGCATGTGGACCTTGATAGGCAGCTGCATTTCGCTGTCCTCCATCCTGTTTGCCTCCTGGGAACTGATCCATACCCTGCTGTTTGGTAATGATCAGCCAGGCTGGCCCACCCTGGCGGTGGCCATTTCCTTTCTGGGTGGCGTGCAATTGCTGTCGATCGGCATATTGGGCGAGTATATCGGCCGGATTTTCAGTGAAGTGAAACAGCGCCCGATCTATCTGGTCAGCCGTATCAGTAGTGCAGACCGGGACAAACCATGAGCCGCGAGTTGTTATGGTTCGGCATCATCGGCGTCAGTGCCATGCTGGCGCACTTTGTGCTGGTTGCCGTCATTCTGGTGCCACTGGGCTTGCCGCCACTGATCGCCAATATCGTCGCCTTTCTGCTGGCCTTCCAGATCAGCTACTGGGGTCATCGCCATAAAACATTCGAGGCAGGCCACGTGCCACACCGCCAGGCTTTGCCGCGCTTTTTCATGGTGTCCTGCCTCAGCTTCTGCCTGAACGAAGCCATGTACTTTGTCCTGCTGCATTTCACTCCGCTGGATTATCGCCTGGCCCTGCTGATTGTGCTGGGCGGCGTGGCCGTACTCACCTTTGTCCTGAGCAAGCTATGGGCCTTCTCCGGCAAGGAACAGGCCGCATGACGCTGCGTCACCTGACCCTGTGCGCCGATGACTTCGCCCAATCGCCCGCCATCAGCCAAGGCATTCTGGACCTGTTGCAGCGCGGACGCTTATCCGCCACCAGTGTCATGACACAGTCGCCGCACTGGCCAAGCCAGGCTGCGGCCTTGCGTGAAATGCAGCAGCACGCCGATATTGGCCTGCATTTCAATCTGACCCACCCTTTTTCTGACCGGAATACGCTGCACAAGCCCCTGCCCTACTGGCTGCTGTTCAGCCAATTGCATTGGCTCCCGCAGCAAGCTCTACGCGACAGCCTGTTACGGCAGATTGACTTGTTCTGCCAGCAGCTTGGCCGCTTGCCAGACTTCATCGACGGCCACCAGCACATCCATGCGCTCCCGCAGATCCGGGAAATCCTGTTTGGGGTCATTGCCGAACGCTGGCCGGCCGGACAGCGCCCTTATCTGCGGGCGCCAGACCGACTGGGGCATCCCGGCGACAGCCGTCTGAAAGCCAGCGTGCTGCGGCAAGCATGCCGTGGCTTTGCCCTTGAGGCGGAGCAGGCCGGCTTCCGCTGCACCCACTGGTTTGCCGGGCTGTATGCCCTGACGCCAGAAGCCGACTTTGCCGGACTGATGGCGCAATGGCTGACGCAATGCCCAGACGGAGCCTTGCTGATGTGCCATCCGGGCCTGCCGGCCACGGATGCCAGCGACCCGATTGCCAGCGCGCGGGCGGTGGAATATTGCCATCTGGGCAGCCAGGCATTTGACTATGCCTGCCAGCAGGCCGGGGTAGTGCTGACCCGGTTCCAGGCTTAGACCTTAGGCCAGGGCAAATCCCACGGCTCCTTAGCCTCCCGCTGCAGACAGTCCTGCAATGCCTGTCCAAGGAAATACTCACCCTGATCGGGTGGGCAGAGAAAGGAAAATGCCTCGCCATCCAGTGAGAAACGCAGGGCATAGGCATGCAGATAGCCCCGGTCGGCAGCACTGCCGCCATACAGGGTATCGCCGAGTATCGGTGCCGATTGCGACTTCATCGCCACCCGCAGCTGATGGGTCTTGCCACTGCGTGGCCGCAACAGGAACAGCCGCAAACCCGGCTGCACCGAATAGCTGAAAAACTGGGTCACCGCGGGATGCTGCAGACTAGGCAGCAAGCGCCATGCCCCACCCCTGCCCTTGTCCATATCGCCCTTGATCAGCCCCTGCTTCTTTTGTGGTTTGCGCTCCGACATCGCCAGATAATATTTTTCCACCGCATGCTCGGCAAAGGCGGCCCCCAGCTGGCTGGCCACCTGGCTGGAACGGGCCAGCAGAATGAGGCCCGAGGTGATGCGATCCAGCCTGTGCACTGGCCACAGGGCATCATCTTGCAAACCGTGGCGCACGGCGTCCAGCAAACCGGGTTCTTCTCCCTCGCGATGGAAGCTGACGCCAGGCTGCTTGTTGATCAGGTAAAAGCGCGGATCGCTATGTATCAGGCTAAATAGCGTGGCCTGTTGCTGTGGCCAAGCTGAGGTGTTGTCCGCTAGCACGGGTCACTGGTCTTCTGCTGGGCTTCGATACGCAACTTCTTGCGGATTTCCGCATCACGGAAGCGTTTTTTCTGTTCGTCGCTATCCAGGCTCAAGGGTGGGACGGTCACCGCCTTGCCATCTTCAAAAGCCACCATGGTGAAATAGCAGCTATTGGTATGCCGTACCGAGCGCTGTTGAATGTCTTCGGCCACCACCTTGATGCCAATCTCCATCGAGGTCCGCCCCACATGATTGACGCTGGCCATAAAGGTCACCAGCTCCCCCACATGGATAGGTTGCTTGAACAGCACCTGATCGACCGACAGGGTCACCACATAGCGGCCCGCATAGCGGCTGGCACAGGCATACGCCACCTGGTCCAGCAGTTTCAGCAACACCCCGCCGTGCACATTGCCGGAAAAATTGGCCATATCGGGCATCATCAATACCGACATCACCAGTTCACGCTGGTTTTCCTGCGTCACCTGTTCTTGCATCTTCCTGAATTCCTTGCATTTTGAGCACCGTGCAGGCTGTATGAATCACCGCCAGCCCGTCATTTTGCCGCAGATCTACCTTGCTGTCGCGCCAGCCTGCCTGCAAACAGCTCAGGCACATCACGATAGAGAACAGACCTGACCCATGCCGGAGACGGCAGACAAAAAAAAATGGGCTGACCGGATAGGGTCAGCCCGAACAACGCTCGTTTTGGGAGAACAAGAGGAGAGACACCACGCGCCACTCCCGATGGCACGGGCTTACTACAGAGAAATCTTTACACCGGCCTAGACGAACCAGGCAATCACCGGCGCGGCAAACACCGTGGCAATGCCACCCAGCATCATGGTAAGGCTGGCCACCACGCCTTCTTCGGCACCCAGCTCATTGGCCTTGGCTGTCCCGGCACCGTGGGCCGCCGCCCCCAGCAGCGCCCCCTTGGCCAGACGCGAACGCACCGGCAGATACAACAGCATGACTTCGCCCAGCAACATGCCACTGACACCGGTGATCACCACAAACACCGCCGTCAGGTCAACGGAGCCACCAATGGCAGACTCAGCAGCCATGGCAAAAGGGGTACTGATGGAGCGAGGAGCCAGGCTCTTTTGCAGCAGCTCGGACAAACCAAAGGCCCGCGCCAGCCACACCGAACTCAACACGGCCACCGGCATGCCAACCAGCACGCCGCAGCTCAAGGACAAGGCATGCTTGCGTATCATCTTGCGCTGCTCATAAATCGGGATGGCAAACGCCACCGTTGCCGGCCCCAGCAGCCAGGACAACCAATGGGTATCCTGAAAGTAGGTCTGGTACGGTATGCGCGCCAGCAACACCCCGGCAATGGACAGCAACGGCACCGCCAGCAAAGGGGCAAACCACCATTTCCCGGTCTTGCGATACAGCTTTTTTGCCTGCCAGTACAACACGACAGTCAGCAACAAACAGCATAGGGCGATCAGGTTTTCCATCTCACACCCCTTCACGTTGACGCAGACGACGCTTCAACATGATTTCAAATCGATAGCCGGCATCCACCACCAGCGAGGTCACCGTCATCACCAGAACGGTAGACAACAAGATCACCAGCACAATGCGTACACCCGCGGTTTCGATCAGCTGCGGATATTTCACCACCGCCACCGTAGCCGGAATGAAAAACAGCAGCATCTCGGCCAGCAGCCAGCGCGCGCCACTCTTGCACCATGACAGCGGCAACAAGCCGCTTTGCAGGCTGATCAGTAGCAGAAACATCCCCAACACCCCTGCGGGTACCGCCGGCATGAAATGATGGCTCAGACGACTGGCCAGCACCCACACTGCCGACAGCAGCACTACTTGTGCCGATGTGCTCAGTTTTTGCTTTAATGCCAGGCTAGAAAGCATTGTCATGATCCGCTCACTCCGCAAGCTGGAAACGTGAGACGAGTATAGCCATGCCCATTCCATTCTAAAAATGAATTAAAATTATCCAACCCATTCTTCAGTGGAATCAATGATGGATATCCGTGCCCTGCGTTACTTTGTGGAAGTGGTCAAACGCCATAGTTTTACCAAAGCCGCCGAAGCCTTGTTTGTTACGCAACCCACCATCAGCAAGATGGTGAAACAGCTTGAAGAGGAGCTGGGCTCCCCGCTGATCATCCGCGAGGGCCGCAGTTTTCGGCTGAGCGATGCCGGCAAGGTGGCATTCGAACGCGGCATGGACGTGTTATCGGCCATGAATCAGCTCAAGAACGAATTAAGTGATCTGGCGGGCCTGACCAGTGGCGAACTGGTCGTCGGGCTCCCCCCCATGGTGGGCGTTGCCTTTTTCGCCCCGGTGGTGGGTACTTTTCGCGAGCGCTACCCCGGTATCGAGCTGAAGATGGTGGAAGATGGGGCGCTGGCCATTGAAAACAGCGTGCGCAGTGGCGAGCTGGAGATCGGCGTTGCAGTGTTGCCGGTGGACAACAGCATTTTCCAGCAGTTTGCCGTGGTCAGAGACCCACTCTGTCTGGTGGCTCCGGCCGGCTCCCCCTGGCATGGCCGCTCTGCCGTTACGCTCCCCGAAATTGCCGACCAGAATTTTGTGCTGTATCCAGAAGACTTTACCCTGTCCAGCCGCATCAGCCATGCTTTTCGCGAGCTGGGCAAACCGCTGAATATTGTCGGGCGCAGTGCTCACTGGGATTTCATTGTCGAGCTGGTCACCGCCCGGCTTGGTGTCACCCTGCTGCCACGCTCGGTGGTGGAGAGACTGGACAGGGAAATGTACGATGTCATCCCAGTGTCCAATCCCTGGCTGATCTGGCATCTGGCACTGATCTGGCAGCAAGGCAGTTATCTCTCCCATGCGGCCCGCGCCTGGATCAGCATTACCCAGGAAGTGCTGGGTGGCTTGCAATGAAACAAGGAAACCCGATGAACAAGTTTTTCTGCCTGCTGCTCTGCCTGTGCCTGAGCGCCTGCGCGACACTGGGCCTGCAAAAACCACAAGTCAGTGTGGTGGATATCAAGCCGGTTGCTTCAAGTTTGCTGGAGCAGAACTTTGATCTGGTACTGCGGCTGCAAAATCCCAATCGCCTGCCCTTGTCCGCCACGGGACTCAGCTTTGACCTGCGGGTCAATGGCCAGCAGCTGGCCAGTGCGGTCAGCAAGCAGGGGATACAGCTCCCGGCGCTGGGAGAAACCACCATTCAATTGCGTTTGCACACTACCCTGCTGGGTTGGCTGAAACAGATGGGGGCAGTCATGCAGGGCAATGGCCAACTGGACTATCAGCTGCAAGGCAAGCTGGAAGGGCTGGAAGGCCTGGGTGACCTGCCATTCAGCAGCACAGGAGAGTGGAAACTTCCCTGATGTGCCATGTGCGTGATGCCGGTACGGGCCAGCACAAGACAGCCCGTATCATGGCGCTTGCACGGCCAGGCAATCGTTGCCATCGAAGCTCACCGATTCAACCAGTTGGGTTTTACTGTTCACCACAAAATTGGTGGTGCAGCTATAGCGCTGGAATCCTCCGCCTATGCTGCCATCGTAGACCCAGCGTCCCGGGGTTTCGACCACTCGTGGCTGGCCGTTTTCCATTACGGTAAAACGGCTGCCCGGCTCGAAGTGGCGATTATCAAAAATAGGCTGTTGCTGGATACTGAACTTGCTGTAGGTATACAGGGTATTGCCATTGGGCATGGTCATGCTCTTGCTGGGTGCCCCCCAGGTGGCCAGCAATTCATTGGCGTCCTTGCCCTGCCAGTAATAAACCTTCTGGGCATATCCCTCACGGGTAGGAATGCTGCCGCAAGCGCTGATCGCCAAGACCAGCAAACACCACCATTGACGCATGACCCCATCCTTTCCTTTCCAGCGCACACCGCCCTTGGACCTGTGCGGGCCTCCTGCGTTCTAACATAAAAAACGCCACCGCAAGCGGTGGCGTTCATCATACTGCCGATATCAAGGAATGATTAGATCATGCCCTTGCTTTTCAGCAGTTCGAACATGGTCTTGCCGATTTCGGCCGGGCTGCGGGTGTAGGCGATGCCTGCGCGCTCGAAAGCCTTGAACTTCTCTTCGGCAGTACCCTTGCCGCCAGAGATGATGGCACCGGCGTGGCCCATGCGCTTGCCCTTGGGAGCAGTCACACCGGCGATGTAGCCGACTACCGGCTTGGTCACGTAGGCCTTGGCAAATTCAGCCGCTTCTTCTTCGGCGGTACCACCGATTTCACCGATCATCACGATGGCGTCGGTATCCGGATCGTCCTGGAACAGCTTCAGGGCGTCGATATGGCTGGTACCCGGGATCGGGTCGCCGCCGATACCGATGCACGTGGACTGACCCAGACCCAGGGCGGTGGTTTGTGCCACGGCTTCGTAAGTCAGGGTGCCGGAACGGGACACGATACCGATGCGACCCGGATTGTGGATGTGCCACGGCATGATGCCGATCTTGCACTCACCCGGGGTGATGATACCCGGGCAGTTCGGGCCGATCAGGCGGATGCCGGCTTCGTCCACGGCCTTTTTCACGTACAGCATGTCCAGGGTGGGCACGCCTTCGGTGATGCAGACAATCAGCTTCACGCCGCTGTCGATAGCTTCCAGGATGGAATCCTTGGCGAAAGCTGCCGGTACGTAGATCACCGAGGCATCAGCCTGGGTTTGACGTACGGCGTCCTTCATGGTGTTGAACACCGGCAGGCCCAGATGCTCGGAACCGCCCTTGCCCGGGGTCACGCCACCCACTACCTTGGTGCCAACCTTCAGCGCCTGTTCGGCGTGGAAGGTACCATTCTTGCCGGTGAAACCTTGCACCAGCACTTTGGTGTCTTTGTTTACCAATACGCTCATTTTGAAATCCTTATGCGGTGCAGGTGATTAAAGCGCAGCAACGGCAGCAACGATCTTCTCGGCTGCGTCGTTCAGGCCCTGGGCGGAAACCAGCTTCAGGCCGGAGTCGTCCAGAATCTTGGCGCCCAGCTCGGCGTTGTTGCCTTCCAGGCGCACAACGACCGGCACGGTCACATTCACTTCTTTCACCGCGGCGATGATGGCTTCAGCAATCATGTCGCAACGTACGATGCCGCCGAAGATGTTGATCAGCACGCCCTTGACCGAATCATCGGCCAGGATCAGCTTGAAGGCTTCGATCACGCGGTCCTTGGTCGCACCACCACCCACGTCCAGGAAGTTGGCCGGCTGGCCACCCTTCAGCTTGATGATGTCCATGGTGGCCATGGCCAGACCAGCGCCGTTCACCATGCAGCCGATATTGCCTTCCAGGGCCACGTAGTTCAGGTCGAATTCGGAAGCTTTTACTTCGCGTTCGTTTTCCTGCGACTTGTCGCGCTGGGCCAGCAGGGCCGGGTGACGGTACAGGGCGTTGGAGTCCAGGTTGATCTTGCCATCCACGCAGGCCAGTTCGCCGTTTTCACGCAGTGCCAGCGGATTGACTTCGAACAGGGCGAAGTCGTTTTCCACGAAGGCCTGGTAAGCGCCCAGCATCAGCTTGCTGAAGGCAGCGATTTGCGAACCGGACAGACCCAGGGCAAAAGCGGCATCACGCGCCTGG
>Ga0187781_10002568_pt1 | contig 13765 bp, 14 predicted proteins | sample 0715_SJ02_MP02_2_FD_132447 | JGI IMG/M metagenome (GOLD analysis project Ga0187781, IMG submission 132447) | Tropical peat soil microbial communities from peatlands in Department of Meta, Colombia - 0715_SJ02_MP02_20_MG | ecosystem: Environmental > Terrestrial > Soil > Wetlands > Peat | place...
CGATTGAAGGCCGTCGCTGAACAGTTTCGATTGAATTGGGAGGGTGACCGCCCCTCAAACGTCGCGGCAGCGGTCTTTCTCCGAATGTTTGCGGATCAATCAGCCGACATAATCGACGCGCCGCCGGTCCGCGGCCTCTTCAACAGTCTTCGGTTGGGCCGGCAATTGAAGGACCGTCGCGTGCTGCCCTTCGCACAGCATCGTCAGCAAAACCACCCGGCCGTCGGGAAACTCGAGGGCATCGTGATGGGCGGCGACCTTGTCTTTGTTGACCTGGCGAAAAATGGCCATGTCGTAGTTTATGACCCGTTCACGCCAGGGAAACAAACCGGTCGTCAGGCACATGATCTCGCCGGCGAATGACAATTCCGTGCCGGGAAGCAGACACACGGCCGTGCCGGGATCTTGCGGTGCGGAAAAACCGCGGGTTCCTGTGCCGAAATCGCGAACGGTCAGCTTGTCTCCAACCTGCGCGGGCCGGGATCGGACATTGGTCAGGCTATAGTCGCACATGGGCGCTCTCCTTTTGGACACGTTGAAAACGGGCGGGAACGCGTTTGGTTTCGCGGGGACCTGGAGAATTCGCCAATAATGTCCGGAAGGACGCTTAGGAACGGTTTGCCGCTCAGCGACGGCGTCGCGGGAGAAGGGTAGGGTCAGCGGGTCAGCTCTTCGCGGCGGCCATCACGATCTGCGTTTGAATCACCAAGGCGCACAATCTACCGTCACTGCGCGTGACGCGCGTCTGCCATACCATCGTGGTGCGGCCACGATGGAGCGGTGTACACTCAGCGCGGGCGACGTCCCCAACGGGGATGCTAGCGAAGAAATTCGTCTTGCTCTCGATAGTCGCCGTGCGTCCGCCTTTCGGCAAATTGACGATGGTGGCGGTACCGCCGAGATTGTCGGCAAGGGCCATGACGGCGCCGCCATGGAGCGCGCCGAACCGATTATTGAGCTCCTCGCGTACCGGCAGTTCGGCAACGATCTTGTCTTTCGAAACATGAATGATTTTCATGCCCATCAAACCCGCAAACGCCGGCTGCTGTTCCGCCTCCGAATTCACGTCAGAAGCCATAGTCACACTCTTGGTCATGCCGCGTCTGCGGCTTGATAGCAGAGCGCGTCCACGACGCCTATGTCGGGACATCGTCAAACAAGGCATTGCCGTTGTTGGAACGGCAATGCCTCGTCGTGATGAACTTTAAGGCTGAAGCTACCGCGGCTGCGGAACGATGCGGATATAAGGTTTCGGCGTCTTCCAGCCACTGGGATAGAGCTTCTTTGCTTCTTCGTCGGTAACCGCGCCCGTGAGGATGACTTCCTCGCCTTGCTTCCAGTTCGCGGGTGTCGCGACGCGGTGCTTGGCGGTTAACTGAAGTGAATCGACGACGCGCAGCACTTCATCGAAATTGCGGCCCGTAGTCATCGGGTAAACGAGCACGAGTTTGATCTTTTTGTCGGGGCCGATGACGAAGACATTGCGCACCGTCTGATTGTCGGCGGGCGTTCGGCCCTCCGATGTGCCGCTGGTGCTTGCAGGCAGCATCCCGTAGAGCTTGGAAATGTTCAGATCGGTGTCGCCGATCATCGGATAGTTGGGGGCAAAGCCGACGACATCTTTAATGTCGCCTGCCCATTTTTTGTGGTTGTCGACCGGGTCGACCGAGAGCCCGATGATTTTCACTCCGCGTTTGTCAAATTCCGGTTTGAGCCGCGCCATCGTGCCGAGCTCGGTGGTGCAAACCGGGGTAAAATCCTTCGGGTGTGAGAAAAGAACGACCCAATTATTGCCGATCCAGTCGTGGAAACGAATTTTGCCCTCCGTGGTTTCAGCCTCGAAATCGGGGGCGGTATCGCCGATCTGAAGAGTCATGGAAAACCTCCCTGCAGGATACGCCGGTGTGATGTCAATGTACGGTGCGCACCCCTCGAATGCCAGTCCGGCAGATGCTGGCGTCGGCATAAAAACATTAACCGGCTGGCGCTACAGAATACTATGGAAAAAAGTGAACGGATGATCCGCCCCGATTGGCAGAAAATTTTTGAGATATCTCGTGCTGGAGAGCGAAAAACGTCGGCCGACCTTTATCCCAGCTGCTGGCCTGCATCAGCCATCAGCAATCGGGTGCCGTGAGATTGCCCAACTCGCGCCTTTGGCGAGCCACCCTGGCATCGGAAACTCACATCATCGGAAACTCAAGTCCACTTGAAACTGCCTTGAGGCGCGGCCGGTGGAACCAACCGCCGCCGTATGAATTTTGCTCTAGCACGGGAAATCGAAGCCAGCGGAACGCCGCCAAGAATACGCCAGGGGATCCACATCGGCGACAAAAAGCGACGACGAACAACAACAATGACAAAGAACTACCAACCTGCGGATTTTGCCGATCTTGCCTCGATCGAAAACGCGATCGAGCGCTCCCAAATCGTATTTCCGGGCAATTGGATACACATACCGGCAGCCCTCCTCAGCCGGTTTGATCTGCCCGCCGGCTTCGAGGACATTGACGTTGAAATCCTCGAATGGATTGCCGCCGAAGGCCGGCGTACGAGCTGCGACTATCTGCCGCTATAGCGAGCGTGACGCTACTGCGTCGCGCCAGGCAGGCCGGTCGATGACAGACCCACGGTCCGCCCAGGGAAACCCGCTGCATCGAAATAGCGTGTCGTCCCGACCCGTTGCATAGCGAGGACCGTGACGAGGCCGTCTGGCGCGGCGTCTGATGTAACGACCCGGCTCGTCACTTCAGGAATTGTGCCACCGGGCAATACCTCGGTCAGGACGCGGCCGATGAGCTGGCCTTTGTCCTGGAGGTCGAGATGCAGCAATTGCACGATGGTCCGGCCAAGATCGGCATTGCTGGCTGGCGCCGGATCGACGAATTGCGATTTGAAGTCCGGCCCTTGCATCGCCATGAAATTCCACGTGTCGGCGCGGCTGAATGAGCCATGCATGCCTTGGCCTTGCTGCAGGACCGTATCGGCAATCTCGACAGTGCAGCGCACCGGCTCGCCGCATACCGTATCGAAGGAGCGGAAATTGACCGCAATCGCCGGGTGGGGTGTGATGGCCGAGCCTTCAAGCGCGATATCTTCGAGCGACAGCGTGCCGGAAAATTTTCCAAGCTTTGAATCGACGAACAGGCCGCTCACATAGTCCTGCGACAGGAGCGTATCGACGATCCGTTTGGCGATCGCCTTGTCGCCATCGGGAATGTAGACCAGGTCGGATCCGCCATTAGCCGCCACAATGACCTTCGGATTGTTGCGATCGCCGCCGATCAGTCCATTGCCGTTCTTGGTGTGCTGGCCGTCTGCGATGGTCTTGTAACCGTCGTCGGGATCGATCAGCGTCATATTGAGCGCATGCGCCAGATCGAGCGCGACAAAGCCGAGCGGCAGGTGACCGTGCAAGGTATCGGCGAATTTGGTCTTTACGGTCGAGCTGGTATTGCTCTCTTTCGAGATGGTCGAGAATCCGTGGTCCGACGTCGTTATGATGTCGGTCGAATCCAACAGCCCGAGCTCGTTGAGCGCCGAGCGTATGCGCGCGAGATCGTCATCGGCGTTCCGGATTGCGGCGAGCGAAGTCGGGCCATTGATGCCCGGCGTGACCGTGTTAAAGCTATCGCCCTGATTGTGCTGCGTGCCGTCCGGATCACGCGACCAGAACACCAGAACGAACGGCTTATTGCGCTGCTTGAACATCGGCAAGATGACCCGCGTTGTTACGGAGGCAAAATAGTCCTGCTGCACGACATTGGCGCTCAATGTGCCGGGCTTGGAAACGTTGCCCGGACTGCCATTTGCGCCGCGCGCCGGAGCCGTAAGCGGCAGGTTGGCGGCCTTCATCCGCTCGGCGGTTTCCGCCGCAAGTGGAATGCCGGTAGGCGAACCGGTCGCGTCATCGACGATAACGGTCTGTTCTCCCGATCTTTCGGTCGGATCGAAAATCAGAACCGGCCCGACTTTTCCGATCGACGCGGTGCTGTAACCCTTGTCTCGCGCGAGCTTGAGGATCGTCGCCTCGTCGAGGTAGTTGCCGGCGAAATGCGCGTCGACGTCGCCCAGCACCGCATCGTTTTCAAGGAAGGGCGTCATGCTGCCGTCGGCGCCGGGAACTTCGAAGCCGGCATCGATCGTATTGGAGAAATCGCCCGTATCACCCAGCATGTGGCCGGTCGCCATGCCCGACGCGTTCGCGGTCGTGAAGGTCGGAAATAGCGCGTGGCTGTTGCGTAGGCTCACCCCTTGCCGGGCGATCAACGCCATGGTTGGCGCGGTATTGTTGTCGACCATGCGAAAACGCAAGCCGTCGGCGATGAAGAGCACCACATTATGCGGCTGGCCGGCTGGTGCTTGCGCGACCGCGGCTGAGCTCAAAAGGCATTGCGAAAGAGAGACTTGCAGAATTGCGGTACCGAGAAGAAGCGGCAAACGCATGGGCAGGGCTCCGGTGCGAGGGAACGTCACTTGTTTTGACGGGGCCGGATGACATTGGTGTGACGCCGCGATTCCTATCGGCGGGGAGCAGTGGCAGGTCACAACAAAGAAGGCGGCCCAATTGGGACCGCCGGAGCACCGCGCCGGAGATTCGAGCTGCGCGATTTTAGAATTCGCGGGCGGCCATAGGCCGCCCGCCAGAGACAGAAGCGATTATTCCCCTTCGACGCCGATTGCGTAGGCGGTTTCGCCATGCACCGCGTCGTCGCCAACCTTCAAGGTCGCGTCGTCCATACGCAACGGGACGATCAAACCGATCACCTTTAGGATGATGTAGGTGGCAATCGCGTTGAACACGATAATGAACGCCGCGCCTTCCGCTTGAAGCAGAAGTTGCGATGGATTGCCGTAGAGCCAGCCGGTGATGCTCACGCCGGGCGCATCCTTGTCAGTGCCGATATATTGCAGCATTGCCGGATTGGCGAGAAGACCAACCATCAAGCCGCCGGTCAAGCCGGCTACGCCGTGAGTGGAAAATACGCTGAGTGTATCGTCCACTTTCATCATAAAGCGGGTCTTCTGCAGCTTGTTCATGCTAAGCCACGGAATGATACCCGCCACGATGCCGATGATGATAGCGCCAAAGCCGTCGACGTAACCTGCCGCGGGTGTGATCGCGACGAGGCCCGCGATCATGCCGTTGACTGCCCCGAGCACCGACGGCTTGCCGTAGGCCATTTTATCCATCAGCGTCCAGACCAGAAGGGCAACTGCAGTGGCAGTATTGGTGTTGAGCACCGCCGCCCCGGCGTCGGCATTGGCGAAGTACGGGTCGCCGCCGTTGAAGCCGTTCCAGCCGAGCCACAAGATTCCGGCGCCGACTAGCGTGATCAACAGGCTGTTCGGCGGGAAGTTGTCACGGTCGGCCTGAAGACGCGGGCCGATGACTGCAGCGGCAACAAAGCCCGAAGTTCCGGCGGCGAGATGGATCACGTAGCCACCCGAGAAGTCCGCCACCCCCATGCTGGCCAGCCAGCCACCACCCCAGAGGCTAAACGCCCCCACGGTGTAGACGAGGGTCATCCAGACCGGACAAAAGATCATCCAGGCGGTGAAGTTCATACGGCCAAGCAACGAGCCGCCAAGGATAATGACGGTGATCGCCGCGAACACGAACTGGAAGAACATTAGTGTCGCCATCGGGAAGGCGAGCGGAGGCATGCCCGATGCCGCGGCCGGTATCGTCGCTTGCCCGAGGGTAAATGCGGCCGAGGTCGCTAGACTCGGTGTGCCTAAGAATGGAAACCATTGCGGCCCGAACGCCATGTTGTAGTCGAACAAGACCCAGACGACCAGGACCGATGCGAACGCATACATCGACATGAAGGCGGAATTGATCGCCCACTTCTTCTTGACGATGCCGCCATATAGGACGGTCAGACCGGGGATGCTTTGCAGTCCGACGAAGGTCGCCGCCGCCAACTGCCACGCATTATCTCCAGTATCTAGCCACTGCGGTGAAGGTATGAGTGCCATGTGCCTTTCCCCAAAAAATGCCCTCAGTGCGCCGACGGCACACGGGCCGACGTTTGAGTGATCGCAAAAAATATGCCAGTTAATCGGCTACGGCCTGACCGGGTTTTTCGGATCGGTGTCGGCAAATCGGGCGCGTTGTGACTAGAAACTTTGCATCATGAACAGAAAATGGGCAGCGGTTTGGGGTCGCAGTGATTAGGAGTAGGTCACTGGCGGAGGGTGGCGGCTGGGGTGTTTGGAACGAGCTTCGGAGTTAGGAACATGCTGGGCGTTCGGCGGATGCCGAATGTCCGGCCGATGCCGTTTTTTGAGGCCATGACCATCAAGACCAGGACTGTCGAGACAATGACCATCAAGAAACTGACTATCGAGGCAATGACCATTGCAGCGATGGCTGTCGCGCTGGCGGGGTCGGCGCTGGCTGCGCCGGTCGGACAACGCGCGATCACATGCACCAATCCCGCGAGCGGAACCCAATGGCAAATCAAGATCGACTACGATAACAGCACAGTGGATTCCAATCCGGCACAGATCAGCGACGGCGATATTTCCTGGCACGACCCCTCGGACGGCGGAAATTACACGCTTGATCGCAAGTCCGGAAATCTTACGGTAGTCGTTGCATCAAGTACCGGCGGCTATTTCCTCTATGATCGTTGCAAGCTGGACAATTAGAGCCGCGGCCGCGCCGGCGCGGCCGGGAGGCGTCCGGTCCTGTTGCTGCGAGCGTTTGCCATTGCAGCGCAAGAGGAGCGGCTGCGATGGCTGAAAGAGCAACCGCCGTTAAGGCCAGCGTCGGCTTTGCTTCCGAATCTGGTCCGCGCGAGCGCAATGAGGATTTCGCCGGCGCCGTCTTCGGAATGGAACTGTCGAAGCCGCGCCGCGATACGGTCGCTGCAATCGCGGATGGAATTGGCGGAGCCAAAGGCGGCCGCGTTGCCGCGGAAACGGCCGTGCGGGGTTTCCTGGACGGATTTTGCGATCTGCCCGAAACCATGGAAGTCAGGCGCGCCTCGGCCACGGTTCTTAATTCACTCAACAGCTGGATTTTTTCGCAGAGCAGGCGCGACAACAAGCTCGCCGGGATGGGTTGCACTTTCACCGCAGTGGTGCTCCGCGGCCGAGTCGCGCACATTTTACACGTGGGCGACTCGCGCGCTTATCGGTTGCGCGGTGACCGGCTCACCCTTTTGACCACCGATCATGTGCGCGAGGGCGGCGACGGACGATCCAACATCCTCAATCGGGCGCTTGGTGTGGAGACCGAGGTCCGCGTCGATTACGCCGCGCATCCGATCGCGCTACATGACCGCTTTCTGCTCTGCAGCGATGGCGTGCACGCCTACCTGACCCCCGATACCATCGCCGAGATTCTTCGCGCTCGTTCCGCGTCCGATGATTCAGCGCGTGCTTTGGTTGCAGCGGCACTTCAATCGGGCAGCACCGACAACTGCACCGCGCTTGTGATCGATGTGGTTGATTTGCCGACGGCGGATTCCGCCACCGTCGGCGCCGACATCATGCAATTCCCCCTGATCCCGGTGCCGATTGACGGTCAGACCGTCGATGGTTTTGTCCTCAAAGTGCTGATCTCGGATGGGCGGTACACGCGTTTGTTCGGCGCCATCGACGAAATCGAGGGCGGCGAAGTGGCGCTGAAGTTTCCAAAGCCTCAAGTCGCCGCCACCGCCACCTATCACGCTGCATTTGTGCGCGAGGCTTGGGTTGGCGCCCGCGTCAACAGCCCGTGGATCGGCCGGATCATCGAATTGCCGCCCGGGCGTCAGACCTGCCTCTACACCGTCATGCCGCTTTATCAGGGCGAGCTCTTGTCGACGCGAATTGGACGCAGGCCATTGGTCGGCTTGGAGGAGGGACGCAACATCGCCATCAAGCTGGCGCGCGCGGTCGCGGCGCTGCATCGCGCCGGTATCATTCACCGCGATATCAAACCAGACAATGTCATCCTCGAGAGTGAGGGGTCGCTCAAGTTGATCGATCTTGGCGTGGTGCGGGTGCCTGGCCTTGAAGATTTCCCGCCCGAAGATATTCCGGGCACCATCGCCTATATGGCGCCAGAAATGTTTGCCGGCGAGCCCGGCAATCAGGCGACCGACATTTACGCTCTTGGGGTCACCATGTTCCGTGCTTTTACCGGTGAATTTCCCTACGGCAATATCGATGCGGTCAGTCCGCCGCGGCGGAGCCGACCCGTGCCGCTCGCCGACCTGCGTCCAGATTTGCCGGCCTGGCTCCAGGCGGCGCTCGGGCGAGCGATCGCAACCAACCCAGCCGATCGTTTTCAGGATGTCATGGAGTTCGCTTTGGAGATGGAAGCAGGACCAGCCCGCGCGCCGGTCGCCGCGCGCCGGCCGCAGACACTTTATGAGCGCTCGCCGGTGCGATTCTGGCAAGGCGTGGCTGCACTGCTCGCGCTGGCGCTGATCCTCTCGCTCTGGTGGCGCTGATTTGGGGGGCCGATGAAACGCCTAATCGGTTTAGCAATCGCCGTTTCGATGTGCGCCGCGGGGCCCGCTTTGGTGCAGGACTACCCGGCGCCGCCGATCCGAATCCTCGTGCCCTAGGCACCCGGCGGCATTTCGGATATCGCGGCGCGGATCGTCGGCGCGAAACTGACCGAGGCTTGGGGGCAACAGGTCGTCATTGAGAATAGGCCTGGCGCCAACGGTTTCATCGCCGTGACTGACGCGGCACGAGCAGCGCCAGACGGCTATACGCTGGTCATGATCACGACCGGCGACGTCGCGGTCAACCCCACGCTGTTCAAGGACGTACCTTACGACGTCGAACGCGATCTTGCGCCGATTACGGCCGTCAGTGATGCGCCGATGGTGCTGGCTACAAACGGCGACAGTCGTTACAAATCCGTCGCCGATGTGATCGCCGCCGCCAAGGCTCAACCTGGCATGCTCAACGTCTGTACGCCGGGGTTACGGCAGCATCAATCAGCTTGTGCTGGAATCGATCGCGCTCAACACCGGCACGAAATTCGTCCACGTGCCCTACAAAGGCGGCGCGCCTGCGGTGCAGGCGCTGGTCGCGGGCGATATTCCGCTCGGCATTCTGGCAAGTTCGACCGTCGCGCCATATGTGCGGAGCGGCAAAGTCCGCGTGCTGGCGATAACGACGGGCCAACGGTCGCCGCTCGATCCGGAATGGCCGACTCTGGCGCAAGAGGGCGCGGGCTACACTAGTGCGTCGAACTGGACCGCCCTGCTTGGTCCAAAGGGCACGCCACAGCCGATCATCGACAAACTATCTGCAAAAGTCGTAGAGATCCTCAATATGCCGGACGTCAAGACCCGCTTCGCCGCCGGCGGCGTGTCCACCATTCCATCGACACCGGCCGAACTCGAGGCCAAGATTAAGCGGGAATTGGCAACCTATCGCCTGGTCATCGAGAAAGCCAATGTCCGTGTGGATTGAACTTCGCCCAGCCGTGCATTGACATTTCCGGACCAGCGCCGCAGAGCGACGAGCCGGGTTTGCGGGATTCATTCGCCATGTTCAAAAGAATCCTGATTGCCAACCGAGGCGAGATCGCCTGTCGGATCATAAGGACCGCGCGCCGGATGAGTATCGCGACGGTTGCCGTCTATTCCGAAGCGGATCGCGACGCGCTCCATGTCGAGATGGCCGATGAGGCAATTGCGATCGGACCGCCACCTTCCGCGCAGAGTTACCTCGTCATCGAGAAGATCGTCGCCGCCTGCAAGGCAAGCGGGGCTGAAGCCGTGCATCCCGGCTATGGCTTTCTCTCCGAACGGGCGGCCTTTGCCGAGGCGCTTGCCAAAGCCGGCATCGTCTTCATCGGCCCCAATCCCAAAGCCATCGCCGCCATGGGCGACAAGATCGAGTCGAAGAAGGCAGCTGCCCGCGCCAAGGTCTCGACCGTTCCCGGCCATGTCGGCGTGATCGACGACGACAAGCAGGCGATCAAGATCGCCAGCGCCATCGGCTATCCGGTGATGATCAAGGCCTCTGCCGGAGGCGGCGGCAAGGGGATGCGAATTGCGTTCACGAAAGCCGAGGTGGCGGAAAATTTCGCTCGCGCGCGTTCCGAGGCGAAATCGAGTTTCGGCGACGATCGGGTTTTCATCGAGAAATTCATCACCGATCCGCGTCACGTCGAAATTCAGGTCTTGGGCGACAAGCACGGCAATGTGATCCATCTCGGCGAGCGCGAATGCTCGATTCAGCGCCGCAATCAGAAAGTGATCGAGGAATCGCCAAGCCCGCTGCTCGACGAGAAGACTCGAGACCTTATGGGCGAGCAGGCGGTCGCACTGGCCAAGGCCGTAGGCTATGACAGCGCCGGCACCGTGGAGTTTGTCGCCGGGCAGGACCGAAGCTTCTATTTCCTGGAAATGAACACGCGGCTGCAAGTCGAGCATCCGGTGACCGAGCTCGTCACCGGTCTCGATCTCGTCGAGCAGATGATCCGGATCGCGGCCGGCGAGCGGCTTGCGCTCAAGCAAAGCGACGTCAGGCTTTCGGGCTGGGCGGTGGAAAGCCGCATTTATGCCGAGGATCCTTATCGCAACTTCGCGCCGTCGATCGGTAGGCTGGTGCGTTATCGGCCGCCGGCGGAGAAGGTGCGCGATGACGGCGTCACGATCCGCAACGACACCGGTGTGACAGAGGGCGCCGAAATCTCGCTCTATTACGATCCAATGATCGCCAAGCTTATTACACATGCCGAGACCCGGCTTGAGGCGATCGAGGGACAAGCGGATGCGCTCGATGCCTTCACTATCGAAGGCATTCGCCATAATGTGCCGTTTCTTGCCGCGATCATGCAGCATCCGCGCTGGTGCGCCGGCAAGCTGAGCACGGGCTTCATCGCGGAAGAATTTCCGAACGGCTTCGAGCGTATGCCGCCAAAAGGGCCGCTGGCGCACGCGATCGCCACGGTCGCCGCCGCCATCGACCACGTGCTTGGCGAACGCAAGCGGAAAATTTCCGGTCAACTGAACAGCGCATTGAGGCGCGAGCGGCGCCGTGTCATTTGGCTCGGTCCGGACGAAATCCAGGCCGATGTCGAGCATCAGGGCCATGACATCGTCGTGACCCTCGAAGACGGCGCGCGGCATGTCTTGTCGTCGAAATGGGTCCCAGGCATGCCGGTATGGGCGGGTACGCTGGACGGAGATCATGTTGCGATGCACGTGCGCCCGGTTCCGAACGGTTTCGAGCTCGCCTATCGCGGCTTCGAGGTAAAGGCCTTCGTCTATACCGAGCGCGAAGCCGGCTATGCGCGGCTCATGCCGCTGAAGAAACTCTCTGGGAGCGAAAAGGCGGTGCGCTGTCCGATGCCGGGACTGGTGGTGTCGATAGCCGTTGCAGAAGGCCAAGAAGTCAAGGCCGGCGAGACGCTGGCGGTGATCGAGGCCATGAAAATGGAAAACATTTTGCGCGCCGAGCGCGACGGCATCATCAAAGACATCCGGGTGAAGCAAGGTGACAGCGTCGCGGTGGACGCGGTTATCATGGAATTCGCTTAAGCCTTCGCCGTCATGCAACCGCTCTTTACCTTTCTCTCGCCCAGCGGACGGTTGCGGCCGCGGCCCTTTATTCTCGGAGTCGCCGCCATCTACATCGTCGGCGCCGCATCGCACTGGCTCACGACGCCCGGCGTCACTGCGCGTGCAGGATTGTGGGCCTTTGCCGCCGTCCAAGCTGCGCTAACCTGGTTGTGGTTCGTATTGCATGCCAAACGGTTGCACGATGCCGGCCGCAATGACGGCTTGGCCGCCGCTGTCGCTTTGCTTTACGCTCTTTCGATCGTGTTTCTTTTGATCCTAGCAGCGAACTTCTTTGCCGGCTCCGGCGGCTTGATGGGCAATGCCGGCGCCACCAGCGCGCTTGAGCTCATCTTGTTTCTCTACATCATCCAGACGCTTGCGGGTTCGGTTCATCACGACTTGGGCTCGATTGTCATCGGCATCCTGACGCTGTTTGCATTCGTCCCTGCGATCGTCGCGCTGTTTTTCACGCTATGGACCGCGACGCGCCCGAGCGCGGAGCGATCATGATCGGTTCTTGTTGAAAGTATTGGCGATGCTTCACTTCGCCTACGGTTCGAACATGCATCGCGCGGTGATGCGCAAACATGCGCCGGCGGCGCAGCCCTTGTGTCCCGCTCTGCTCGAAGGCTACCGCTTCGTCATCACCGCGGATGGATATGCATCGGTTATGCCGGATCGCGGCCGATGCGTGCATGGGCTCCTCTGGCGGCTCACGCCGCGCGATCGCGTCACGCTCGATTTGTGGGAGAATATTGCGAACGGGCTTTACCGGGCGCAGATGCTGCCCGTCAGGGACGCGTGCGGCCGCCGCCGCGTTCTCGTTTATGTCGCGCGCCGGCGTCCGCTCGGCCGGGCGCGGCCCGGCTACATGGAGATCGTTGTGAAAGCGGCGGGCGAATTGGAATTGCCGGCCGGCTACATAGCTTCACTGGAGCAATGGCTGCCGCAGCGCCAGCTCGGCGCCGGCCACCGCCGGCTGGAAGAATTTGGAGAGGCTGTGTGAATATGCATTGCATCGTGGTCATTCGCGGTCGCGTGCAAGGCGTCGGCTACCGCGCCTGGACGGAAATCATCGCGCTCGAGCGCGGTATCGAGGGCTGGGTGCGCAACCGCCGCGACGGCTCGGTCGAGGCCTTGTTCATCGGCCCTAAGGATGAGGTCGCGGCCATGATCGAGGAGTGCCGGAGCGGGCCGCCCGGCGCGCGCGTCGATGGTGTCGATCATCGCGAGGCCAGGCCGGACGAAGTCGGGCTTCGCCGCCACGGTGAATTGTTCTCCGTGTTGTCGAGCTTCTGAGAATCCCCGGTTTCACCGAACAGGCTCGAGAATTCGGCGCGCAGCGTGGCATCCACTTGCGCCATCGACGCCGTGGAGCCGAGCTCGTCGAGCGAGGTGACGCCGAAACGGGGCTCCAACACGCCGCACGGCACGATTCCGGAAAAGTGCGACAAATCCGGCGCGACATTGAGTGCAAAGCCGTGCAGCGTCACCCAGCGCTGCACGCGAACGCCGATCGCGGCGATCTTATCTTCGAAACCTTCGCCTTTGTCCGGGCGGTGCACCCAGACGCCGACGCGATCGTCACGCCGCTCGCCGCGTATGTCGAAGGCCGACAGCGTCCGGATGATCCATTCCTCGAGGCTGGCGACGAAGCGGCGCACGTCAGGCACACGGCGCTTGAGATCGAGCATCACATAACCGACCCGCTGGCCCGGGCCGTGATAGGTGAATTGCCCGCCGCGGCCCGCCGCGTGAACTGGAAAACGGGCATCGATCAGCTCCGCGGGCCGCGCCGAAGTGCCGGCGGTGTAGAGGGCAGGGTGCTCAAGGAGCCAGATGAGCTCGGGTGCGTCCCCTCGCGCAATGGCCGCCGCGCGCACGGCCATTGCCGCGAGCGCCTCGTCATAGCCGACGAATCCGCCGCTCACGTGCCATTCGGCTGGCGGCGAACCGGCGGCAGGCAAAAGGCCAATGGTTACATGAGCGCGCGTAAGTGCCATTTAGCGACAATACCGCGACCCGCCGCCCTGGCGCGAGACGGGTGAAAGGCCGGGGGCCTGGAACCTTGTCGGGCCAAAGTCTAGCTGTTAAATCCGGATCCTGCGTGCCTAGCTTCCGGGCCTGGCAACGCCTCCAGCCCACCTGCGGTCGTGGCGGAATTGGTAGACGCACTAGCTTGAGGTGCTAGCGGGGCAACCCGTGGAGGTTCGAGTCCTCTCGACCGCACCAGCGGC
>Ga0187781_10002569_pt1 | contig 13760 bp, 8 predicted proteins | sample 0715_SJ02_MP02_2_FD_132447 | JGI IMG/M metagenome (GOLD analysis project Ga0187781, IMG submission 132447) | Tropical peat soil microbial communities from peatlands in Department of Meta, Colombia - 0715_SJ02_MP02_20_MG | ecosystem: Environmental > Terrestrial > Soil > Wetlands > Peat | place...
CTTGGTGATCACGCCTGCCGGCAACGGAGTGTCGACCTCATAGGTCTGGCCAACGTAGCGCATTTGCGCAGTGCGCATCAAAATCATGCCCTCCGAGCTTACGCCGTCATCGCCCAGACGCCTACGCGCGTTTTTCTCCAAGTCGCCAATAATGCGATTGAGAAGATCGAGGTCGACCTCGGCGACCGATGCGTACATAAAGGCTTCCAAATCGTGCCGCAGATTCATGGCCGTCGCGCCGAATGCGGACGCAACGCCGGCTTGGGCGGGAATAATGACTTTCGGGATGTTCATGGCACGCGCGACGAAGCACGCGTGCATCGGTCCAGCGCCGCCGAAGCTCGCGAGAGTAAAGTCGCGAGGGTCCCTCGCCCGTGCGACCACCACTCCTTTAACCGCCTGGCCCATCTTTTCGCACGAGATGCGGATCATACCTTCAGCTGTTTCGAGGCGCGACAGCCCGATCTTTTTGGCCAGCTTATCGATCGCACGCTCTGCAGCCTCGATGTCGAGGGCGAACTTTTCGCCGAGCGACGGATGGAGGCGTCCCAGGATCAGATTGGCGTCCGTGATGGTCGGCTCGGTGCCCCCTCGTTGATAACAGACTGGTCCGGGCTCGGAACCCGCGCTCCTCGGGCCGACCCGCAACGACCCGCCCTCGTCGATCCAACCGATAGATCCGCCGCCGGCACCGACGCTGTGAATGTCGAGCATGGGAACGCTGACCGGCATCTCCCATTCGAGCTCGTAATTCCGCGTGATAAGGCCATGTCCGGCCTCGACGATTGAGGCATCGAAGCTGGTCCCGCCAACGTCCGTATGTATGATGTTCTGAACTTCGGTCGTGCGCGCCAAGTACGCAGCGCAGGCAACACCCCCGGCGGGACCAGATTCAATCAGCTCCTCGGGGCGCTTCTTCGCATTCTCCGTGCCCATGACGCCGCCGTTGCTCTTGAGTATCAGCAGCGCCCCGCGGAATCCCTTCGCACGAAGGCTTTTTTCAAGCTGGTCGAAGTAAGAGGTCATGACCGGCATCATGCAGGCCCGAATGGCCGTCGTGACAAACCGCGCATGCTCGCGAAAAATCGGCCGGGTTTCGGCGGATATCGCAATATAGGCGTTTGGGTTCTCCTCCAGTACAATCTCCCGCACGCGCTCTTCGTGCGCTGGGTTGGCGTACGAGTTGATGAAACCGATGCCGACCGCCTCAATGCCCCGATCAGCGATCGTTCTCGCAACTGCGCGGGCCTGCCGTTCATCGAGCGGACGCCGTATTTTACCGCTTACAGATACGCGTTCCGCCAGTGTGAAGCGATTCCGCCGTTTGATCAGCGGTTGGGGCTTTGTTTGATAGGGATCGTACAGAGCTTTGCGATGTTGGCGGCCGATCTCAAGTGTGTCGCGGAATCCTTCGGTCGTTATGAAGGAGGCATCAGGAAAGGTGCGCTCAATGAGCGAATTGGTCGCCGTCGTGGTGCCATGCATCAAGTAGGAGATTTGATCGAAGGCAATACCGGCCGTCTCGATCGACTGAACCAAGCCTCTGGAGCGGTCGTCTTTCGTCGTAAGAACCTTGGCCGTTCTGAAATTCTCCCCGCTCTCGTCCCAGGCGAACAGATCGGTAAAAGTGCCCCCTACGTCAATTCCAACCCGCCACATGCAGCCCCCCACAAGTTGTCGTTCCGAGCTGAACAAAGCCTACCCAACTCATAAGCTCTATTCCTTTGAGAAACTCCGGATTTGCCCGGCCGCCTATGCCTTAACCCTCGTGTTTTGAGGATCGTAAAACGGCGTTGGAGCGCAAGCGGCCGCGAAGCGCGTTCCAGCGATTTCGATTTCATAGGCGCCGTTCGTGAGCCACTGTTTCCAGTCCTCTTTCGGCAGCTTTACGTAACCCATAGCCACCGGGCTGCCGACCGTGTAGCCGAACGCTCCGGAAGACGTGCGCCCGATAATGTCGCCATTTCGCCAGATCGGCTCGTCATGCAACAGGGTCCGCTCGGGGTCCTCCAGCCGAAGAAAGATCAGGCGGCGGCTCAAACCTTCTGCCTTCTGTTTCTCCAGCGACTGGCGTCCGATGAAATCGGCGTTCTTTTTGAACGAAACCGCGAACGAAAGTCCGGCCTCAAGAGGTGTATCCGCTGGGGTCACGTCGTATCCAAAATGCCTGTATCCCTTCTCGCTTCGCAGCGAGTCGAGCGCATGGTATCCAGCAAGCTTGAGGCCGAACGCCCTTCCTTCGCGCATCAACAAATCGAAGATCGGCCCAGCGAATTCGGTTGGGACATAAAGTTCCCATCCGAGCTCGCCGACGTAAGTGACGCGCAGCGCGTAACCCTTACCGTACCCGATCTCGATCTCTTGAGCCGTTCCGAACGGAAACGCGGTGTTGGAAAAATCGGCGTTCGACAGCTTCTGAAGCAAGGCGCGCGAATTCGGTCCCATGACTGAAAGGACGGCGAATCCAGAGCTGACATCCGTGAGCGTAACGAATGCGTCCTTGCGAAGATTGCGGCGGATCCAGCCGACGTCGCGCGACAGTGACGCCGCGGCGGTGATCATCATATAACGATCCGGCGCGAGACGCGTGAAGGTGAGATCAGCGACTATGCCACCGCGACTGTTCAGCATCTGGGTGTAGACAATTTTTCCGACCGGGACGGCCACGTCATTGGCGCAAATGCGCTGCAGCTCGGCTTCAGCATCCGGCCCCTCGATAAAGGCTTTTCCGAAGGACGACAGGTCGAACAGGGCTACTCTTTCTCTTGTCGCGCGATGCTCCTCGCCAACTGCCGCAAACCAATTTTGCCGGCCAAAAGAATACACATATTCCGGCGCCGTGCCGGTTGGAGCATACCAATTCGCGCGCTCCCAACCGGCCGCCGTGCCAAATACGGCGTTATGCTCCTTGAGTCGCCCGTAGAGCGGCGTTTCACGTGCCGGTCGCGCTGTCTCGAACTGCCGATGCGGCCAATGCATCGCGTAGAGCAATCCAAGGCTCTCGGAAATACGATCGTGAAGATAGCGGCGATTGGTCTCGAACGGATGAAAGCGGGCAATATCGAGCTCGGACAGATCCATCGTCGGCTCGCCCTCTACGATCCATTCAGACAAGGCCTTGCCGACGCCCGACGAGCTGAGTATGCCCTGCGAATTGAGGCCCGCAGCGACGAACAGGCGCCGGACTTCGGGCGTCTCGCCGACGATGAATCTGTTGTCCGGAGTGAAACTTTCGGGGCCGTTCAGGAACCGGCGGATGCCGATCGACTTCAAGAGCGGTATCATCTCCATTGCGTTCGTCATCGGCAACTCGAAATGATTCCAGTCCTCCTGGAGTTCACCGAACTCGAACCGCGCGGGTAATTTTTCCATGGGCAATGGCTTCGCGCGTGGCTCGAACGAGCCTACCAGCAGCTTACCAGCGTCTTCCTTCACGTAGACAAAACCGTCGGCGTCGCGCAGGACTGGCAACTCGCGCGGGATGGAGGAGTGCGGCTCGGTAAGCACGTACATATGCTCCGAAGCGTAAAGCGGGACATTGACCCCGGCGAGCTTGCCCAAATCTCGCGACCAGATGCCGGCGCACAGCACCGCAACCTCGCAAGCCACCGTTCCAGACGTGGTGTTTATGCCTTTTATGGCGCCGCCTTCGACGTGAAATCCAGTGACGGTAACGTTTTCGAAAATTCGGGCGCCTCCGGCGCGCGCACCTTTTGCCAGTGCCTGCGCTGAATCGACCGGATTGGTTTGTCCGTCGCCCGGGATGAATGCGCCGCCCACGATCTTGGATTCGTCGAGCAAGGGATATCGCTCTTTTACCTCGCGCGGCGACAGCATGTGAGCTTCGACGCCGAAAGTTTTGCCGAGCGACACAATCCGCGAAATCTCGATCAGACGTTCGGGTGAACGGGCGATCGGAAGGCTGCCGGTGCGGCGAAAGCCCGTATCCTGTCCGGTCTCGTCTTTCAGGGCGTCTAAGAGTTGTGCGCCGTATCGGCACAGTTCGGTCAAAGTGTGCGTGGCGCGGAGTTGCATGACGAGCCCCGCGGCGTGCCATGTCGTTCCGCAGGTGAGCTGCCCTCGCTCAAGCAGCACAACATCGCGCCAGCCTAATTTTGTCAGATGATAAGCGACGCTGCAGCCGATAATTCCGCCGCCAACAATCACGACCTGCGAGTGGCTGGGACGCTTCATTCTCTGACCTCAACCCGGTAAGAGCGCCGACGCTCTTTTGCGCACGCATCCCCCTGCGTGCAATGGCAGACCAAAAGCAACACACTAGGACACGGAGAACTCCGCCTTCCGAGACCGCTCTGCGCCCTCTTTCATCACAACCTCTACCCTGACCGATTTGCTGTTCCAGTCGCAAACTTCGATTGCTGACGGCCCCGCAGGCGAGCCGTCGCCGCCTCGTCGACCTTCATGGCGCGAGCATCGATCGCGACGCCATAGAGTTCGCGCGCGGCTTCGATCGATACGTATCCGTCAAGAACGTCTTCAAGCACCCGCTCCGGCGGACGCTCTTGAGGCGAGCCCCAGCCTCCGCCGCCTGTGGTCTCGAACTTGAACTGCTCGTCGAATCCGAAACGATGCCCGGCCAACAGCGGATTCGTCCACGAGCCGTTCGGCGAAAGCCCTCCGATGACGAGTTCTCTGCCGTCGGCAAAGATTTGACTCGAGCGCTGCACCGCGCTGTGGCCGCCGCCGTTAACGCCCGGGCTGCCTTCGCGGGTTCGCGCCGTCTCCATGCTCAATTCGCCGTCGCATCTGAAGCGAACCTTGAAGACCGCCCCAAGCCCGCCCCGGTGCTTGCCCGGTCCAGCGGAGTCGCATCGCAACTCGAACGCTTCATATTCAATCGGAAAAAGCAATTCCGCGGTTTCGGCCGGCATGTTCATGCAGTTGCCCAGAGGGTCCATTGTTACGTTCATTCCGTCATTGAACGGCGTGCCGCCCCAGCCCCCGGCAGGAAGGTCGGAGAAGACGTCCGTCGCTCCTTGCGCATCTCTGGTCGCCGCCACGAACCAATTGCATTCCGAGCAAGTAGATCCGGTCACGCGATCCGGAATTGCCTTCGCCAGGGCTTGCCAAATCGCGCTGGTTATTTTCGAAGATGCGATTGTCGTGCATCCGATAGTTGGTGCGGGCCATTTCGCATTCAGCCAGCAATCCTCGGGCACGACGATCTTGATCGGTGCGAACATGCCGGAATTTGATGGAGCATGCGGCGCCAGGAAGAACTGAAGCGAGTAGTAGGCCGCCGATGCGGTGTTGGCGAAAGGCGAATTGATCGCGCCTTTGCAGATCGGATCGGATCCGGCGAAATCCACCGTGATTTCCGATCCTTTCACCGTCAGCGTGACCTTGACTTTTATCGGCTCTACCGAGAAGCCGTCGGTATCGGCGAAGTCCTCCGCCTCGTAGACGCCGTCGGGGATATCTTCGATCGCTTTGCGGACCACGCGCTCGGTGTAGGCGATCAGCTCCGTCATCGCCGCCTTCACGGTCTCAACTCCATAGCGGCTTGCGGCGCGTTGCAGCTCGACCTCGGCGCTCTTCAGCGCACCGAGATGCGCCTGGAGATCCCCCTTCACAAAATGCGGGGTCCGCGTGTTGTTCATAATGATGGCGAGGAAATCCTCGTTCATCTTGTAATTGTCATAAAGCTTGATCGGCGGCAGACGCAGACCCTCAGCCGCGATGTGAGTGCCGAAGGATTGACCGCCGGCGGCTCCGCCGCCGAGGTCCATCCAGTGTCCACGGCTGACGGCGAAGCCGAGCAATTCGCCTTCAAAAAAAATCGGCATTGTAAAAGTGATGTCGTTGATGTGAGTTCCGCCGCGATATGGATCGTTCAGCGCGATGACATCGCCGGCCTTTAGGCTTTCCACCGGGAAGCGTTGAATCGCGGAGTCGGCGCTGTATTGCATCGCGGCAAGGTGAACTGGGCAGTTCGCCGCCTGCGCAAGAAGCCGCAGTTGTGGATCATAGACGGCGTTGGAAAAGTCCAGCATGTCGGCGAGGATCGGTGAGAAGGATGTCCTCTGCATCACGGTCGTCATACGCTCGCAAGCGTACTCGAACATGTTTCGCAAGACTTCGAAGGTCACCGGATCGATATGTTTGCCCCGCGGCGCTCGTGACGCATCTTTGTGAGTCGCAGTCCCTTCCCTGCGTCCGGCTTCGCCTAAGTCGCGTGCCGAACGAGCAACGCTTGCGGGACGGCTCGCCTCATCACGTTCGTACGTATCTCCGTCGCGATCTTGTCTGGCAACGTGTCCGGGCGCCAATGTAATTGCTTCGTTGGCGCCATTCTTGGCGGGCGCAGCGACGGCGCCGCCGTCTGCCACGGACGTTGTCCTCGAACTCTTTGACCGGCGCTTGTTTTCTGAAACAACACCGAGACGGGCCGAAGTTCCCTCGCCAAGATAAACGTCGACAACTTGTCTGTCTTTTGACAACCCCTCGGCCGGCCCCTGATAAAGCTTCTCGCCATGGTTTATGATCATGACCTGGTCGGACAGACCGACAAGAAATCTCATCACGTGTTCGATTAAGATCACCGTCAATGAGTGATCTTCGATGAGCTTGCGGATGACTTTCTCTACCTTGTCTATCTCAGCGGGAATCAGGCCGGCTACAGGCTCGTCGAGCAGCAGAAGACGAGGACGCGTCGCCAGCGCCGAGGCTATCATCATCATCTTGTGGTCAAACATGCTCAGGCGCGAAACTGATTGTTCAGCTTTATCCTTCAATCCGCATGTCTCGATAATGTTGTCGGCATAGATACGCTGCACTCGATCGTAGGCGAGCCGCGCCAGGTCGGCATGACGACCACCGTGCTGAGACGCGATCAGGACATTCTCGCGGACCGTCATCGTCTCGAAGGCAGCGTTAAGCTGAAAGGTACGGGCAACGCCGGCGTGGCAAATTTCAAAAGGACGTTTCCCAACGACTGACTGTCCGTCGAAAATTATGTCGCCCGAACTTACAGGGACGATTCCGCAAATAAGATCAAACAACGTCGTCTTTCCGGCGCCATTGGGCCCGCCGATTCCAAATACCACGCCTTTTTCGACTTCAAAGCTTAAGCGGTTCAGGGCAACAAGAGCGCCGAAGGTTTTGGTAAGGCGACGGCAGGAAAGGATGGTCGAAGTATTTTCAACACTGCGATCGTGTTCTAGGAGCGCTTGCAACTCACCTAACCTGCGCATTGCGGGTCACCTTCGGCGCATAGAGTTTCCTTAAGCCTTAAACCATGACGGCTTTTGGAATTTTCCATTGTTGTAAGGTTCAGGATGGATCACGAGGGGCGGGCTGTTCTTGTCCTGAATCTGCTGAAGCAGTTGAGGATGCCCAATCGAGGCATCACGCGTGTATGTTGGATAGGGTACGGTCGCCTGAAATTCCGGATGGTACCAATAAGCCCCGGACGGCCCCCGATAAGTAAATCGCTTCAGGGCCCAGGCGATTTTCCTGTTCTGCTCCAGATTGCCCGGCTCGCCAGTCCCGCCTGCGACCGCAGCCGCCAATGCGTAGTGATGCATCGGGCCGTAGACTATGGCTCCGGGTTGTGGATCTGCGTCGGGGCCAAATTTCTTCGCATGGGCCTCGACATACTTTTTGCCAATGTCATCGGGAAGAAGACCGTCGACCGTGCCCGTGAGCACGCCCACGGACGCGTCCCCAGCGATGTCGCGAAATGCCTTCAGCAAAGCACCGTATTGGTAATAAACTAGGCTATTTGTGGGGTTGGCCGCGAATTGCAGCTGGCACTGCGCAATATCGCCGGCAAAAAAGTGCGTATTAGCGATCGCGGCCGGCGCAAGTGCGCGCACCTTGGCCAACACTGGTCCCCATTCGGTAGTCGGGGTCTGCACTACTTCCGAGAACGCGACCTCGAAACCTCGTTTCGGAGCGTATTCCCTCATCGCATCGGCGATCACCACGCTGTAGGGAATGGATCCTACGATGATTGCAATCTTATTATTGGGTGGCGTCCATTGCTTGCTGTCGCGCAGGTCACCCAGCGTCGTGATGTAGCCGGGACCGTACCAGTACTCTGCCGGATCGGCCATAAAGCAGCCGAAATAGCGTTGGGGATTCGACTTTACCGTATTGTGATGCTGGATCGCCGTATTGACGTGCATGTATATGATGCCCGCGTCAGCGATCGGTTCGTACTCAGCATCGTTTGGTCCGATGTTATAGCCGTTGATGATCGCATGTACCTTATGGCGATCGATTAGAAAGTTTGCGGCAGCAGTTACTTCCGCCGCACTCATCGTTTTAGTATCAACGGAGTACGGTTCGAGGGGGCGGCCGAGAATACCGCCATAAGCATTGATTTCATCGATCGCGAGTTCAATGCCTCGCTTGTAGCCGGTGCCATCTACCGCCGCAGCGCCGGTCAACGGGTACATCGAGCCGATCGGAATCGGCGCTCCCTTTGCCTTGGCACCGTTGTTGAGCATACCAAGAGTCGCGAGCGAGAGCGCCCCCAGTCCGCCGACTTTCAAGACGTTTCGGCGTAGATCGTCGATGCCGGCTGGTGGGCCCGACTCCCTCAGCCGTCTTTTCCCTTCATCGTTTGCTACTAGCTCACCGGTGTTGAAGGCACGCCATCTCTTGCTAGGACGACTGCCACTACTACGTTTCGCCATTTTCGGTACTCCTCTTGCTGCGGGGTAGTTCTGCACTCCGGCATTCAGCGTACACGCTCATAAGGAGGGCTCGTCGCTACGCAACGAGATTCCTCGGCAAGCGCTCCGTTATGTCGACGCAAAAACCCGCGCAACGGCCCCGTACTTTTATTGATGACGGCGACGTACGCTCGGATTGATAAGATATCTGCTGCGCTCTCCCACGCAGCGATAACGCTGCTGCCGATTTCGCAAGAAACTTTCTCGATGACGGCAGAAAACGACGCCAATTCTGATTCGACATTCGGTAACGCCAGCGGAGCTTGAACATCCTCGGAATATCCGCCAGTAACATCGCGGCGACACGCGAGCTCGAATGTGTGCGCCGCGATGCTCAAGGCATCCTCGCCAAATGGCTCAGCGTATCGGCGAGCTGGTTCGACCTGCGCAGCATTGAAAGTCCCTACTCAGCCCTTCTTGGTGCGAGCCGCGTCCTCACGCACGCTGGGTTCACTTGGCTTTGCCGGCGCAGAAGCCGGAGGCGAGCCAGCAATCCCCGAAATGTTGCCGACGACGTTGGCCAAGCCGCCGCTCTCGCCAATCAATCCCACCTCACGAAGCAGACCATCGACAACCGGCCCTTGCATGCGATACCGCAACGCGCCGCTGACAGCGCGATCAATAAGATCTCCACCGCCCGGCGGGCCTCCTCCCGGCGATGATTCGTTAGGACCGTTGTATGGCGAGCCCCCCGTCGCCCCCGCGATCCCTGCGATGTCGATGATCTTAATGCCCTCGATATTCTCGATAGGCTTCACGCTTTCACGAATAATGTTCGGCAGGGATTGAACGAGCGCCAGTTTGAGCTGCATCGCCACCTGGCTATCCGAGAGCAAGTTTGCAGCTTCGTTGATTTGTCTCCGGCCCTCGGCTTCTGCCAAAAGCTTGACGCGCTCAGCTGCCGCGTCCGCCGCCGCGATGATCTCTTTCGCCTTGGCGATGTCGGCAGAACTTACTCTTTCGGCTTCGGCGGCAAGTTTCGTTGCGATCGCCTTTTCCTGCGCAATCCGCTCGGCGCGGCTGACACCGATCTTGTGCTCGCGCTCGGCCAAGGCGACTTCCCGTGCAGTGGCGATTGTTTCTTCCGCGGCCGCCGCAGCAGCTTCGGCCTCACTAGTCGCTTTGGTCGCTTCGGCACGTTCCTTCTGTTTGGCCAGCAGGCTGATCGCGCGATCTTCAGATGCCACTTTCACGAGCTTGTCCAGGTTGATCGTCTCCACATCGAGCAACGAGGCCTTGTCGATTTCCGCCTTGCGGATGATTTGATCTTTCTTGATCCGCTCCTCTTCAACGGCCTGCTCTGACAAGAGCCTCGCTTTGGCGACGATCTCAGATTGGGCAATTTCCGCTTGAGCGGCGATGCGCTCCTGTTCAGCACGCATCGAGGCAATCTGAGCGGTTTGCTCGGAGCGCCGCGTTGCGATCTCGTATTCGGTCTGCAGCCGCGCATATTCAGACTGTCGTTTGACAACCAGCGTTTTTTCTTCTGCGTCCAAGTTGGTATTTTGGATTTTGAGCTCGGCAGTCTTTTCGATTTCATTCCTAGTCTGTCGGCTGTGCTCGGTTTCTTTGGTAATACGGATGAGCCCCTCCGCATCAAAAGTGTTCGAAGGATCGAAGTATTGCTTCGCCGTCTGGTCCATGCGGCTCAATGAAACAGACTCAAGTTCGAGTCCGTTTTTCGTGACATCCTCCTGGATGAGGGATCGAACACGGTCTATGAAGGCGCGGCCGTTCTCGTGCAGTTCGTCGAGCGTCAATTCGGCCGCAGCCGTACGCATGGCATCGACGAACTTGCCTTCCATCAATTCTTGAATCGATTGGCTATTGAGCGTGCGCGCCCCAAGCGTCTGGGCGGCCAAGGCAACCCCTTGGCGGGTTGCGACAACCCTTACATAAAATGCGGTGTGCAAATCGACCCGCATCCGGTCTTTCGTGATCAGCGCCTCTTCTTTCGCACGCTCCACATCAAGCCGGAGCGTATTCATATTCACCGGAGTTGTTTGATGAACAATCGGGATCGCTAACGCGCCGCCGGTCAGAACTATTTTTTCACCGCCCAGCCCAGTCCGCACGAAGGCCACGTCCTTCGAGCTGCGTTGATAGAATTTCGCAAAAATAATCAGCAAGATCAGCAAAAGGACTAGGACGATTAGGATCCAATTGCCAAGATTTTCGATCACGATCACCCCTCCCCTAATCGTGTCTAATTTGTATAACTACCTAGGGTTCGTACCGGAGGCCGCGTCCGGCACGACCCATCGTCCTCGATCATGCAACAATTAGGCCATTCGTTAGGGAGATAGCTTTCACCATCGTCCTCGTTGGAGGGCCCAAAGTGGTCCGCCGTCTTAGCGACCCGATCGAGAAAAGCGATCTGGTCGCAATCGGCGCGTGAGGCCGGACCGTACGACCACTGCATGATCTGCACGCCGCCGCGACGTCGCAGATCAACGTCCGATATGATGCGCGGACGCAAAGCAAGCGTAAGGTAGGAGAAAATAGACGCGCGAAATCCGCGCGCGACGTCCTGCGTCAGAGTAGCGCCGCTGATAACGTTGCGGCCTTCGAGCGCCAGCTTTTGCAGCCCGAATGTAACAAGAAAGGTCCCACCAACGGGACCGTTTTGCCCCCTGCCGATGTCAACTACATCGCACGCCTTGGACATCAACGACCGGCTCGTACGGCAACGGCGGCAATTGCCACCGTCCCAGTTGGCGCTTTAGTAAAAAATAGACTATAAACGTTCACTGAAAACATCAAGCGCTTTTTTCACTGAAGGAGGATGGGGAATGGCTTTTTCTCGACGAGCGCGGTTTACCGGGAGGCAAAACGCTGTCGAGTCGACTGCTCCGGACGCGAATGCCGTATTCGTGGGACAATCGGTGCGCGAACTGCGGGTGGCGAAGGAAATGACGCTTCAGGAATTATCCATCGGCACCAAATTATCCGTCGGATATCTAAGTCAAGTTGAGCGGGGTCTTTCAGCGCCATCAATCTCGGCACTGCAGACGATTGCTAAGGCGCTCGACGTGACGGTGAGCTGGTTCTTTCGCGCTTCAGAGGCGAGCGACGGAAGCGAAAGCGCTTACATAGTGCGCGGGTCGGAACGCCGCAAACTGCGATTTGAATCGGGCATTACCGATGAGCTGCTGTCGCCAAATTTGGCCGGCGCGCTTGAGCTTCTGGTCAGCCGCTTTCCCGCAGGCAGCGCCAGTGGCACGCAACCATACACTCACCGGGGCGAAGAGGGCGGTTTGGTTGTAGAAGGGATGCTCGAGCTGTGGATCGAAAATGAAAAGTTTCTCCTGAAAGCTGGAGACAGCTTCAGCTTCCCCAGCACAAAACCCCATCGCTACCGCAATCCGTCGAAACGCGAAACGGTGGTGCTTTGGGTCATTACGCCGCCGACGTACTAATGGAAATGCGAAGCATGTTTTTGCCTCCCGCAGATCTTCACTGCGAAACTCACGCGCCGCATCTCACGTGGACCGCAGGCTTGCCTGATTTCCCCTAATCGGAGGCTTGCTCGCCAGCGCTGGCTCCGCGTTCGATGCGCTGCAGTGGTCGACGATAGAAGCGGGTCAAAATCCCGGTGACGGGATTGGGTAGGGCTCTCACCTATTTTACGAGAGCCAAGGCGGCAGTACGAATCGTCCGCTGTTGTAAGGTTCCGGAGCAATCAGCACCAAATCCAAGCTTTCGTTTTGGATCTGGTAAAAGAGATGCGGTATGCCCAAGGACGGATCCGTTGTCGCGTCCGGATATGGTACCGCTGCCTGCCATTCGGGATGGTACCTAATAGCGCCAACCACGCTACGGTAGACCGTATTTTTCAGCTGCTCCGCAACGCGTCTGTTCTGAGCAAATTGGCCCGGACCTCCTGTTCCACCCGCAAGCGCTGCCGCGATCGCGTAGTGGTGTAACGCCGAGTACGTCTCACAGCCGACTTGAGGTGTCGCGCTCTCCCCGAACCGCCGATAGTATTTCTTGCGGAATGCTTGCCCAATTTCATCGTTCAGTAGGCCGATGACGGTGCTTACGATAATCCCGATAGCCTTCTTTTGCGCGATATCCTGGAATGTGTGGTGCATCGCTCCATATTGGAGATATACGATTGATTTCGGACGATGGTCCATCAATTGAACCTGAAATTGCGCGAGGTCTCCGGCGTAGAAATGGGTGTTCGCCAGAACTGCTGGATCGCACGCCAATGCATCGTCTATTATGTCGTGCCAATTAGTCGTCGAGATTGGCACGATCTTTGGACCAAAGGTTACCTCCCAACCGAAGTGCGATGCCACTCCCGCCATGCCATTTGCGATTACAATGCTATAGGGCTTGGCACCAGATATGATCGCAAGTCTATTGTTGCGGGGTCGCCATTGCCCGGTATCACGCAGCCATGAGATAAACTTTATAAAGCCTTGACCGTACCAATATTCGGCAGGATCGCCGATGAAGCCAAAGTAGCGATAGGGATCGCCCATAACAGTGTCGTGATGTTGCAAGAGCGTATTGTTGTGGATGTAGATAATACCAGCATCGGCGACTTGTTCGTACTCAATGTTTTGGGAGCCGATGTTGTAACCGTTTATGATCGCGTGCACTTGGTGCTTCTCGATTAGCAGCCCTGTGGCTCGCACCAGATCGTCCGCGGTCTGTCGTTCAGTATCGGCGAAGTGAAGCGCGATCGAGCGACCAAGTATGCCGCCACCGGCGTTGATTTCCTCCGCTGCTAAGACGAGGCCGTTCCGAAATTCGCGCCCATCCGCCGCCGACGGGCCAGTAAGTGGCACCATCGAGCCCACTGGAATCGCATCCGTCATGTCGTTCCCTGTTGTTCGGGCTCGTAGAGCAAATTGTGCATGAGCACCCGCAGCCGGGGCGGACTGAGGGGCTTGATCAGGACAGGAAACGATTCGGCTCGAACGCGCGCAATAAGCTTCGGATCGGTGTCAGCGGTCATAATGATGCTCGGCACCTGAATTCCGAGCATTTTGCGAATGCTGGTGACGACGGCCGTGCCCTCTTGGCCGCGCAGGCTATGATCAGAAA
>Ga0187781_10002570_pt1 | contig 13756 bp, 3 predicted proteins | sample 0715_SJ02_MP02_2_FD_132447 | JGI IMG/M metagenome (GOLD analysis project Ga0187781, IMG submission 132447) | Tropical peat soil microbial communities from peatlands in Department of Meta, Colombia - 0715_SJ02_MP02_20_MG | ecosystem: Environmental > Terrestrial > Soil > Wetlands > Peat | place...
CGCATACGTTTCCGCGGGCGCCTCTTTAACAAGAGTAGTCATCGGAGGAATTAGATTCGCCGAAGGGGTCAGTTGGAGAGCTGCCGCCGCCCCAAGCGACTTCGGGGGAAGTCCCTCGACAGCGAATGGAAATTCGGAGAGGCGGCGGTCGGCCTTCTCGACAATGGATTCGAGCAACGACTTGTAATTATTAAGCAGGCGCGTAATGGTGGCGCCTTCGAAGAGATCGGTATTGTACTCGCAGGCCAGCCGCCAGCCTTCATTTCTCAAAATCAGGAAAACATTCAAATCATAGAGCGCGCCCTGGGATTTCGACGGGATCACGGTCAGTTTGATCCCGGCAAACTCGAGAGGCTTGACCGGGTCTCGCTGACAAATGAAATTCACCCGGAAGAGGGTGTGGTGGCTCGGATAGTCCGAGGGGCGCATCTCCCTGAGCAATTGCTCGAAGCGGAGATTCTGGTGCGCGATGGACTGCATTCCGGTCTCCTGCACGCGCCCGATGAGTTGCGGGAAGGTGGGATCGCCGGAGAGGTCCATGCGCAGAATCACGTTGTTGATGAAGAGCCCGATCAGAGGCTCGAGCTCGACGCTGGTCCGGCCGGACACCTGCGTGCCCACGCCGAAATCGGTTTGCCCTGTGTACTTGTTCAGAACAACCGCGAGCGCGGCCAGAAGCGTGTTGAAAAAAGTGGCTCCCTCACGCGTGGCAATATTTTTCACCGCATCGGTCAGCGCGACCGGCAGCAGCATCGAGGTGATGGTCGAGTTGTAAGAAGGAAACGACGGCCGGGGGCGGTCCGTCGGAAAATCGAGAAGTGGAAGGTCCTTGAGCTGCTGCTTCCAGTACGCGAGTTCGTTCTGGACGACCGGGCCCTGCGATTGTTCCCGCTGCCAGACAGCGAAATCCCCGTATTGGATCGGGAGAGCCGGAACGGCCGGGGCCGCATCGCGCGTATAAGCCTCATAGAGGGCGCCGAGCTCATTCGAGATGAGGCCGATGGAGATGTAGTCCGCGATGGAATGGTGCGGAGCAACGAGCAAGACGTGCTCGTTGTCTTCGACCTGCAACAAGCTGACGCGGAAGAGCGGGCCGGTGGCCAAATCGAAACGCCAGTGCGCTTCCTTCAAAGAGATACGGTCAACTTCCGCATCGCGCTCAGGCTTCGGAATGTGCCGCAGATCGGTGACCGGCACGGGAATTTTCAATTGCGACTTGATCACCTGGGCGGGCTGGCCATCGGCGACCGTGAACGTGGCGCGGAGCGATTCGTGGCGTGCGACGATTTCGTTGAAGGCGCGTTCGACGAAAGCCGTGTTGAGCGGGCCTTCCAGCCGGAAGCGAACCGGAACGCTCCACGTGGGATTGCCCGGATTTTGGCGGTCGAGGCCCCAGAACCGCTCCTGGCCTAGAGAGGCAGGCAGAACGAAAACTTCCTCAGAATTCACACTTCCGGGCGCGCTGGCCGCAGGTTGCGCGGTAGCCGGCTCGGGAGGGGCTGGACTGACGAGCTGCTTTTCCGTCATCGTGTAAGTTGTTTCAACCGGTACTTGTCGCGGGCGACTGGCACGATGGCCGGCATAGCCGGCTTCGCCCCGTTCGATTTCTCTGCCTCCAATTGTGCCAGAAGAGTCGCAATCGTCCGGTATTTCAGGAATTGAGCGGGCGCAAGTTTCAACCCGGCCTTGTTAGCTCTTGCCGCTATTTGAAAAATATGCAGCGAGTCGGCTCCCAATTCAAATAGATTGTCCTGAACACCCACCTGCTCGATGTGCAGGACCTCCGACCAGATGGCGGCCAGCATCTTCTCCTGGTCTGTCCGCGGCGCGACGAATTCCCGCTGGCGCGCCGGCGCAACGTCGGGAGCAGGCATGCCCTTGCGGTCAATCTTGCCGTTGGGCGTGAGCGGCATCGCGTCCAGGCGAACGACAGCCGAGGGCAGCATATAGTTCGGGAGCTTGCCGGTGAGAAATTCCCGCACCGCCGTGACGGTAATGGCCTGCTGATCGCTCGTGACGTAGGCAACCAAGCGCTTGTCGCCCGGGATGTCCTCACGGACGATTACAACCGCTTCCTTAACGCCCGGGTAACGCGCCAGAGCAGTTTCTATCTCGCCAAGCTCGATGCGGAATCCGCGCAGTTTTACCTGATGATCGAGCCGTCCCAAAAATTCCATCGTGTCGTCCGGCATGCGGCGCACGAGGTCGCCGGTCTTGTAGAGCCGCGCGTGCGGGTCGTTCGAGAAGGGGTTGCGAATGAATTTTTCAGCGGTCAACTCCGGCCGGCGGAAATATCCGCGGGCCAGCCCGTCGCCGCCGATGTGCAATTCACCGGGCAATCCGACGGGCACGGCCTGCCCTTGGACATCGAGCACGTAAAATTGCGTGTTGTCGATTGGAGGGCCGATTCGCACGGGCCCTTCTCCCGCTTTTACTTCCGAGGTTGCCGACCAGATCGTTGTTTCGGTGGGCCCGTACATGTTCCAGACGGACGCCGCGCGTTTCACGAGATCGTTCGCCAGCTCGCGCGGAAACGCTTCGCCTCCGCACAGCGCTTTCAGCCGAGGAGTGCCATCCCAGCCCGCTTCGAGCAACATTTTCCAGGTCACGGGCGTTGCTTGCATCACCGTCGCGCCGGAGGACTTGAGCTGGCTGAGAAGTTGCGCGCCATCGGCCGCCACTTCGCGGCTGGCGATGACGAGCTTTGCGCCGGTCGAAAGCGGCAGGTAGAGCTCGAGGCCCGCGATGTCGAAGGAAAGAGTGGTCACCGCGACGAGTGTGTCCTGCTCATTCAACCCCGGCTTCTTTCGCATTGAGGAGAGCAAATTGACCACGGCGCGATGCGGGATTTCGACGCCCTTCGGTTTCCCGGTCGAGCCCGAAGTGTAAATGACATAGGCGAGGTCTTCGGATGTGACGGCGGTTGCGGGGGCGCCAGAATTTTCCCGCGAAATCTCGTTCCACTGCGTATCCAGGCAGACCAGACGCGTTGAGGACAGCGGCAGATTTTGAGCCAGTTTTTGCTGCGTCAGGAGAATCGGCGCATTCGCATCCATGAGCACGAAGGAAATGCGATCCACCGGGTAGGTCGGGTCCATCGGGACGTAGGCACCGCCCGCCTTCATGACGCCGAGCAAACCCACGATCATTTCGAGCGACCGCTCGACAAACAGCCCGACGAGCACTCCCGGCTTCACACCGAGTTTCGCGAGATGGCCGGCCAATTGGTTGGCGCGCCGGTCGAGCTCCGCGTAGGTGAGCTCCTGGCCATCGAAAACCACGGCAACGGCATTGGGAGTCGCTTTGGCTTGCGCTTCAAACAACTGGTGCACGCACTTTTCGCGAGGGTAGTCGGCTTCGGTGGCATTCCAGTCGAGGAGCGTGCGGCTGCGGTCGGCGGCGGACTGCATCGGCAGCTTCGAAATGGGCTGATTGACGTCGGCGACCATGCCCTCGAGAAGCGCTTCGTAGTGGCTCAGCCAGCGGGCGATCGTCGCTTCGTCATAAAGGCCGGTGCTGTAATCGCAATCGAGAATCAGCCCGTCCTTCGTTTCGATCACATTCATGAAAATGTCGAAATTCACAAAGCTCTTGGGATTCGGGTCCACTTCGGCTTCAAACCCATTGAAGCGCAGATCGTCGCCGACCTTCTCGAGATTAAACTGCACTTCCGTGAGAGGCAGGCGGCTCGGGTCGCGTGTGAGCGTCAATTTGCGGACGAGCCGGCCATAGGTGTAATTCTGGTGGTCGTAGGCGGCAAAAAGGGTTTGCCGAACCTGGGCAAGATAATTCGCGGCCGTTGGGTCGCCGGTGGTGCGTCCGCGCAAGGGCAGGAAATTGACGCAGTGGCCGACGAGCACGCCATCCTCGACGAGAGATTGCCCCGCGGAGGGAATGCCGACGACGACATCGTCCTGGCCGGTCAGCCGGCTGAGCAGCATTTGCAGGCCGGCCAGCAGCGTAACGAATAGCGTGCTTTTCTGACGCGCGCCGAGCTTCTTCACGTTGTTATAAAGTTCCGCACCGATAATTTTTCGATAGGTTGCGCCCTCGAAGCCGCGAACCGCCGGGCGCGGCCGGTCAGTCGGGAGACCGAGCAATTGGGACGGTTCGCGGAACTGTTCGAGCCAGAATGTCTCGTTTTCTTTTCCATCCGGGCTATTGAAGAAATCGGCCTGGGAGCGGGCGTAGTCCGCGAAGCTCACCGCCTTCGGCAAATCGCAGGCCGCATTCTTGTTCAGCGCGTTGTATAGCTTGGCGAATTCGTCGAGTAGAACGTTCGTGGACCAGCCGTCGCAAACGATGTGGTGCGAGGTGACGATCAAGAGCTCGTAACGCGGCTCCATCTTCACGAGCATCGCGCGGACGAGCGGGCCTTCGTCAAGCTTGAATGGCGTATGAGCGTCCTCTGCGATGAGCTTCGCGACTCGCGCATTGCGTTCCTCTGCGCTGAGGGTGGTGAAATCAAGGACCGGGATATCGAGGTCGAGCGCCGGAGCGAAGCGCTGCGTTCTTCCTTCGGAGTCGAATGTCGCACGCAAGGCGTCGTGGCGGCCGATTACCAGTTTGAGCGCTTCGCGGAGCGCGGGCTCATTCACATTTCCGCGCATGTGCAGCGTGAAGGATTCGTTGTAGCTGCAAGACGCTTCCTTGCCGAGCTGATCCGAAAGCCAGACTTCGAGTTGGGATTCCGTGACGGGCGCGGTCCCAGCCGCCATCGCTAGAGCCGGCTCTTCAACGGATTCCGTGGATAATTGCTTGCCCGTCGGCGCCGGCATCACGTCGCCCGCCTGCATCTCGGCGACGGTCTCCTCGAAGGCGCGGACGATGCGGTCCATATCCGCGTCGGTGTGCGCCGTCGTCATGAAGCATGGGAACCCTTCGAGCAGGTGGATTCCCTTTGAGCGCAGGTGGATATAGAAGAGGCTCGCGAACCGATAGTCGGCCGGGAATGTGAAATAGAAGAAGCTGGCGAAATTCTCGACGCGAGTCGGAACCTCGTTCGTTTCGAAAATCTTGTTCAGGCGGCGGACCAGCGCGCCGGTGCGCTCCGTGAGACTCGCCTGCAAGGCCGGGCCTTGCTGCTCGAAATATTCGAGCACGGCCTTCACGGCAGCGAGAGCGAGCGGATGGCGGACGAATGTCCCGGCGAAAAACGTGACGCCGACTTCCGGGTAGGAATCGTCGCCGAACTGCCACATGCCGCCGTCGAGCGCATCCATGTAATTTGCCTTGCCCGCCAAAACGCCAATGGGCATGCCGCCCGCGAGAACTTTTCCGTAGGTTGCGAGATCGGCGCGAATGCCGAAGAGCGCCTGGCACCCGCCCGGATGCACGCGGAAGCCGGTGACGACCTCATCGAAGATGAGGCAGGTGTCCGACTGCTCCGTGATCTTGCGCAACTCGCGCAGGAACTCGACCGGCTGAAGCGCCGGATGGCGCGTCTGCACGGGCTCGACCATTACGGCCGCCAGATCTTTCGCGTTCTGCCGGATCCATTCGAGCGACTCCGGCGCGCCATATTCGAGCACGACGACATTGGCCGCTTTTTCACGCGGAATTCCGGGAGCGATGGGAACAGCCTGCGGCACGCCACCCTTCTTGAAACCCTTCACGAGGACTTCATCGAACATGCCGTGATAATCGCCCGCGAAAAAAACGACCTTGTTGCGGCCCGTGACGGTGCGAGCCAGGCGCATCGCCGCGGTGACGGCTTCCGAGCCGGTGTTGCAGAATGTCGCGCGGTCATTTCCCGTGAATTCGCAAATCATCCTGGCCACTTCGCCCGCGAGCAGCGTCTGTGGCCCGATTTCGAAACCTTCGTGGAGCTGTTTGGCGACCGCCTTCTCGACAAATTCCGGACGGTGACCCAGCATGATCGGCCCGAAGCCGTTCAAAATGTCCACGTACTCGTTCCCATCCACGTCCCAGAGGTGCGAACCTTCCGACCGGACGGTGATTATCGGATAGACCAGTTCCTTCCACTCGGACCGGAAACCGGCAACGACGCGTGGGTCAGCCAGCACCTGACGGTATTCCTGGGTCTTCGCCTTCGAACCCGCTGTCTTTTTCGTGTAGCGCTCGACGAGCCCCTGAATATGCGCCTTCTGCCGCGCCGTCAGATCACCCGACGGTCCCTTCGGCAGCGGCTTGAACGGCGTGTAGGCCTTGAGTTCTTTCGAATCCTTATCCGCAGGCGGAGCCGCCACAGCCGCTGGTGCCGTTTTTCCGCTTGCCGCCGGTGCCACGGTTGTCGCGGCAGGCGCAGCCGAAGGCGCCGAGGCACCCGCTGCCCCGCGCAACGCCTCGAGCTGCTTCGCAAAGAGCTGATTCATGGCCTGGAGCTGCTCGCGCATCAAGCGCTCCACGGGTGATTCAGACATGGAGGCACCTCCATTGTCGCTCGCGGGCAGAGCCGCACTCACGAGAGGTTCCGGCGCACTAGCCGGGGGTGTTGAAACAACAGGCGCCGCAACAGGTTCGGCAAACATTTCGGCGGGGAGTTTTCCATCAACGTACTCCGCCAGCGACTCCAGCGTACCCTGGTCGCCCAAAAGCTGGCGAAAAGTGATCTTCAACTGAAACTTGCTTTGCAGCGACTGCGACACCTGCGTCAGGAAAAGCGAGTCGAATCCCAACTCGAGAAACGACGCGGAGCTTTCGGCTTGCGAAATATCCATGCCGGAAAGCTCCTCGAAAATTTCGGCCAGCATGGCGCGGATTTTGGTCTTGCGGCTCGGCGCATTCGCCGCCGTCGGTGGTTGCATGGCTACATTCACTGGGACTTTTTCCTCCGTCAGGGGGGGGCTGACAGCAATTGCTGCGGCAATTTCTTGTAGCTCTGAAAAATTCGTCGTGATCGCCGGTCCGTTTGGCGCGATCGACACGCTCTCGGCCGCGGCTGCTGCCGGCGCTTCCAGCCAATAACGCTTCCGCTCAAATGGATAGGTCGGCAGCGAAACGCGCGTCCGTTGCTCTCCGCAGTGAACCGCGGCCCAATCCACCGGCGCTCCGCTCATCCACACCGCGCCGAGTGCGCTCATCAAACTCGCCGCGTCACCCTGGCCCGAATACCCGTCCGAGAGCGAAGAAACAATCACCTGGTCGGCGCCCGCGCTCGCATGTTGCCGCGCGAGCGTCGCCAGCACATTGCCCGGCCCGACCTCGACCAAAATGGCGTTCGGATTCTTCCGCAGCTCCGTTACGCCCGCAGAAAATTGCACCGCCTGCCTGCAATGCCGCGCCCAATAAGCGGGATCGGTTGCTTCTTCTTTCGTGATCCAGGTGCCGCTCACACCCGACACAAAAGGAACCTGCGGTGCGCTCAGCCGCACCTGCGCCGCGCGATCCGTGAACGGCTGAATCACGCCGTCCATCATCGCGGAGTGAAATGCGTGCGACGTCACGAGCCGGCGGCACGCGATTCCTTCGCGGCCGAGCTCCTGCTCGAAATGTTCCAGCGCCTCGAATGGCCCGGCCACGACGCACAATGACGGTGAATTCACGGCGGCCAGCGAAAGCGTTCCATTCAGCCGCGAACGAACTTCCGCTTCCGGCAGCCGCACCGAAAGCATGCCGCCCGCCGGCACGTCTTGCATCATGCGGCCGCGCGCCGCCACCAGCGTCAGCGCGTCTTCGAGCGAAAGCACTCCCGCGACACACGCAGCAACAAATTCGCCAATGCTGTGCCCGAGCATCGCCTGCGGCCGGATTCCCCAGCTCATCCATAGCTGTGCCAGCGCGTACTCGATCGTGAAAATCGCGGGCTGCGCGATGATCGTATCCGTCACGCGCTTCGAAGCCTCTTCCGAAACTCCGGCCGGCGGGTAAAGGAGCGTGCGCAAATCCGCGCCGAGCTGCGGCCGGAGAATTTCCGCGCACCGGTCCACGGCCTTCTGAAAAACGGGCTCGGTCTCGTAAATCTCGCGCGCCATATTCGCATGCTGCGAGCCTTGTCCCGGGAAGAGGAAATAGACCGCGGAGTTTTCGTTTGGTCGCGGGCGCGTCTGGACGCGCTGGCGGTCGCGCTTCGAGAGAACGGCGATTGCTTCGGTCACGTCGCCGGCAACGGCCGTGCGTCGGAATGGGAAGACGCGGCGCCCGGCTTGCAAAGTCCATGCCGCGTCCGCGACATTCAAATTCGAGTTCGCGCGGAAATGATCGACCAAATTATCCGTCGCGCGCTCGAGAGCCGCTTCGCTGCGCGCGGAAAGCACGAGCAGTTGCGCCGGACGCTTCGATGGCTCCGAGGCGCGCGCCGGCGCTTCCTCGATCACCACATGCGCGTTCGTTCCCCCGATTCCAAAGGCGCTCACGCCCGCGCGGCGCGGGGATTTTCCCGGCTTCCAATTCGAGAGTTGCGCATTGACGTAGAACGGGCTGCTTTCGAGATCAAATTTCGGGTTCGGCTTCTTGAAATGCAGCGTTGGCGGAAGCACACCGTGCCGCACGATATGCGTGGCGTGGATGAGTCCCGTCGCGCCCGCCGCGATATCGAGGTGGCCGACGTTCGTCTTGGCCGTGCCGACGGCGCAGAAATTCTTTGCATCCGTCTTGGCGCGAAACGCTTGCGACAGCGCCGCGAGCTCGATGGGATCGCCGAGCGGCGTGCCCGTGCCGTGCGCTTCGATGTACCCGATCGTGCCGGGGTCCACGCCGGCGGCTTCCTGGGCCAGCGCAATCACGCGCGCTTGCCCTTCGACGCTTGGCGCCGTGTATCCGACTTTTGCCGAGCCATCGTTATTCGCGGCAAACCCGCGAATCACCGCATAGATTTGATCGCTGTCTCGCACTGCGTCTTCAAGACGCTTCAGCATCACCACCGCAACGCCGGCACCGAACACTGTCCCGTCCGCGTCCGCATCGAACGTGCGGCAGTGCCCATCGAGCGACACCATGCCGCCATCCTGGTAATAGGAGCCGCGCTTCTGCGGGAAAGTGATCGAGCTCCCGCCCGCAAGCGCCATATCGGTCTGATACGTCAGCAACGACTGGCAGGCCTGCGTCACTGCCATGAGCGAGGTCGAGCAGCCCGAAACCATCGTGAACGCCGGGCCGCGCAAATTCAATTTGTAAGCGACCCGTGTGCAGAGAAAATCCGGGTTGTTGCCCATCATTTCAGGATAGCTCCCTACTTGGTAGCCACCCGTGTAATTGGCGATGAAATCCGGATTCGTACAGAGTCGCGAGAGAAAGTAAGTGCTCTGGCTGCTGCCCGCATAAACTCCGACGGACCCGGAATACGTGTACGGATCGTAGCCGGCATCCTCGAACGCCTGCCAGCAGCTCTCGAGGAAAAGCCGCTGCTGCGGATCCATCAATTCCGCTTCACGCGGAAGAATGCCGAAAAATTCCGGTTCGAATAAATCCACATCCTCGAGAATGGACCGCGACCGGACGTAGTTCGGATCCCGCGATAGCTCCGCCGCGTTCGGGACTTCGAGCTCTTCCACGCGGAAATTCGAAATGGACTCAATCCCGTTCAACTGGTTGCGCCAGAATTCCGCGACGCTCTTCGCGCCGGGGAAGCGCCCGGCCATTCCGATGATGGCGACGCCTTCCAGCAACGGCGCCTGGTGTTCCCGGGAGCTCAAGAAGCACCCCCGAGACGGCGCTCCCGCTCTCGCGCAAACGCCTGCCTCTGTTTCTGCGCCCGGTCCTGCACAGCCGAGAAGGAAGGCGCGGCCGGCTGGTGTTCGCCGAGACGGCGCGCCAGCGTCCGAACGGTCGTAAATTCGAAAAGATCCGTGACCGGAATTTCGGCGTGAAGCGACTTTTGAAGATTCGAGTGCACGGCCACAAGCAACAGCGAATCCCCGCCGATATCGAAGAAATTGTCGTCCAGCCCCACGGCCTCGATGCGAAGGACGCGTTTCCACAGATTCGCGATCATCTGCTCGAGCTGCGATGCAGGGGCTTGCGCGTCGGAAGAGGTTTCCGAAGCAAAGACCGGCGCGGGCAGCGCGCTGCGGTCAACTTTTCCGTTCGTCGAAAGCGGCAGCGCCGGCATGGGCACGAAAAGAGCGGGCACCATGTATTGAGGCAGCTTGCCTTGAAGGAACTGGCGCAGGTCCTTGGGAGAGGGGCCGGCAGCGGACGAAGAGGCGTAATAGCCGACGAGGCGCTTCGTGCCGCTCTCGTCCGTGTGCGCTACGACGGAGACATGCTTCACACCCGGGTGCAAGGTCAGAACCATTTCGATTTCGCCCGGCTCGATTCGGTGCCCGAGAATCTTCACTTGATTGTCCGTCCGACCGAGAAACTCGACTTCGCCATCTTCCGTCCAGCGCGCGAGGTCGCCGGTGCGGTACATTTTTTCGCCGGGGTTTGCGACGAAGGGATCCGTGAGAAATTTCTCGGCGGTTGCGACGGGATTGTTCAGATATCCGCGCGCGAGTCCGTCACCAGCCGTGTAGAGCTCTCCGGTTTCCCCGGCCGCCACAGGACGCATCGCTTCGTCGAGGATATAAACGCGCGTATTCGAAATCGGGCGGCCGATCGGGACCGTCGTGAGCGGCGCGCGCCCCCTGGGCACGGGATAATATGTGCTGAAGGTAGTGTTCTCCGTCGGCCCATAAACGTGATACAGGGAGCATTCCGGCAAATTTTCATGGACGAGCCGGAAGTGGCGCGGCGAAACGAATTCTCCTCCGGTAAAAAGCTGGCGGACCAGCTGCAGGTCTTCGAGCGATTGGTCCACCATCAAGTTAAAAAAGGCTGTCGTCAGGAAAAGAGTCGTCACGCTATTTTCGCGGAGCGCCCGGCCAAGCTCTTCGAGCGAAGCCGCGCCCGGCGGCATCACCACCAGCCGCGCGCCATTCAGGAGCGGCCCCCAGATTTCAAATGTCGAAGCGTCGAATGCCACGGGGGCAAAGAGCAGGAAGACTTCTTCGGGTCCAAACCGGCAGTAGTTAGTATTCCGGACGAGGCGAACAATCGCTCGGTTCTCGATCAGCACTCCCTTGGGCCGGCCCGTCGAACCGGACGTGTACATCACGTAGGCCAGGCTCTCGGGACCGCCAATCATAGGAGGATTCATCTCGTCAGCCGCCGAAGAGGAAGCGAGCAATTCATCCACGGCGACGGTCCTGACGTTGTGCCCATCCAGATGCGAGGAAGCGAGCGACTTCTCCGTCAGAATTACTTCCGCGCCCGTGTCTTCGAGCATGAAATCGAATCGTTCTTTTGGATACGTGGGATCGAGGGGGACATAGGCGCCTCCCGCTTTCAGGATCGCCACGAGCGAAACAATCAAATCGAGTGAGCGGTCCATGCAGCAGCCGACCATCGACTCTTCCCGCACACCTATGCGGCGCAGTGCATGAGCGAGCCGGTTGGCGCGCCTGTTCAATTCGGAATACGTCAGTTTATGGCCGCCGAAAATGACGGCGACGGAATTGCCGTGGTCTTCCGCCACTTTTTCAAAAAGCTCTGCGACGGATTTCTCGCGTGGGTAGGCCGTTTGTGTGTCGTTCCATGCCCGGAGTGTTTCCGGCACGGCGTCGGTGAAGTTCATCTCGTTCGTTACGCTTGCCACTTTGTGTTCCTTCGGCCCTTGCGTTTCAATTTCCTGCCGATTCGAAAGCGCCTGAGCGCTAGCGCAGAAAGATTTCTTTCTCGCCGAACAACCTCTCCGCGGTGATGCCTCGCTCCGTGCAGGTCTGAATCAGGCGGTCCGATTGAATAATGGGGTTCGATTTCTCCGTGTACTTGATGCTGCTGATGTAATTGAGCCAGGGCTCCTGGCCCATCGCGTACACATACACTTCCTTGCAATGGAACTGATTCACGATCGCGTTGGCGCGTTCGAAATTCGAGCCCGCCAGGCGCCGCGAATGGTCCTTCGGCCGCTCCAGCCGCTGGGTGAGCAGCGGGCCGTAAATCCAGGAAACCGGCGCACCGTCACACTCCATTCCGACGAAGAAGACTTCCACGTCGCCCAGTTCCCGCTGGATGTGTTCGTACATCTTCGGCGCGATGTTGCAGGAATCCGCCGCGAACAGTAGCGAATGATGGTCCACGCGCAGCAGGTAGGCGGACTTCGTCTGGACGTTCAGGTCGCCGTGCTCGCCGAGGAAGGGAACCGCGGTGATGGAGCCGCGCGGGAAGGGAATCTCTTCCATTTCCGAAATCTCGATCACGTTTCGGAAGCCGCACTGCTGCAGAAGAAGCCGCAGCGAAGGATCCTGCAATGCTCCGCCTCCATTGCGCGGCACGACGATGTTGCGGATGCGGTGCCGTAGCTGCAAAAGCGTTTCGAACAGAATGTGGTCCTGGTGATTGTGCGTGATCAGGACGTAATCAATCACTTCCGGCAAATCGGCGTACGTGTACCGTGAAATATCGCTCTCGTAGGTGTAGCTGAGCACGGGATCGAGCAGCACGCTCACGTCGCGCGTCTCGAAGAGAATGCAAGCGTGGCCGAAATAGCGCCATCTTGCTCCGGAGCCGTCGTATTTCGAGTAAGGCCGCGGCTTCTCGGTGGTCAGGAATTCGCGGAAGCGGCGTGCGTCCTTGTCACTCAATGCGAGCTCTTCCCGGATGGCTTCGAAGGGTGCGGGCACGCTCCTCATCCGGAAAAGCGAATCGAGCTGCTGGCTCGCGAAGGGAATCTTCAGGCGGACGGCTTCCCCGTCGCCAAGCCGCGGCGTGCTGAATACGAAGGGCCGGTCGTCGCCGCGAATTTCCGACAATTCCACGCTCTGCAACGACGTGTCGTAAAACGAGCTTTTGTAGAGCAGCGGCTCGATCAGCCGGAACGAAGGATGGTTGTTCAGATCGTAGACCAGCTCCACGTACCCTTGCAGGCAAGCCGGAACTTCGGCGTAGAGCGATTCAAGGCTGAATCCGGCGCCTTTCTCCCGGAGCAGATCGTCCAGCTTTTGAATCGAGTTCGAAAGGTGAACGAGCTGACTGCGCTCCCGGATTGTGCGGTCACGAAGCTCTCTGACCATTTCGACATGATTGTCACCGAGGTCCATGAACGGGCCGCCGCGGAGGCTGGGGTTCTTCACCGCGGCTTGGTGTGTCTCCGGCGCTTCGATGTAGGAGTCCATGATGCGCAGATGTCGCTCGGTCAAGTTGCGTGCGCAGGTGGCTGGCGGAATCAGATGCGCCCAGGCATACCAGCCATCAACAAGGGGCTCCAACATCACGTTCGGCTTCAGGTAGTAGTTCCCGTCTGGCATGATTCGCTTCGCTTGCCTCGATGACTCGTTAGATGTGCCGATTCGTTCGCATCGCTGAATGGAGGGTCCGGAAAAAGCGCTACACCCGGCGACACAGACGGCGGACTCTGCGCAATTCAACCTGGCTATGCAATGCAAATCACCGACCACACCAAGTGGAAATCAAATGGTTCATAACACAGGGCTTATACTTGATTCTGTCTCAGCAAAAGAAGGGAAGATTCAGGGAAGAGTGGAAAGACTTTTCTCAAAAATAGTCCTGCCCGTCCACACAATGTCAATCTTCGGGGCTTTTTCTTGAGCGGGCATCTTCAAATGTATGTAGGATAAAGCCTTATGATCGGGACGAGCTTCCCGAGCCGCTCCTGCGCATGATGCTTAAATGCTTTGGCCTCACTCTAATAGGTAGAGGATCGAAATTGATTTTCACGGCTGGCGGGGCTATCACTGTGGCTGCCTAACGCTTGGGAGCGGCTCCTTTTCTTAACTAGAAAGTAAATCTACAATTACTGTAGAATGACTCGCGTCCCAAAATCCGATGACGCCGCCTGACCAAACACCCTTCCCCG
>Ga0187781_10002572_pt1 | contig 13746 bp, 21 predicted proteins | sample 0715_SJ02_MP02_2_FD_132447 | JGI IMG/M metagenome (GOLD analysis project Ga0187781, IMG submission 132447) | Tropical peat soil microbial communities from peatlands in Department of Meta, Colombia - 0715_SJ02_MP02_20_MG | ecosystem: Environmental > Terrestrial > Soil > Wetlands > Peat | place...
TCGCAGCTTTTCTGTATTATCGGTTGTATTGCATTCACTGGCGGGAATAATCGCGGCTGCAGACTGTTCCGTTGGTCAAGAAAGCCGCCGGGGCCATCGACGGCCTTGCCTCGTCCCCCCGCATGTGCCGTGTTCTTGGACAGCAGCACGCGGGCTATCGAGACCTGAACTTCACTTTGTCCTCATCCAACGATGTGGACGCGCCCCAGTGCGACAGGGCAGATCATAAAGTTGGCATTGATGCCCTAAAATAATGCTTAAGGGTCAATTGCGATTCATCAGTTCAATAATAAATTTTGCAAAAGATAAAAGGTAGGTTCGCCCCCTCGCCCTAGTTGATCGGCTGGCCGCCATGTGATGAAATTAAAGCGTTGTCGCAGAAAGGAAGCCCCAAGCAGGGGAGCTGCTTAGGGCGAGTGAGTTGTTGCCTCACCTTTAGGCTTGTGGGCTGGGCAGCGAGGGTCGTTGAGAACCGAGCCCATCTCATCGACGAAGCGCATTTAGGTGCCGGAAAGCAGGCCGCCGACAATACCCACCGTCCAGGCATTTTTCTTTTCGCGCAGCGCCGCGTCGGAACCGCCTTCTTGAATGGATTTCGGTATCGTTTGAGCGACGAGATTGACGCTGAACAAAGAGATCGCCAAGGCCGCCAGGCAGGCGAGAACTACACGGCTACGCATTTGCCCATCCAACCTTGATACTGCGGCCGTGCTCCGGGTCGGTATTTTTGCCGCGTACGGAGCCGATGGCCTTAGTCTCTTGAAACCGTCACATTTCGTTTAAGCGGTCCAACGGAGAAATACTCTTCATGACCAAGCAGAGCGTACGTTGAAGGCGTCGCCATTGCCGGATTTTCTGTCGAAAAAGGCCGAATGTGCTCGAGAAACGTTCCTTTTTTAGGAGCGCGAGTGAAAAACGAGAGCGCGGCACGATTTCGTAATCTGGCGGCGGCTTTCGTCACGACCCTTGCTGCCGCGGTGGTCGATGTTCGTAATTCGAGGTGATCGGCATAACTTCTCGCCAATGCCGGTAACGATTACATCAGTTGCTATTTTGTCATGTCGAATCCGGCGTGTACCCACCGAGCCGAGGTCACCCAAAACGTCCAGGCTCAGCTGAATGCGGCTGCCCGGGTGTGTGACATCAAAGAGGCTGTCAGTACCTTGCGGCTTGTCTTGCACCTTGAGCAGGTGTCGTGGCTGCCCCAATGACTTTCAATGCCATCCCGGCATTGAAGCAAATAGCAACGCGAACATCACGATGATCGTGGCGGCTCCCAGAGCAATGTCCGCAAGCTCAGGACTACCCATGCGACACTTCAGATTGCTCATGCCCGGAATTCGCATGCGCTATGTGACGACCGTCACAGGGCCTCATTTCTTCGTCGGGTTATCCACAGGGCTACGGAGGATTACGTAATTTAATTTGCCCAGCGGCTTGCTAGTGATTGAGCGCGTTTAGGCAAGACTGGGCGGCTCCCCATCCCCCGACACCCCGCTGTCCAGCTTAGCGGCCCAAACGTTTGAGGCAACATCCTAAGCGCAACCCCAAGTCCAGGCTGGCTTGGGGTTCTTTTTTACATCGTTAGTCGAAGAACACTCGCTCTTTCGTCCTAAAAGACAGCCTCACCTAAACACTTGAGGTGATTTACGGAATTTATTTGCTCGCTAGATTGTTTTAATAAATAGCAGGGAGCGAATTAATCTCGCAACCAGGGGGATATCATCATGAAGAAGATTGCTCTGCTGGTGGCAGCGGCGCTGACTCTCTTTAACGTGGCGGCCTCTGCACAAACCTACGTCGGCAAGGGAAAGCCCCGCCGCCGGTTGTTACTAAAGGCTGAGCAAGCGATTAGGAGATCGGTCATTGTGCCGGTCCTCCTATCTTTTGGGCACTGACCATTCGCGCGCTCAAAGGAGGCGGCAGTGAATAAACTTGGGCGCGTGGTCTTTTGGCGAGGCCGCCTCGTTGGACGGCCTCGTTTATGCGCAGTTAAGGGAGGTACCTGTGATGGATAAAATGCAGCTTGGAATATTTGTTGCTGCTATGATCGTACTTGTCGTCTGCGGCTGTATTTTCACGCGGAGAACGACAGAGAGAGCCGCCGAGCATCGAGAGGAGAACAGCAATGCTCGCCAAATTTTTTGATGTGTTCTGGGCTTGGGCCGACTACAGGCCGAAGGATTGGTCAAAGGCCCCGTACAAACGAGGCTATGCCCCTAAAGCGACAGCATGACTAACTGAACTTCATTACTCCGTCCGTCGGGGCCCCTCTGCCTTGTCCTGCTTGCAAAAAAGAAAGGGACCCCGACCACCTTTGGGCCGAAGTCCAAGTTGCGTTCTGCCATTGCCCCATCGACCAGGAAGGAAAATCGATGACGGTTAGCTCTTATCTGATTAGGTAAGACTGTGGTTCCGCAGCAACAGTCAGACGATTTGGCGGCTGAGTTGACGGGCGATACGGCGGTTTCGACGTCGATCATCGTGCCGATCCGTTCTCAGGCAAAGTCATGACATTCGGCGGGAGGCTCTGGACTTCTCGGCAGTTTTGGTGCCGCCTGCTCTCCCGCGACCCCTGTAGTATTCAGCGGTCAAACCAACAACGGCCTGCATCTGGAATAATTGCGTCAGGAAAGTGTTCCGTCACACAAGACAGCAAAGCCGTCGGCCGTGCGCAGCCAACGGCTTTGCCTTGTCCCCCATACGTGCCGTTTTCTCGGACGGCATCATGCCGGGTTGTCGAAACTGGCAGTGAAGCAGTGCGGCTATCTTCACCTTCGTCCCAGCGCGGGAGTCCTCCCCGCGCGTCCGGCGGGACGCCCCAGTCCCGACACGGCAAGAATAGCGCACCCGCTGGCGCACTCAAGATCAGCACAGCTGCGGTTCGACCCGAGCGGCATGCTCACGATCGAGCAGGTGCAGCGATAAGGTGCTCTGGTTGTAAGGTATCGGCCGCCGCCCGGCTCCGCGCGCGGACAAAAAAGCCGGAATGTAATCCGGCACACTACGCACCGCGCTTATTCCCGATCGGGCGCGCTATTTCGACAGCTGAAGGTGTAGATATGACCCGCCGGCAGCTCTAGACGCTGCTACGGCGGCCGGTTAGCGCATTGTAGATCAGCAACACCACGACCGATCCCGCGATTGCGACGATCATGCTGTAAATGTTCAAGCCGGTGACACCACTGGCTCCGAACAGATCGAACAGAAATCCACCGACCAGCGCGCCGACGATCCCCAGCACGATGTTGAGCCAGAGACCCTGACCCTGCTTGTCGACAATCTTGCTCCCGATGAATCCGGCAATCAGGCCGAGTATGATCCAGCTGATGATCCCCATAGCCGAGCCCTTTCTAAGCCAAAATAGCCACCGGCGCCGGCAGGTAGCCTTCACGAAATCGCTCAACTAGAAATCGCATTCAATATCAGCATGGCGACAAATACGGCCGTCATGGCCAACCCGAAGATCTGCGTTGTGTGGCGGCTTGTGAATCCCTCGGCCCTCAGCACTTGGGGTTTGACCTTTGCTTCCATAGCCAATCGCTCCCAATACGAACTTTATGAAACTAGGACAAAGAAAGATGCTGACACCACTGTACGTTAAGAGGTGAAGCCTATCCAAAAGTATCAGCTGTAAAGCACTGCCCAAAGCCGCGGATCGCACCGGCGTCGCCCGCATGGGGTCATCGTTGAGCACCCAATCCCGGGCGGTATCCAGATCCTTCGGAATAGCTGAGGGCGACCGAATAGCCTCCCTCCTGCCTTTCGCGCTGATGTGCCAGCACTTTAGGCTTGTGCAGGTGCGCAAGCTTCTCGAGTCTGTATTTCATTTCCGACTTGCGTTTTGCCCTATCGGCTTTTGCGACCGAGATGATGTCAGAATCCTTCTTATCCCTCGCGGGCGCCTCTTCTTTTCTCTTGGGCTCTTCTAATTCCCGCCGGTTCAGGGGGTTCGATGGCTCGGGGTTCGTCGCTGTGACGGCCTCGTCAACGATTGGGCGCGGATAGTGAAGCGCGTTTTCTATCGCTGAGTTACCGGACAACCCGATCAGTAACGCCGCGATGGCCGAAAAGGCCGTCATCATGTAAAGAAAAAACCCGAACACAGAAACAAACACAGCGGCCTACTCCGGGCACAACGTGCACCAAGATAAAGTTGGTACGCACCCATGCTCCGCGCAGTGCGAACGGTTTTATCCATTTCGGCTTCTTTGTACGTCCGCCCGTGCATTCCACCGAATATTCAAATCGCGGAAACCACGGTTCGGTTCTGCATTGCCGTGATAATTTGTCGAGAGTTTCGCTTGTTCGGGATCAACAAAGCGTGAGCAGATTGGCGACCTCACCAACGCCAACGGATCTTCGCGACTTTATCGGACTGATGGCACTCATCACAAAACTACGCCGCCGCCGAAATCGACAGCACGATATTTCCCCTTCTCCGCCTGTCGGCGGAGAAAACCTTGTCAACTGTCCTAGCACGTTGCGAAGCTTAGGCGACGAGCGCCGTAAGCTTCGCTTTTAGGCTGTCCACACTCGGCTTCAGAACCTGGGCAACCCCGGGAATAGCCAGCACCCTGTCGCACACTTGATTGAGGGCGGGCATCAATGGATTGACCAATCCGGCGATCTGTTTGCGTTCATCCGCTGACAACTGCGCAGCCTGACCGCCCGTCTTTTCGATCTGCGCGGCCGCCTCTTGCAATTTGGGCAGTGCCGCTTGCGCCGTGGCGACATCGGTCACGCTATTAAGCGTGGTGCGCACATTTGAGATGTTGTTGGTGAGCTGTTTACCGATATCGGCCCCACCGACCCCTACAGCCTGCGCCGCTTGGTTCATGCCTTGCGGAGCGGTTTGGTCGTTCGGTCTGGCCGCGAAATAAAGGAGCAGAACCGCGGCCGCGGCAATCGGTAGGAGCCAGTATAACCAATTGGACGAAGCGGCCGAGTTAGCGGCCCGCTGGGCAGCTTGGTCAAACGTTCGAGCTGTCGAAGCGGCAGCCCGCGCCGCGTCGCTGCCTGCGGTTGTTGCTGTCCGTGCCGCATCACCAAGTGAGTTCAGCACGCCCGTGCCGCTGAGCAGATTGGCAAAACCAGAGGGTAATGCAGCAGCGATATTGTTTTTTTGGCTCGCGAAAAGCCTGGCAACGCTGTTCGCATCGAGACCGCCCGTTGCTCCCTGATGCTGGCCTATGGCGCCCATGACGATGGGCGCGAGCATCCCAAGCAGCGAACCGCTCGCGCTCTGGCCCAATCCTGTGAACTTGGAAATTGCATCGCTGAGAGCGTTTTGGTTTTGACCGCCCACCAACGACGACAGGATTTGTGATCCTTTCTCGAGAAGCGACGATTGTCCTCCGGTGGCAAGCACACTGGCAAAGTTTCCAAGCGACCCGACCTGTTGTCTTGCGGAGTCGGCAAGCTTTTGAGCGCCGCCGGGTTGTGTGGTGACGTCACTGAACGCTGCCAGCAACCCCGGTACGGCGGCGTCAACGGCAGATTGAACTTTGGTGCGATCGAAGCCAGATGCAGTAGCGATGCGCCCGATCATGTCGGGCGTCAGGTACTGCATCACAAGCGAGACAACATTAATAGCCATGGGACTCTCCTTGAGAGCCCCCCAGCTCCATCAATGTAAGGTCCTAAAGCTTAATCGAATTTGATATGGATCAAAAAGGAGTAACGCTACTCGGTGATGGTTTTGACGCCACCCGATTCTGGACGGCCGTTAGTGCTTGCCGAATATTTGTCCTGCGCCCGGACCATCTTGTCATACTTCGCCAGCGTCGTGACGGGTTCCTTCGGCACCATGTGTACAATTCCTTAACCGCCGGCTTTGAGCTCGCGCAGCAATTCGGGCATAGCTTCCGCCGTTGCATGCTGGAAATCGTGCATCAGAAGAATGCCCCTACCCCTTTTGGCTAGCTGGATCATCGCTGATTCGATCAAGTCCTCCGGCCTGTGCAGCTTGAAGTCCAACGTGTCGATATCGGTCGAGAAAGTCGCGATATCGCGCGTCCCGAGATAGGTCACCAGTTCAGCGGGCTGCTGTAGATCGGGAAAATGGAAGAACGGCGCGATTGAGCCGCCAACCGCCCTCTGCACCGCGCTCACGCCCATCTCGCTCTCTCGCTTGGCCTGTTCGATATGGTTGGCATAGGGATTTTTCGTCAAATCCTTGTGTGACAGGTATCGCTGCCGATCGTCATGCCCGCTGCCGCTACCTCCCGGCACGGATCTCGACGCCACGCGGCATGTTCGCCGATCTCGAAGAAGGTCGCCTTGATGCAATTGTCCCAGGGCCCGGAGCACCATCGGCGTGTTGTGCGGCCATGGGCCATCGTCGAAGGTCAGCATCACTTCCTCGTCGCGCAGGAAATCGTATTGCTTGAAGTGCTCGGTTCCAAATGCGGGACCCCCCGTCGTGTCGATCTCGACCACGCGCGAAATACCGAGTGCCTCGGGGTTGCTACAGGTGTGAAGATCCTTCGGTGCGGGCGGATTTATAACCACCGCAGACGCAGCCGGCAAAACGGGCCGCAATCGGCTCTGAGATCGGTTCTTGCGAGCGTGAAGACAACATCACGTGCGCCGCGCGCGTAACCGGTGAACCCGGACCTTCGGTTTTTTGTGCTGCGACTACACCAAGCGCGGCGAGTCCCAACGTCACCAGTGCTGCGAAAATAACGCCAACAACGCGCATCGCGACCTCCGCGGCGCTATTGGCTTCCACCTGCTCTCGAAGATTGCAAGCTGGCGCTGAGGCGGCCCGCCTGTGCGCCATCAGGTAGAACGAACGCGACTGCAGAAGCAAAGCATAGAGCCAGAGCGAGCTCATTCGGCTTCATGAGGACCTCCTAGCAACAGGTCCCCCAGCTCCGCCCGCTGACGATAGAATCGCACCTCCCGGGAACCTCTATTGGCCCTTAGTCCAAGCGTCTCGCCCGTTGGTATAGGCCGAGCGTACTGGGCATCGTTCCGCGCTCCGCCGTTTTTGTTTCGGAAAAACTGAATCGCGCGGCGAAGCTTCACCGCTCGGTGAGCTTAAACTCAATCCGGCGATTGCGTCGATATGCATCCTCAGTCGTTCCGGGATCGATCGGCTGGAATTCGCCGAAACCAGCCGCGACTAGGCGGGACGGCTTGACGCCCTTCGATATCAAATATTGCACGACCGAAATCGCGCGCGCTGCCGACAAATCCCAGTTTGACTTGAATTGTCCGATGATGGGACGAACGTCGGTGTGGCCGTCAACACGCAGTACCCAGGGAATGTCGGCGGGGATCTGCCCCTCCAAGCCAACCACGGCGCTTGCGACCTTGTCGAGTTCGTCCCGTCCTTCCAGCTTAAGATCGGCCCTGCCCGTATCGAAGAATACTTCCGATTGCAGGACGAAGCGGTCGCCTTCTATGCGCATGTCCGGCCGGTTGCCGAGGACCTCCCGCAGCTTACCGAAAAAGTCGGATCGGTAACTCGATAATTCCTGAACGTGCTGGGCGAGCGCTACGTTTAGCCGCTGGCCTAGTTCGCTGATGCGTTGCTCCGATTGTGTTTCCTTCGTCGCTGCGACATCGAGCGCGGAGTTTAGCGCAACGAGTTGCTGGCGCAGCGCCGCGATCTGTTCATTGAGCGTTTCGACTTCGGCTTGCGCCTTGGCGGAAATGCCCTTCTCGCTTTCGAGTTGACCGGAGAGTTCGCTGACCTTTCCTTGCGCGGTTGCTGCGCTCGCGGCCGCGCCTTCGTAAAGGCCCTTGAATTTGTCGCGCTCGCCCTGCGTGCTGGCGAGCGTCGCCTGCAATGCGCCAAGCTGTTTTTCGAGATTGGCCTTGCCGGCCTTCTCCATCGACAATATGTCGGTCAGTTGGGCGATTTGAACATTGAGCTTCTGCAGCGCGGTGTCCTTGCCCTGCACTTCCTGCTGCAGATAGAATTGAACGACAACGAAAACGCTAAGCAAGAAGATAATGCTGAGGATCAGTGTCGATAAAGCATCGACGAAGCCGGGCCAGTAGTTCATACCGCTTTCGCCGCGGCGTATACGCGCAATCGCCATAATCTATTTATCTGCCTTCCGCCGTGGTGTTGGTTGCCGTTGCAACAAAGGCCGCTCCCGCCGCAGAAGCTCGCTACGGCAGAATATCGGGCTCACTCGTTGACGTTTTCACGCACTATCATCTCTAAGAGCCGCTTGATATCGCGTTGCTGCTCGGCTTGGCTATCGACCCAGTCACGGATCGTCTGCTGCTCGATACGCATATGATACACGAGGCCTTGAACCGCTTCGGCCAGATCGGACATGGCGGTGGTAGAGGCTTTGCTGTGGCCGGCATCGTGGACCGCGGTTCGCAAACGATCGATAGCGGACCGGATCTCGCCGCTCCCAGAGCCGACGATCGGCTCGGCGGCATGGTCATAGACGGTGGTAGAGAGCCAGTCCTCCAACTCGGTGTAGAAGCGGTTCTGAGCCTGGCTCGATTGCAGATCGAGAAAGCCGAGCACCAGCGAGCCTGCGAGCCCAAAGAGTGAAGACGAGAACGAAATACCCATGCCGCTCAGCGGCGCGGCAAGCCCTTCGCGGAGCGAATCGAACATCGAAGCCGCGTCGCCGGTGGCCTTTAGCCCCTGGATAACGCCGCCAACGGAACCGACCGTCTCGATCAGGCCCCAGAACGTGCCGAGCAGGCCGAGGAACACGAGCAGGCCTGTCATATAACGCGAGATGTCGCGCGCCTCGTCGAGCCTGGTCGCGATCGAATCGAGAATGCCGCGCAACATCTGCGCGGAAATCGCCATCTGCCCCGCGCGGCTGCCCAGAATCGCCGCCATCGGCGCCAGAAGCACCGGCTGCCGTTCAGGCGCTAGATTCGGGTCCGAGAGGCGGAAACTGTTGACCCAGGCAATCTCGGGATAGAGCCTCAGGACCTGTCGCAGCGCCAGCGCGATGCCCACGGCAAGCACCAGGATGATTAAGCCGTTCAAGGCAGGATTCGCCATGAAGGCGACCTCGATCTGCTTGTGCAAGACAGAGACGATCGCCCCGAAGAGCGCGATGAAGACCAGCATCCGGAGCAGGAAGATGCCCGGCGATGACAGTTTGGGCGGGTCGAGTTCTCTTGCCATGAGCATTGAGGCAACGGCGACTTTTGAAGACGTCACACACTACTATGGGGTCCAAGGTCCGCCGTCTGTACGCTAACCTTCAGCGTTGTTTAACTAATTTGCTGTTTTCGGACCCCAAGAATCTCCGAAGAATACCCTCGGGTAAGCAGCGGGTAAGCGGCGGTAAGTTTGGCATCTAGGTTATATCCCGCTTGGCTCCTTCAGTCGAGCAGGGCGTGCAGCAATATTGCCGCGGAAGCACGGTGGAAGAAATTAGCTATGTGGCTTCATGGCAAACCCTGAAGACTTGCATATATAGTAATACTACTATAACTATTGCCACATGATCGTAGGACTGCCAACGGCGAAAAAGCCCCTTGTGTGGATTGCTTCCGCAAGGCGAGACTTAAAGAGCTTGCCGGCGACCGCAAAAAGGGTGCTCACCTTTGCGATATATTTGGCAGAACTAGGCAAGAAGCACCCGGATGCCAAGCCAATGAAGGGTTTTGGCGGTGCGGGTGTTCTAGAAGTGGTCGAGAACTACGATAGAAACACTTATCGGGCCATCTATACGATAAAATTTGAAGGCGTCGTGTATGTCCTGGACGTGTTTCAAAAGAAGTCCAAACAGGGCAACGCTACACCACAAGTGGATATTAATCGGATAAAGAGCAGACTGAAGCTGGCACAGGAACACTACGAAACGAACTACAGGCAACGCACAGTAGGATGACGGCCATGAAAAAAATAACTCAGAGCAGCGGAAATGTATTTGACGATGTTGGCATTCCCAACGCCGCAGAACATATGCTCAAGGCGCAGGTCGTAGTCGTGATTATGAACGAGATTGAACGTCAACGCCTGAACCAAAAAGAAGCGGCTGCCATGATGGAAATCAAACAGCCAGACGTGTCACGGATTTTGCGCGGTGACTTTGCCGGCTTCGGACTTGAACGTCTCTTAAAGCTTGTCCAAAGGCTGGGCCGCGATGTGGAAATCAAAATTCCACGAGCATCCAAGAGCAATGAACACCATCAGGGCCGCATCGTGATGCATGCGCAATAGCGCGTCATCGGCGTGGCTAGGGGTTGAGAGAGAAGGGACGAGCGTCCCCAGGGCTGCTATGGTGTGCCAACGCTGCTAGTAGAGAGCGCGTCATGGTACGAAGGCCTCAACTGAAATCTCCGGGTTTTATCCTCACGCCGGCTGCACCGCCGGGGGTGGTGGGGAAAGGTATGGAGATTGTGGGGGTCAACCTCACCGCCCGATTGACTAGGCAGCGCGACGAAGACGCGAAGTTCGCAGAACTGAAAAAGAAACTGGCTAAAGCCGAACTTGAAGTCATGAATAAGAGCGGCGTGGATGTCGTGACATTGGCCGGAGAGATTCGGAAGTGGCGCGCCGGTCAGAGGGACAAACCGCAGCCTTCGCCCAAAACGCCCGGGATGCAGCCGGGAGTCCCCTCAGAGCTAGCCGCAGTCCCCGGATATTCCGTGGTGACACCACCATACACCTATGAGTGGTCGCAGACCGGATATGTCAATTATGCCCCTGCCCCTCCTGCTACGAGATCGGCGAATGCCGACGCGGAAACGGGGGCCTTAGGCTTCATCGACGAGAGTTCACCCGAATCCGGCCAAGTGAACATCAGCTGGACCGCAGCTGCAGTGGGTATCTCTTTCAGGCCACAGGTAGCCGGAGTATTGAGTGTCCAGACGATGGTGAGCATGACAGTTTTTTGGAATTATCTTGAAACTTTTGCCGGGTGCAACACCCGAGGCTGGGCGGGTTTCCTAGTGCAGGGATACGAGACCAGGGAACCCCACAAGCTGGTGGTGACGCCGATCTACCAGGAAATCATCGTCTTTGATCGCGGCGCAAGCGGGACAAAGCCAGACGCCGATCTTCTCTTTGACGGGACGGTGACGGGAAATTACTTCGCGCCCTCGTTTTCAGTCGTCCCTTCGAGGTATTACGCGATTTGGTTTTGGTGCGGCGGGGATATTCATACTGAGGGGTGGAATGAGTTCGGCCTCGGCTCCTGTGCTGGCGGATCAATAGACACATCGGTGCCGTATTTTCTGCTGAATTACCAACCGCAAGCGTCCACCCCAACAATTTCAAGAAAAAAAATCCGTCCGAAATCGACTTCCATTCCTACCAGCCCCCGCACACGGGCAAAAAGAACGCGAAATCGTTAGAGATGATCTGACGGCCGCCAAACTGCTCAAGACGAGGCGCGGCGGATGGCGGCCAACGTGGCCAAGCTGCCGGAGCTATTGCGCGAGCAGGCTAGAATCTGGTGCCGGTCAGCCTCAAGCACGTTTTGATTTTGATCAATGTCCGTAGGGCAGCTTTCCTCTTTGTTACGCGGACTCCCGGAAAGCTAATCAGGGGTAAAGCAATGAACCAATCTCTCACGCTCGCAATAGGTATGCTCGTCGGGACCGCACTTGGCGCCGCCGCCGTCAACGGATTGCACGCACAGGGCAAGACCCCTGGTGCCTATGCGATTCTCGACATCAGCGAAATTCTTGACCCTGCCGCTGTGCCACAGATTGTCGCCAAAGCTGTTCCTGCCACTAAGGCTGCTGGTGGGCAATATCTAGCGGCAAGTGAAAAAATTACGGCACTGAGTGGCGACCCACCCAAACGCGTCGCCATCGTGGCGTTCGACAGCGTTGATCAGGCGAAGGCATGGTACAATTCGCCGGCCCAACAAGAAGTCAACGCCATGGATGACAAAGCGGTCAAGCATCGTTGGTATATTGTCGATAGTGCCATGTGAAGAGAAAACGGACTTCGGGGCCCACTAGGCGCCCACCAGGGACGACGGCGCAGCGGGTCGCGGCCAACGTGGCGAGGCTACCAGAACTGCTTGGCCGCAGTTAATGAATGGGCCGGAGACTTTCAATGTGGGCATTCATCGGTACACTTGCGGCGGTATCAGGAAGTACCGCAGGCACCCTGTTCAAGGATTTCGCCAAGCGTATTTGGATAGACGCCGCCCCATCTACCTCCCTGACCACTCCTTACAAGAGTGCCTGATGCGTCATATTCGGCCCACGCCAAGGTACGTATCTGCTCCGCGCCGCAGTTCAATTCAAAGCGAAATGCCTTATAGGGACCCGCGGCATCCCTTTCGCCGTTAGCTTGCTTGATCCACACTTTGACCGATCCGCTGCGCGCATCGTCGAAGGTTTGCATATCAATGTAGGCGTTTGCATCATAAGTTTGGCTAAACAGACGCCAGCGGTCTATGGTTGACGCATAGTCAGGAAATCCATTTGCCGCGCGGCGGAAATCTGCTACGGCGCGGCCCCAATCTTTTCTGTGAAGATAAGCATCAGAGCGTTTTAGATAAAGTCTAGGAATTGTTGTTGATGCCAAAGGCCGTCCAGTTTGAAATTGCTGTGAGAAATCTTCATATTTCATATCAGGATAGAATGTTTGCCGCCGAAGGAGATGCCGCCGCGCAGGCCGCGTCGTTCCGTGGACGTGACATCCAAAGGGTGTGGGCTGGAAGCACCGAACCAGGAATGCACCGCGACCGCTGGCGTGCACCGGCTGGCCTCGATGGCGTCGAAGCGATGGCCATTTTGTGCATGTCCGGTCCAGCCGCTGATTATTTTTTGGCTCGCTCAGTCCCGATGCCGATGTCGGTGATGTTGCTCAGGCCAAAGAAATCCTCGGCCGAAAATACAACGAACTGGAAATCGATTTTCAGCTCGACCGCGCTCGCGACGCCGCGCGCAGCTTGGTGCGCACCGACTGGGCAAGGGAAAAGATTCAACGCATTGCCGCCGCCTTGTTGAAACACGGCACCCTGACGGGTGCTCACAACGCCGAGCGACGACGAGGATTTTTTGTTGCATCATCCGCCCAACGGCGTGGCTCGCCCTAGTCGCCGGATTTTGGGCATACCATTTCAGGAAGGATCACAGCTAACCTGGAGTGAAAAATGCACTCCGTAGCGATCTTCAGCACAGTCTTGCCAGCTATCATCGCGCACGGGATTCTGGATCGATATTAGCTTTTCACCCCGGCAACGCGCGCAACTTCGGACCACCTGGCAATTTCGCTGCGCAGGTAACTCCCAAAGGCGTCGGGGCCTTCTCCGAGGGGCTCAAAACCCTGCTTTTTCAGTGTTTCGACTGTTCCCGGTCCACGCATGGCCATCTTAGCGGCGTTTGCGATTTTCCCGATCGCCGTTTGCGGCGTGCCCGCAGGCGCCATGATGCCGAACCACAGGCTGGCATCAAAGTCCGCCATCCCCGCTTCAGCCATCGATGGCACCTCTGGCAAGACACTCGCACGTCTGTTTGCCGCTATCGCGAGAGCCTTAAGCTTGCCCGCCGCGATCTGACCGATCACGGTAGAAGCGGGCGAGAAGAGCATCGTAACGCGGCCCGCTATCAGGTCGTTCGCGGCCTGAGGGCTGCCAGGGTAGGGAACCTGCAGTAATTTGAGTCCAGCACGTTGCGCAAATAGTTCTGCTGCCATGTGGGTCAAGCTACCAACGCCTGCATTGGCGCAGAGAACCTCACCAGGCTTCGACTTGGCCAGCGCGATCAGTTCGGCGACGCTGTGCAAGTCCGACTGTGGACTCACGACTAAGACAACAGCGCCAGTGGCGAGAAGAGAGA